>OBLW0100000960.1_pt1 | contig 24781 bp, 24 predicted proteins | sample 1520161 | NCBI WGS metagenome assembly OBLW01 (sample SAMEA3539309, study PRJEB22396) | soil metagenome | biome: tundra; feature: field; material: soil | place: USA | collected 2010-05 | depth 0.15 m | reverse complement strand
GCAGGGTCACGGATCGCACCCATCAGCCCTAAGGCGGTCCAGGACAGAGCATGCTCACCGACGTGGCTCAGGACCACCGCACCCCGCTGGATCCCGGGCGAGGATGTCATCGACTGGATGGTGATCAGGGCGCCGACTTCGCGCTCGTGCAGGCCTGGGGGGGACGCTGACGGGTGCGGCCTCACGCAGTGCTCGTCAGCGAGCAAGGACTGCAACGAAGTCGCGCGATGACGGCTGGAGGTACCGGTAGGGGTTGGCTTGTTCGTCCTTGGTGAGCATCTGCGGCACCGCTTCGCCTGGGCTTGGATGGGTATAGGTGATGAAGTTGGTCCACTCCGGGTTGATGTCGAGCTCCATCGCCCGGACCGCTCCCGCGTCGTGCACGATGTTAGCCAGTGTGCGCACCGACAGCGAGGCGCCAGCCACGAACACCAGCGAGCCGTCTTTGCGGATTCCCACGGCTGAGCGCCAGACGTAGGTCTTGTTGCCGAGGGTTGCCCCCCATGTCGTTGTCGTCGTGCTGTCCACATTCGGGCTGATCGTGCCGTGGTCGACCAGCAGGACGAGGTTCTGGCGGACCGCCGCGACGTCTGGGCCAGGGTTGGCTGCGTTCCAGCTGACCACGTCCATATGACCGTTCTTGTACAGGACCATTGAGGCCGCACCCTGGCGCAGCGGTGCCATGGTCTGGCCGTCCTGCCAGTAGCCGCCGTTGGCGTCAACCATGGTGAAGCCCGAGTTGAACGTCGCCAGCAGGCTGTCCCGCTGGGAAGCAGAGACCTGCGATGGCTCAGACAAGCCCGATGTGCCAGGCACCTGATAGCCGGGATGCAGGACCACCTTGACCAGGTTCTGGTTGAGCCAGGTCACCCCGACCAGATAGCTGGTGTGCTGGGAGTCGGGACGCAGAAACGCTGCCCGGATTGCCGGTTGGCCGTGAAGGCTGACCAGCGACTGCCAGGCTCCTTCGCCCGGAAGAGATGGCTGGGCCTGGGCTGGCACCGTGGCCGGAGGGGGCAGGTACCCCGGTGGCTGGGTGGGGTGGCTCGGTGCTGGCCGGGCCGAGATGCGGGGGATGCCGCCGGCGAGGCTCCCGCCAACCTTGGGAGGGTTGGCCTTGTACTGGGCCTGCTCCAGATCGCTGACCACCCAGCCCAGCCCGTGGAACCGGGCCCACTCGGCCAGCCGCGCAGATGTGGTGTCGGTTCCCGGAGCCGTCAGGGCCCCACCGATAGACCAGGCGAGCCAAAGCACCAGGACGACCATCAGCACGCCCACGCGACGCAGCCAGATACGGCGCCGGCTCACCCCGGACACAAGGTGGGCTCGAGGTCGCCGGGGCTTGGCGGGGTCCTCGATCTTCAGTTCGCCTCGTGCAGTCACTGAACATTCCTCCCCGGGGTACATTCTCCACCAAACGGTGCCAAAGCGGGCACTGGTCCCTCCGGGCGCAGCCAAGCCGGGCGTGGACCCATGGGTGCCGGAACATGCTCGTTCCCCCCGGGGGACACCTGAAACGCGGTTCGCAGCATTATCTCCTCCTCGTGACTCATCCTGCCTGAGACTCGCCGCGCTGTCAGGGAACCGCGGTCCATTTCATCACGGTGGTGAGCTAGGAGAAGGCAAAGCGTTCCCAAGGCGCGACCGCTTCTGCGACAGCGTTTGATGTCGTCTCGGCGTACCGATGGGGTCACCCAGGTCGGGAATCGGACCGAAGCCGCCGACGTCGACTTAGCCTTCCAGCAGCAGCGCGCCCCAAACCGCCGCTGCCATCAGAAAGCCAAGAGCGGCGGCGAAGCGGCTGCCGGGTGCCAGTGCCAGCAGCCTGGCGACAGGGCCAGGGCGGCCCAGAACGAGCGGATCTGCTCAGCTGATGTGTGGGCTTGCCGTGCCGATGAGGGTCTGAGAACTTGCGGTGGGCTGCCGGTGGACATCGCCATCGACCCCTGGTCGGGCTGTCCTTGGCGCAGTCAGCGGCGCGCGGGTCGACCCCTGCGCACCAGAGCTAGCCTTGCAGGCCTGCCCTGTCGACCTTCCGGTGGAAGTGCACGCCGGCCAGGCCACCGGCCAGGGCACCGCCCAGACTGCCCGCCGCGACCACGACGAGGGCGATGAGGCCTCCGGTGGTCAGGTTCCCCTGGCTCACCGGGATGCGCGGAAAGCTGTTCAGCTTGCTCAGCACGTCGTACTGGCTGCCTGCCAGTGCTGCCAGCACCGCCACCAGAGCGGCGATGGCGACGGCCCACAGCCACACGGCCAGTCCTTGCCTCAGCCCGTGGAACCGGGCCATCCGTCCGGCGACGTAGCCGCCGCAGTAGTAGGCCACGCACAGCACGACCAACAGCACGATCGCCCCGACGATGCCGACGGTCTTCGGGTCCTGGGCAGCCTGGGTCGTAGCGCTGCCGGCATTGGTGTTGGTCGCCACACCAACCGCAGTGCCGGCTGCGGCAACGAAGGCAGTCAGCATCACGGCGGTTCCGGTGGCAGTGAGCCAGCCGAAGAACGCCGAGCCGACCTTGACACCGCCGAACTCGTCTCTCTCCCGCTCGAAGACGCTGCGCCGGTCGTCAGTGGCATCCTCAGCAACGTTCTTCTGCCCGCCCGTGGAGCCAGGGTGGCCCGGGTCGGTCTTGCGGGTGGCGTCCTGGCCGGTGGCTAACGTTCTCATGCGATGGTCCTCACGTGGTGCGGGGATGGATGGTGTCGACGGTCCCCCCGTTGACGTGCGGCTGGTGATCTCGGGCTGAGGCTCAGAGCCCCGCCCGCATGGCGAGCCCCCGAACGTAGGAAGCCTGGCCCGCGTGCTGGAGGTCGTCCGACAGGATGCTGACCAGACGCACGGCGAGGGTTACGGGAGGATCCCACGCCGTGTCGACGATCCTGGCGAAGTCGCTCTGAGCCAGAGTGTGCAGGTAGCCGAGAGTCCGGACATGTACCGCGTCGTAGTAGCCCGCCAGGAGCTCGGCATCGGCGCGGACTGCGGCCACCTCGCCTGCGCTCTGCCCGTAGCCGGTGGCCCCGGGATCGAAGGGCAGGTCAAATCGGTCAGCCCAGCCTCCAGCGGTCCACACCTGCTCTTCGCCCACAAGCTCTGCGATGTGGCCGTCCTGCACGCGGGTCAGGTGCCAGATCAACCAGGCCATCGTGTTCGCGCCGGGATCTGCCCGGAACGTGAGCACCTCGATGCTCGCTCCGGTCAACGCGGAATGAACGACCGAGCTGATCCGGTCGAAGGCTTCGATCAAGAGTTCGGAAGACATAAGAGTCCCAACGTACTGTATGCCGCGCGGAAGGCTTGCGTTTAAGGCTGCCTCCAACCTCGCGCACCGAGCCGGGTGCGTCAACGCCTGCGAGCGGGGCGTTGCACGGTCGTGGCTGCAGAACGGGCTGCCATGGCAGGTTATGGCGCTGAGGTTCAAGGGTCCCGCGTCCGGCGACAGGGCCAGACGTGCCGCCATCGGGCAGGCTCACCCCTGCCGGTGGGCCCGGGGTTGCTCGAACGGTGGCTATCGAGTCTGGGGTGGCTATAGGTTGCCAGCATGCGGATCACTCATCTTGGACATGCGTGCCTGCTCGTGGAGACCAGCGGCCAACGAATCCTGCTCGACCCGGGTGCGTTCTCGTCACGCATCGTGGACGTAACCGGCCTTGACGTCATCCTGGTCACTCATCAGCACGCGGATCACGTTGACCTGCAAAGACTTCCGGCGTTGTTGGAGATCAACCCGCAAGCAAGGCTCTATGCCGAGCCTCAGGCGGCCGCCGTCATGCAGGCGGCCGGGATCGGTGCTGAGCACACGGTGGCTGGAAAGGCGCTGACCTTTGGGCGGGTGGAGGTCACGCCGGTGGGGGAAAAACATGCGCTGATCAATGAGGCTTTGCCCCGGGTCGGCAATCTGGGTGTGGTGCTCCGCGCCAAGGGAGAACCGAGCCTTTTCCATCCTGGCGACGCCTACGACTGCGAACCCAGCCAGATCGATATCCTCGCCCTCCCGCTGAACGCGCCATGGACGGCCAGTCGCGACACCATTGTGTTCGCGCAGAAGATCTCACCTCGGGTCTGCGTCCCGATCCATGACGCACTGCTGAGCCCCATCGGCCGCCAGCTCTATCTGTCTCAGGTGAAATCCTTCGGACCCGACGGCATGCAGGTGCGCGACCTCTTCGATGGGGTCCCCTCCGACTTCGGCTAGGCGCATAAACCGGGACATCCTGGCGGCAAGGATTGCTACCGTCACAATATGCCATCTTGGGGAAGTTCCGCGGTGCTCAGTTTGCGTGGCCTGTCCAAGGCCTTCGGGTCGACACTCGCCGTCGACCGTCTGGACCTTGAGGTTCCGCGTGGGTCGTTCTTCGGTTTCGTCGGGCCCAACGGCGCAGGCAAGACAACCACGCTGTCCATGGCTACCGGACTGCTGCGCCCGGACGCCGGCACAGCTCACGTCATGGGCCACGATGTGTGGTCCGATACCGTCCGCGCGAAACAGCTCGTAGGCGTCCTACCCGACGGCCTGCGGCTGTTCGACCGCCTGACCGGTCTGCAGCTCATCTGTTACTCGGGTCTGTTGCGCGGCATGGACCGCGCACTGGTTGTTGAACGCGCCCACGAGCTGCTTGGCGCACTGGGTCTGGACGATGACGGTGGGAACTTGGTTGTTGATTACTCGGCCGGAATGACGAAGAAGATCTCCCTCGCCTGTGCCCTGATCCATGCCCCGAGGCTCCTGGTGCTTGACGAGCCATTTGAAGGCGTCGACCCCATCTCGACCTCGACCATCCGCCAGATACTTGAGGGTTATGCCAGCTCAGGTGGCACAGTGATCCTGTCCAGCCATGTGATGGACCTGGTCCAGAGGTTGTGTGATCGGGTCGCCGTCGTGGCTGCTGGGCAGATTCGCGCGGTCGGCACCCTCGATGAGGTTCGCTCCGGGATGACCCTGGAGGAACGCTTCGTCGACCTCGTGGGCGGACAGACCGACGTCGGGGAGGGTCTGGCGTGGTTGCGCTCATCGTCAGACTGAAATGGCAGCTGCTTCGTAACGGGCTCCGGCGCAGCACGCCGCAGCTGGTGGGCCTGATCCTTGGCGGGGTGTACGGCCTGAGCGTGCTTGTGGTCGTGGCGACGGGGCTCGTCACCTTGAGGTTTGCCGTGCCCAGCGAAGTCGCCCGGACTGTGGTCATCATCGGAGGCAGTGCGCTGACGCTCGGTTGGGCGGTGTTCCCCGTCATCGCCTATGGCATCGACGAGACTCTCGACCCCGCCCGGTTCGCAACCTTCGCGGTTCCACGGCGCCAGCTTGTCCTTGGTCTGCTGGCCTCGTCGCTGGTCAGTGTCCCGGCCGCGGTGACGACGATTCTGGGGCTGGCAACCGTGATCACCTGGTCGCGTTCAGTCCTGGCGGTTCTGGTGGCACCGGCCGCGGCCGCGGTGGCAGTCCTGACGTGTGTGGCTCTGAGCCGGCTGACCTCAACGGCATTCTCGTCGATGTCCCAACGTCGCCGGGGCCGAGAGACGGTGCCCGTGCTCGTGCTGCTGCTCTCGGTGGGCTTCGGCGTGGTTGGGTCCTCGATCATGAAACGCCTCTCCACGCCCGGTCTGCTGCCGCATGTGGCCGACGTGCTGGGGTGGACGCCCCTGGGTCTGGCCTGGTCGGCCCCTGCCGACATTGTGGACGGAGCGATCTGGACAGGGCTCTTGCGTCTGTTCTTGGCGGTCGTCGTCCTGGCGGCGGCCTTGCTGGCGTGGGACTTCTTGCTGCGGGGTGCCCTGGAGAATCCGCGGGGAGCCACCGGCGAGCGAGCGCTCACCCGGGATGCCGGGCTGGGGTGGTTCGCCCGGATGCCGGCCACACCCGCCGGGGCGGTGGCCGCGCGCTCGCTCACCTCCTGGCTTCGGGATCCTCGCTACATCAGCTCGGTCGCGCTGATGCTCCTGCTGCCGTTGGGCCTCCTGCTGCCCCCGCTGAGCGGCGGTAGCAAATTGTGGTCGCTGGCCATGGCGCCCACTGCTGGGTTCCTGCTCGGCTGGAGTATGCACAACGACATCGCGTATGACGGGACGGCCTTCTGGACCCATGTTGCCACCGGAGTGTCCGGTCGTGCCGACCGCCTTGGCCGGCTGGCGCCAACAGCAATCGCGGCGTCAGCCCTCCTGCCTGGCTACGCGATCCTCGGTTGCGCGCTCACGGGACGATGGAGCCTATGGCCGGCCCTGTTGGGGGTCGGTGTGGGTTTCCTGCTGACCGGTTTCGGCGTGGCCAGCGTGATGAGCGCCCTGAAGCCGTACCCTGTGCCGGGCCCTGGTGAGAACCCATTCGGGGCGCCGCCAGGCTCGTCGGCCTTGACCGTGGTCATCCAGGCGGTCGCTGGGGCGGCGGTCTTCGTGCTGAACCTCCCGCTGGTGGCAATCGGGTTCGGGGCCCTAACGGGGCACATCTGGATGGGCTGGCTCTGCCTGGGGCTAGCCGTCCTTCTCGGGTCCGCAGCGTTGGGGTTCGGGACGTGGTGGGGCGCCCGCATCTACGAGCGTCGTGCCCCGGACCTGCTCGCGGACCTGTCCCGGATCCGATAGCCAACCAGCCTCGCGGGGACTTGGCCGTCAGGGGTTGGGGCGCCCGTGATCGCCGGCGACGCTGCAGGCCAGCCAGGCAGCGCCGATGATGCCTGCCGAGTTCTGGAGCTGGGCGGCCACGATCGGCGCGCGAAGATGCAGGAGCGGCAGGAACTTGTCCGCCTTCCTGGAGACGCCTCCCCCGACAACGATCAGATCCGGCCAGAGCAGGCTCTCCACGTGGGAGTAGTACCGCTGAAGACGCTCGGCCCACTCCTGCCAGGACAGGTTCTTGTCGTCCTTGACGCTCGAGGCGGCGCGGTGCTCGGCATCGCGGCCGTCGATCTCCAGATGCCCGAGCTCGGAGTTGGGAATCAGTACGCCGTCGTAGAAGAGTGCGGAACCGATGCCGGTGCCCAGAGTGCTCATCAGAACCAGACCGCCGGCGTTGCGGGCAGCCCCGAACTGGAGCTCGCCCAGCCCCGCCGCGTCAGCGTCGTTGACCACGGTGACCGGTCGACCGAGCCTGTTGCTCAGCAGGCTTCGCGCGTCGGTGCCGATCCAGGCGGGGTCGATGTTGGCTGCGGTACGCACAACGCCGCTGGTCACCACCGCAGGCAGCGTGACGCCGATGGGAGAGTCCCCGGTGTCGTCGGCGAAGTGCTCTGCGATCTTCACGACGATGTCGACCACCGCTTTGGGTGAGGACAGCTTCGGGTTCTCATACCGCAGCCGATCTTTGGCGAACTGACCTTTGGCCAGATCCACGGGCGCGCCCTTGATGCCACTGCCGCCAATGTCTATACCAAGAGGGTGATGCGTGGTGGGCATGAGTCGCCTTTCGGTTGCAGCGAAGCTGAGCGATCAGGGCAGGGTGAGGATCTCAGCACCGGTGTCGGTGATGAGCAAGGTGTGCTCGAACTGCGCCGAGCGCTTGCGATCCTTGGTGACCACGGTCCAGTCGTCGTCCCACATGTCCCATTCCACCGTGCCCAGGTTGAGCATTGGCTCGACAGTGAACGTCATTCCCGGCTCGATCACCGTGCTGTACTTCGGGGCCGCGTCGTAGTGCGGGACCACCAGCCCGGAGTGGAAGGCTGTCCCGATCCCATGGCCGGTGAAGTCGCGCACGACCCCATAGCCAAAACGCTTGGCATAGCTCTGGATCACCCGCCCGATGATGTTGATCTCACGGCCAGGCATGGCCGCTTTGATGCCGCGCATCATGGCCTCCCGGGTGCGCTCGACCAGCAGCCGGGACTCGTCGTCGACGTTGCCGCAGAGGTATGTGGCATCGGTGTCGCCATGGACCCCGCCGATGTACGCGGTGATGTCGATGTTGACGATGTCACCATCTTGAAGTGGCCGGTCGTCGGGGATGCCGTGGCAGATGACCTCGTTGACGCTGGTACACAGCGACTTCGGGAACCTGCGGTAGCCCAGTGGCGACGGGTAGGCGCCATGGTCGAGCATGTACTCGTGGCCGATCCGGTCGAGCTCGTCGGTGGTGACCCCTGGCGCGATCACGGCGGCTGCGGCCTCCATGGCCTGCGCCGCGATGCGTCCGGCGACCCGCATCTTCTCGATGGTCTCGGCGTCCTTGACCTCCGGACCGGTGTACTTGGCGGGGGCCGGCTGATCGACATACTCCGGCCGCGCGATGGAAGCGGGAACGCTGCGTCGTCTGCTCAGGACTCCGGGCGTGACGCTTGCGTAGGTGATCGGCATACTGTGAAGTCTAGGCAGGGCCCGCGCAGTTGACCTACCCGGAGGTTTGCCATGGCGTACTGGTTCAACGTAAGTACCGGGGCAGTCGAGGATGACGCCAACAAGAGCGCGGTTGACCGGTTGATGGGTCCGTTCGACACCTATGCGGCGGCGGAGCAGGCCCTATCGCACGCCAAGGAGAACACGCAGCGTTGGGACGCAGAGGACAAGGCGTGGGACGAGCAAGGGCTCGCGGACTAAGGCATCAGGCTGAGGCCTTGTCGCTGTGCGCGGCGATCTCAGGCGGTTGGCCCGCCGATCCTCGATAGGGCATCTTCCCAGCGTCGCGGCAGGCTCTGGCCTAGCGAGGCGTCGTCAATGCGCTCGTGCCGCAGGTCCAGGCGCGTGTCGTGGCCTTCAGGGGTGAGCCGCAGGTCAACCAGAGTCGCGGCCGCACGCTCGTCGGCGTGCCAAGAGAAGCGCACTTGCTCCATCGGGTGGTAGCTGCGAACCACTCCGTGGCTCCCGTCCACACTGCGCCACGGTTCTCCCTTGGCGCCGAGCATGGCGCCCTTGCCCAGGAGCGCCTCTGCCCCGGCGGAGGTGGTCAGGAGCTGCCAGACCTTCTCGATAGGAACGGGCACCACCCGACTCACCTCGATGACGGGGGCGCCCTGCATGCCTTCTGTTGGAACCTCGCTGGATTCCGTTGCTGCTGTCATCGCGACCTCGATCCGTTCCGTCCGGACGGAGCCGGCCGGCTAGGGGAAATGTCCAGACACTCAGCACATCAAGATGGCGACGATTGCACAATCCCCGGGTCCAGTCTTTTTGCTGTGATTGCTCATGTAACGCCCTTCTCAGCGCCGCGGTGGCGGACGTTTCGCCAACCCACCGCCACGCACGTGGCCGCTCGGGGCGCCGCTTGGCACTGCTCCTGTGACAGGACCGCCGGTATACCAGTCAAGCCTTTTCAGCCAGGGAGTACGCGCTGCTGAGGTCGGCGCCTCGACACTGAGCTGATCGGCTGGAGCTGGTCGGCTGGAGCTGGTCAGCTCCAGCTGGCGGGTGGGGCCGGGTCAGTCCTCGAACGAGTGCTCTGCTGCGGGGAAGGTCCCGCCCGCGACGTCAGAAGCGTAGGCACGGGCGGCGTCCCCCAGGCTGGTGCGCAGGTCGGCATACCGCTTGACGAAACGTGGCGCCTTACCGCCGCGTAGCCCGGCCATGTCCTGCCAGACCAGCACCTGGGCGTCGCAGCTCGGCCCCGCGCCGATCCCGATCGTCGGGATGTGCAGGACCTCGGTGACCCGGGCGGCGACCGATGCGGGCACCATCTCCATGACGACCGAGAAGGCTCCGGCCCTCTCCAGAGCCAGGGCGTCCTCGACCAGTGCGTCGGCCGAGTCTCCGCGCCCCTGAATGCGATACCCGCCGAGCACGTGCTCGCTCTGGGGGGTGAAGCCGATGTGTCCCATGACCGGGATGCCGGCGCGCACCAGCAGCTCGACCTCGGGGACCATGGCACGTCCGCCTTCGAGCTTGACCGCGTGCGCCAGACCTTCCTTCATGAACCGGGTTGCTGTGCCCAGTGCCTGGGTCGGGCTGGCCTGATAGGACCCGAACGGCAGGTCGGCCACGACCAGGGCATGTTTGGCCGAGCGCGTGACGGCCCGGACCAAGGGCACCAGGTCATCGACTGTGACAGGTACGGTCGTCTCATATCCGTAGACGTTGTTAGCGGCCGAGTCGCCAATCAGGAGAACGGGAATGCCGACCTCGTCGAAGATCTCGGCGGCGTACTGGTCGTACGCCGTGAGCATCGCCCATCGCTGTCCCCGCTCCTTCATCGCCTGAAGGTGCGGGATGCGGATTCGCTTTAGCGGCGCAGTCGCCGATCCGGACACATTGCCGGCGCCGAGGCCGTAGGGGGGTGCTTGTTCACTCATCGATGAGGCTCCTTGTGTTGTCGGCTACGGGACCAAACCCAGGGTGCAGGTTTGGCTGAAGCAGAAGCGAACGGTCCCTACGTTTGAGGTCAATGGTGCCCGCGCCAACGATTCGTGATGGGCAGGCGTCGGTCGCGTCCAAATGCCAATGACGAGATCTTGGGGCCTGGCGCGAACTGACGACGCTTCCACTCCGCCCGGTCGACGAGCATGACCACGTGCTCGACCACTGAGGCGTCGAAGCCGGCCTCGACCAGTTCGGCCCGGTCCTGGGCTCCTTCGACATAGCGGTCGAGGATCTCGTCGAGCAGCTCGTAGGGCGGCAGCGAGTCCTGGTCGAGCTGGCCGTGGCGCAGCTCGGCCGACGGCGCCTTGCTGATAGAGGCCAGGGGTATGGGCGGCTTCTCACCGCGGCGCAGTGCCTCGGCATTACGCCACCGTGCCAGCTCCCACACCATCGTCTTGGGTACGTCCTTGAGCGGCGCGTACCCGCCGACGCTGTCGCCGTAGATGGTCGAGTAGCCGACCGAGACCTCGCTCTTGTTGCTGTTGGTCAGCACGAGGTGCCCTTCCTGGTTGCCCAGCCCCATCCAGATCAGGGCGCGCACCCGTGCCTGCAGGTTCTCTTCGGCCACCCCGGTCAGCTTCACACTGTCAAGAAACACGCTGACTATTGGCTCGATGGGGACGACGCGGTAGTCCAGCCCGAGGTTCTCCGCAAGCTCGGCAGCATCGTCGCAGGAACCCTGGCTGGAGTACTTGCTCGGGTTGCTGATCGCCACGACGTTCTCCCCACCCAGCGCATCCGCGGCGATCGTGGCCACCAGGGTCGAGTCGATCCCGCCGGAGACCCCCAGCAGCACCGACCCGAAGCCGTTCTTGCGGACGTAGTCGTGTAGCCCAAGCTGCACCGCGTGGTAGATCTCGCCGACCGGGTCGAGGCGTGTGGCCAGCGCCGCGGGCGCTGCGACGTACCCCGGGGTGGGTGTGTCGCTGATCGTGACGTGCAGGACCCCATCAGCAGAAGAGTCGGCGACATTGACAGTGCTCGGCTCGAGATCCAGATCCACGACCAGCAGGTCCTCGTCGAACTGTGGCCCACGGGCCAGGACTGTACCCGCGGCGTCCACAACCAAGGAGTCTCCGTCGAAGACGAGCTCGTCCTGGCCGCCGACCATGTTGAGGTAGGCAAGGGTGCATCCGGCCTCGGCGGCCCGTCGCGCCACCAGCTCGTAGCGGACGTCGTCCTTGTCGCGTTCGTAGGGTGACCCATTGATCACCAGGAGCAGCCCCGCACCGGCCCGGCGGCTCTGGGCCACCGGTCCGCCTTCCTGCCAGAGGTCCTCACAGATCGCGATGGCCACGTCGACCTCTCCGATGCGCACGACTGTGAGGTCTTTGCCGGGGGCGAAGATACGGAATTCGTCGAACACGCCGTAGTTGGGCAGATGATGCTTGGCATAGCGAGCCTTCACCTGGCCCTGATGCAGCACCGCAGCGCAGTTCTGGGGGAGCGGTCGGTCTGCCTCACTGAGGCGGTACGGCGCCTGGTCGAGGTAGCCGACGACGACAGGCAGGTCGCCGTGGCCATCGGAGACCAGCGCAGTGGCCAGTTCCGCCAGCGCAGCCCGTGAGGCTTCGACGAACGACGAGAGCAGCGCCAGGTCCTCCACGGGATATCCGGTGAGCATCATCTCCGGGAACGCCACCAGGTGGGCCCCCGCGGTGGCCGCCTTGCCAGTCCACTCACGGATCGCCCGGGCATTGCCGCTCAGGTCGCCCACGGTCGGGTTGATCTGGGCAAGGGCCAGTCGCATCTGCGCCATAGCGGCAGCCTATCCACCGCCAACATGTCGCTGGATACGAGGTGCCAGCGGGGCCGTGAGCGTCCCAGAGGTAGCTCCGCTGAACTCAGAAGCTACCGGGAGGGCTGCTTGGGGAGCCCTAGTTGCCCCTAGGGTGAGGGAGGTGATCAGGTACGACGACATTGTCGTGGGCGCCGGCCACAACGGGCTGACCGCTGCTGCCTATCTGGCCCGAGCTGGCCGAAAAGTTCTTGTGCTGGAGCAAGCCGATCATGTGGGCGGTGCCGCCATCTCCGCTCAGGCTTTTCCGGGCGTCGACGCCATGGTGTCCCGGTACAGCTACCTTGTCTCGCTGATGCCGCGCCGGGTCATCAGCGAACTCGATCTCAACCTGACGTTCGTGCGTCGCCGCTACCCCTCGTTCACTCCACTGCCGACCGCGCCCACCAAAGGGTTGCTCATTGACACCACCGACGAGGCGGGCACCGCCTCGGCGTTCGCCGCGCTGACCGGCTCGGGTGCGGAGTTCGTGCAGTGGCAACGCTTCTACCGCCGGGTGGCCTCCCTGGCCGAGCGGGTGTTTCCGACGGTTCTGGAGCCGTTGCTGTCCCAGGATCAGGTCCGCGAGCTTGTTGCTGACGACGACCTGTGGCAGTCGTTGGTGCTCTGCCCCCTTGGCGAGGTGTTGCGCTCGACGTTCCGCAACGACACGATCCGCGGCATCGTGGCCACAGATGCCCTCATCGGCACCTTCGCCGACCTTGACGGGGAGTCCCTCGCCCAGAACATCTGTTTCCTCTACCACCTCATGGGTAACGGCACCGGCGACTGGGATGTCCCTCTCGGCGGCATGGGTTCGGTCACCGACGCCCTTGCGGCTGCCGCCACGTCGGCCGGGGCGACCATCTTGACCAGCGCTGAGGCCACCGCGGTGGACCCGTCAGGGACCGTGACCTGGCGCGAGAGTGCCGGCGTGCGGTCGGCAACCGGATCCGCGATCTTGAGCAACCTCGCGCCGGTCGTCCTCAACGGGCTTCTGGCGGTAGCTGGCGCCCAGCCGATCGACACCGAGGCGGCACCCGAGGGTGCCCAGCTCAAAGTCAACATGATGCTCTCGCGCCTGCCGCGGCTGAGGGACACCTCGGTCGATCCGCGCGCAGCGTTCGCCGGGACCTTCCACATCAACGAGGACTACAGCCAGCTGCAGCGGGCCTACGGCGCAGCGGTGGCCGGTGTGGTGCCGGACCTGATCCCCTGCGAGATCTACTGCCACACGCTGTCGGACCGCAGCATTCTGGGAGCTGACCTGGCAGCCACCGATGCCCAGACCCTGACGCTGTTCGGTCTGCACCTGCCGGCGCGGCTGTTCGGCGTGGACAACGAGGCCCTGCGGGGGGTGGCGCTGGCTGCGGCGCTGAGGTCGCTGAACGGTGTTCTGGCCGAGCCCATCGAGGACGTCATCCTGCGCGACCAGAACGGTGATCTCTGCCTTGAGGCAAGAACCCCCCTGGACCTGCAGCTCGATCTCGGACTGCCCGGCGGCAACATCTTCCACCGTTCGCTGCAGTGGCCGTGGGCGCAAGAACAGGCCGACGTCGGCACCTGGGGAGTCGAGACTGCCTACGAACGGCTGCTGGTCTGTGGGGCCGGGGCACGACGCGGAGGCGGCGTGAGCGGCATTCCGGGTCACAATGCGGCGCAGCGCGTGTTGGAGATGTGACACAGGGGCCACCGGCATTTCTTAACCCGCGCGAAACACTCATAGGGCAGGATCGCGATATGGATCGTCAGCAGGAGTTCGTCCTACGCACCATCGAGGAACGCGACATCCGCTTCGTGCGGCTCTGGTTCACCGACGTTCTGGGCCAGTTGAAGTCGGTTGCCGTGGCCCCTGCAGAGCTCGAGGGAGCCTTCGCGGAGGGCATCGGCTTCGACGGCAGCGCCATCGAGGGTTTCACCAGGGTCTACGAGGCCGACATGCTGGTCAAACCCGATCCTGGGACGTTTCAGGTGCTGCCATGGCGTGGTGAGAACCCGGGCACCGCAAGAATGTTCGGCGACATCATGCTGCCCGACGGCTCCCCGAGCTTTGCGGATTCGCGGTACGTCCTCAAACGGGCGCTGGCTAAGGCTGCGGACCTTGGGTTCACCTTCTACACGCACCCCGAGGTCGAGTTCTTCCTGTTCGAACACCCGATCATTGCTGGCGCGTCGCCCATCCCGGTGGATCAGGCCGGCTACTTCGATCACGTGCCGCATGGCACGGGGCACGACTTCCGGCGAGCCGCCATCGCCATGCTGGAGAGCATGGGCATCTCGGTGGAGTTCAGCCACCACGAGATGGCGCCGGGCCAGAACGAGATCGACCTTCGCTACGCCGATGGTCTGTCGACGGCCGACAACATCATGACCTTCCGCACGGTCATCAAGGAGGTCGCCCTGGAGCAGGGCGTCTTTGCCTCGTTCATGCCCAAGCCGTTCAGCGACCACCCCGGCTCTGGGATGCACACCCACCTGTCGCTGTTCGAGGGCGACCGCAACGCCTTTCATGAGGCTGGGGCACCGTACCAGCTCAGCCAGGTGGGCCGACATTTCATCGCGGGTCTGCTGCATCACGGCGCTGAGATCAGTGCGATCACCAACCAGTGGGTGAACTCCTACAAGCGCCTGTGGGGTGGGGGAGAGGCACCGGCTCACGTCTGCTGGGGCCACAACAACCGCAGCGCGATGGTTCGGGTACCGATGCACAAGCCCAGCAAGGGTCAGAGCACCCGCGTCGAGGTGCGGTCCCTGGATTCGGCCTGCAACCCCTATCTCGCCTTCGCTGTGCTGCTCGCCGCAGGGCTCAAAGGCATCGAAGAGGGTTACGAGCTGCCCGAGGAGGCGGAGGACGACGTGTGGACCTTGACCGATGGTGAACGCCGGGCGATGGGCATCCGGCCGTTGCCGGCGTCGTTGATCGACGCCGTCGGCATCATGGAAGGCTCCGACCTCGTGGCTGAGACCCTAGGCGAGCACGTTTTCGACTTCTTCTTGCGCAACAAGCGGGCAGAGTGGGCCGATTACAAGGGCCAGGTCACCCCGTTCGAGCTTAAGCGCTATCTGCCCCGTTTGTAGTCAGTTGGGCTCGCGGGTGGCGCCACGCTCGGTAGGTTGGACCGGTGATCGCATCCGCAAGGTCCGGCAGCCGTGTTGGGCGGCTCGCCCGGTTGGGTTTTGCTGACCCGGCCCACGCTGATGCCTTGCTTGATGATCCGGCGCTGGCCGGGCTGACCGATCCCTTGGACGAGGTCTTTGCTGACGGTCTGCCTGACGCGTTGAGCCAGGTGGCCGATCCCGACCTCGCCTTGCTTGGTCTCGTACGCCTGATGGAGTCGCTGGGCAAGGCCGACGAAGATGAGGGCGACTCCGGGGAGCTGATCGCAGCAGTGCGGCACGCCAGCGTGGGACGGGACCGGCTGCTGGCTGTTCTCGGGGCATCCTCCGCGCTCGGCGACCACCTGGTGACCCATCCAGGTCATTGGCGCTCCGTCACCGAGGCAACGCGCCAGAGCGCCAAACAGCGCAGGGACGAGATGCTCGGTGCGGTGAGCGCAGCCCTGACCGCAGGAGCCATGCCTGCCGACGACGCCCTTCGGGTGGCTTACCGCAGTCAGCTGCTCGGGATCGCGGCGCTGGACCTGACTGCTCAGAAGGTGCTCGAAGAGCTTCCGCACACGGCCGCCGCGCTGGCCGACCTTGCCGCCGCCGCGCTGGAGGCTGCACTGGTGATTGCCCGTGCTGAGGTCGGCCAGGGTGCCGACGGCTGCCGCTTTGCGATCATCGGCATGGGCAAGTGCGGGGGAGGTGAGCTGAACTACGTCTCCGACGTCGACGTCATCTTCGTGGCCGAACCGGCAAGCGGTCAGATCGCCGACGAGGTGGCTGCGCTGGCCGTTGCGACCCAGTTGGCTACGGTTCTGATCCGGGTCTGCTCGGCGGCCACCGCCGAAGGCACGCTCTGGCCGGTGGACGCAGCCCTGCGCCCTGAGGGCAAGAACGGGCCGCTGGTCCGAACGGTTGCCAGCCACCTGCAGTACTACCAGCGGTGGGCCAAGACCTGGGAGTTCCAGGCGCTGCTCAAGGCGAGGGCTGTCGCGGGCGATGTGGGGCTCGGGCGCGAATACCTTGACGCGGTCAGCCCGCTGGTCTGGCAGGCGGCAAGCCGTGAGCACTTCGTCGAAGACGTTCAGTCGATGCGTCGACGGGTCGAGGAGCACGTGCCCGCAGCCGAGTCCGCCCGACAGCTCAAGCTCGGCCCGGGTGGTCTGCGCGACGTGGAGTTCAGTGTCCAGCTGTTGCAGCTCGTCCACGGTCGCGCGGACGAGAGCCTTCGGTCAGGTACGACCTTGGAGGCTTTGGCGGCGCTGTCCCGTGGCGGATACGTTGCGCGCGAGGACGCGGCGGTTCTGGACGAGTCATACCGCCTGCTGCGCACTCTCGAACACAGGATCCAGTTGTTTCGGTTGCGGCGGACTCATCTGATGCCGACCGCCGAGGCTGACCTGCGGCGGCTGGGCAGGGCCGTCGGCCACCGCAGTGACCCTTCATCGGCGGTTGTCGCGCAATGGCAGCAACAGTCGCGCGAGGTGCGACGGCTCCATGAGAGGCTCTTCTACCGCCCACTGCTGATCGCAGCTGCCAGGCTGAGCAGCACCGAAGCGCGGTTGACCCCGGAGGCCGCGCGAGAGCGTCTGGCAGCGTTGGGTTTTGGTGACCCCGCGGGCGCGATGCGCCATCTCAGAGAGCTCACCGGTGGTCTCAGCAGGCGAGCTGCGATCCAGCGGACTCTGCTTCCGGTCATGCTCGGCTGGTTCGCCGACGAGGCGGACCCGGATGCCGGGCTGCTGGCGTTCCGACGGATCAGTGACTCGTTGGGATCGACCCCTTGGTATCTGCGGATGCTTCGCGATGAGGGCAGTGCGGCCGAGCGACTGGCCCATGTGCTGGCCCGAAGTCGCTATGCCGCGGACCTTCTCATCCGTGCGCCCGAGTCCGTGGCCATACTCGGTGATGTCCAGGGCTCGACCCCCCGCAGCCGCGACGCGCTGTTGGCCACGATGCGGGCAGCGACCGGTCGCCAGAGTACGGCTGATGACGCGATGATCGCGGCGCGGGTGGTGCGACGCGGCGAGCTCTTCCGTATCGCGGTCGCCGACCTCACCAGACAGCTGGATCTCGCCGGCGTCGGTGCGGCCTTGACTGACCTGACCTGCGCCACGTTGCAGTCCGCTCTCGAGATCGCCGTCAGGAGCGTCGAAGAACAGAACGGGCGAGCGCTGGGCACCCGACTACTTGTTGTGGGGATGGGCAGCCTCGGCGGTGGCGAGATGGGTTACGGCTCAGACGCTGACGTCATGTTCGTTCACGGCCCCGACGACGGCGTTGACGAGACCGACGCCCAGAAGCAGGCCACGCTGGTCGTCCAGGAGGTCAGACGTCTGCTGGGGGTCGCCGGCCCGGACCCGCAGCTGGTCATCGACCCCGGTCTGCGACCCGAAGGCAAGCAGGGGCCGATGGTTCGCTCCCTCGCGGGCTTCGCCGCCTACTACGAGCGTTGGTCCCTCACCTGGGAGGCTCAGGCTCTGCTGCGGGCCGCCCCGGTGGCCGGTGACGCCGACCTGGGGCGGGCGTTCTGCGAGCTGATCGACCCGATCAGATGGCCGCAGGGCGGGATTTCCGCACGCGCCATACGTGAGATCCGGATGCTCAAGGCAAGGATGGAATCGGAGCGTCTGCCGCGCGGTGCAGACCCGAAGACACACTTCAAGCTGGGCCTGGGCGGGCTCTCCGACGTCGAGTGGACGGTGCAGCTCATGCAGCTTTGCCACGGCTACGAGATCGAGGGACTACGGACCACGCGGACCTTGGCGGCGTTGGCGGCCGCGGGCAAAGCCGGCCTGATCCCGACCGCCGATGTGGAGACCATGGCACAGGCCTGGAACTTCGCCTCCTTGCTGCGCAACGCATCAGTGCTGTGGCGCGGCCGACCGGTTGATGCGCTTCCAAGCGACGTGCGGGACGCCGATGGCATCGGACGGATCGTGGGCCGCAAGGCTGGGGCGGGCGAAGAGCTGGCCGAGGCCTACCGGCGCCTGGCACGGCGCGCCCGGGCCGCTGTCGATCTCAACTTCTACCAGTCGCACTAGACAGGATGGTCGTGTGATGGGCAGATTGCCGCAGGAGCCAGGTGGGGGCGGTGCCATGCCCCCGTACTCCGAGGTGTTCAGGACCCGCGGCTACCTGGCGCTCTTCCTCGCGGCAGCCTTCTCGACCTGGGGCGACTACCTGGCCAGGGTGGTGGTGGCCGCCTTCGTCCTGGATCAGACGGGGTCGGCGTTTGCCGCCGCAGCCACCTTCGCCGTCAGTCTCCTGCCGAGCATATTCGGACGAAGTCTGCTCGCGCCGATTTCTGACCGCGTCCCATACAAGTACGTCCTGATCGTCGCGCACCTGACGCGGGCAGTCTTGGTGGGGGTTTTGATCCTCGCGATGAGTATGCCCGCCCTGGCTCAGCCACTGCGTGGACACGCCCATGGGCCCTTGTGGATGGTCTTCGCCCTGCTCTTCCTGATCGAGCTTGCCGGTGGGCCGGTCGTGCCCTCCAGCCAGATCTTGATGACCGAGCTCTTCAGTGACCGCCGCCTCTACGCCCGGGCGCTGGGTCTGGGAACCATGAGTGAGCAGATCAACCAGGCCATTGGGCTAACCCTCGGTGGGTTCGTCGTGGCGTGGGTGGGAGCCGTTCGCGGACTGGTCTTCGACCTGGTGACCTTCTTGCTGTCGGCCCTGGTCATCAGCGTGGTTGTTTCCGCACAGGCTGTCCGTGGCACACCGGCCGCTGGCGTCATCGGGTTCTTCCACGACATCGGCGACGCTGCCACCTATCTGTTCCGGCATCCGGTCCTGGTCTTTCTGCTGGCGCTGAGCCTGTGCTCGGTGTGGGCGATCGCGGCTCCGGAGGCGGTGGCCATCGCCTATGCGCTGGACCAGTCCGGGTCAACCCGTTTCGGCGGTCTGCTCATGGCCGCCCCGGTCTTCGGCGCCGTCGTTGGCCTGGTGATGGTCGGACGCTGGCAGCCCGAACGCCAGAACTCCCGGATCATTGTCATGGCGCTGCTGATGCCGCTGCCCCTTGTGGTGACGGCGGTCGCGCCGTCGCTTCCGATCACCTGGCTGCTGTGGTTCGCGTGCGGGGTGCTGCAGGCTTTCATGCTTCCTTTGCAGTCCACCTTCTCGCTGGTCGTTCCCGACGAGATGCGTGGCAGGGTCTTCGGCCTTGGTGGTGCCCTTTCCGTGGCGGGCAGTGGTGCGGCTTTCCTCGTCGCGGGTTACCTTGCCGAGCACACGCACCCAGCCACTGCCGTCGCTGTCTGCGCGGCCGTGAGCCTGCTGGCCATCATCCTGCTTGCCGCGCGTTGGCCACGCTCCGCGCTGCGCGGAGCCGTCAAGACGGCATACGACACCTGAACCCCTGCCGTCAGAGTTGCTGAGCAGCCGAGCCTGAGCTACATCGGGCGCACGTAGGCATCTGTCCCGGTCGCGGCCTCGATGTCCGACTCGGCTCGGGCAAGAAGTGAGTCGGCAAGGTGACGAAGAGCCCTGGCCACTGCCACCTCGTCACCGATCGCACCCATCGGCTCGTCTCCTGGGCTGCGGTGGCTGTCGCCCTGGCTACGGAACTCACCGGGCTGGTCCGAGATGAGCAGGGCGGTCGCACGGGTGTTGTTGCCTGTCTCGACCACCGACACCTGCACCCGCCAGGTCTTGGAGTGGGCGCTGTGGGTGGTGGGTTCAGAGGTCCCGGACACCCCCGTTCCAGTCTCGACCCTCATGACCGCGCCGGGTCCTGGATAGACCAGCCCGGTGTGCCCGTCGCTCCATCTGACCGTGTACGGCGCACCGCCGTCGCTTCCCTTGACCTCAAGCACCTCGCCGTCGCGCACGGGGTCGTCAACCCTTGTGCCCGCCAGAATGATGCGGTCTCCGACCTGTGCCTTCATGACGTCCTCCGATGCTGGTGTCGATTTTCGGCTGTCCCTCAGCATGCTCTCGGGCAGCCTCGTGGGGAAGGGTCCAAAGGCAGGAATACCGCACAAGAACGGGCGACCTGTGGGCGGTTCGGGCAGGGTCCGCGATGGCCACGGCCCCCGCGACTGCCAGGCTCAGCCGAGTTTGGGCAAAACGCATGCATGGGGGGCGAACCGCCCGCACGCGGGGAATTCACCTGGCACGGATAGTTCCTCTTCCGCGAACTCCTGATCTGTGTTGCGTCTGTCAAACACAGAAGGAGACCCGCGCCCGGGGCGAAGGCAAGGATAGGTTTGCGTCCGAGATCGCCCCGGTGGGCTGGCCGGAACTGGGACGGCACCCGCGCTGAGCCGCGGCTGCACTGATGCGCTTCACCATCCCCCTGATTGCACGGCCGGACACTGCCCTGCGACGTGGTGCAGCCGCCGCCGCCCTGGTGGTGGCTGTGACCACTACCGGGGCAGCCGCCGCGAACGGCGCAGCCATCGGCCCCGAGGTGTCCAGCAACAACCATGACAACCGTGCGACCGTCAACTGGGCCACGATCAACCACGCCGGCAGGGCATCTCTTGTCTTCATCAAGGCCACCGAAGGTGGTGGCTATCGTAACCCGACCTTTTCCACAGATCTTGCCGCAGCCTGAAGCATCAGCTTGATCCGGGGCGCCTACCACTTCGCCAGGCCGAGGGGGGTGACCCCAGCTCAGATCGCCTCCAACGGGGCCGCTCAGGCCACTGGGTTCAGCCACGTCGTGGGCACCCTGGGTGGGCCAGGAGACCTGCCACCGGCCCTGGGCCTTGAGGACGCGGGGACCCTGAACCCGGCCCAGCTGTCGCTGTGGACTCGTGCCTGGCTGGACCGGGCGGCGCAGCTGACGGGGCGCGACGCGATCGTGTACACGAATGTGTCCTTCTGGAGGCAGTACATGGCGAACTCACCAGAGTTCGCCATGTACCCACTGTGGCTGGCCGGCTACGGCGTGCGCCAGCCTGCCCGGGTCGGTGGCTGGAAGAGATGCGTGTTCTGGCAGTACACCGAAACGGGGCGGATGGCCGGCGCGAGTCTCAATGTGGGCTTGAGCGTATTCAACGGGTCTCGGGCTCAGCTCAAAGCGATGACAGTGACGCCTGCGGCGGCTGCGGCTGCGGCGGCTGCGGCGGCTGCGGCGGCGGCGGCGGCGACTTCGGCAACGCTCAACGACACCATGCTGGCCAGGCAGCCGGCCGGCTCCACACGCACTGGTGCAACCCGCTCAAGGTCGGGCCTGGGTTCATGGCTGCGTGCCTTTGGCATGGACAGGAGCGGGGCAATCGCCGGCTACTGACTGAGGATGGCAGGGGTGGCCTTGGGTTGCACCGTGAACATCCCGGCAGACCAGCGGCATGACCACGGAGGCGATACCGAGGACCTCGGATCCACGAGTGAACGCCGCTGGCGCAACGCACCCGACTTGTCGCGCATTCAGTCTTGCGATCGAAAGAGCTGGGAGAAGCCAGAAGGGCTAGATCCTGTGGCTCCGGCACCGCAGGCTAGCGACACGTGAGATCTTGGTCGGGTAGGTCGGTCATCGTGAGGTTCGTCTGCCGCGCTGTAGGCACTCTGTCCCGGACTTCATGCAGTGCCATCGGCTCAGTGCCTGATGAGCAGCGACAGTCATCGCTGGTGGTCTCGAAGATCCACCACGGGAGTCTCTTCACAGCGGTGTTGGCAACGCGGTCTTGCAAGGGGCGTCGCCTGTGCCGTGGTTCTGGCACGGCGCCTGCGGCGCATTGCTGTGCCTAGGTTCCAAGCGGCTGGAGGTCGACGGTGAAGGCGGGTCCGGTCGCAGCTCGGATGTCGTCCTCGGTGACGCCTTCGGCGAGCTCACGCAGGACAAGTCCGTGGTCGGTGACGTCCATGACGCACAGGTCGGTGATGATCCGGTTAACAACATGCTTGCCGGTCAGTGGCAGCGTGCACTCCTGCAGGATCTTGTGAGTGCCGTCCTTGGCGACATGTTCCATCAGCACGACGACCTTCTTGGCGCCATGGACCAGGTCCATCGCCCCACCCATGCCCTTGACCACCTTGCCGGGGATCATCCAGTTGGCGATGTCACCGGAGGCGGACACCTGCATCGCCCCAAGGATTGCGGCGTCGACCTTGCCGCCGCGGATCATCCCAAAGCTGGTCGCGGAGTCGAAGAACGACGCGCCCTTGCGCACGGTGACCGTCTCCTTGCCGGCGTTGATGAGGTCCGGGTCCTCCTGGCCGTCAATGGGATATGCACCGACACCCAAGACGCCGTTCTCGGACTGCAGGACCAGCTCGACATCGTGGGGGACAAACTCCGGCACCAGCGTCGGCAGGCCGATCCCGAGGTTGACGTAGTCACCGTCGGACAGTTCGGCGGCCGCACGGGCGGCCATCTGCTCACGGGTCAGGGTCATGACTGGGGACCTCCGTTCATCGCGCCGGTTCTGGGCTGGACGGTGCGACGTTCGATGTGCTTGTCGGCCGCCTGCTCGGGAGTCAGTGGCAGGACCCGTTGGACGTAGATGCCGGGCAGGTGCACCGCGTCCGGGTCGATCTCACCCGGCTCGACCAGGTGCTCGACCTCCGCGATCGTGACCCGCCCGGCCATGGCCGCCAACGGGTTGAAGTTGCGGGCTGACTGGCGGAATACCAGGTTGCCGTGCCGGTCGCCCTTCCAGGCCCGGACCAGGGCGAAGTCGGTGCTGATCGCATGCTCCAACACGAAGGTCAGCTTCTTGCCGTTCCAGTCCATCTCGCGGGTTTCCTTGACCGGGGAGGACTTCGCGACCGACCCGTCCGCAGCGTACCTCAAGGGCACACCGCCGTCCGCGATCTGGGTGCCGACCCCCGTGGCAGTGAAGAACGCCGGTATCCCGGCCCCTCCCGCCCTCAGCTTCTCAGCCAGTGTCCCCTGCGGGGTGAGCTCGACCTCGAGCTCACCGGAGAGGAACTGACGCTCGAACTCCTTGTTCTCTCCCACATAGGAAGAGACCATCCGGCGGATCCGTTTGTCCTTCAACAGGACCCCCAGCCCCCAGCCGTCGACCCCGCAGTTGTTGGAGACCGCTTCGAGGTCGGTGACTCCGTTGTGATGAAGCTCGGCGATGAGCACGCTTGGGACACCGCATAGGCCGAATCCACCCACAGCAAGTGATGCGCCGTTGACGATCCCGCTGACGGCTTCAGCGGCGCTGACGAAGACTTTGTCCATGATCTTGCTTCCTGGTTGGTCTGGGGTGGGCTGCAAACTACCGCGAGGGTAGTCGGGTGTCTTCTTTGGGGGGTGATTCGGGTGTCGCGCCGTGCCCACACGGTGTGAACGTCGACTCCGCGACGCGATGGTCATCGCCTCGTTGGTTCGGAAAGGCGCCGGAGCAGAGCTGCGCAGACGCGGAGATGCCCTGCCTGCTGCAGTTGCGGTCTGGATGGCCCACGGGTATGTGAGGAGAGGACGATGGGTCGTCACGTCAGGAGCGTCTCGGCGATGTCTGGGTGAGGGTGCAACCTTCTTGTCGCCAGCTGCCATCGGCCCAGGAGCAGGGCACGGTTGCACCCAGGCTGTCAGTCTTGAGGCACCTCATGGGCAAGGGGTCGGCATGCTCCCACCGACAGGGGTCAAGGTCTCAGGTCCACATGCTCTGCGGTACGAGGGCGTTTGCGCACCGGCCTTCATGTAAGACTCCCGTGCATGGCTGATTTCAGAGTCTTTGCGTGTGGCGTCTCCACGTTTTATTCCGGCGACGCGGCACGATATCAGGTCAGTGAGGGCGCAGTTCTGACTGTCTTCGACGGTAAGGGCACTCGCTTTCAGTTGTCCCCGTCGGGTTGGCTCCCGGTGGAGGACCAGCCCGAGCCCAACATCCCCGACGTCGAGTTCCCCGTGTAGCACAGGTACCTCCCGGGGCTGGGTCCAGCGCGCTTGAAGAGCGCGAGGTCGCCAGATCCTTGTCGCGTCGGGGGTGGGCGCCGCTGCCGTTGCAGGGCTGGCCCGTCAACGCCAGCAGGGTCAAGTGGCCATCGCATACTCGCCAGCGCGGAAGCATCACCGCGCAACGTCTGTGGCGACTATGTTCAGCTAGACAAGAAGCGGGTACGTTCCGGCTGGGGTTCCGGTGTCTTCACCGGCGCGAGGTCGAGAAGTGCTGACACGGAGGAATCATGATGTTGCAGGCAAACATGAAGATCGTCGTGTGGGCACTGTTCGGTCTTGTGATCGGCCTCGTCTTCGCCCTGGTGTGGAACCGCCTGGAGCCTAGTTTGGCTCTTTACTTCTGGCCTGTCTTTGGCGCACTCATCTCCGGGCAGCACGCCTATTGGTCTCACCGTGGTAGGAACAAGGCGAAGCCACCAACTACGACTGGTCTCAGGTGAGGTGCTGGCGATGAGGAGAATCAACAACCTCCAGGGTGTCAAGGCGTACGTCGTCTGGGCGGCCATTGGCCTTGTGGTCGGATTTGTCCTCGCTCTGGTGGATCACCTGTTTGAGCCGAACCAGCCGCTGTACGTCTTGGTGGTCATTGGCATTCTCGCTGGGCTGACGCAGGCGTTCTACTCACAGCGGGCCAGGACTCGACCGTAGTCATCTCTGGCCGGCTGACGAAGTAGATGCGTGATGGGCGCTTCTGACTATGCGCGCAGTGGGCCATCAGCTCATCCTCTTTGCCCCCAGCCATGGGGCCAAGGCC
>OBLW0100000959.1_pt1 | contig 24801 bp, 21 predicted proteins | sample 1520161 | NCBI WGS metagenome assembly OBLW01 (sample SAMEA3539309, study PRJEB22396) | soil metagenome | biome: tundra; feature: field; material: soil | place: USA | collected 2010-05 | depth 0.15 m | reverse complement strand
GAGGCCCCAAGCTGTCACGAGCCCCTCGGTATGTGACAAGCGGCCGACCTAATTGAGCGCACGTTTGGGGTGCCGGCTCCTCGATGATCCGATCGGGCATGAAGGCATCAGGCATGCTGGGCGAAGCGTCGCTCCGATGCGGTCACGAGGGTGTCGACGGCGCGTAGGAGCCGCTCGACAAGCAAAGATCGCGTGCTATTTCGCGGCGTTCGAACCCTCCGCCGGCGACGAACGCCGCCATACGCCGTCGATCACGCGCAGCGGGCCCCCGGGAGCGTGACGACATTGTTCTCGGCGCTCCGCCGTCGCTGCAGCCTTCGAAGGAGATGACGCTCACTTCCGGGGGCCGGGCCCCTGTAAGCCGTAGAATTCGCTGGACAGTGGGGATCAGCAGATCCGCGGGAGCTGCTCTCCCGACAAGAGATCGAGCCAACGCGTTCCACCGAAACGGCCGCGAAGCGTGACCACACCGCGACAGCCAGCTTCCACCTGCCCGATTCGCACGGCTCCGCTCGCGACCGGATGCGCCCGCATCGTATCGAGTGCGCGATCCGCTTGCTCGCTGCGGACGAACGCGACGAATCGCCCCTCGTTCGCCACGTAAAGGGGATCGAGACCAAAGAGCTCGCAGGCGCCCACGACGGCTTCAATGACCGGGACGGCGCTCTCCTCGATCTGGATATCGACCTTCGCGTCGAGCGCGATCTCGTTGAGCGCCGACGCGAGGCCGCCGCGCGTCAAGTCGCGCAGGCAGTGAAGATCGATGCCCGCGTCCACGAGCGCGCCTACAGGGTCGACCAGGGGCGCGCAGTCGCTCGCGATCGTGCTCTCGAACGCGAGTCCCTCCCGCACCGAGAGAACCGCGATGCCGTGGCGACCGACGTCTCCGCTCAGCAGCACCACGTCTCCAGGACGGACGCGCGCAGGGCGAACGTCGACGCCGGGCGGAACGACTCCGACTCCCGCCGTGTGGACGAACAATCCATCCCCCTTGCCTCGGTCGACGACCTTCGTGTCGCCGGTCACGATCGCCACCCCCGCGGTCGCTGCGGCCTCTGCCATCGAGGTGACGATGCGCCGGAGCTCGTCGATCGCGAGCCCTTCTTCGAGGATGAAGCCGGCGCTCAGGTACCGGGGACGAGCGCCACCCATCGCGAGATCGTTGACCGTTCCGTAGACCGCGAGCTTCCCGATGTCGCCTCCCGGGAAGAACAACGGCCGCACGACGTACCCGTCGGTCGTGAACGCGATGCGCCCGCCTGGCATATCGAACACGGCGCTGTCGTGGCGCTCGGCGAGAAGTGGGTCGTCGAAGGCCGGCAGGATGATATGCTCGAGCAGCGCGCGCATGAGCCGCCCGCCGCCGCCGTGGGCGAGCTGGATCGTGTCGCCCGGGCCCAGCGGAACAGGACAGCGGAGATCGGTCACGACGCCTCGAGCCTTCGGTACTTGTAGTACGCCGCACAGGCGCCTTCCGGCGAGACCATCGTCGCGCCGAGAGGAGAGTCCGGCGTGCACCGCGTTCTGAAAGCAGGACACTGCAGCGGCTTCAGAAGCCCCTGGAGCACGAGGCCGCTCGCGCACTCCGGCGACTCGCGCGCGCCGATCTCCGTGAGCCCGAACTTCCGGCTTGCGTCGTGAGCCGCGAACGCGGGACGGAGCGCAAGACCACTCGCCGGGATCGAGCCGATGCCTCGCCACTCCCGAACGACCACCTCGAAGACCTCCCGGATCATTGCCTGCGCGGGGGCGTTGCCGGCGGCGCGGACGACCCGCCCGTACTGGTTCTCCACCTCGGCTCGCCCCTCCTCCAGCTGACGCAGGCACATGGCGATCCCTTGAAGGAGATCGATGGGCTCGAACCCCGTGACGACGATCGGTACTCGATACCTCGCGGCGAGCGGGCGGTACTCCTCGACGCCCATGATGGTGCAGACGTGCCCCGCTGCGAGAAACCCGTTCACGCAGCACGCCGGCGAAGACAAGATCGCCTCGATCGCAGGCGGCACGAGGACATGGGACACGAGAAGCGAGAAGTTCGAAACGCCGCGCAGCCGCGCCTGGCACGCGGCCATGGCGTTGGCAGGTGCAGTCGTCTCGAAACCGACCGCAAAGAAGACGACCTCGCGATCGGGGCTCTTCTCCGCGATGGCAAGCGCATCCATCGGCGAATACACGATGCGCACGTCACCGCCGTTCGCCTTGACGGAGAGCAGATCCCGCTCCGTGCCGGGCACGCGCAGCATGTCCCCGAAAGAGCAGAAGATCACCTCCGGTCGAGACGCGATGGCAAGCGATTGATCGATGATCTCCACGGGCGTGACACATACCGGGCATCCTGGTCCGTGGATGAGCGTCACCTCGGGGGGCAAGAGCTCGTCGATTCCGAACCGCACGATGGTGTGGGTCTGCCCGCCGCACACTTCCATGAGAGACCAGGGGCGCGTCACGATCTTGCGAATCGCCTCGGCGTAACGTCGTGCCGCGTCGGCATCACGGTACTCGTCGACGTACTTCACGGTTCTTCCCCCGCGATCTCGGCGAGCTCGCCCATCTCCGTCAGGTACGCGAGCGTTCGCGCTGCCTCGGCCTCGTCCATCCTGCTGATCGCGAAGCCCACGTGGACGATGACGTAGTCCCCCACCTCGGCTTCAGGCACGTACGCGAGGCACACCTCCTTGACGATGCCGCCGAAGGCGACCCGGCCGGTGCGGAGGATTCCGTCCGTGGTCGACAGGACCTTACCGGGGACCGCGAGGCACATCGGTCCCTCCTGTTCGCCGGAGCCATCGAGCCGCGACGAGCGCTTGCCCGAGCGAGAGTCCGCCGTCGTTCGATGGGTAGCCTCCGGGCGTATAAACGCGAAGGCCGCGCGCGACGAGACGATCGCGTACGCGGCGCGTCAAGACGGCGTTCTGGAAGCAGCCTCCCGAGAGCACCACGCGGTCGAGGCCGGCGCGCAAGGCCACGCTCTCCGCGAGCCCGGCGAACGCCTCGTGGAAACGGGCGCTGATGACCCCGATCGGGGCTCGCCGTGCGGTGTCGCGAAGGAGCGCGCGCACGAGCGGCTCCCAGTCCGCCACGTAGGGGTTCCCCGCGCGAATCGGCAACGGGTAGCCCCCCTGATCGCCCGCGCCCTCTGCGGCGTGCTCCAGCGCCATGGCCGCCTCGCCCTCGTAGTGATTGTGCGTGGCGAGCCCCGACAGCGCCGCAACGGCGTCGAAGAGCCGCCCGACACTCGTCGTGCGGGGAGTGTTCACGGATCGCTCGATCATCGAGACCATGGCGCGGCCCTCGGCTGGACTGAACATCGAGCCGAGGTGCGCCACCGCGTCCGCGCCGAAGACCTCGTAGAGAAGGCCGAGGGCCGCTCTCCTCGGTTCGCGCACGGCGCGGTCCCCGCCGGGAAGCGCGAACGGCCGAAGGTGCGCAACGCGCCGAAAGTCGTGACCCTCGCAGACGAGCGTTTCACCGCCCCAGAGCACCCCGTCGACCCCGTAACCGGCGCCGTCCCACGCGAAACCCAACACGTTGCCCGCGAGGCCGTGCTCGGCCATGCACGCTGCGACGTGAGCGTGATGGTGCTGCACGCGAACCAGCGGGACGGCGAGATCGGCAGAGAGGCGCTCGGCAAGACGCGTCGATGCGTAGTCGGGGTGGAGATCGCACGCGATGACTTCCGGCCGCGCGCCGAAGAATGCAAGCATGTCGCCTACGGTTCGCTCGTGGAGGAGTGCCCCCTCGAGGCTGTGCAGGTCCCCGAGGTGCTGACTGACGACGATCTCCCCGTCCATCGCAAGGGCGACGGTGCTCTTCAGCTGTCCTCCGAGGGCGAGGACCGTGGGTGTCGTTTCCGGGAGACGCAGCCCGAGCGGCGTGAGACCGCGTGCGCGCCGGAACACCGTGAGGCCCTCCGCATCGAGCCGGACGACCGAGTCGTCCATCGGGCGGACGATCGGTCGGTCATGGACGAGGAAGACGTCGGCGATACCTCGCAGGCGCTCGAGAGCCTCGGCCGTGTCGATGCACATCGGCTCATCGGAGAGATTGCCGCTCGTGCAGACGAGGGGGCGCGAGGCGCCCTCGACGAGCAGGCAGTGGAGTGGTGTGGCGGGCAGCATCGCGCCGATGCGAGGATTGCCGGGTGCAACCAATGGGGCGAGGTGCGCGCCGCCGCGCGCCAGCAGGAGGATCGGCGCCTCGTGGGACGCGAGGACGCGCTCTTCCGCGAGCGAGAGGATGCAGTACCGTCGCACCTCTGCCGGCGAGGAAAAGAGCACGGCGAACGGTTTCGCCTCGCGTCGCTTCCGTGTCCGAAGGCCGCTCACGGCTTCGCTGCAAGTCGCGTCCACGAGGAGCTGAAAGCCACCGAGGCCCTTGAGCGCAAGAACCTCCCCGCGCACGACGCATGCCACCGCGCACGCGAGCGCCTCGTCGCCTCGCGCCAGTCGAACGCCGCCTTTGGAAAGGAGCTCGAGCGCAGGACCGCACGCGGGACACGCGATGGGCTGAGCGTGGAAGCGACGATCGTTCGGATCGTCGTGCTCTGTCTGGCATGCCGCGCACATCGCGAAGGACTTCATCGACGTACGCGCCCGGTCGTAGGGAAGGGTCTCGACGATCGTGAGCCGCGGCCCGCAGGAGGTGCAGTTCGTGAAGGGGTAGCGAAATCTGCGCGCGCCAGGCGTCGCGATCTCTTCGGCGCACGCCGCGCACACGGCGAGATCCGGGGGCAGCACGGGCCGCACCGCTCCGTCCGCCGCGCTTGCGACGATGCGAAAGTCGAGCTCGGCTCGCTCGTCGATTTCAGTGACTGCGATGCGCGCGACGCGGGCGGGCGACGGGCACCGCGCCTCGAGATCTTTCAGGAAAGCGTGAAGTCGAGCGCGTTCCCCCTGCGCTTCGATGCGTAGCGCGCTCCGCTCGTTCTTCACCCAGCCGACCAGGGCGTGCTCGAGCGCAGCGCGGTAGACGAAGGGGCGCATCCCCACGCCCTGCACGACGCCCTCCGCGACGATGGATAGGCGGGGCACGTCAGGGCTCCACGTCGATGCTTTCGATGCAGAGCCCCGTCGGCCCCAGGAGCTCGGCCTCGGTACCGTCGCAAACAGGGCAAAGTGTCATGTGGTGCTCGGGCGTGTAGATGTTCGCGCACGCGACGCAGCGCGCGTCGACGCGCCTCCGATCGAGCTCGAGCCTTGCACCTTCGGCTGCGGTGCCGCGCGCCAGCGCCAAGAAGTGGAAGTCGATGCTTTCCTTCGACAGCGTCTCCGTCTCTGCGAGCCACCCGCGTACGAGCGTCACCCGAATCGCCCCCTCGCCGCTTGCCTTCGCGAGCACGGCGTCGAGCACCTGCTTCGCCAACGATGACTCGTGCATCTCAGGCCCCCTCCACGCGCGCCAGCACGGCGAGCACCGCGCGCGGAACGGCGGCGGCGATCGCCGGCGACAGCCCGTTCCGGAGTGCGTCGGGTCGTTCGATGCAGATCGCGACGATCCAGACGTTCGTTGCCTTCGCTTCCGGAGAGAGGGTGCGCGCCAGCGCGACGGCCGGCGCGACACCGACGCCATGAGTCGAGAGCAGACGTGGCCCTTTGTCGTCCAGCGCGTCGAGCGGCAGCGAGAGGAGATCGCCCGGCTCGCCCGCGCCGACCACGGCATCGACGAGGATCATCGGTGTGCCCCCGTCGAAGAGCGGGATGAGGGCCGTTGGCTCGGCGACGCGGACGAGCTCGACGCCTGACGGGAGGCTCTCACGGCGCAAGGCGTCGAGCACGGCGAGACCCACGCCGTCATCGCCGGCAGAGGCCTGCCCGATGCCGATCACGCGCGCGCGCATCGTCACGTCCGCTCGATCCGAAGCTGAAGGAAGTGCGTCGAGCAAGAGATGCACGGATCGTAGTTTCTCACCGCCTGCTCGGCGCGCCACGCGGCGTCCTTGTGCGGCAGCTCGGACAACGTCTCCGCCATCGCGAAGAGATCGTCCTCGATCGTCTTCTGGTTCTGCGAGGTCGGCGGCACGATGCGCGCGTCCTCGATCGTTCCTTCGGCATCGACAGAGTACCGATGGTAGAGGAGCCCTCGCGGAGCCTCACTCGCTCCGTAGCCGGTGCTCGCGCGCGTCGGGACCTCGACGAAGGCCCGATCGGGAGGCGTGTACCCCTCGATCATGCGCTCTGCTTCGACGAACGATTGAAGCATCTCGACGCACCGCACGACGATGCTCTTGAACGGGTTGTTGCAAGGCACCGAAAGCCCCGCCGAGTGAGCCGCTTCTCTGGCGACGTCAGAAAGGGCGTCGAAGTTGAGGTTGAACCGGGCAAGAGGTCCGCAGAAATACGGGCCGCGCCCCTTGATGTGCGCATGCAGCGCGGTCGAATAGGACGCCTGTTCCTCGACGAAGTGCTCGTCGAACTCGCGCACGGCGATGTCCAGGCCCTTGTTCGAGACGATGCGCCCCTCGCAGAACGGGTACTCCGCGGGGTGCCGCAGCGCCACGAACTCATAGTCGCGCTCGAACGCCGGAAAGGAGAAGCGGCCGATCCATGCGAGCGCATCCCGCACGGCGCCTTTCGCCCACACGATCTCGGGCAGGAGCTCTCGGAGCTCTCCTCGCGTCGGAACGCGGTAGAAGCCGCCGACCCGCACGTTGACGGGATGCACCTCGCGACCGCCAAGTCTGGCGACGATCGCATTCCCTGCCTTCTTGATTCGCAGGCCGTTGCGGACGGCGTCGGGGTGGTCCTTCGCCATCGCGAGGGCGTCCTCGTAGCCGAGGAAGTCGGGTGCGTGGAGCAGGAACACGTGGAGCGCGTGGCTCGCGATCCACTCGCCACAGTAGAGGAGGCGGCGAAGCGTGCGCAGCGGGCCGCCCACCGTGACTCCTGCCGCGTCTTCGATCGCGTGGCAGCTCGACATCTGGTAGGCGACCGGGCAGATCCCGCAGATCCGAGCGGTGATGTCGGGAACCTCCATCTGGGATCGGCCGCGCAGAAACGCCTCGAAGAAGCGCGGTGGCTCGAAGATCCGCAGCTCGACGCTCTCGGCCTTGTTTCCTTTGAGGCGGATGAGCAGCGCGCCCTCGCCCTCGACGCGAGCAAGCGTGTCGACGCTTATCGTCCGCGTCTTAGCCTTCATGACGCTCGCTCTCCTTGCGGAAGGCCTCGGCGTTGGCATTGAAGGTTCGGAGCATACGCACGAGACCTCGAGGCGAAACGTTGGCCGCGAGAAAGGCTCGGCCGAGCGACGCCGCGTTCGGCGTCTCCATGGGGCCGAAGCAGCCGTAGCAGCCGCGGGCGTAGCTCGGGCAGAGCGCACCGCAGCCCGCGTGCGTGATGGGACCCAGGCAAGGCGTGCCGTGCGCGACCATGACGCAGACATTTCCCTTGAGCTTGCACTCGACGCACACGCTATGAGAGGCGACGTTCGGCTTGCGCCCGTTCAGGAACGCCCCGATCACCTCGAGGAGCTGGCGCTTGTCGATGGGACAGCCGCGAAGCTCGAACTCGACCGGCACGTGCTCGGCGATCGCAGTCGACGTCGCGAGGGTGTCGATGTACTCGGGCTTCGCGTAGACGATGGAACGGAACTCCGCGACGTCTCGGAAGTTGCGGAGAGCCTGGATCCCACCGGCGGTGGCGCACGCGCCGATGGTCACGAGCACCTTCGAGACGCGGCGCACCTCGCGGATGCGCTCGGCGTCTGCGGCGGTCGTGATCGATCCTTCGACGATCGACAGATCGTAGGGGCCTTTGAGCCGCTTGCTCGAGGCCTCGATGAAGTGCGCGATGCGGACGGCCCCTGCAAGCGCCAGCAGCTCGTCCTCGCAGTCGAGGAGCGAGAGCTGGCAACCGTCGCACGACGCGAACTTCCATACAGCGAGCTTCGGCTTGCGGCGCACGTCAGATCTCCCTCTTGCCGAAGAGGCGAGCGATGCGATCCAAACGGAGCACGGGACCGTCCTTGCACACGAACGTAGGACCGAACTGGCAGTGGCCGCAGAAACCCACCGCACACTTCATGCTGCGCTCCATGGAGACGAAGATACGCTCGTGCGCGAGGCCGCGCGCCTCGAGGGTGCGCACGGAGAATCGCATCATGACCTCGGGGCCGCACAGCATCGCCGTCGTGCGTGCGGGATCGAGGGGCGTTACGTCCACGAGGGCGGGGACGACGCCGACGCGGCCCACCCAATTCGGGCCCGCGCGGTCGACGGTGACCTCGACGACGCAGTCCTTGCGCGCCCATCGACCGTGCTCGCTTCGGAACAGAAGGTCCTCGGGGCTGCGCGCGCCGTAGAGCAACGTCACGCGACCGAAGCGCTGTCGGTGGCGGAGCGCGTGATACATGACCGGCCGAAGCGGGGCGAGTCCGAGTCCTCCCGCCATGATCAAGAGATCGTCGCCTTCGGCTGCGCGCACCGGCCAGGCGCTGCCGAACGGACCGCGGACGCCCAGCGCGCTGCCGCGCTTCGCCTGCCGCTTCATGGCCAGGGTGGTCGTCCCGACGGCGCGGATCGTGTGCACCAGGACGTCGGGATTCCCCGGATCGCCACTGATAGAGACGGGCACCTCGCCGATGCCGAAGAGGTAGAGCATGTTGAACTGTCCGGGCTCGAACGCGCGGTTCTGCCCTTCGAGCTCGACGGTGAAGGTGTCGCGCGTCTCCCGGCGCACACGCAAGATGCGGGTCGGCGTCGGGCTCCACGGGTCCGTGCGCGCCGTCATGGGTTCGCGTAGACGTCGAGGCGCTGGAGCCGCACGCGCTGGAGCCGCTTGTAGGTCTCGGCCAAGAGGCGCCGCGTGAGCGCGAAGCCGAGATCGTGGTCCTCCTCCATCTTGCCGCGGAGGCAGCCTCCGTCGAACGCGAGCGCGACGACAGGGTCGACCGCGCGCGCATCGATGTGCACACGATGCGGAGGAAAGAGCCACGACAAGCCAACGATGTCGCCGGGACCGAGGCTCTCCATCACGAGCGGGCCCTTGCCGGGTACGTCGACCTCCAGCACGACTCGCCCCCGCCGTAGCAAGTAGAACGTGCTCGCTTCGTCGCCTTCCCGCATCAGGAACGCACCGGATTCGAATCGAAGGTTCTTCACGCACGAGACGAGGCTCGCTGCCTGCGGCTGCGCGAGATCCTTCAGGAAGTCGTGCTCTCTGAGGAGGCGCTCGAGGTTCTCCATCGTCAGCCTTTCTCGGTGCTGCGGATGGCAGCGACTTCCTCCGTGATGTCGATCCCGACCGGGCACCAGGTGACGCAGCGCCCGCACCCGACGCAGCCCGAGGTGCCGAACTGATCGATCCAGCTCGCGAGCTTGTGAGTCAACCACTGCCGATAGCGAGACTTGGTCGACGGGCGAACGCTGCCACCATGCACGTAGCTATGATCGAGCGTGAAGCACGAGTCCCAGCGCTGCACCCGTTCCGCGTGCTCGCCATCGAGATCCGTGACGTCCTCGACGGTGGAGCAGAAGCACGTCGGGCATACGAGCGTGCAGTTCGCGCAAGCGAGGCACCGATCCGCGACGTCGTCCCACCGCGGGTGGTCGAGGTTGCGGTAGAGGAGTTCCTTGATTCCCGTCGTGTCGAGCGATCGGCCCATCTGCGACGCCGTGTTCTGAACGACACGCTCGGCGGCCTCGAGATCCGTCTTCTGCGCTTCGCCGTGGGGGACGCGCGCCAGGATGGCGGCGCCTTCCGGGCTCGCGACCTGCACGAGGAAGCGGTGGTCTTCCCCGTCGAACAACTCGGTCAGAGCAAGGTCGAAACCGCTGGCGGCTTTGGGCCCGGTGCCCATGGAGACGCAGAAGCAGGTACCACCGGCCGTGCCGCAGTTCAGCGCGACGACAAACGCGCCTCGGCGGCGAGCGGCGTAGCTGGGATCCACCGCCGGCCCTTCCAGAAGGACCCGGTCCTGGATCGCGATCGCGTGTAGATCGCACGCACGTGCACCGATGAGCGCGACGCGAGGCATCTCGGCGGCCCGATCGAGAACGACGAAGCTTCCGTCTTTGCGCCGCGCTCGCCAGAGACTCACGGTCGGCGCGAAGAACGAGCGCTTGAACGACTCCGGACCCACCGCGAAGCCGAAGAGGGCACGATCGGTGCGGCGTTCGAGGCGGTAGCGCCCTCGCTCCTGAACCTCGGTCCATCCCTCGGGAAGGTCCGCGATTCCTCCGATCGTGTCGTAGACGATCGCGCCATCGCGCACGGTCGGCCCGACGAGACGGTAGCCGTCCTCGCGGAGCGCGCGCAGGAGCGCGGCGAATCCCTCGCGGGAGAGGACGACACCCTCGTTCTCCATTCCGGAACGTGAACCAAACCACGGGAAGGTGGCATCGTCGAGCCGCATCTCGGCCGAAGGCGCCAGGCGCCGGGAACGTTGGCGAGGCGACGAGGCAGAGTGATCGTTCACGACGCGGTGGCTCAGCTCGACGAGCCGCGCAAATCCTTCATCTACCCGCAGTCCGCGCGCACGTCGGGCCGGGCGGCTCGACGATTCTCGCAGCCTTGCGCGTGGCACGTGCGCTGCACGAGCGCATCGGCAAGATGCGCGTACTCGTGACCTGGGGCTCGAAGCGCGGCAGCACCGAGGGGATCGGCCGCGAGCTCGCGCAGGCGCTGGCGGCGCATGGCGTCGACGCCATCGCCGAGCCCGTGGCGAAGGTGCGCGGACTCGAGGGCTTCGACGCGGTCGTCGTAGGCGGAGCGCTCTACGCGAACCGATGGCCCCCCGCCGTGCACCGCTTCGTGAACCGCCACGTCGACGAGCTCCGCAAGGTTCCGGTCTGGTTCTTCTCGAGCGGCCCCCTCGACGAGCGGGCCGATCGCGAGGACATCCCGCCGCCCACCGAGGTCGCCGTCCTGGCCGAGCGCGTCGGCGCGAGGGACCACGTCACGTTCGGAGGGCGCCTCAGGCCCGACGCGCGAGGCTTCCCGGCGAGCGCGATGGCCAGAAAGAAGAGTGGCGACTGGCGAAACCTGGTGCGGATCCGAGAGTGGGCGGAGGAAGTCGCCGCCGAGCTGCCCGGCGCGAGGCCCGGCATGGCCGTCGACCATCCCGCGCGCTCCGTCGTGCGCCTGCTGCTGCACCCCATCGTGGGCTGGGGCGTCAGCGCGGCGATCATGGGTGTGCTCCTCCATGTCGCCAGCCTGGGGGTGGCGGTGGCCGTGCACGCGATCGTGACGCCGCTCGTCTTCGCGGTGCTTGCCTGGCATTACTTCCGCGCGCGCGGGGCGCGGGATCCGCTCCCGACCGCGCTGACGTGGACCGCCCTGGTGACGCTGCTCGACGGGGTCGTCATGGCCGAAGCCATCCAGCGCAGCCCGGCCATGCTCGAGAGCATCGGGGGAACCTGGCTCCCGCTCGGACTGATCTTCCTCGTCACGTGGACGACGGGCAGCATCCTGTCGATCGTGCCGTCGCACTCTCTCGTCGGCGCACGTCGGCCTCGGGCGTAGGCTCAGCGAATTCGTCGCAGACATCCTGGACCCGCGAGCGCCGAGCTGTGCTCTGGACGTTACGTGGCCTCGTCCACGGCCTTGACGCTCGAACGGGGCACGGATTTCCTGCGCGCCAACCGCGCTCCCCGCGAGAGCCAACATTGGCCGGCAGCGGAGCATCGCGCTCGTCATCGGAGCCGCTTCGCCATCAAGCTGACGAGCGCGTCGTAGTCTGTCTCCTGCTGCCCGACCTCCACGAACCCGTTACGGGCGTGGAATCGCAACGAGCCATCGTTGCGGGGGCGAAGATTGACTTCGAGGGTGAACCACGCGGCACGCGTGCGGCGCTCGACTTCCTCGTACAGGCGGCTACCGATGCCGCGACCGCGGTGATCCACAACGACGGCAACGCGATCGAGGTAGACGAAGTCGGAGGGAGGAAGCCGTAGCCGATCCGGCGGGACCAAGCGCATTGCCGAGGCCCCAAGCTGTCACGAGCCCCTCGGTATGTGACAAGCGGCCGACCTAGTTGGCCATCGGTACGCGCCGAGAGCGGCCCTCGATGGCTCGCAAAGAATGCGGCGGCGCGCAACGGCTTCGCCCCCTCCGCGGTGCTCGGGCCAATTCCTTCACGATCCGCTCTGGCCCGGGTCTTGAAATGCATCGGAAGCATGCGCCGTCGTGGCGCGCCGTCGCTGCACATCAGGGGGCCAATATGAAGACATTGATGACGAAGCGGACCATTCTCATCGGCTTCGCGGCCGCGCTCGCGTCGACGACGTTCGTTGCCTGTTCCGGCGCGAGCTCGGCTACCAGTTCCGGTGAGGGATCGGCGAACGACGAGCACACGGGGAAGATCGGCGCGCAGCTGACGCTCCCCGGCGGCGAGTCGATCGGCTCCATCGCGTACACGCTTCAGGGGCCGAAGACGTACTCGGCGACGGTCGACGTCTCGGGGACGGCGTCCACGTTCAGCTTCGTGATCTCGAACGTGGTGCCGGGAACCGGTTACACGATCACCCTCTCTGCCACGAGCGCCGATGGCGAGGTCGCGTGCAAGGGGACGTCGGCCTCGTTCTCCGTCACCGCCAACCAGACGACTGCGGTGAACGTCCTGCTCGCGTGCAACACCAGGCTCGAAGCGGGTTCCGTCCTCGTCAGCGGCGTCCCCTACGATTGCGCCTCCTGGCACACGGCGGTCGCCAACCCCGCGACCACGAGGACGGGAGGGACGATCGCTCTCGTCGGATGGGCCTCGGCGCCGGACCCGAGCGGGATCACGTACCAGTGGTCCGCGCCGACGGGGACGATCACCAACGCGACGTCGTCGAACGCGTCGTTCACCTGTCCCCCAACGCCGGGCCCGGTGCCCATCACCCTCGTCGTCGGCGACGGACCGATTCCCCAGGGGGCGGCGTGTCCGGCCTCATCGAGCACGACGACGCTCACCGTAACGTGCAGCGCGCCAAGCGCGTGCCCCGTCACGCCGTCGTTCTCCGCGCTCCCATCGATGACGACCCACTCCGCGAACGCGAATCCGCCGGCCTTGGGTGATCTGAACGGCGACGGTGTGCTCGACATGGCGATCGCCGTGAACGGTGGGGTCGAGATCTTCGTCAGTACCGGCGGTGGCCCGTCCTACGTCCGGACCACGCTCAACGGTGGCGAGAACACCGCGGACGCCCTCCTCGGCGACCTGGACGGCGATGGGAAGCTCGACCTCGTGCAGATCAACTACGGCGCGGACTACACTCAGGTGTCGAACGGCGTGATCCTCTATCCGGGGGGTGGGGACGGCACCTTCGGATCGCCGATCAGTCTGGCCACCGGCGACACTAACCCGTTCTCCGGCGTGCTCGCCGACTTCGACGGCGACGGTAAGCTCGACATCTCGGTCAACCATAACAACGGTGGCTGGACGACCAAGGTCCTGCTGAACAAGGGCGGATGGCACTTCGCCGAGAGCTGGTCGCGCAAGCTCGGTACGAACCCGCACTACTCGGCCGCCGGCGACTTCAACGGGGACGGCAAGCCCGACCTCGCCGTCGCAACCTACTTCGACGGGCTTAAGGTCGTGCTCAATCAGGGCGGCGGCACCTTCGGCCCGACGATCAGCCTCGGCGCGCCGTACGCGAGCGACCTCGTGGTCGCTGACTTCAACCACGATGAGAAGCTCGACGTCGCCGTCGGGAACTCGGCCAGCGCCAGTGTCAGCGTTTTCCTGAACGACGGCACTAACCCCTTCGCCGCGCACGCCGACTACGCGGTGACGGCCCCCTCGGTGGGGCTCGCTGTCGCGGACTTCGACGGCAAGCTGGGGCCCGATCTCCTGCTCGGGAGCAACCCGTCCTCACTCTCGCTCTTCCTCAACAGGGGGGACGGCACCTTCGGCGCCGAGACGCGAATGCCCGGCGTCATGACCCCCAGGTACTTCGCCGCTGGCGACTTCGATCGCGATGGCCGACCCGACGTCGCGGTCACCTTCGAGAGCACCCCCTCGACGAGCGACTCTCTGACGGTGCTCCTCAACCGCTGCTCGCAATGACGCGGGCCCGGTCCGCCCAAGACGAGGACATCGGTGAAATGGGCCACACCGTCCGTCTCTGCGGCACTTCGCTCCGAAGAGCCCTATTCAGCCCTACGGAGACATCTCTGGTGTTTGCGCGAGATGTGAAGGTGGGGATGCCCATGGTGCTCACTCCCGGGGTCTACGAAAACAATCGGCCGTCGACCAAGGGCGCGGGCTCGCCGTCGGCGACGGTAAACGCAGACTTGTCCACGAAACGCGCGCTCACCTTCGGCTTTGAATGGGGCTCCGATCAAAATGAAATCGATCCGAACCCGTTCGACGCGGCCACGGTGACGGTACTCGCGTTTCCGGAAAAGGAAGGCGACGCCTTCACCGTTCGGTTCCAGCTTCACTTCACGGACGATCGTGCGCTGGACGAGACATTCTCGTCCCCACTGTCCACCTCCCACTTCGTCTGCGGCGGCGCGCCCTGAGCCAGGCGCCCGCAATGTGGGCGCGGACGAGGGCATTGGACCGGACGGTCGGCGCACCGCCCGGCCCATCGCGCACGGATACGGTATCGACGCTGCGCCGCGCGCCGCCCGAGGCGCAGCGTGCGCTGCACTTCCGCGCCCGCGAACCACGTAGACTAGCTTCGGTCAGCCCGCGCGGGCCATCGGTACGCGCCGCAGCCACGCGTCGACCCCGGCGGCTACGCGACGCCCGTCGGCAATCGCCCAGACGACGAGGGACTGACCGCGCGAGACGTCGCCTGCCGCGAATACGCCAGGCACGTTCGTGGCACCGCTCGCGTCGGAGCGCACGTTGCCGCGCGCGTCGAGCGTGAGGCCCATGGGCTGGTGCACGCTCACCTTCCCGAACTTGGTGCCAATCTCCACGACGTCGGCGCCCTCGACCTCGTGTGCGACGCCCGCCACCTCGTAAAGGAGCCCCGACGGCCACCGCGCGGTCTGGTGCGCGAAGAAGAGCGTCATCATGGACGCTCCCACGCGAAGCATTCCGGCCCACAGAGCGATCTCGACCTCCGTTGGGGTCCGCGGCGCTTCGTTTGCGGCTTCTTCTCGAACGCGCCGCAAGTACGTTCGCAGGGCCGCCACCGAGACCGGCACGCCCCGTTCCGAGAGCATCGCGGCGACGGCTGTCCAGCTGTAGCCCTTCGAGCGAAGGGCGAAAATCTGGGGCGACAGCGTGCGAATCGCCCGCTGCTTGCTCAACTCGGTCTCTTGGTACGGCGCAACCCCGTCGAGCGACTGTTGCAGCTGCCGAACCGTCTCAGCCGCGAACTTGTTCTTCGGGTCCATCGCTTCTCCTATTCTCTCCACGAGCACTCCCGTTGGCCGGCGCGCTTTCCGCCGAGGACGCCCGGCAGACGCGTGTCGAGTGCACGCCGCTCGTGGACAATGGCAAGACGCGTACCGGCTCGGAGCGCGCCGCATCGCGGCGGCCTAGCGACACGTCGAGAGCGAGGCAGGATGCTCGCGGCCACGATCCGATGCGCAGCCGTTGCTCTCGGACACCCGCCAGCACGGCGAGGAAGCGCCCGGCGCGCGCAAGGTCCGGTCGCACCAGTCGTCACACCCGCAACGCGAGCGAATGCCGCGGGCTGCGAGCCGGGTGGTCAATGTTTGCTGCCCACCCCTGGTCATTAATTAATGACCACCGGGGCCGCCGAGGGTCGCTTCGGAGACTTGTTTCCACGGCCATTCGCGGCTCCGCGTGGGGCCGCGGTGTTCCGGGGCCGCGCGGCATCGCGCTTGCGCTGTGCTCTGCATGGACGAACGAAACGCTCGCGGGCAGCCGCAAGATGGCGGGCCGGCATGCAAGGAGGAGGCGAGTCACCCGTCGGCGAGCCGACGGGAGGGCGGCGGTGCTTTCGGTACGCAGAATCGCCCTGGGGTGACTCAGGATGGGTGGCCACCGCTTCTGACGGCGAGCGAGGTCGTGGTCATCCTGCGAATGTCGCGCAAGGCGGGCTTGGTCGCATCCGAGGCCCGGCTCGGCGGGCGCCCACCCGCAGGTCCGTAGTGAGCGCCAGCTCCCGCGTCCTCCCGCTCACTTTGTTCGTCGGCGTCGACGACGTGATGCGCGCACTCGATTGCTCAAGGTCCAAGGCCTACGCGCTTCTGCGCGAGGCGGCAGGGCGAAGACTCGGTGGCCGTGGCATGCGGCGCGTGCCGGCGTTCGTGTGGGAAACGTTCATCAGGGAGAAGCTCCAATGTCAGGCCCCTCTGGACCGAGGCTTACGAGACGGGGACGCACCTGGTACGGAGCGTTCTACATCGGGGGCGTCCGTCACATCCGGTCGACGAAGTGCACCGACCGAAAGGCCGCCGCGACGATCCTCGCGCAGTGGGAACGTGACGGTGCTGATCCCGATCGTGCGGCCCAGGACCAGGCCACGCTGAACGATGCCCTCGAGCTGCTCGTGCGCGATCGGGCGAGTCAAGCGCTCGCGGGCAAGCGGAGCGAGCAAACCGTGGCCTTCTACAAGAAGAAGGCCGGCGTTTTACTGCACCACCTCGGCCGCGACCTGCGGCTCGGCCGAATCGATGCACGCATCGTCGACGACTACATCGAAAAACGTCGCTTCGATGGGGCTGCGGAGAACACGATCGCAAAGGAGCTCGCCACCCTGCGGGCGGCGCTCAAGCTCTGCAAACGTCGCAAGCTCTGGGCGGGGGACGTGCAAGCCGTCATGCCGGTCGGGTTCGAGACGCAGTACCAGCCGCGAAAGCGCTTTCTGACCGTACCCGAGATGCAGCGCTTGCTGCCGCAGCTGACGTCGAAGTACGCGGCCGTCGTGGCGTTCATCGTCGCCACGGGCGCCGATTGGTCGGCCGTCGCACGAGCGACACGCGACGACGTCGCGAGCGACCTCACGATGTGCACGATCCACGGCTCGAAGAACCGGCACCGACGCGACCGGCTCGTGCCCATCGCCACGCACGAGCAGCGCACCCTGCTCGGGTACGCGCTTGCGCATGCCGACGGCGTCGGGGGAGCGCTCTTCGGTCCCTGGATCAACGTGCGCCGGGACCTCCGGGGAGCGTGCGCGCGGGCGGGCGTACCACCTGTGTCGCCCAACGACCTGCGGAGGACGTTCGGGACGTGGCTCCGCAAACAAGGCGTTGATCCTTCGCTCATTGCACCGGCCATGGGCCACGCGGACTCGCGCATGGTCGAGCGGGTGTACGGGCATCTGCCCCCAGAGGACCTTCGCAGCCAGATCGCGGCGGCGGTATCGGTTCACGCGGGCCTTTTGCCGGTTTGCTCGGGAAACGAAGGGCCCTGCTGCGCCTCGGGGTCTATCACCGGTGTATCAGATGGGAGCAAAATCGATGCTCCGGATGGACTCGGCGGACTCACGAGTCCCCAATTTCCTGCGGGATTTGTGCGCGGAGACGGAATCGAACCGCCGACACGGGGATTTTCAATCCCCTGCTCTACCAACTGAGCTATCCGCGCGAACCACCACCGTCCGCCTTCCCCGGGGTGAACCGGAGGGGTGGCCGGAAGGGCGCGGAGACTCGCGCAAAGGGCGCCGCGGTGTCAAGCGCGGATGGCGGCCCCGGCGGGGCGGCCCTCCCCGAAACCGAAACCGTCCGCGCCCGTACTCGAGCTACGGGGCCCGGCGCGCGCTGCCGCGACGGTGGCGCCGCCGCATCCTTGCCCCAAGTCTGGTCCCGGCGCGTATCATCGCCGGACACCTCGAGATCCGCCTCTTCTCGCCGCCTCCCTGCCGGCTCCCGTCGATCGGAACCCACCTTGGCTACTGGCGCCTCTGGCGACACCCTCAAGCTCATCGGGCGCACCATCGCGGGCAAATACGCGGTCGAGAGCGTCGTCGGCGAAGGGGGGTTCGCGACGGTCTACCGGGCGACGCACCTGATCTGGAAGCGGCCGGTGGCGCTGAAGGTGTTCAAGGCGCTGACGGACTTCTCCGACCAGGACCGGCAGAAGCTCCTCGACGAGTTCATTCAAGAGGGCGCGCTCCTCGCCGACCTCTCGGCGCGCACGGCCGCCATCGTGCAGGCTCGCGACATCGGGACGCTCGAGGTCGAGGGTAAGCCGGGCATTCCCTACATGGTGCTCGAGTGGCTCGAGGGCGAGACGCTCGAGGCCACGCTGGCGAACGAGAAGGCGCGGGGTCTGCCGCTCCGCTCGGCGGCCGAGGCGGTGCACCTGCTCGATCCGGCGGGCGAGGCGCTCGCGCTGGCCCACCGCAAGGGCATCGCCCACCGGGACATCAAGCCCGGGAACATCTTCGTGCTCGGCGACGCGCGGGGCGAGGCGACGGTGAAGCTCCTCGACTTCGGCATCGCGAAGGTCGTGTCCGACGCGCAGAAGATGGCCGGCTCGTTCACGAAGACGGCCGGTCAGGTCACGAGCTTCACGCCCGCCTACGGCGCTCCGGAGCAGTTCTCGCGGGCGCAGGGGTCGACGGGCCCGTGGACCGACGTGTTCGCGATGGCGCTCATCGTCGTCGAGGTGCTGACGGGCCGTGAGGCGCTCGAGGGCGACGACTTCTTGCAGCTCGCCGTCTCGTCGGGGAACGCCGAGCGCCGTCCCACGCCGCGCGCCCTGGGCGCGACCGTCAGCGACCCGGTCGAGGCGGTGCTCGCCAAGGCGGTCTCGGTGAAGCCCGCGGATCGATGGCAGACGGGCGCCGACTTCTGGAACGCCCTGCGGCTCGCGGTCGCCATGGCGCCGATGCGCGGCATGACCGACACCTCACCCTCGCCCGCGGTCCCGGGGGGCTCGGTTCCGGGCGCGCAACTCGCCGGCGCGCCCCCGATCGCGTCCGGCGCGACCGTCCCGCAGTTCGAGGCCCTCCACACCGGCCCCGCCACGGCGCCTTCGGTGTCGCGCTCGGCGACTTCGATCGACGGCGCGCCGGCGTCGAGCAAGGCGGGCCTCTTCGCGGCCCTGGGCGTCGGCGCGCTCGTCGCCGTGGCCGGCGGCGCGTACGTGTTCGGCTCGCGCGGCGGAGCGGCGAGCGCGTCCGTCGCGAGCGCCGTGCCCACTGTCCCGCCCACTGTCCCGCCCACTGTCCCGCCCACTGTCCCGCCCACTGTCCCTGTCGCCTCGGGCGCTCCGAGCGCGTCGGCGGTGATCGTCCCGATGACCTGCCCCGACGGAATGATCCCGATCCCCGGTGGCAGCTTCTTCATGGGCAGCGACGAGGGCCTGCCGTTCGAGAAGCCCGCGCACCAGGTGTCGCTCCAGCCGTTCTGCATCGACCGCTTCGAGGTCGCCGTCGAGCGCTACCGCGCCTGCAGCGAGTCCGGGCGCTGCAAGCGCGCCGGCACCACGAACGACTGGGCGAACATCACGGACAAGGAGCGCAAGGCGTTCGACCCGCTATGCAACGTGCGCGATCCGGACGCGCGCGCCAGACACCCGATCAACTGCGTCGACTGGGAGATGGCCGACAAGTTCTGCCGCGAGCAGGGCGGGCGTCTCCCGACCGAGGCCGAGTGGGAGTTCGCCGCGCGCGGGCCCGACGGCCGCAAGTACCCGTGGGGCGACGACGACCCGGCCGCGGGGCACCTCAACGCGTGCGGCAAAGAGTGCGTCGCCTGGGGCCTGAAGAACGGCATCGAAGAGAAGGGCATGTACGACGCCGACGACGGCTTTCCCAACACGGCCCCTGTCGGCAGCTTCCCCAAGGGCGCCTCGCGCTACGGCGTGGAAGACGTGGTCGGCAACGTCTGGGAGTGGACCGCCGACTGGTACGGCGACTACGGCAAGGACGAGCAGACGGCCCCGAAGGGCCCGGCTTCGGGCGACGAGAAGGTCATTCGCGGCGGCGCGTGGAACGGCTCTTACGCGTCGTGGGTGCGGCCGACGTTCCGCTACAAGGACGCGCCGACGAAGCGCGGCTACGGGATCGGCTTTCGCTGCGCGAAGTGAGAAGCGTCGTCCTCGGCGGCAGCACACGGGCGGGCCGATGGCTTCACCGCGGTGTGCCACGCTGAGCCGACTCTGACGACCGAGTCGCTCGCACGAACCCCCGACTCCGCTGTGCTGGACGCGCCGGCGAAATAGCCGGCCAACCTGGCTCGACGCTCGTCGAGTTCTTTCACGCCTGCTATCCTGTCCGGATGCGGATCGCGCTCGCAGGGGTCGCGCTGATTGGCGTCGCGATGCCGGCCGCCTCCTGCGGAGGAGACCTCTCGAACGAAGCCGCCGACAGTGGTTCGCCGAAGGACGCACGCATCGAGCCGGCGGATGCGGGCGATTCAGTGGACGCCAGGAGCGACGCGAACGCGCTCTCGACGTGCGCGCCGCCCGCGTGGGTCGACCCATTCGAAGGCTCGTTCCCATCGAACGGCCAGTGCGTCGCCGCGAGATACGCCGTCTCGTGCATGCTCTTGTGGGCCGACGCTGCGGCCCAGTTCAGTGCAGGGGCTTGCATCAGCAACGACCCGACGCGGTGCCCGGAGAACGTGGCGTCCGGTGCGGCCCTCGTATGCCACAACCACTGTGAGCCGAATGAGTACGCACTCCAGTGCGGTACGCCTCCGTCACCTGTGATGGCTCCGCCGCCACCTGCAACCTGTCGCATCGTCGTGAGCGCGGGGGAAGACCCGGTCTACTGTTGCCCTTGCGGCTCGTGACTCCGGCGTGACGGCGCCGAGCCTTCGCCCCCTCGCGCGCGTGCGCGAATCGGCGTCTGGTACGCTCGGTCCGATGCGCAAGCTCTTGACGCTCTGCTTCGGGGTGACGTTGGCGTCGACCGCGTGCAGCGCGAGCTCGTCGGCCCCCTCGGTGAACGACGCCGGGGCTCCCGGCGCGGACGCGGGCTCCGACGCCGCGAACCTCGACGGCAGCGTGGTCGACGCCGCCGACAGCTGCGACGCCCCCGCGTCGACGACGTTCGCGTGCGCCGCCATGCCCCCGGGCGAAGGCGCCTGCCAGGGCGGGCCGCCGCAGGCCGGTGACGCGGGAGTGGGCTCGTCGTACCCCATCGGTTGTGTCGCGACGCTACCGAGCTGCAACCCCTTTTACGCCGGCGAAGCGATGACGTGTTCGTGTACGCCGCTCGGAATGACCGCGATGTGGGTATGCGCATTTTGATCACGTCGACCTAGACGCCCGCGCGCGGGGGCCTCCGCACGCGCGAGCGGCGAGCCTCACCTCGAGATTGGCTCGTCGCGTGCTTTCGCTTCCCCGCCGGGAGGCGATTTCACAATGACAGCGAGCATGCTCACTTCGCGAACGATCGACCAGGTCGACGCGACGCACGCGGCCCCGGCGACTCGCCATCACGCGCACGCGAGCGGCACCTATCGCGTCAGCGTTCGGCGCGTGCTCACGCGGCCCGACGCGCGTCTCGCGGTGCCTGCGGTGGAGATCGATCCGTGCCACCCGTACGTGGTCGCTCTCGCCGATGCACTCGTCACGACGATGCAGGTCTCGCCGGCGTGCGTGGGGCTCGCGGCGACGCAGGTCGGTGAGCCCGCGCGGATCTTCTGCATGGATCTCACGGGCCATAAAAGGGCTCGGTCGTGCGCGGGGTTGGTCGTCCTCTGCAACCCGACGATCGTGTGGCGCTCGGGAGACGTGATCCAGCGCGAAGGGTGCATGAGCGTGCCGAACCTGACGGGCGACGTGGCGCGCGCTTCGGAGGTCACGGTCGAAGGCTACGAGCCCGGCACCAACCAGCTGGTTCGCGTGAACGCCGACGCGATGGAGGCCCGATGCCTCCAGCACGAGATCGATCACCTCGACGGATTCGTGTTCGTCGATCGGGTTCGGGATCCCGTCAAGCAGCTCTTCGCTCGCAAGATCTACAAGTGAGGGGCCGAGCTGGCTTCGGCGCGACCGATTGCTGCCTGCAGCCATCAACATCGACGCCTACGAGCAGCAGCAACCCCGCGCAGCAGGCGCGAGGGGCGAACGCCCGATAGAGGCACGAAAACGAGGGTTTTCGCCCCTCACCGAGAAGATGGCCCGGGCCGTGCTTGGGGGGATGGGCATGTGGGGACGTTCACTCTCGATCTTCGGTCTTGGCGGCATCGCGATCGTCGCGTCCTGCTCGCCGACCTTCAGCGCCAAGACGTGCTCGACGGACGCCGACTGCGGGTCGCTCGTCTGCGAGACGGTCGGCTCGCAGGTCGCCTGCGTCTCCCCGCAATCGGCTTCGATCCGCATCGGGATGAGCGCGCCGATCTCCGGTCCGAACCAGGAGCTCGGCACCGACATGAAGCTCGGCGTGTCGCTGGCGCTCGACGCGCAGAACGCGGCGGGGGGCATCCGGGGTCGCCCGCTGGTGCTGCAGTTCCGTGACGACCAGTACCAGCCCGCCCTCGCCGAGGAAGCGGCGCGCACGCTCGTCAACGTGCAGGCGACGACCGAGGCGCCCCGCTGCCCGACCACGAACAACGCCATGATCTCCGGGATGCCCAGCGTCTCGACGACGGCGCTCGATCGCGGCGACGACGCCGTCATCGCCTTCATCGGGAACGTGGGCACGCCGACCATGGTGCGGTCGGCGCCGGTCTCGCTCGAGACCGGTACGCTTTTCTTCGGCGCCTTCACCGGGGCGACGACGATCTTGCGCGACACCAGCGCCGGGGCCTGCGCGAAGTACATCTTCAACGTGCGCGCGAGCTACGCCGACGAGGCGCGCGCGACGCTCGAGTACTTCTTCCTCGAGAAGGTCCCCGACGCCGCGCACCTCCTGAGCTTCGATCAGAACGACTCGTTCGGGCAGGCCGGATACAACGGGCTCGTCGGCGCCTATACGGCGATCAAGGGCGGCTTCCCGGCGTCGGTCGATCCCGTCAACCCGATCACGCGCTTTCGCTACACCCGCAACGACACGACCAGCGTCCCGGCGCAGGTGCAGGCCGCCACGGCTTACCTGGGGCAGATCCTCACGGCCGACGCGAGCCCGCAGACCGTCGGCATCATGATGACCGACACCTACGGTGCGGCGGTCGACTTCATCACCGGCGTTCGCAAGTGGCAGTACTCCGACGACGCGGAGCAGGCGTCGCTCCAGAAGGCCAGCCGGCTGACGCTCTACTTCAGCAACGTGTCGTTCGTCGGCCCAAACGCGCTCGCCGCCGGGCTCAGGAGCGCGGGCATGGTCCAGGGTCCGTCGGGAGCCGTGTCGTTCACGGACAACGTCGTGGTCTCGCAGGTGGTCCCGAACTACCAGACCGATACCAGCGATGTCGTCAGCGCCTACAACACGCTCATCGCCAGCAGCAAGAAGACGCCGAGCTTCACGTCGCTCGAGGGGTACATCGACGCGCGCATCTTCATCGCCGCCCTCAACCTGCACCAGGGTCCGTTCTCGCCCGAGGCGCTCCTCGCGACCATCGAGAACCTGCCGGACCTGAGCCTGGGGCTCGGCGCGGCGTCGGGCTTCACGCCGACCAACCACAACTATTCGAAGTCGGTGTGGGGCACCGCGATCGGCGCCGACGGATCGTTTCAAGACATCTACTTCTGGAGCGATGGGACCCCCATCCAGCTATTCGAATGAGCACACGCCAATCCATCGAGTCGACCGCGGCGGCCTCTCCGCAGGAGAGCGTCGAGCCCCGCATCTTCGGCCGCTACGTGCTGTACGCGCCCATCGCGCGCGGCGGCATGGCGACGATCCACATCGCGCGCCTCGTCGGTGACGACGGGTTCAGCCGGATCGTCGCGGCCAAGAGGCTGCACCCGCAGTTCACCGAAGACCCCGAGTTCGTCGCGATGTTCCGGGACGAGGCCGAGATCGCCTCGAAGATCCATCACCCGAACGTCGTCCCCGTGCTCGACATCGTGCTCGCGGGCGAAGAGGTCGTGCTCGTTCAGGAGTACGTGCACGGCGTCCCGCTCGATCGCCTCTTCCGCGCGGCGCGAATGGCGCGCGAGGCCATTCCTCCGCGGATCGTCGTCGCCATCATGTCCGGCGTCCTCGCAGGGCTGCACTCGGCCCACGAGACGACCGACGAGAGGGGCGATCCGCTCGGCATCGTCCACCGCGACGTCTCTCCGCAGAACGTGATGGTGAGCGTCGACGGGATCCCGCGGCTGCTCGATTTCGGGATCGCGAAGGCCACCTCCAGCGTCCACGTGACGCGCGCCGGCCTGCTCAAGGGCAAGATCGCGTACATGGCGCCGGAGCAGGTGCGCGGCGTGGACGTCTCGCGCGCCTCGGATATCTACGCGTGCGGCGTCGTCCTTTGGGAGCTCCTCGCGCTGCAGCGGCTCCACGCCGGGCGCGGCGAGGCCGAGATCCTCTCGGCCGTCATGAAGGGCGACGTGCCCGCGCTCACCGCCGCCCTCGAGCCGATGCGCGCGACGACGTCGAGAGAGAGCTGGAGCCTCCTGACGCACCTCGAGCCCGTCGTGTCGAAGGCGATCGCGGTCGACCCGCAGCACCGGTACGCGACGGCCGCCGAGATGCTCGGCGCGCTCGTCCGGGTGGTGCCGGCGGCGAGCGCGCACGAAGTGTCCGAGTGGGTCAAGGGGCGCTGCGGCGACTACCTCGAGCGCCGCCAGCAGGTGCTGGCCGCGAACGAAGACAGCTGGCGGTCGCTGTCGAAGATCGCCGTCGCGAACGTCATCGGAAGCGGCGCCGGCGAGGGCCCCCAGTCGGGCGTGAGCCGGGTACGCGCCGAGTCGGGCGTCGTCTCCACGGTCGGTCCAGCGCTGACCGCGTCCCCGTCGCAGATCATGTACATCAGCGCCGAGCCGCCGGAGACCCGGCGGGCGCGGCTCGTGCCCTGGGCGATCGCGGTCGCGTCGCTGACGGTGTCGGCGGCGCTGCTCGGCGCCCTCGGCGCGCGTCACACCGGGCCGGTCGAGAGCGCGGCGCCCCCGGCC
>OBLW0100000957.1_pt1 | contig 24836 bp, 15 predicted proteins | sample 1520161 | NCBI WGS metagenome assembly OBLW01 (sample SAMEA3539309, study PRJEB22396) | soil metagenome | biome: tundra; feature: field; material: soil | place: USA | collected 2010-05 | depth 0.15 m | reverse complement strand
ATGTCCATTTCATACCCAAAGCTTACGCCACCCCACAACTTTGCATGCTCTCCTCATGATAGACGTGGGGGCGCCGGGCACCGTGGACGAAACCTATGCGCACAAGCCGTGCGTGATCTTCCACGATGGCGCGCTCTACCACTTCTACTGCGCTGTGTCGCACAAGTGGCCGAATGAAATACGCGGCATCTCCGTAACTCGATCGACGCCCTGGTAAAAGGCGCCGCTGCAGAGGAGGAGCACCCTTGGCGAAGCTATCTGTGTTGTGCCGGGTTTGCGGCGCGCACCTCGTAGCGTCCGGAGCCCACCACAATCTGCATCTGATTTCCTTCGACGTGGGCTGAGATTGCGCCCGGTGCTTTCGATGGCTGAGCGCCATTCACGGTGACCGTCTCCGGAGAGGATGTGGTCAGCTCGATGGTGGCCGTAGCGTTTGCGGGAATGACAAATGTGTACGTTGTCTCATTTGCCTCGCGCTGCCAGTTGCTTTCCACATAGCCCAGTGCCGACCGATAGTGCGTACGCACCCATTCGATCTTTCCCGGAATCGCGGGGCGCAACACGAGCCGCTCCGCACCGTCGCGGGAGAGATCGATGTTGATGCCGCCGAGTCCGCGATAGAACCACTCCTCCGCATGGCCAAGCATGAAGTGATCCTGCGAACTTGTCGGGTTTGCATCCCAGGCTTCGGTGAGCGCCGTAGCGCCCTGCGCGAGCTGGAAGCCGTAGCTGGGCGCGTCGGTGCGCTCAAGCATGTCAAGCAATACATCGGAGCGGCCGCTCATCAGCAGCGCGTCGACAACGTAGTGGTAGCCGATGTCGCCTGCGGTAACGTGGTTTTGATGCGCGCGAATATCCTCGACTAACGTATCGAGAACCGCGGCGCGTTCACCCTCCGGAACCATCCCGAGCGCAAGTGGCATTGCCTGCGCGGCTTGGCTGCCCTTGTCGTTGCGATGGTGCGCGGTGTCCAAAAAGCGGGCGTTGAATGCGTTCCGCTCCGCCTCAGCAAGTTGCCGGTAGCTGTTGCTTTCGTCGTTCTTGCCAAGCAGCGCGGCAACCTTCTGCAACACAGTCAGGTCCTGATAGTAGATGGCCGTGGCAGTGACGCCGGCAGTTGTGAGCTTTGAGAAGCCGGGGTTGCCGGGACCGATGTCGTACCAATCGCCCAGTCCGTAGGCGATGATTCCGTCGCGAGCCCGCGTCGCGAGATAAGCGACGTAGCGGCGCATCACGTCATACTGTGCGGCAATGAAACTGCGCTCACCGGTGCGTTCAAACACATACCAGGGCGCTAGCACCGCGGCACTGCCCCACTCCGGAGAATCATCGAAGGCGCCGTTATCCACTTTGAAGACCACGTACTGCGGCGCGATCTCCGGCACAAGGCCAGCCTCCGGCCCCTCGGTCTTTTGCGTATCGGCAATATTGCGCGCCGTAGCCGCAAACAGACCGGCAAAGTCGAAGTCGTAAAGCAGCGACGGCGCCATGAGATGCGTCTCTTCAAGCCAGCCGAGCTTTTCGCGATGCGGGCAATCGGTAAACAGGCTCACTGTGTTGTTTTCAATTGAGCGAACGATCAGTGTGTGGATGCGGCTGAGCAATTGATCGGACGAAACAAAATCGCCGGCGGGCAGCGAAGAAGTATGCACTGCGTGGCCGAGCACGCTCAGAATGCGGGCTTTGTCGACACTCGCTTTGACCTGGCCAGCCTCAGCTCCCGCCGTCGCGCCCTCCACTTGCAGATAGCGGAATCCGTAGTAGCTGAAGCGCGGATGCCAATTCTCGACGCCACCACCGCGCAATGTGTAGGCATACCACTGCGGCCTTCCCGAACTGCGCTGCGAGACGGTGCCATCCTTTTCGAGCAGCTCTCCCGGCGTGAGCTTGACCACTGCGCCCGCGGGACCTGTCACGCTGATTTCAGGCCAGCCGGCGAAATTTTGCGCCAGATCGTAAACAACCACGCCGGGCTTGGGATGCGTCACCTTGGCCGGCAGGTAGGTGTGCAATACGCGAATGGGAGGCGCCAATTCGGGGAGCAGCACTCCGCCGGGCCCCGCAACCACGGATGCCGCGCGCCACGCAGCATCGTCGAATCCTGGCCGATCCCAACCCTGCGGCTCGCGGCGAGCGTCAAAGTCTTCGCCGCCATAAGTCGACGAGAAAGTGATTGGGCCCGGCGATGTCTTCCACGTTCCGTCGCTGCGGATTTCGACGGATTCGCCGCCGGCAAACTCAATGTAGAGTTGCACAATGCATTTTGGCGGCCCGTAGCTGCCAACAAATTTTGTGTACCGGCCAGCCGTTTTGAGCACGCGGTACATGCCGTTGCCCAGCAGCACGCCGACTGCATTCTCGCCGTTGCGCACCAGGCCGGAGACATCGTAGCTGTCGTAGTAAACCGTCTTGTGATATTCGCTCCAACCGGGCGTGAGCTCGTCGGTTCCCACCTTGCGACCGTTGATGCGCAACTCGTCCTGCCCAAGGCCGGAGGCGTAAAGCAGGGCACGCGTGACTGGCTTTGTGATGCGGAAGCTCTTACGAAACAGGGGCAGCGGCTCGCTGTCTTCAGTGGCGTCTGCCGCGATCCACTCCGCATGCCACACCGGCGCCTGTGTCCAGTGGGCAATGCCGCTCCAGGCACTGGGCCGACCCTGTTCGTCCCACACACGCACCCGCCATGCATAAGCGTGTTGCGCCGTCAGAGGCGGTCCAGCGTAGACGGTGCCGGAAGTCGCGGAGCTTTGCACCACGCCGCTATCCCAGATGACTTGCTGCCCGGGCGCAAAGCTGTGATCAGCGTCGGCAACCTGAATTCGATAAGCCGTCTGCGCCACTCCATGCAGTTGGGGCGAGGCGGCAGCCAATTGCCACGAAAGCTCAGGTTGCGCATCCACGACAGCGAGCGGTTCGCTGTTTCTAGTGCAGCGCAGCGCGGTGGGCTGAAGCAGATGAGCCGCGGCAGCGGAATGCGTTGCGGTCTGGGCGCCTGCGGTGGCCATGAACCATGTGGCCAGAAACAGAACCGGGAACTGTCGCACGGTTTTGCGAAGAGGAGCGAAGGAGCAAAGCAGTTTGAGAGGCATTGCGGTCGTAAGAGTCCCCCCGTGCTGTGATACAGCAGCGGGGCTCGAGAATGCAATGCACAAAGAAGTTTCAGTCTGATAGTTTTGATGGGATGAACGGCATTGGTTCGTTACCCTATTCGCGTTTCGGCTTTCGTTTCGTTCTGGCAGCGGCCGTCGTTCTTTGCTCGTCTGCGATTCCGTTGTGCGCGCAGCAGACCGAACAAAAGGTGCAGAAGCAACTGGAACGCGTGCAGACGGGTACCAGCGGCGGGCCCTTCACTGCCGATTGGAACTCGCTTGGCGGGTATCGCGTTCCCGAGTGGTTTCGCGATGCAAAGTTCGGCATTTTCATTCACTGGGGCATTTATTCGGTTCCGGCATTCGGAAACGAGTGGTATCCACGCAACATGTATCAACAGGGCAATGCCGCCTTCAAACATCACATGGAGACATACGGTCCGCAGTCGACGTTTGGTTACAAGGATTTCATTCCGATGTTCCGCGCCGAGCATTTCGATCCTGATGCATGGGTAGACCTGTTTGCGCGCGCCGGAGCCCGCTACATTGTGCCGGTAGGCGAGCACTGCGACGGATTCGCCATGTACAACTCGGACATCAGCGACTGGAATGCGGCGAAGATGGGGCCGAAGCGTGACGTGGTTGGTGAGCTTGCTGCCGCCACTCGCAAGCGCGGCCTGCACTTCGGCGTGTCGTCGCATCGCGCCGAGCATTGGTGGTGGTACAACGGCGGCATGAAGTTCGACTCCGATGTTAGGGAAGGGCGCGCCCCCGGCCTTTACGACCCTGCAAAGCCCATGACGCTGGCCGGCGACGACGACTCCAAAGAACCCGACTCCGATCACCTTGAGCGCTGGCTTCCACCCGACCAGGCCTTCCTTGACGATTGGCTCGCCCGCAGTTCGGAACTCGTCGATAAATATCATCCTGACTTCATGTATTTCGACTGGTGGATCGGCCAGCCTGCCTTTCAGCCTTACCTGCAGCGCTTTGCCGCCTACTACTACAACGTAGCCGCCCGCCGACGAAAGGGCGTGGTGCTTACCTACAAACAACACGACTTCCCTGAGAATGTCGCTGTGCTCGACATCGAGCGCGGCAAGCTCGACGCCCTTCGACTGCTTCCTTGGCAAACAGATACGTCCGTCAGTATTCATTCATGGGGCTACGTAAAGAACGATGAATACCGCAGCGCGAAGTCACTCATCGATGAATTGGTTGACGTCGTGAGCAAGAATGGCAACCTGCTACTCAATGTTGGCCCCAAATCCGACGGCACGATTCCCGACGAGGCCCGCAGTATCCTTCTGCAAATGGGGAGCTGGCTCAGAACCAATGGCGATGCCATCTTTGGATCCCGGCCCTGGGTTCTCTTCGGCGAAGGCCCCACGAAGGTCGCCAGTTCCGCATTGAACACCGACCTCCAAGAGTTCACCGCTGCGGATATCCGTTTCACTGTGAACCATGGCGCGCTCTACGCCATCGCTCTGGGATGGCCGTCCAGCGGCGAGCTGCGCATACGTTCGCTGGCGAGCGGATTGCCGTATCTCAAAAGCCGCATTTGCGGCGTGAGATTGCTCGGCTCGAGCAACCCGATTCCCTGGCGCCAGGAGGTGGATGGTTTGCACCTCAAACTTCCGGAAAAACGCCCAGATGAACCCGCGTTTGCATTCCGGATATTGGAACCAGAAGGCCCATCTGGAATGTGCGAGTTTTAGCCCCTCAACAAACCGCGCCGGCGACTCGTCTTTCCGGCGGGGGGCAGGTCTTCAAAACGCGCAAAACACTGGCGTCAACAAAAAAGTCGGCGACGCTTCGCGTGCTTCAAATTCGCGCATGTTCTCTAGGCCGTATCGACATATACACTTTGCAGCCAGGTTTCTAGGTGTTGAAGTGTGAGTATGTCGGCTAGCCATTATGAATTGAGTGATTTGCAGTGGGAGAAGATCAAGGATTTTCTTTCTGGTCGCAAGGAACATGTTGGCCGTATGGCAGCCGATAACCGTTTATTTGTGAACGGCGTGCTGTGGGTACTGCGTTCGGGAGCGCGATGGGCCGACCTTCCGGAGCGTTACGGCAAGTACAAAAGCGTGCATAAGCGCTTCGTGCGCTGGGCTAACTCCGGTGTCTGGGAGCGGGTCTTTCACGAGCTAGTGCACGACAAGAAGAACCAGTACCTGATGATCGATTCGACCATCGTGCGGGCGCATCAGCAGGCGGCCACAGGCCGAAAAAAGGGGGCGCGGATAAGGCTCTGGGGCGTTCCCGAGGAGGCCTGACGACCAAGATTCATCTGCTCACCAATGAACTGGGCTTGCCCTTGGATTTTCTTATCACTGGCGGCCAAGTGAATGACTGCACCCAGGCAATCGAGTTGCTGGGCCAGCACAAGGCCGAGGCCGTGCTTGCCGACAAGGGCTACGACGCAGACGCCATCGTAGAACACGTTGAAGCGATGGGAGCCAAAGCTGTCATCCCACCCAAACGAAATCGCAAGGTACAACGCGAGTACGAGAAAGACCTCTACAAACAACGCAACCGAATCGAACGCTGCTTCAGCAAACTCAAGTGTTTCCGTAGGTTCGCCACCCGCTACGAAAAATCAAAGAACTGCTTCCATACCCTCGTCGCCCTCGCTTGTGCCTGGGTTAGACTCTAACTATATGTCGATACAGCCTAGAATTGCCTGTAGCCGACGCTCGATGAGCGCCGTGGTGCTGAAATCGCCAGTTTAGGATACTCAGCACTGGTCAGCCAGCCCGTTTAGTGAATGAGCGCCATTTCCGATTTGCGCTCCTTCCGAAGAAGGATGTGCAATTTGCCGCATCCGGGCCTTCGGTCGGTACGTCGTCAGGTTCAGTGGTCGCAGCTCAAGGCTAAAGAGCCATTTCAGGGACTGAAAGCTCCTCCGGGAACAGGAGAAAAGATCAAAGTAATGCTGAGATTCAATGGCCAAGCCTAGACTCTTAAAGAGCCACGAAACGCCCTACCGCGATAAAAACAGGGTGCGGTGTTGTGATATACGAAGACGGTGTCGAAGCGGCGATCGGCAAAGATGGCGCCGCCGAGTTTCGTAATAGCAGCGGGCGTTTTCAACCAGCTCTGCGTTTTCGTGTCGAAATCTCCGAGTTTCTGCAACGCCCGATATTGTTCTTCCGTTAAAGGTTCAATTCCCATGGCGGCTGCCATGTCCAGGACGTTACCTGCTGGATGCAATCCTTCTTTGTTTCTTTTCTCCTGCCCTTCACGGTCGTAACAGACGCCTCTGCGGCCTTTGGGACTTTCTGCTGAGCAATCACAAAAAATGTATTGGTCTGTCCCTTTCTCCTGACCGATCACATCCGGTTCACCGCCAGTTTTTTCCATTTCATGAAGCGACCAGAGCGCCTGAGGATTTGCGTTCAGTTTTGCCTCTACTTTTATCCATTCAAGCGCTTTATGGCGGTTCATGTTTTTCTCAAAACGGGCATGCAATGTTCTGAGCAGCTCTTCGCGTTGCGTTTTTGAAAGGGTCATGTTTGCCATAGTTTTCCCGTTAGGAAAAGGATTGTATGGAAGAATATCGCACAACTGGCCCGTCGTTCGCAACGCGTACACGGTCAGCCCACGATCAACGTAAAGGTGGTTGATGCCGTTTGCCCCGCGGAATATACAGTCACGGTGGGCGTATATGTACCGGCTTGCGAAGCCACGCCAGCAACAAAACTAAGCCTCCCGGAGGGGTTTGTATCCGTCGATGTGTATTTCACTTGAACCCCGGCGGGCAGGCCGGAAACGCTGACTAATGCGGTCTCGCTGCTTGAAGTAATTGTTATTGGAACGATGACAGTAGTCCCGTCCTGCGGCACATTGATCGTCGAGATGACAAGAGAAACGGTGATGGGCACCTGCACTGACGGAAGCATCGAAACGCCTCCGCCGCATCCTACCGCCGCAATCACCGCTCCGGCCAAAACCATCACCAGCATTGTTCGAAGCGATTAAGAGATGAAGCGCTTGATCGGCTCACACCTCAATGAACTGGTCACCCTGCGGCTCCGATTGTAGCGTGTAAAGATGGATTCAGCGCTGGCGTTGGACGAGTAGTTCATTTCAGAACACTCGACGAAGCATCAATTCAAATAGGCTCAATCGACTCAGGTCGAGCGTTCACCACATTTCCCAAAGGACTGCCCGCCCTCCACGGGTCATCTCCTTTGTGGGGTAGGGTTTGAGCAAATCAACCGGTGGATGGGATGGTTCACCCGGCTCCATCCATCACTCGTAGTCCTGCCTGTGGAGGTTCACCGGCATTGGGTTGTGAATTGGCTCGTCGTTCTTCATCAGTGGTGATTTGCCCTAAAATCGGTGAATAGCCAAATGTTCTCCTCAACATAGAATAAGGAACAGTAGCTTCCGGAGCGACCACTTATCAATCATCAAAACAGCCAAGTTTGCTTCAGATAGTGGGTAATCAGCAGGCGTATCCGAATTACTCCATGCGCAACGCCTGCATCGGATCCACACTCGAGGCGCGCTCAGCAGGCAGCCACACAGCGAGCAGCGCGACGGCGGATAGGATGAGCGGCGCAGCGAGGAACACCGCCGGATCCCATGACTTGACGCCGAACAGGAAGCTGGCGATCAGACGGGTAAGGCCGAATGCCGCGGCGACGCCAAAGGCCACACCGGTGATTGCCAGCCTCATTCCGTGCCAGACGACAAGCTTGCGGATGGCGGATCGGTCCGCGCCCAAAGCCATGCGGATACCCATCTCCTGAGTGCGCTGTTCGACGGAGTAGGCCATGAGGCCGTAGATGCCAATCGCGGCCAGGAGCAGCGCGACTGAACCAAAGATGGTGAGCAGTAGCATGTTGAAGCGCTGACGCGCCGTGGAGTGCCCCATTACCTCGTCCATGGTGCGGATATGAGCTAAGGGAAATCCTCTGCTCGCGATACGGAGTTGATCGGTGACGGCAGCAATGGACTGGTGAGGATCGCTATGCGTGCGTACCAGCCAGAAGAGCGGTTGAATGTCTGAGTAGGCTGCAGCATAGCCATCTGGGACCTGCGCAATTGGAACCATCATCATCGGGCCCGCAGGCTGGCCCAGACCGCCGTTGTGCGAGTCGCCGACGATGCCGACGATCTCGCGCTCAGGTTCTCCCGCTAGTTCCGGTCCTATACCCTGCCCGCACAGGATATGTTGCCCTACGGGGTCTTCGTTTGGCCAGAGCTGCCTGGCCAGAGCCTCATTGACGAGAGCCACACCGGGCGCACCGGCCTTGTCGTTTTCAGTGAAGTCGCGTCCGCGCAGAATGGGAATTCTGAACAGGCTCAGATAACCCGGTGAGACGCTCATCCATTTGCTTCCGCAGCAGTCTTTTTTGAGCGGCCGTCCAATGATCTGGAATGGCATAGCATCTTCGACATCAATTGGAAGCCAGTAAGCGGCTGCCGAGAGCTCCACGTTGGGAAGGGCATTCAGCCGTTCGCGGCCATCCCGTATGAGCTGAGCTGCGCCTGCGGTCGTCTGGTAGCGCTCGCCGTTGAGCGACATCTCCATGGTAAGAACGTTGTGAGAATCGAATCCGGGGCCGACGCCGTGCAGGGCGACAAATGTGCGGATGAGAAGTGCAGAGCCGATCAGCAGCACCAGCGCTAATGACACCTCGCTGATGACCAGCAGCGAACGGGCCTTGCCTTGGCGGAATCCGGTGCCGAAGCGGTTGCTACCCTCCTTCAACGTCGAATTCAGGTCGGTGCGGGAAGCAGCGAGAGCAGGGAAGAGGCCGAAGAGAATGCCTGTGAGCAGCGATACTCCTAGAGTGAAGCCGAGCACGCGCCAATCGAGGCCAATGGCGGACCCGCCTTCGCCTATGCGTGGCAGACCTGCAGGGCTGATGGCAAGCAGAGCCCGCAAGCCGGCGAAGCCAAGGACGAGTCCAAGAATTCCGCCAGCAAGGGAGAGCATTACGCTTTCCGTGAGCATTTGACGCACAATGCGCCCGCGTCCCGCTCCGAGAGCCGAGCGGATTGCGAATTCGCGCTTGCGGCCCGTGGCACGCACCAGCAGAAGATTGGCGACATTGGCGCAGGCGATCAACAGGACCAAAGCCACTGCGGCCAATATCATCAGCAGCGAATTGCGCGCCTCGCCAATGATGCTGTCTTGAAGCGGTCCAACAGAAAATCGCTGCCTGGCAAATTGCTGCCTTGAATTTGCTTCGGGAAAGTCGCGGTAGTACTGTGGGATTGCTGCCTTCAATTGCGCATTGGCCTGTGCCATGGTGATGCCGGGCTTGAGCATTCCAGCTACCTGAAAGAAGTGGTTCATGTCGTTGCTGACCGGTTCAAACTGAAACGGCAGCCAGATATCCGCTTCCGGATCGGAGACAAACTCCTTTCCGACGACGCCGACGATCGTGTACGGTTCATTGCCCAAGGAGAGCGACTTTCCCGCGACTGCCGGATCACCACCGAACTTGCGCTGCCAAAGGCCGTAGCTCAATACCACCACCTTCCCGCCGTGGGGTGAGTCTTCCTGCGGAGTGAAGGTTCGTCCCAGCATGATAGGCGCTCCATACAGCCGGAAGTAGCCCTCAGTGACGTGAATGCCGTGGAGCTGTTCAGGGCGGTCGCCGGTGAGGTTGAATCCGGGACCGGCATTGTCGTAGGCAGCGACCTCCTTGAAAACGCTGGTCTGGCGCTGGTAGAAGTGGAACTCCGGAATGCAAGCAAGATTGTTGGCAATCACGGTCGAGGGTGCCAAAAACTCGACCATGCGATCGGCGTTGGGATAGGTGAGCGGCTTGAGCAGAACCGTATTCACTACAGAGAAGATGGCGGTGTTGGCTCCGATGCCCAACGCCAGGGCAGCGACGGCCGCGATCGCGAAGCCGGGGTTTTTGAAGAGCATTCGGAGCGAGTGCTTAATGTCATTCCAGAGATCGTTCATCCATCGACTCCATTTCCGCAAAACCAGAGAGGATTGTTCTCGTTCCGTGGGTCTTCCGTAAGTCCTCCACGTTACTACCAGGCGACCACGGCAACAGCAAACGGAGCCAGATTGAGTTTGTCCCCTGTCTGCTGGAATACCCGAGCCGGTCCATCGCCTGTCGCCTCGTCGATCACGGACACGGCCGCTGATTTCACATCGGAAGGAAGCGTCAATTCAACCGCGCTGTTTCGCTTGTTGACCAGAAGGAGCTTCTTGCCCGCCGGAGTTTCGAAGGCCTGTGCATCGGCTGCGGTACTCATGGAGCCCAGAGATGTTTTTGCGAGTCTGTCGCCCGGATGGAAATTGTCCTTGATGAGCTTGAGGACCCAATAGCGTGCATTTGGCTTCCCGTTGTTATAATCCATCATCGAGACGCTCGGAAATTGAGACGGATACCCAACGAGCTGCGATTCTCCGATGATATCGATACCCAGTTTTGTCTCTTCGATGAAGAGATAACCATAAAGTGCCGCCGCGGCATTCCAATAGGAAGCAGGGATGTGGTCAGGTAGGGCCTTGGATGCCATGATCTCATCAATATCTGAGGGTAAGATCACTCCAAGTTCATCAGTGTCCATCTTCGTTGAAGGCGAGAGCCGATCGCGAATGTCCTTGATGAATCGCACGCCAGTAAGAAACGCATCGGCCTGGTTGAAAAATGTGTACTGCCAATTATCGATGTTCTCGTGGGTGTCGGGCATTGCGTAGAAATGGTAAGAGATGAAATCGAGCGGAATGCCTGGTTTGTGATGGGATGAGTTAAGAAAGTACTCGTACCAATTGGGGTTCGCGGTGGTGAACGCCAACGCCATGCCAATGAACTTCGTATTCGGACTAACCTTATGAATTGCCTCGACGATTGCGTCGTACCTTGCAGTATAGGCTTCCGGAGTAGTCTGGTGTTCTATATCAGGTTCGTTGAGCACTTCCCAAATGGGAAACTTGTAGCCATATCCGGACTTGTGCTCCTTCCCCAATTCGTCCGCGAATCCGCCCAGTGTATACCAGCTCACCAAGCGCGCAAAGTATTCTCCAATCTGCTTGTTTGTGGGGTCCACTGGTTCTGTCCCCTGGGTATAGTTCCAAACAACCTGCATTGGGTCCGAGGGGTAGGTTACCGGTTTATCTGTCTTGAACATCCAAGCAGGAATTGTAGAAAAATTCATCACTGTGCTGTGCCCCTGCTCCTCTGTGGCGGCGAGGAAGTCTCTGGTGTAAGGATCGATGAGAGAAAAATCCCACGAGGTCTTGTCGCTGCCTGGAGCTTCCAGTTCAGCCACCGAGAGCTTCGGATACGGATTCCAAGGAACATATCGAACGTAGTCTGCGCCGAGATCTTTGAGCGCCGCAAACGTTCCGTCATGGATTGGCGAGCCATTTGCAATCATCGGATTTACCACCACCTGAAGAGTGGGTGTTGATTTCGACACAAGAACTGTTGAAGAGAAATCGACAACGATTGTGTTCGGAGGCGTCGTTGAGAGCTGACCTTTTGCGTGTACAGCCCACAGGAGACTTACCGACATTGACAGGAACGCCGTCCTGGAAAGCACGCGAGAAAGCAACTGTTGTGAATTCATGTGAGATCCTCCTGCCTAAAAACATGTTCGCCTGTCGCGAGGAGAGCGATAGCTCAGAGAGCTACATTCGTCACGTCATTGAAAATCAGGAAATGCATACAGGAATCCACGAGAAAGGACTAGAACTGGCGCATCCCCAGGAGGGTGCCTGTTTATCCATCATCTGCTAGCCGGTCGATGTTTATGGGTGCTCATTTGCCCTGACAGACAAGGGCTCTTCTCCTGGGCTTTTCAAAGTGCCGTACTTACGATTACCTGCAATGTTTTCCTCATGAGTCCGGACTGTATCGAGCCATTCGATGCCAACCGGAACGTTCTTGCTCAAGCAGTAGTAGTCCCACACTGCCGCCCATGGCATCGATTTCTGTTCTTCGAAAAGCGCCATGCGTGTTGCCCCATCTGAGCGCCTCTCGGCATCGCGCAACTTTGCCGCTGGCTCCAGTAGCGCCAGCAACAGAGCCTTGCGCATGTTTCTGGCTCCAATGATCCAGGCTGCCAGACGATTGATGCTCGCGTCGAAGAAGTCCAGGCCGATGTTTACACGCGACAGCGCATTGGCGCGCACAATCTCCTGCGCAATTGCCATCGTTGCATCGTCAAGAAGAACGACATGGTCAGAGTCCCAGCGCACTGGACGTGAAACATGAAGAAGAATCTCGTCCAGAAAACAGAGGGCTGTCGAAATCTTGTCAGCCACATTTTCGGTCGGATGAAAGTGCCCGGCATCCAGGCAAAGCAGTACCTTGCGTGTTACGGCATAAGCCAGGTAGAAGTCGTTGGAGCCGGCCGTGTAACTCTCAGAGCCGATTCCGAAGAGCTTTCCCTCAACAGCCACCTTATGATGATTGCCAATTGGCGCGGCGATGATCTCGTCCAGCGCTTCCATAAGCCTCTTCCGCGGTTCAAGGCGGTCCATAGGCAGGTCCTTGTCGCCATCGGGAATCCAAATATTCATCACCGCCGGCGTACCAAGTTCGATTCCGAAGTATTCACTGATGCGCCTGCTGGCGATGCAGTGATTGATCCAGAACTTCCGCACTACCGCATCGGGGTGACTCAGTGTCGCCTTTTCACTCAAGGGGTGAGAGAAACAGGTCGGATTGAAGTCCAGACCCAGATCGTTGGCCTTCGCCCACTTTACCCACTGCTCGAAATGGCGAGGTTCAATTGCATCGCGCTCGACCGGCGTGTCCGACTCGAGATAGATTGCGTGGAGATTGAGCCGCTTCCTGCCCGGAACTTGCGCCAACACCACTTCAAGATCGGCGCGCAGTTCATCGGCATTGCGGGCACGGCCGGGATAGTTGCCGCTGGTCTGGATTCCCCCTGTAAGATCTCCGTCCGGATTCTCAAATCCGCGGACGTCATCGCCCTGCCAACAGTGAATGGAGATGGGAATCTCATCGAGCCTGTTGAGGACACTTTGGGTATCCACTCCAATGGCGGCGTATCGTTCACTTGCCAATTCGTATGCTGACTCGATATTTCGTGCAATGCTCTTCATCGAACTCTCTCCTGCCAGTTCAGGAATCCCGTAACCTCGCGCGCTTCGAATGCACCTCGCTATTCTTTCTTTTCCGTAGCCAGGCTGACCGTTTCAAAAAGTGGGCGTGTCAACTGCGGCTTTATCATTCGGAATTCAAGGCCGAGCTTGCCATTAACTGCTTCAGGGTCCAAAACCGCAAATTATTTGCTGCGGTATTGCAGTTCATCATGATCAAGCTCGGCCTTGCCATTCTCCTATTTCGACGCAACAGAGTAGAGTTCAACCGGACCAATCAGGCCCGAAGGAAGTAGAGGCGACTTCGCCTTGTACGGCTTCACCGCCGTGAAAGTGTATTTCGTGGTCGCATCCGGCTGTTGATCGCCGATAAGCCGATTGACCCACGAATTGGTTACCTTGATTGTCACTTCGTTAGCACCGGGCTTGAGGGCTCCGGTGGCATCCACGCGGTAAGGTGCGTGCCACACAATACTCAAGGGCTTGCCGTTGACCGTGACTTCCGCCAGATTCTTCACGTCGCCGAGGTCAATCCAGACTTGCGATCCTTTCTTCAACCAATCAGCCTTCACATCGATCGTTTTTGTGTAGGTGCCTGATCCGGAGAAGTACTTGACGCCGGTGTCCTGGCTGTCGCTCCACGATGCGAGTTTGTCCAGCGTAATCATCGGCGGTGCTCCGCGATCCGGCTGGAAGCTTACTTTCCACGGACCATCCACAGTGGCAAGCTGCTTCTCAGTCTTCACCGGCAACGTGTATGACGTTTCCTTGGTTGCCTTGCGGAAGACTACAAACACCGTGCCCCATGGTTCCAGTTTCAAGGGGACGGTGGTGCGGCCGTCTGCGATCTTGAAAGACACCGATTCCGAACTTCCGGTTTCCGCGTGCCACAGCTCGGGAGCTTTCCCGGTTACACGGAAAGTGGCATCCACTTGCTCTGCACGATCTTTGCGGTTGTCGACGAAATAAACGTCGCCGTCCGCAAGCTTGCGATGCACAAACAACAGGCGAGCATCGCTCTCCGGCTTGGTGTAGTCGAAGTCGGGCGACACTTGCAACTTGCTGAACACGTCGCCGAGACTCTGTCCTGCGTAGACGGTGCCCTTGCCGACTTTGTGCACCCCGGTCCCATCACCGAACAGCTCGTCGTTCAACTTGTTGAACTCCGCCTGATCGTCGGAAAGACTGGGATCGTCCTTCGGTTTCGGTCCTGCAACCACAGCGCCATTCTCCACCAGTTTGTGAATGGCGCGCAGCACCGGTAGCGACATGTGCTGGCTGTACGGATCGAGCCCCAGCAGCCGATATGTCATGCCGCTTGGAGTGGTAATGCGTCCGTCAGCCGCGCTCAACTCGTGGATTAGGCCGTCGGCGTTGATGTAATCGAAACCATAGCCAGCAGGCACATCCGGCGACTTATGTTCGAAGATCGCTGTAAGGTTTGAATCCTCGCCGTAGAAATAGATCAGGTCCGCGCCGAAATGCCCCTGCTGCAGCAAATAGCTGGTGCGCGCGAGGTAATCGATCCAGACACCGGCTTGTTCTGCCCAGGTTTCGTTGCGGTTGAACCACTGGCCGAAGGGTCCAAGGGTAAGTCCAGGCGCCTTGTTGATCAGCGGCTGGTGCGCCGACTCGTGAATCACAAAGCGGTTGATGCCGTTGAGAAACTCCTGGTCGGCCGTAGGCTTAAGCGTTGACGGCGACCAGGCCCAGGGCGCGGCAGCCGCGGTCATCGACTCGGCCGCGACGAGATTCTGTCCGTAAATGTGCGCCACCGACGCCGACTCGCGGTCGTCCGCGTTGTAACCAAACTGTTCGTTGTTGACTCCGGGAACCTGGGTCCACATGGCGCTCATGGGTACTTCGTTGAGTTTCTTTACCTCCATGCCATCGGCAACAAAAGCGCGCCCGCTCTCGTGCGATTCCCCGTAGTGGGCCATGCCGCGTTCGTGCAGTGTTTCCTCCAACTGGCCATAATGCTCATCGGCAATCAGGTCGCCAATGGTCTTGCGGAAGTCCCACAGGAACTTGTCGCTGGCTTCAGAACTCTCCACAACCTGTCCGGCGAGCACCGGCATCCACGGCACCGGGTCATAGCCGCGCCGCTTGGTGAACTGGGCAATCATGTTGTCTGTCCAGTTTTGCGAACCGGCCTCCCAGCTATCGTTAATGACATAACGGATGCCGCGTTTCCCCATGAAATCCGCACCCACAGTCTCTTTGTAACTGTCGAGGTAAGTGTCGAAGTATTTCTTCACGAACCTCCTGTCGAGCTTGTCTACTTCAAGGCCGGTTGCCTCCGCGGTCGCAGGGTGATTTGTGATTCCCAGCAGCGAGTATCCAAACCGGAGCACGACCCAGTTGCCTGGCGGCGGTGTCCAGTCGAGAGTTCCCTCCGGGTGCATCTTCGAGGTAAGGTCGATGACGTCGGACTTTGCAACAGCATCGCTTGGCGCCACTGATGGAGTTGCATAACCATACAGGTCGGGCTCTGGAGTGAAGGCCGCTTTCTCTTCAAAGCGGTTCACGCGTGCTCCAGGATGGAGTGCCAATTCGGCAATCTGATACTCGGTGGGCGGCGGGCCGACTTTGATTCCGAACGAAGCAGGATCAAGTCCCGAGGCCCACGGGGGTAGCGGAGGCGGCGGAGTTCGCTTGAATGTAACGCGAAAATATTTGGCCGTCACCGCTGGAAACGAAATCGTGTGCTCCGGTGCGCTGCCGCCGGAGAGCTTGGCAACCTCGCGAAAGTTTTGACCGTCGTCGCTGGATTCAAGTGCCTTATCGGGAGCGGAAATTCCTGCCACCATCGCGGTGATGAAATCCGGATCTTTGGTGACAAAGGTGATGGAGCGAATCGTTTGCGGTTCAGCGAACTCGTATTGAATCCAGGCGCTCTCTCCAGCTGCGGGAATCGCCAACCCGGTTGCCTTTTCCAGGTCTCCGTCGCTCAGCATCGCTTCATTTGGCGTACCGCCGCTGGCCGTCATCTTCGGGTGTAATGACTCCAGAGGCACATCTGACGCAGCCGCCTTGTATGCAACAACCGCGGCTTCGGCATAAAACTGCGGTGGGGCCTTGGAGCCTTCCGGTGCGCCAATCATGTCGCGGATGCCGATATTCTGAAACGCGCCGGTACTCGACGGCGGAGCAGCGAGAGTACCGATGAAAGGCTTCCCGCCCTCGACGAACGTCGTGCTCCACACATACTTCTTCATGCCTTCCGATGGAGGCACCCAGGGACCGCCAGACTCACTCCACCCTGGCGATCCGGCGATTGCTTCTTCAAGACCCAACTGATCCGCAAGGGTCGTCGCATATTTGAATGCGTCTTTCCACTCTGAAGTCATATATGCCAAACGCTTATCTACTACTTGGGGTGTCTGCAAAGCCGCATCGAAGTTCTGGAACCCTCCCAGACCGACCCTGTGCATCCACTCCAGGTCCAGCTTGATGCCTTCCTTTGAGATATTGCCGTTCATCCAGTGCCACCACACACGTGGACGCGCACTTTCCGGCGGATTGTCAAAACCATTCTTGAGCGGGTCAGGACTACTCTGCGCCCAATTGACGCCGAGACCAATAACAAGCATGCAGCTTGCCGCAATCAATTTCATTGCAGGGAGTTTCATTGCTTCTCCTTCGTTCTCAACCTGTTGTGGTTAGTCTCAGTTGCAGCCATTCAGGCCGCTAGATTCCTGTAATGCAGGGGAGCGTGGACCCTATTCGAGCGAAAAGAACCTTAGCACGAATGCTTCAATGCGCGAAAGAGGAATTTTTTGCTCTTTGGAACTGAGAGCCCATTCAAATTCACAATGCTGATTCGAATTGCCTACAGAGACGCGGTAACTGGTCGGATGGTCTGGCCCTTATCCGCCGCGAGAATCTCCTCGACCTTCATGGGGAGGTGAGACCGCTTGGAGCGGCCAACCGCTCTCCAGAGCTCTATATGATTAAGCAAAGCTGAGCTTCAAGTTAAGTTACTGATTTAGTTAGCCATTCCGCTATTGGAAGTCGACCAGTGTTCAGGCCACGTTCCAGAGATATTTCGACTGGAGAACTATCAGTAGAATTGCCAAGAAAATCGCTTTTCGAAATATTGAGCCTTCGAGTTCGCTTTTGCAAAGGCGCCCCACCGCGAGTTTCAAATAGGAACATATTTTGTTCTTGACAATCAATGTGAGGGGTGACTATGTTCATCTCTCATTGGGGCTGGCATAGGTCCTAAAACCGGAGCATGCGTCTTTTCCCCCGGTCGTTTCGGATGAGCATGCGTCCCTTCCCCTGCTGGTTCTTCGTTGAGTTTGGAACCAACCCCTGCTGAACAATTAACAAGGAGACACTTCATCAGGAGGTGAAAGATGAGATCATTCCGAGTGTTCCTCGGGTTGGTCATCGTGCTGGCTTTTGCCGGCAGGTTGTGGGGGCAAGCAGGTGCAACTGGCACCATCCTCGGAACCGTAACCGATAGCACTGGGGCAATAGTCCCCAACGTGAACGTGACAGTAACGAACACGGGAACCAACAGCGCTTTCAAGACCGTAACGAGTTCGTCGGGTGACTTCAATGCCCCAGCGCTGAACCCGGGAACCTATTCGGTTTCAGCAGAGGCAATGGGCTTTCAAAAGTCTGTGACAACAAGCTTCAATCTCGACGTAAACGGGAAGGTCCGCGTCGATCTGGTCTTGAAGCCAGGACAGGTCACGGAAACGCTGGAAGTTACAGCGCAGGCCGTGGCGTTGGACACCGATAGCGCCTCGCTATCTCAACTGGTAAGCCAGCAGCAGGTGGAAGAGCTTCCATTGAACGGACGCAACTTCATGCAGTTGCTGCTGATTGGCGCCGGCGCCGTTACAGTTGGCGGCGAGCAGGGTACTATGCGCCAGGGCGAAGGCGACGCGATCAGCGTGAATGGAGGACGGCCTGAAGGCAACAACTACACCCTCGACGGACTGGTCAACACCGATCCGGCACTGGTTACGCCGGCCGTGATCCTGTCGCAGGATGCGATCCAGGAATTCAAGGTGGAGAGCGGAACCTACCCGGCCGAATATGGCTTCTCGGCCAGCCAAATCAACATCGTAAGCAAGGGTGGCGCGAACAGGCCGCATGCCACGCTCTTTGAAGACAACCGCAACAATGCATACGACGCGAAGCCTTTCCCAAATATCAATGACGTTAACGCCGGAACAGCCACTTCGCTGCCGATTTTGCGTCAGAACCAGTTCGGGTTCGTGGCGTCAGGGCCGGTTTACATCCCCAAGCTGTACAACGGGCGCAACAAAACGTTCTGGATGGCCAACTACGAAGGCTGGCGCATTAACAACGGCGGCATCGCGTTCGAGTCGGTGCCCAATCCGGCGGTTCTGCAGGGCAACTTCGGGGCGGAAACCTATCCAGCGGGGATCCAGAGTACTGATAAAACAGTCACTCTTCCCGGAGGAACTCTGCCTCTCTACGGAACCGCAAATTGCGGGATCCTTCTTGACAACGGCTACAACTGCATGCCGGTCGATCCGCTCACTGGGACGGCGTTCCCCTCAAATACCATCCCTTCGGCCCGCTTTACTAGCCGGATCGGGCTGGCTGGGGTCAACCACAAATTCTGGGCGGTGCCGAACCTTGGGGCCCAGGCAGAGGGCGTCAACAACTTCAGAAAGAACTACCCCGGCACCCTGGTTACAAACCAGCAAACCTACCGGGGGGACCAGACCCTGGGCAGGTTCGGCTCCGTCTTCGGCCGCTTCACCTACTCCAAGTATGTGAACCACTCGCTCTACAACTCCGGATCGCTCGACTATGGGATCGAGCAGTACTTCGAGAACCAGAAAGCCTGGGCTGTATCGCACACCATCAACATCGGCAAGGCGAGTGTCAACAACTTCCGCTTCGGCTATCTGGATGCATATGCTCCTGAGAGTTCGCCCACTCCGCCTTCTACATTGAACAGCGAGTTGAATGAGACCGGTATATTCAAGAAGTTCGCTGCGCTGCAGGAGACCTGGCCCAACGTGGGCTTGACCAATTTCAACAGTGGTGGCGGACCGGTCAACTCCTACAGCGGCTCTGACAGCCCGGCGTGGGAATGGGCTGATTCGTTCAGCATGGTCCGCGGACGCCACACTATTGGGCTGGGCCTCGACTACCGCACGTATTCGCTGACCCGCAATCTGGACGACGATTTCTACGGCGATTGGAGTTTCTCGAGTACGACTGCCCGGCTAAACTCGGCGGCCGGTAGTTGCACCAACCCAGCCGTCTCCGTCAACGGGGGAGCGGCTGCACCACTTTGCGGTACCGGCAATGCCGTGGCCGACATGATGCTGGGGTATTTCTCGGGGGTTGGCGGATTTGTACCTGGAGCTACGGCCTTTACCAACCCAAACGAGGCCGGTAACCCGCAAACGCACATCTTCAAATACTTCGCGCCTTATGGTGAAGATGACTGGAAGATAACCCCGAAGCTGACTATGAGTATTGGCCTGCGCTGGGATTTCCGGGCGGCAACCTCGGAAGCGCTGAACCACTTCTTCTGGCTCGACGTGAAAAACGCCAACGGCGGCCTGTGCTATGCAGATCCAAAGCTGACTAACAGCGTTGTTGCACCCGGTGGAGACGCTAACAGCGGACCCATCCTGCGCTATTGCGGGTCTGTGCCCCATCCTGGCTCAAAGACTCCCTTCGCTCCGAGGCTGGGCATTAACTACCGCCTTACCGACAAGATGGTCCTGCGCGGCGGGTACGGAATCTTCTACGACTCGTATGAGGGGCGCGAGATCGATGACTCGGCGGATATCTATCCCTATAGCGTCCGCAACAGTCTCAACCCAACCTCGGATCCAACGGTGCCCAAGCTGAGCAATCAGATGTTCCCTGACCACACCGCTCTGGTGCCATTCCCCGCATCCACACTTTCGTTCATCGCGGTGATCGAATCGGAGAATCCGCTCAATCCTTACGTTCAATCCTGGACAGCTTCTGTAGAACGCGAAATAGCGAGGAATACAACCCTCGAAGTGAACTACATTGGCACTCACGCAGTCCATCTATTGGACCGGCACGATATTGCACAGCCTTATGCGCTCGCCGCTTCAGACCAGGCATTTTGCCAGCATAAGGATGCCACCGGCAACTACGACAACCTGTCGGTTTCACCTTGCGCACCTCGCGTTGCGAACGCAAGTGGCCAATACCCTCGCATGCAATACAAAAACTTCACCAACTTCTACATCAACAGCGACTTCCACGGCTACTCACATTACAACGCGTTGAACGTGAAATTCGAGCATCGCGCTGGCGATTTGGCCGTCACCTCGGTGTATACCTGGGCCAACAGCAAGGATGACAAATCGGCGGCAGCCGGAGTGGGCGCAAGCGGTACCGGCTACCAGGGATTCATGGATAACCACAATACGAAGCTCGACTACGGACCATCGGATTTCGACGTCGACCAGCGGTTCGTAGCCAGCTACATCTACAACCTGCCCATTGGACGAGGCAAGAAGATCGCCGGGACTGCCAATCGGGCAGCAGACCTTGTGATTGGGGGCTGGGAGGCTACCGGTATCACCACCTTCCAGAAGGGATTCCCCTACAGTGTCAGCTCGAGCGATATCGGTGGCGTTCAGGCTACCGTGGCCCCACGGCCGAATCTGGTCTCGGGCTGTAACCCTACCGGCAGTCTGACGGCGAAGTTCCAACGCATCAACATGTCCTGCTTCAGTCAACAACTGCCCGGCACATTCGGAAATACAACCCGCAACTTCCTGCGCCAGCCGGGCATCAACAACTGGGACATGGGATTTGCAAAGAACTTCCACTTCGCCGAGTGGATGAACTTCAAGCTAAGCGTGGACACATTCAACACCTTCAATCACCATCAGTATGGCGGCGATGTTGGAGGACTTGCAGCCGGCGGATCGGGTGGCAATTCGGCCATCGACAACAGCGTGAACTCCCCCGCAAGCACCGCGGGTAAGATCCACAGCTCGTCGTCGGCCCGCGTTCTCCAGCTTGGAGGAAAACTGACCTTCTAAGAAAGCGCGCGAAGCTCCACTTATACTCCGCCACGCCATACTGGCGTGGCGGAGTTTTCTATGCCGGAGATACACTACTTCAATGAAAGTCAAGCGTTCTGGTTTGGGCTGCGTGCTCGCACTCTGTGGGCTTTTGCCGATTGCCGCGGGAGCACCATCCGGCGGCGAAGATGAGCGGGAAAAATACGCCGCGGAGGGGCAGCAGGCTCTGGCGGCCGGCCACTTTGCGGTCGCTCGTGTGGACTTTGAACAATTGGCAAAGCTCGACCCGGGCGTCGCGGAGATTCACGCCAACCTAGCGGTGATCTATTTCAAGCTGCGCGTGTATAACCGAGCTGCAAGTGAGGTCCGCACCGCGCAAAAGCTCAAGCCCGGCCTGCCTAAACTGGACAGTTTGTTGGGCTTGTCATTGGCGGAGATGGGGCAGTTTACCGAGGCGCTGCCGCATCTTGAGAGGGGATTCAAACAAACAGCGGATACCGACGTGAGGCGCATGTGCGGCCTGCAACTTCTGCGCGCATATGCCGGCCTCGGCAGGGACGATGACGCCGTGGAGACCTCACTGAAGCTGAACAAGTTCTACCCGGACGATCCTGAAGTCCTGTACCACACCGGAAGAATCTATGGGAGCTTTGCCTACGACGTAATGGAAAAGCTGCATGACCGGGCACCAGGATCCGTCTGGATGCTGCAAGCGCAAGGCGAGGCCAACGAGAGTCAGAAGAATTACGAGGCGGCGATCGTTGCCTTCAACCACGTCCTTCAGATCGAGCCAGGGCGCCCCGGTATTCACTACCGTTTAGGGCGCGTCTATCTGGCGCGCTTCAGAGAAGGGCAGAAGCAGGAAGACTGGGATGCCGCCAAACGCGAGTACACGGCTGAACTCTCCGTCGGTCCAAGCAACGGAAATGCCCGCTACGAGTTGGCAAATATGCAGGCTGATATAGGCAATTTTGAGGAAGCCCGCAAGGACTTCGAGCAGGTGATCGAGAGTTTTCCTGATTTTGAAGAAGCGCTGGTGGGCTTGGGCTCTGTCGTCATGAAGATTGATAAACCGCAGCTTGCCGTGGCCCCCCTTGAACGGGCAACGCAGCTAAGACCGGATGATGAAGTCGCGTGGTACCGGCTTTCTCAGGCCGAGCGGGCCGCTGGCAACAAAGAGGCGCAGCAGAAGGCGCTGGAGGCCTTCAGGAAGCTTCACAGCGTGACGCCGGGTACTCTCCGCAAGCCGAATCAAGACGAAGAGATCACGCCGCAGCAGATCGACGCCAACCCCTGAGTCACGAAAGTACCTGTTCTTCAGTTCATTTGTAAAAGCCGAACGCTAATTGCCCTCCTTGGGGTTCATGATCGGCACCAGGTTCTTTACGGACAAAGGAACAGGGCACTTATCCCGGCACTATGACTCTTCAAGCAAAGCAACACGATGCTGGCACGCAGTCGATGCATTCTTCAACGCGGAGATACGCCGAAGCGGTGCGAAATAGGCATTGTCTCAACATGGATTCTGTTCGCCTTTCTGTAATTGTTTTTAACCGAGGGCAAGGATGATGATGCGCATTCAGATGCTGACAGTCGTTCTTGCGCTCGGTTGCATTGCGGCCTTCGCTGACTCAAAGGCCAGAATCGCCGTCACGCCGATTCAGGCGGAGTTGGTCGCGGATATGCAAGCGCGCCTCCTGAAAGTGGGTGCAACTGTCTTCGCTCGCGTCAGTGTCGACTGGCGAGGCACAGATTGCTTTCTCAGGAACGGAGCGATTCTCGAGGGGCATGTGGTCGCGGTGGTTCCTCATACCAAAACCACCAAAGGATCCGAGGTCGATCTTGCCTTTACCAAGGCGCAATGCAGCAATAAGAAGATGGACGGATTCGAGTTGCTACTCGTCGCGCTGGCGGCTCCGCCGCAGAATAACGACCTTGGCATCGTCAGCGACCCAATGCCGTTTCTCACCTCGCGCGCGGGAGGCCGTACAAATATCGACAACTTGCGCTCCAGTTACGGCGCCAATGTCCAGTACGCAACGTTGATGCAGCAAATCCCGGTGATCCCGCGCATGCAGATGGGGGATGTATCCGGCATCAGGGGGTTGAAGCTGAGCGTTGGCACCGGGCCGGACAACAGTTCTGTTCTGACGTCGAAGGACCACGATGTGGCGCTCGAGAGGCGCACACTGCTGCTGCTGGTTCCGCTGCAAGGGACATTTCCCAGCCTGTCAGCCAATCCTCAGGCCGCTATGCCGCCGTCTGCCGGCGCTTCCGGCCCGGACATTTCTGCCGCTACAAAAATGGAAGAAGGCTTTCCAGCCCAGCCACCCGTTGCCGACATCGATCTTTGTGCGCCGCCGCAGTGCAGCCAGGAATTGCCGTCGGGCGGCACGGGCAACGTGGGCAACATCGCGGCTAGCATTTCGATCCGCCAGCTTGGCTATGCTCCGCGCCCCCAGAGGGTGATGAACAGCTTTGACTACGATGAGGCGTTGGCCTATCTCGCTCCCAGGGAACTGCTGGTCGCCTTTAACCCGCACACACTCGTGTCCAGGCATTACCTGGGGTCGGCGGGCTCGACTGAACGCGTGGTCCGCGCTGTTCTCGTGGACACCGACACACGCTTGGTGACACACACTGTCGATTGGGAGCTACCTGACAACGGGCAGTACCTCTGGCCGCTGTCGGAGGACCGTGTGCTGGTGCATGTCGGCTCCGAGTTGCGTGTCTATGGCGAGGGGCTGAAGATTCTCAATCGCGTTCCAATCGACGGACCGCTGGCCTTTGTGCGAGAAACCCCCGATGGCGCCTTTGTTGCCATCGGCGTGATCCGTGAACGGCACACGCCGGAGTTGCATGCCCAGCTTAGCCAGAGCCTGGGCGGCAACCCGGAAGAAGATGTCGACATCCGGATTCTGAATCGCAACTTCGAGACGATCGCCACATCGACCGCGCGCTCGGGCCTGATGGCGCCAACGCTCCTTAATGAAGGTCAGGCCAGGCTAGTGGTGCAGCCTAACATGCGCTACCGCATTTCGATGCTGACCTGGGACAACCATGCTTCAACCGTAGCCCAGTTCAACTCGAGTTGCACGCCCGAGCTCTCCAGCATCGCGCCGGACCTTATCTTCATGGTGAGCTGCAATAAGCAGAACGAAGAGCTCGAGTACCGCGTGCTGCGCCCCAACGGAACGCCCGTGCTGAAAGGCATCTCAAACTGGAATGAGTTTGGCTATGCCGCTGGAGGCAGTGCCAACCACGATGTTTTCGTTGTGAAGATTGTGCAGTCCAGCCGCCCCGTTCCTTCGAGAGCGTCCTTTAGCTCTGCGGACCTCTCCACCGAGGAGCTGAGGGTCTATCGCGCTGGAGATGGGAAGCGCCTGCTCAAGGTACTGGTTGGTTCTCCGTCATCGAGCCGTGACGGTTTCGCATTGGCGCCTGACGGTTCACAGCTGGCAGTGCTGACTCGCGACCAGATCGCCTTCTATTCCGTGCCCCGGAATTAATTTCCACTCAGTGTGACCTCAATTCGCGCCTGATCTGGCAGAGCGCCCACGCTTTCCGCCGGGCAACTTTTCTTCTACGTTAATGCCGCGTTCGCCGGGCGCAGAGGAGAGCATGCAAAGTTGTGGGGTGGCGTAAGCTTTGGGTATGAAATGGACATTG
>OBLW0100000956.1_pt1 | contig 24864 bp, 19 predicted proteins | sample 1520161 | NCBI WGS metagenome assembly OBLW01 (sample SAMEA3539309, study PRJEB22396) | soil metagenome | biome: tundra; feature: field; material: soil | place: USA | collected 2010-05 | depth 0.15 m | reverse complement strand
GGACGCCCGGATGCAAAGCCGGGCTGCGGTTCCTGGTGGTCACGGCCGATGGCGCGCTGCAACCGTGCTCCATGCAGTTCCACCGCTACGGCCTGGAGGAGCGCGGCCGCATGATCGAAGAATTCACGCGCACGAACCAGTGCGACGAATGCTACGTTTCCATCCGCTCCTACCTGGATAAGAGCTTCCCGCAACTGCTGTGGGAGAACGTCAGCGGATTCCTGTCCTTCCAGTCCACGCGGTAGAAAGTTCCGCGTGCTATCCCCGCGCTATGATGGACACGATGCTTGATCGGGAACAGGCCTGGAACATTCTGTGCGAGTTCACCAAGTCCGAGGGACTCCGCAAACACGCGCTGGCGGTGGAGACGTGCGTGACGGCGTACGCCAGAAAGTGGGGCGAGGACGAGCCCAAGTGGTCCGTCACGGCGCTGCTTCACGATTTCGATTGGGAGATTCATCCGCAGTTGCGCGATCACCCCATCAAGGGTGAGCCAATCCTGGCGGAGCGCGGCGTCGACGAGGAGATCCGGCGGGCCATTCTCTCGCACGCCAACCACTCCGGCGTGCCGCGCGTGACGCCGCTCGAGAAAACGCTCTACGCGTGCGATGAGCTGGCCGGCTTCATCACCGCGATTTCCTACGTGAAGCCGCACCGCAGCGTGTTCGAAGTGGACGTGGCGTCGGTGAAGAAGAAGATGAAAGACAAAGCCTTCGCGCGCTCGGTGAACCGTCAGGAGATCGTCGATGGGGCGCTGGAGCTTGGCGTTCCGCTCGAAGAGCACATCGACTTCTGCGTGAAAGCCATGCAGGCGAACGCGGAGGCGCTGGGGATCAAGGGCGGCCTTCAGGCGCCGTAGGCCGGTTCCGGCCATATCAGACTCCATATTCGAAGCCGCCATGCCTGCGGTATAACGCGGTTACACTGTCCGTATGGACTTTCAAGAGGTTCCGCAACAGGACGGATCGATCGACGTAATTGCGGGCGGCAAGCAGCTCGTCTGCGTGGTGTGCGGCGGCACGCACTTCCACGAGCGCAACTCTTTGCTCAACACCCGCGCGGCGACGTTTTTCCGCTTCGATTGGGCCAACAAGGACCAATTTCATTTGCGCGAACTGCGGTTATATCTTTTGGTTCATGACGTGACCTGGGGTGATGCGATGCAGTGTGCGCATCATTTCATCACAGTTGACATCACCATACAAATGATGGCATCATTTTGGCGTGCGTACCACTCTAGCTGTCGAAGATGATGCGATGGAAGCAATCCAAGCATACGCCCGAAGCAACCGCGTCTCCCTCGGCAAAGCGGCTTCGGAACTGATCCGTCGCGGAAGCCGTTATCAACTCGGGATCAAGAAGATCGACGGACTCCCGGTGTTCGATACGCCAGACGATTTTCCGGCGATCACGACGCAACGGGTTCAAGAACTCCTGGACGAGGAATGAACCGATATCTGTTGGATGTCAACGTTCTTCTTGCGCTCGTCTGGCAGCCTCACCAGAGTTACGAGGCGGCGCACGCATGGTTTGCGAAGTCGGGGCGCCATGGGTGGGCGACGAATCCCCTGACACAGCTCGGAGTGTTGCGTTTGCTGACCAACCCGGCTGTGACACAAGGCGTCGTCAGCGCTGGGGCCTCCCTCGAAGCGGTCGCCGAACTGACGCGGCATGAGGGCCACGAATTTTGGCCCCTGGATCGCGAGATCGCAACCTGCCTGAAGCCGGTTTCCGGCAGACTGAGGGGGCATCGGCAGTGGACCGATGCCATCCTCCTCTGGCAGGCCACGGAGCGGGACGCCGTCCTCGTGAGCTTCGATTCCGGCATCAAGGCCCTGGCGGGCCGGGACTCCGGCAACCGTGTTCTGGTCTTGAAGAGCCGCTGAGCGCGCTACCAGGCATATTTCACGCTGAGGCGCGGCTTTACGCCTTGCGGAAGGCCATGCCTGCGAAGCTGACCACGCTGTTGGCATCGATGTTCCATTGTTCGTAGCGCAGGAGTTCGCCTTTCGATCGCGGGGCGGCCTTCAGAAACGTGTAAAAGGGCGCGGAGCCGCACCACTTGAGAGGGTCGCGATCGGGGCTCACCAGGTCCCAGAAACCGTGGGCGTCCGCGGCGGCGATGCGGTCCATGCGGGCTTGGTCTTGGGCGGCCACCTCGGTCATGAGTCCTTCGCCCGCGGCCGCGTGGAATTCGTCGCCGTAGCGTGCGCCCATGTGGGCCATGTCCACGCCGAGAATCCAGAAGAGGCGGTCGCCTTCGCGGTCGCGGAGCTCGCCGAGGGCGTCCAGAAAACGCTTGACGCGGTCATCGTCCTCGGGTTGGCCGCCGGAGAGGATACTGCGGGCGAAGGAGCCGCACAGTATGGGCAGAATGCGCACGTCCGGGCCTAACGCGTGCTGCAGGAAGACAACCTGGAATTCCACGGTGTGCTCGAAGGAGTGGCAGTAGTCCTCCATGACAACGGCGTCGCCGCCGCGTGCAGCCAGCCAGTCCACCAGGGGCAGGTCGGGGGCGGATTGGCCCAGCGGCGTACGGAAACTCTTGCGGGTCAACCCAAAGGTCTCAGGCTCGCCATAGTGCGAGGTGGCCAGAATGACGAAAGTGCGGTCGCGGTGCTCCGGGCGCAGTAAGTTGTACGCCGCGCCGTAGGAGCGCCAGCCCCCATCCGGGCTTACGTGCGGGGCGGCGATGCCGAAGAGATCGCCATCGGAAGCGGCGGGAGGACTGGCGGGGTCCGGCTGCATGTAGTTCGCCATGGTTTCGCGCAGCGGCCCGGGTTCGGCCGGATAGGCCGAGCCGGCGTGAGAGGCCTCCCGGACGGGATTTTCGGCGAACTCCCGGCGGCGCTGGTCGCACATGGCGGCAAAAGCGTCGTCCTCCAAAAAGCCGGCGGAACTGAGCGTGTCGGCCAGTTGCCGCACGATTTCTCCTACTTCCAGGGTGTTGGTCAGGCGGACCAGCAGGGCGCGGAGGTCGAGTTCGGTTTGCCGCCCGTCGAAACAGCCGAGGCACTGCGTCAACACTGGGGGGATGACCAGCATGGCGTCGGAATAATGGTAGGGATCGCGAAGGAACAGGCCGGGATGCTCGGGCCACGGCGACGGCATGGCATCCAGGGCGTGGCGGAGGCGGGGAAGCGGCTGGCTCAAGTACCATGGTAGCGGATGCGGCGGGGTTGATCGGGCGTTACACTGGTATTTCTATTAGTATGTTGTCGATCGTCATCCCGATTCACAACGAGGAACCCTCCATCCTTCCGCTGTACGACCGCCTCACGGCGGTGGCGGACGCGCTGGGACGGCCCTACGAGATTCTATTCGTGGACGACGCTTCCTCGGACCGCAGTTTTGAGCTGCTCGCCAACCTGGTGGAGACCGACGGCCATTTGAAGGTGATCCGGCTGCGGCGAAACTTCGGGCAGACGGCGGCTCTCTCGGCGGGTTTTCACGAGGCCCAGGGCGATATCGTGGTTGCGATGGACGGCGATCTGCAGCACGCGCCCGAGGATATTCCGGCGCTGCTCAAGAAGATCGACGAAGGGTATGACATCGCCAGCGGCTGGCGCAAGCACAGGGTGGACAACGCTCTCAGCCGCAAGCTGCCTTCCCGAATCGCGAACTGGCTGATGGCCAAGGCTTCCGGCGTGGATCTGCGGGATTTCGGCACCACCTTCAAGGCCTACCGGGCCGAGATTCTGAAGGATGTCAACCTCTACGGCGAGCTGCACCGCTTTATTCCCGCCCTGGCGAGTTTTTACGGAGCGCGCGTGGCGGAAGTGCCGATTCAGAACGTGCAGCGGTCGAGCGGCGGCTCGCACTACGGCATAGGGCGCACGTTCCGCGTGATGTTCGATATCGTTACCATTAAGTTCCTGTTGAAGTACTTCACGCGGCCCATGCACTTTTTCGGGACGCTGGGCCTGATTGGGACCGGCTCCGGCGGCGCAATCATCGTTTACCTGACCGTCTTGAAGCTCTTGGGCTTTGAAATTGTGCTGGAGCACGGGCCGCTGATGTTCGCCGGCGGCTTGCTGTTGCTGGGCGGGTTGATGATGTTCAGCACGGGACTAATCGGCGAGATGATGATGCGCACATACTTCGAAAGCCAGGATCGCCGCATCTACGCCGTTCGCGAAGTCCTCACGCGCAAGCAGCGCGGCGTGCCGGGCGCAAGATAACAAGATAAGAGGTGGGGGAGACGATCGTTTTTCGACCCTGGCAGGTATCATCTACCTATGCGAGTGCGCGAATTGGCGGTATGGCTGGGCGCGACGTTTGAAGGCGACGGCGAGAAGGGATTGACCGGCGTAGCGGCGCTTGAGACAGCGGGAGCTTCCGAGGTCTCCTTCGTGGGAGGCCGCAAAGCCGGGGCGCAGGCGCAAAACTCTGCGGCGGGGTGCCTGATCGTTCCCCTGGAGTGGCCCAGCCCGAGCCAGCGGACGGTGATCCGCGCGCCGGAGCCGCGCACCGCCTTCGCGCGCGCCATGAGCCGCTTCTATCCCACCCTGGAGATCAAGCCGGGCGTCCATCCCACGGCGGTGGTGGCCCAGGACGTGGAACTGGGCGCGATGGTTTTCGTCGGTCCGCATGCGGTGGTGGGCGAAGGCACGCGCGTGGGTGTGGCGTCCAGCATCGGAGCGGGCTGCTACGTCGGCAAGCGCGTGGTGCTGGGGGAAGGCTGCGTGCTGCATCCCAACGTGACGGTATACGACAACGTGGATATCGGGCGCGGCTCGATCCTGCACTCGGGGTGCGTCATCGGAGCGGACGGTTTCGGCTACGTCATGGAACACGACCGTTGGCAAAAGTTTCCGCAGGTGGGCCGGGTGGAAATCGGCGATTTCGTGGAGATTGGGGCCAACTCCTGCGTAGACCGCGCGGCCCTGGGCGTGACTTCGATCGGCGAAGGCACGAAGCTCGACAACATGGTGCATGTGGCCCACAATTGCGTGATTGGGCGCCACGTGGTGGTGGCGGCGCAGACGGGGTTTTCGGGGGGCGTGACGGTCGGGGACTACGCGGTGGTGGGCGGGCAGGTCGGCATCGGGGACAAGGCGCGCATCGAGTCGCGAGCGGTTTTGGGCTCGGGCTGCGGAGTGCTGACTTCGAAGATCGTACGCTCTGGGGAAACCGTGTGGGGAACGCCGGCCCGTCCGCTCAAGCAACACCTGGAACAACTGGCCAATCTTGCGCGGCTGCCGGAGCTGCGGCGCGAAGTCGCCGACATCAAGCGCAGGCTGGCCGAATTGGAAGAGTGAGCTATATTAAGATGGCTTCGGACTCCGCCAAATCCATGCTTTCAGGTACGCAGGTTTCCACCCGGTCGCGGCCCCGGCGCTTCGCCGCATAAAGGGCCAGATCGGCCTCGCGAATCAAGGCGTCCACCTGCGCGATCGTGGGATTGGCGCGGCAGGAGACGCCGAAGCTGCAAGTGACGCGAAGCGAGGCGCCACCCACCGAAAACGGCTCTGCCGAAATGGCTTCGCGGAGCCGGCTGGCTTGGGCGTGACCGGCGGCGGGATCGCAGCCCGGCAGGACCACCAGGAACTCCTCGCCGCCATATCTGCCGAGTGCGTCGTACCGCCGAACGACGGATTGCATGCGCCGAGCGCCTTCCCGGAGAACGGCGTCTCCGGCGAGGTGCCCATGCGTATCGTTGACGGTCTTGAAAAAGTCGAAGTCGGCGATCAGGAGCGACAGCGGATGGCCTTCGCGGCCGGCGCGATCCGCTTCATTATGTAGCGCTTCGAGAACGGCCGTCCGGTTCATGAGTCCGGTCAACCCATCGTGCGTGGCTTGTTCGCGGAGGGCTTCGCGAGCCAGGACCAACTCGTTTTGAAGATCCAGGATTCGGTGGCCGGCGCGCAGCCGCACGCGGAGTTCCTGGGCGATGAAAGGCTTGGTGAGATAGTCGTCAGCCCCGGCTTCCATGCCATCCACCAGGTCTTGCGACTCGGTGCGCGCAGTCAGAAGCAGGATGTATTGGTAAGGCTCCCGGCCGGCCGACCGTATGCGGCGGCAGATCTCCACGCCGTCCATGCCGGGCATCATCCAGTCGAGAATGGCCATCCGCGGCGCGTCTTCCGCCTGCAGAAGGCGCCAGGCCTCATTCCCGTCACGCGCCGTCAGGGCTTCGTATCCCCATTTGGTCAGCATGTTGCGCAGCATGGATTGGAAGACCGGGTTATCCTCCGCCGCCAGCACTCGCATTAACGCCTCCAAGCTCCATATCGGCTGTCTTGCGGGTTTCTGTAGAGGTCGGCCACCGCCGAAACCTACAGGGTGGAATCGTGCAACGCGGGCTCGGCTATGGCGGCCTCTTCGCTCGGCTCGGGAAGACGGCCCGTCCAGTCGCACCAGGCCCAGGCGAGCGCGGTCACCAGGCCGAGGGCCCCCGCGATCAGCCCGATCGTCCTGGGGCTATAGTACTGCGAGGCGATGCCGGCGGCGGCCATCGAGACGATCATCATGGACCAGCGCAGAGACTCCATGGTGGCGAACACTCGGCCGCGAAATTGGTCCGGCGTGTGGCGCAACAGTTGAAGATTGTTGAGTACGCTGGTGACCGCCATGCCGATGCGCGAGAACATCATGGCGACCAGCGCGAGGCTATAGGTGGATGCCTGGCTGAAGAGCATGTACGCGGCGCCATGCACGATGTAGGAAACCGTGATTGCGTGTTTGTACCGGGCGAAACTGGTGCGGCGGCCAGCAAAATGCGCCAGGGACCCGCCGGCCAGCAGGCCGATGCCGGCGAACCCCCAGATTCCCCCTATGCCCGCGGGGCCTCGGTGGAATACCTGCTCTCCGAACAGGGCGAAGAGAATCTGGGCTGCACCGCCTCCCAGCGCCCATCCCACCGAGATCATGGCGATTCCCATCATCAGGGGAACCGAACGCAGGTAGGCCAGTCCCTCGCGGTATTCGCGCCAGGGTTGGACCGCGCCATCGGCGTCGCTCCGCTTGGGCCGGAACCCGCCGGGGGTGGCAATGCGCCAGATGGCCCCCGCGGAGAACGCGAACGAAAGCGAATTGATGACAAAGGCCCAACGATAGCCAAGTTGGGCGGCGCTATACCCCGCCAGCAGCGTGCCGGCGGTGAGCGTAGCCCATCCCGTGGTTTGGGTCAGGGAATTGGCCGTGTGCAGCTCTTCCGGACTGGCGATGGTGGGTAGGATGGCGGCGCGCCCGCTGGTGAAGAAGGGCGAGGCGAACATGAGCGCGGCGCTGAGCACGTAGAGCAGCCAGGGACGCGGTTGACCGATAGTCAGTACGAAAGCCAATGCCACGGCGGCGCGAATCAGGTCGCTGGCGATCATGATGCGCTTGCGGTCGAAGCGGTCCAGCAGGACGCCGGCGATGGGCCCGGCTACCACGGCGGGAATGGCTCGCGCCAGCATCACCCCGCTGACCACCAGGCCCGACCCGGATTTCTCCATCACCAGCGCGAATACCGCGATGTTGTTGAACCAGTCGCCGATGTCGCTGACCACCTGGCCCATCCAGGTATAGCGGTAGTTGCGGTTCTGACGCAAGAGGTCCCACAGGCTGGTCATGGAAGCCTCATGGTAACAGCCTGTCAGGTATCGGCCATCAGCCAACGGCCCTTAGCCATTTGTGTGGAAAGCTCCAAACCCGACTCACCGCGGCGGTTGCTGGTGGCAAAATTCCGGCGCCGCTGGTAGAGAGATGAAGCGCCGCATGGCGGCGATGGCTGGCCAGCAGTGAGGCGAATTCACTGAACAGAAGTTACGGCCGTCGCCATCACTTTCCGTTATAAGGGCCAGCCGTGGCGCCGTAGGCGGAGATCTTCCAGGTTTCGCCAGTTAGCGCCAAGTCAACGTTCCCGATTACGCACCCATTGTGTTTTTCGAGCTCCTGCGATTTTCCGCTGAGCCTGTAAAACAGCCTGATGTGTCTGACGGAGTCCCATTCCCACCGGTTCACAAGTCGCCACTCTAGCCCGGGGAACCGGCGTTCACGCACGTACCTGCACAGCCTTTCGCCTACGCCGGGCGCGCACTCCCCGTTCGATGCAGCACGCAGGAACACGTCCGCTGTCCGCTCCGGTGCACGGGAACGAAACGGATTCAGTACGGTAGTTCCAGTCCCTGCCTCCAGGACAAAACCGGATGCGCCGCATGCCTGGTCATCTGCCGTCGCCAAGACGTGCGTGTGAAGGAGAACGGGCCCCGACGAGAACCACCACACAAGAAGCGCCAGAGCACACAGAGCGAGCAGAACCGCCGCTCTTCGGTAGGGCAACTTGTTGCGGGCCTCATCGTCGTGATCGCCAATGCCGCTTTTCATGTCGCTGGCCTTCACCGGCGCCACCCCCGGCTGGTCATGGAAGCCTCATGGTAACAAAGCGGGGAACGTGCGAAATTAAACCATCCACCGCGTTTTCGCCGGCAAATTTCGGCGCCGCTGGTAGAGAATGGATACAAGCATTCAAGGAGGGTTCCATGACAGGAAAGATGAAACGCAGCGTAAAGCCCATTCCCGACGGGTATCATGCCGTCACGCCTTATTTGACCGTGCCCGGCTTGGCCAAGACCATCGAGTTCCTGAAGCAGGCGTTCGGCGCGGAAGTGAAAGAGATCATGGAGCGGCCGGGTGGAGGGGTCGCCCACGCCGAGGTCAAGATCGGCGATTCGCCCATTATGATGGGGGAGCCGGACCCGAACGGCCCGTACGCGCCAAGGCCCTGCAACCTCTACCTGTACGTGCCGGACGTGGACGCCGTCTATGCGCGGGCCATCCAGGCTGGCGGGAAGTCGCTGCGCGAGCCGAAGGACGAATTCTACGGAGACCGCGGCGCCGGCGTCGAGGACCCATCGGGGAACTACTGGTGGATCGGCACGCACATCGAGGACGTGACGCCCGAAGAGCTCAAGAAGCGCATGGCGGCCCTCATGGGCGGCCAGCACTGACAAGTTGAGATCGACCAGCGGCAGGATTCATAATGGAAGTTCATGCCGCTCGATGATCGCGCGATCGCCATCTCCGCCACCTTCACCGCCGAGGCGATCGAGGCCGGGCTGGCGTTTTGGACGGGAGAACTGGGGCTCGCTTATAAGATCCGGTTCGCCGGTTACAACACGTTGTTTCAGCAACTTCTGGACCCCGCCGGGCTGTTTGCCTCGAATCGCGGAGGAATCGACGTAGCTTTGGTGCGTTTTGAGGACTGGCTGGCCGCGGGAGTGGACGATCAGGCCCGGCGGTTGGCGGATGCCATCCGGACAGCCGCGGCAACGCTCGCGGCGCCGCTGATCGTGGTGGTTTGCCCGCCCAAACCCCAGTACCAGGAATCCTTTGAGGCGCCGCAAAGGCTATTGCGCGAGGCGCTCGATGGCTTGGCCAACGTGTACGCGATCTGGCCCGCGGACCTGGAGGCCCTCTATCCGGTCAGCCCGGCGCACGACCCGGATGGCGAGGAATTGGGACACCTTCCGTACACGCCGGTGTTTTTCGTAGCCATGGCCACGGCCATCGCCCGCAAGATCCACGCCATTGTCACGCCGCCGTATAAGGTCGCGGCGCTCGACTGCGACGAGACGCTGTGGGCCGGCATTTGCGGAGAGGACGGCCCCCATGGCGTAACGCTCGACCCGCCGCGCAAGGCCTTGCAGGAGTTTATGGCGGACCGCCGGCGCGAAGGCATGCTGCTGGCCTTGTGCAGCAAGAACAACGAAGAGGACGTCGTGGAGACCTTCCGCGCCCACCCGGAAATGCCGTTGCGAATGGAGGATTTCGCCGCGCGCCGCATCAACTGGGATAGCAAGGCGGCCAACCTCGGCGCCCTGGCAGCCGAGTTGGGACTGGGGATCGATAGCTTCATTCTGGTGGACGATAACCCCAAGGAGTGTACCGAAGCGCAGGCCGCGGCGCCGGGGATACTTGCTCTTTCCCTGCCGGCGGAGGCCTCCGAAATCCCCGGTTTTCTAAGGCATATCTGGGCGTTCGACCGGGCGCGCATCACGGAGGAGGACCGCCGCCGCCCGGAACTCTATGCGCAGCGCGCGGAGCGGGCGCGGGCGGCCGGCGCCGCGACCGACCTCGAGCAGTTTCTGGCATCGCTCGAGCTGGAGATCGGGATCGCTCCCATGGACCACGCGCAGCTCGCGCGCGTGGCGCAGTTGACCGTGCGCACCAACCAGATGAACTCTACGCTGGTACGGCGCACAGAGCCGGAGCTTCACGCGCTCCTGGCGGGCGGCGCCGAGTGTCTCACGGTTTCCGTGAAAGACCGCTTTGGGGACTACGGGCTGACGGGCGCGATTCTGTTTCGAACCGGCGATTCGGCGCTCAAGGTGGACACCTTCCTGCTGAGTTGCAGGGCGCTTGGGCGTGGGGTGGAGCACCGCATGGTCGCGCGCCTGGGTGAGCTTGCGCTGGAACGCGGTCTGGTTCGGGTGGAGATTCCCTTTATGGCAGGGCAGCGGAATCGTCCAGCGGCGCTATTCCTGGAGTCTTTGGGGCCGGCGGATGCGGATGGCGTGTGGCGGATTCCAGCGGATCGGGCGAGCGCGGTCCGTTACAAGCCCGGGATGGCGGTGGAGACCAAGAGGGAAGAGGCAGAGCGAGAGGTCCGCCCCACTCAGGCGGGGCGCATCGATTATGTCCGTATTGCGACCGAACTGCGCGACCCGAATGCCGTTCTGGAGGTCATCCGCGTTTCCAACAGGCGTACGCAGCCGCCGCGCGCATCGCTCGACCCGCCTCGGACGCCCGTCGAGGGGCACTTGGCGGAGCTATGGGCCGGGCTTTTGAACGTCCCCGCCGTGGGGATTCACGATAACTTCTTCGAATTGGGCGGGCACTCGCTGCTGGCGGTGCAACTGCTGTCGCGGGTGCGCCAGATTTATGGAGTGGACCTCTCGCTGGAGGTAGTGTACAGCGGCGATTTCACGGTTGCGGAGCTGGCCAAAGCGCTCAAGCTGAAGGAAATCGAGCAGTCGGGCGCGGATTACCGGGACCTGCTTCAAGAACTCGAAGACCTGTCCGACGAGGAAGTGCGGGAGTTGCTAGCCGAAGAACAGGGCGCTTCCTAACCCATGCGCATTCTGTTGACGGCTACCGCGTCCTACGCCCCTCCGCGCGGCGGGGCGACGCGCAGCAACCTGGTGTGGCTAAGCCATTTGGCTGCCGCCGGGCATGCGTGCCGGGTGGTGTGCGGAGCGCCCGGCGAAGGCGCGCCTTTCCGGCATCACGAATCCATCGCGCTGTTGGAAGTCGAGGACCCTGCGCAGCGCGTCCAGGCGCTACGGCGGCAGATCGCCGAGTTCCAGCCGGACTGGGTGCTGGTATCCTCCGAGGACCTTGGGCATGCGCTGCTGCGGGAGGCGCATCATTCGGCGGAGGGACGCGTTGTTTATCTGGCCCACACGCCGCAGTTCTTCCCGTTCGGCCCGGCGAGTTGGTATCCCGAGCGCCACGCCGCCGAGCTGGTGGCACGGTCGGCCGGCGTCGTGACCATCGGCCGCCACATGGCCGCATATGTGCACTGGGAACTGGGACGCCAGTCCGTGGTGATTCATCCGCCGATCTACGGCGCGGGGCCGTTTCCGTACCTGGCGAACTTCGAACGGGGCCTGGTCGCCATGATCAACCCCTGCGCGGTGAAGGGCATCTCGATCTTCCTGGAGACCGCCAGCCGGCTGCCCGGCTTCCGTTTCGGCGCGACTCCCGGCTGGGGCACCACGTCCGCCGACCGCCTGGCCCTGGCGCGCCTGCCGAACATGGAGATCCTGCCCAACCCGGCCGGCATCGACGACTTGTTGCGCGGCACGCGCATCCTGCTCATGCCCTCGTTGTGGTATGAAGGATTCGGACTGATCGTGATGGAAGCGATGCTGCGCGGCATCCCCGTTGTGGCGAGCGACTCGGGCGGCCTGCGGGAGGCCAAACAGGGTACGGGGTATCTGATTCCCGTGGCGGGAATCGAACGCTACTTGCCGGTGTTCGACGAGCACGGCATGCCCGAACCCATGGCCCCTCGGAACGATGCGGCGCCTTGGGCGGCGGCGGTCGAAGAGTTGCTCTCCGGCGCCGCGGCCTACCGGCGGGAATCGGAGGCGTCTTGGGAGGCGGCCCACCGGTTCGTTTCCAGGCTCGATGGTGGAGCCATGGAGCGATTCTTGCTCTCGCTGGGGACCAGGGCTACGCACTCCGCGCAACCGGAGGCCGCCACCATCGAATCGTTATCGCCCGACCGGCGAGCCTTGTTGCTCCAGCGGCTGCGCCGGCGCGGGATGGCTCATTGATGCGCATCCTGCTGGCCCAGAACTCGCTTTACTACCCGTCGCATGGGGGCGGCGACAAGTCCAACCGGCTGCTGATGGATGCCCTTGCCGCGCGCGGACACATCTGCCGGGCGGTGGCGCGCCTTCCCGTGTTCGGCGCGGCCGCGGAAGCGCCGTATCTGGCGGAATTGGCGGCGCGAGGGGTCGTGCCCGGGAAAAGCACCGGCGACGGCGCCGTGATATTCGATCTGGCTGGTGTGGAGATTCACGTCGTCACCCACGCCAAGCCGCGAGCGTATTTCGAGGCTCAGGCGGAGATGTTTCGCCCGGATATCATCCTGGCTTCGACGGACGACCCGGCGCAAGTCCTTTTGGAAGCGGCGCTGCGCGCGCGGAGCGCCCGGACCGTTTACCTGGCGCGGGCCACCATCGCTTTGCCATTTGGGCCGGATTGCGCCTTCCCAAGCGAGGTAAATTCGGAGCGGATTCGCTCGGCCGATCGTGTGGTGGGCGTCAGCGAATACGTAGCGCGCTACATCCGCGAATACGGCCGAATGGACGCGACGCACGTCCCGATTTCGTTGCTGGAGCCGGGAGTCTGGCCCGCGGTGGGCCGCTATGACAACCAATTCGTCACCATGGTCAACCCCTGCGTGGTCAAAGGCATCGCGATTTTCCTCGCGATGGCGGATGCCTTTCCGAACGTGGCTTTCGCGGCTGTGCCCACCTGGGGAACCAACCAGCGCGATCGCGCGGCGCTGGCCGAGCGCCCGAACGTGCGCCTTCTCGACCCCGTGGACGAGATTGAACTGCTGATGGCGCGGACACGTGTATTGCTGATGCCTTCCTTGTGGGCCGAGGCCCGGTCGCGCATGGTGGTGGAAGCCATGTTGCACGGCGTCCCGGTGATGGCCAGCGATGTGGGCGGCATCCCCGAGGCCAAAATGGGCGTGCCCTACCTCCTGCCAGTCAAGCCCATCACCGGATACCAAACGCAAGTGGACGAGCGGATGGCGCCCATCGCGGAAGCCCCGGCGCAGGACATCGCGCCCTGGTGCGCCGCGCTCGAACGCTTACTGTTCGACCGGCCGCATTACGAAGAGATCTCGCGCGCATCCCGCGCCGCCGCGATGGACTACGCCGCGAATCTTACGGTCGCCCCCTTCGAATCTCTACTAGAGCAGACGCTGGGCAGCCAGTGGGGCGGACCTCCTGGTCTGCCTTCTTTGCGTTTTTCGGCGGAGCCGCGAACGTCAAAGAGCGCTCGCCCAGCCCTCTCCCCCGAACGCCGCCAACTCCTGGCGCTACGCCTGCGGAAGCGCGCCCCGGCGGCCGCCTGGTTTCCCGGGGCCGATGCGGCGCACCGCATGCGCCTGTTTTCTTTTCCCCACGCCGGCGGCGGGACCGGCGCATTCGCGGGGTGGCGCCAGCGCCTGCCGGAAGCTTGCCCGGTGCGGTTACCTGGCCGGGAGTCGCGCAGCGCGGAAGCTCCATTCGACCGGATGACGCCGCTGGTGGAGGCTCTGGCCGCGGCCATCGAGCCATATCTCGACCGGCCGTTTGCGTTTTTCGGGCACAGCATGGGGGCCGCGGTGGCTTTCGAGTTGGCCCGCAAGTTGCGGCGGCTCGGTCTGCCGCAGCCGTGCCTGCTGGTCGCCTCGGCGGCGCGCGCCCCCCAATTCCGGCGCGGCTACATTCCGCCGCCGGCGCCCTCCGAAGCGCAGTTCCTTGCGGAATTGCGCCGGCTGGACGGCCTTCCCGCGGAGGCCCTGGACAACCCGGCGCTACTCGCCGGCATTCTGCCTGCGCTCACGGCCGATGCCGCGCTCTACCGCGGCTACGTGTACGCCGACGACGCTCCCCTGGGTTTCGCGATCCGCGCTTACGGCGGCTCCGACGATCCCAACGTGCGGTCCGAACATCTCGAAGGCTGGGCCAGCCAGACCAACGCATCGTTCGGCGTGCGGCTGTTCCCGGGCGGTCATTTCTTCCCGCACGCCAGCCAGGAAGCCGTGTTGGACGCGCTAACGCAAGACTTGGAGCAAGCATGTTGATCCCCGGCCAAGTCACCGTCTGGAGAGTTCGTCTGGACGACCCTCAGCCGGATGGGTTTCCAACGCCCTCGGCCGGCGAGGAGGCGCGCGCCGACCGCTTTCATACCGCCTCCGTGCGCCAACGCTATCTCCGCGCCCATCGGGCGTTGCGCGCCATCCTGGCGCGTGTGACCGGCGCCCCTCTCGATTTCGCCGCCACCGAAAAGGGCAAGCCCTATCTGCCCGCCGCGCCCGAGTTGAGATTCAGTCTTTCACGTTCCCATGGGATGGCGTTGATTGGGGTCGCCCTGGAGGTGGATGTCGGAGTGGATGTGGAGCGCTTGCGGCCGATCACGGAGTACCGGGATATCGCCGAGCGCTTCTTTCCGCCCAGCGAAGCGGTCGCGTTCGCCGAAACGCCCCCCGCCGCGCGCGAGCGGGAGTTCTTCCGCCGATGGACGCGCGTCGAGGCCATGCTCAAAGCGCGCGGAGTGGGTTTGTACGGCGCCGGCGTGGAACTCGAAGGGGATTGGACCACCGGCGAGATCGATATGGTTGACGGGTACGAGAGCTACACCGGGGCCGTGGCGGCGGCCTGTGGCGGGATGCGAGTGATGGTGGAGGACTTATGAAGACTGTCGTGCTGGATGGTTTCTGCTTGAATCCGGGCGACCTTTCGTGGGATGCCTTGCGGCGGTTCGGCGACCTGGAAGTATTCGAGCGCACCGCGCCGGACGAAGTGGCGGCCCGGCTCGCGGGAGCGGCCATCGCGCTGACCAACAAGGCCCCCTTGCCTGCCGCCGTGCTGCGCCAGGCCGCCGATCTGCGCTACATCGGCGTGCTGGCGACCGGGTACGACGTGGTGGACGTCTCTGCTGCCCGCGCGCAAGGCATCCTGGTGACCAACGTCCCGACGTATGGCACGGCTTCGGTGGCGCAGTTTGTCTTCGCGTTGCTGCTGGAGTTGTGCCATAACGTGAAACTCCACGCCGAGGCCGTGCGCGCCGGAGATTGGGCGCGCAGCCCGGATTGGAGTTTCTGGAGATCGCCGCTGGTGGAGTTGGCGGGCAAGACCATGGGAATCGTCGGTTTCGGACGCATCGGCCGGCAGACGGGGCGCATCGCCGACGCCATGGGTATGACGGTCCTCGCCGCCGACGCGGTTCGCAAGGATGCGCCCGATTACCCTGGCTTCCGATGGGCGGGCACGGAGGAGTTGTTGCGCGAATCCGACGTGGTCAGCCTGCATGCGCCGCTGCTGCCCGAGACGCGCGGCATGATCCAGGCGCGCACGCTGGCCCTGATGAAGCCCTCGGCGTTCCTCATCAACACTTCACGTGGCCCGCTGGTCGTCGCTCAGGACCTGGCCGATGCGCTGAACGCGGGACGGCTGGCGGGGGCGGGCCTCGACGTGCTCGCCACGGAGCCGCCGCCCGCCGATAGCCCGCTGCTCACGGCGCGAAACTGCCTGATCACGCCGCACATCGCATGGGCCACCCGGGAGGCCCGCTCGCGGTTGATGGATGCCGCCGTGGAGAACGTGGCGGCGTTCGTCGCCGGGCGGCCACGCAACGTGGTAAGTTAGGCTCGTCAGAACTGGAGGTATCACCATGGATCGACGGCATTTTCTAATGGGCTCGGCGGTTGCATCCCAGGCCGCGTCCCGGCTCTTCGCAAGCCCCAGCGACACGGTGCGCATGGGTTGCATCGGCATCGGGGGCCGCGGCCGAGATCACATCTCCGGCCTAGGCAAACTGCCGAATGTAGAGTTGGCGGGTATCGCCGATATCGACGAATCGCACCTCGCGAACGGCCTCAGCCAGATCGCCAAGGCCGGGTGGAAGAAGCCGCAGACTTACACCGATTTCCGCAAGATGCTCGAAGACAAATCGATTGACGCGGTTTCCATCGCCACCCCCAACCACTGGCATACGTTGATGGCCATCTGGGCCTGCCAGGCGGGGAAAGACGTGTACGTCGAAAAGCCGTGCAGCCACAACGTCTTCGAGACGCAGCAGATTGTCGCCGCGGCGCGCAAATACGAGCGCATGGTGCAGATGGGCAGCCAGATCCGGTCCTCCGCCGCCGTGCAGGAAGCCATTGCGAAGCTGCACGCGGGCGACGAATTCGGCGAGATCTACATGGCCCGCGGCCTGTGCTTCAAATGGCGGGACACTATCCTGCACAAGCCGGTGGAACCCGTGCCCGCCGGCGTGAACTACGATCTGTGGACCGGGCCGTCGCCCATGCACCCGTTCACGCAAAACCGCTTCCACTACAACTGGCACTGGTTCTGGGATACCGGCAACGGCGATCTGGGCAACCAGGGCATTCACGAAATGGACATCGCCCGCTGGGGCCTGGGCGTGAAGTACCCGGTGAAAGTGAGCGCCATCGGCGGGCATTTCATGTTCGATGACGACCAGGAGACGCCCAACACCTTGAACTGCGCGTTCGAGTTCGACCAGGCCGGCAAAAGGCGCATGCTGGAGTTCGAAGTCCGCCACTGGCTGACCAATCCTGAAGCCGAGATCAAGGAGCGCACCGGCACTAACAGCATCGGCAACATTTTCTACGGGCCGAAGGGTTACCTGGCGGTGGACACGTACTCCTCGTATAAGTCCTGGATGGGCAGGAATCAACAGCCGGGCGCGGCTCGCAACGCGGGCGGCGACCATTATCTGAACTTCATCGAGGCCGTGCGCAGCCGCAAGCGCGAGACCCTGAATGCGGAGATTGCCGAAGGCGCCGCCTCCACCGTGCTGGTTCACTTGGCGAATATTTCCTACCGTCTGGGCCGCACGCTTTACTTCGACGAGAAGACCATGACCTGCAAGGGCGACGCGGAAGCCAACAAGCTGCTGACGCGCGACTACCGCAAGCCCTACGTGGTCCCGGAGAAGGTGTAAGGGTGGCCACGCAATGTGTTAACTTGGAGCCGCGAACGTAAGAGAGCGGTTGCTGGAGGAATAACCATGAATCGACGGCATTTCTTAATGGGCTCGGCGGTGGCGGCCGGGACCGCGTCCGGCCTCGTCGGAAGCCCCAGCGACACGGTACGCCTGTGTTGCATCGGCATCGGGGGCCGCGGCCGGGACCACATCTCCGGCTTCGGCAGATTGCCGAACGTGGAGTTGGCGGCCATCGCCGATATCGACGAATCGCACCTCGCGAACGGCCTCAGCCAGATCGCCAAGGCCGGCTTGAAGAAGCCGCAGACCTACACCGATTTCCGCAAGATGCTGGAAGACAAGTCGATCGACGCGATTTCCATCGCCACGCCCAACCACTGGCATACGTTGATGACCATTTGGGCCTGCCAGGCGGGGAAAGATGTGTACGTCGAAAAGCCGTGCAGCCATAATGTTTTCGAGACGCAGCAGATTGTCGCCGCCGCGCGCAAGTACAACCGCATGGTGCAGATGGGCAGCCAGACGCGTTCGTCGGTGGCCGTGCAGGAAGGCATGGCCAAGCTTCACGCGGGCGAGGAATTCGGCGATATCTACATGGCTCGCGGCCTGTGCTTCAAATGGCGCGACACCATTGGCAAGAAGCCGGTGGAACCCGTACCCGCCGGCGTGAACTACGATCTGTGGACCGGCCCGTCGCCCATGCACCCGTTCACGCAGAACCGCTTCCACTACAATTGGCACTGGTTCTGGGACACCGGCAACGGCGATGTCGGCAACCAGGGCATCCACCAGATGGACATTGCGCGCTGGGGCCTGGGCGTGAAGTATCCAACCAAGATCAGCGCCATCGGTGGGCATTTCATGTTCGACGACGATCAGGAAACGCCCAACGTTCTGAATTGCGCGTTCGAGTTCGACCAGGCCGGCAAGAAGCGCATGTTGGAATTCGAAGTCCGCCACTGGCTGACCAATCCCGAAGCCGGGATCAAGGAGCGCACCGGCACCAACAGCATCGGCAACATTTTCTACGGGCCGAAGGGCTACCTGGCGGTGGACACGGGAACGTCGTATAAGTCCTGGATGGGCAGGAATCAACAGCCGGGCCCGGCTCGCAGCGAGGGCGGCGACCACTTCCTCAACTTCGTCGAGGCCGTGCGCAGCCGCAAGCGCGAGAGCTTGAATGCGGAGATCGCCGAAGGCGCCGCTTCCACCGTGCTGGTTCACCTGGCGAATATTTCCTACCGCCTGGGCCGCACGCTTAACTTCGATGAGAAGACCATGACATGCAAAGGCGACGCGGAAGCCAACAAACTGCTGACGCGGGAGTACCGCAAGCCGTACGTGGTGCCGGAGAAGGTCTAAACCGGAGCCGCGGTTCCGGAATCGAGCTCTGCCATGGAGAGACGATCGTTTCTTTTCGCGAGCGGTGGGGCAATGCTCTATGCCGCCCCGTCCGACACGGTTACGCTCGGAGTAATCGGCGCCGGCGGGCGCGGAACGTTGGACATGACCACGTTCCAGAAGAGTCCAAACGTGCGCGTGGGGGCGGTCTGCGATGTGTACGAGCCCAACCTCCAGCGGGGGCTTTCGACCGCCGCGAAGGCCCAGGGCGCCCAACCGACGGCGTACCGCAATTACCGGCAACTGCTGGACGACAAGAGCATCGATGCCGTGCTGATTGCCACGCCCGAACACTGGCACGCACAAATGGTTTTGGACGCCATCGCGGCCGGCAAGGATGTCTACGTCGAAAAGCCCCTCTGCCATACGCCCGAAGAGGGTGTGGCGCTGGTCGAAGCCGCCAGGAAGACCAAACAGATCGTCCAGGTGGGCATGCAGCGCCGCAGCTACGATCTGTACCTCGAAGGCCGCAAGATCGTCGCCGACGGGACGCTTGGCAATGTGCGGATGGTGCGGTCGTGGTGGCTCAACAACTACGTCGGCAACGGCGGCCAGCGCACGGCGAGACTCGACGGCCCGCTCGATTGGGAGCAATGGCAGGGTCCGGTAAAGAAGCGCATTCCGCTCGATGCGTTCATCTTCCGCAATTGGCGCGAGATTTCCGACTACGCCGGGGGCATCGTAATGGATCAGGGTGCCCACGTCTTTGACGGGATTCACCTGCTGATGAACGCGGGCTATCCGCTGGCGGTGACCGCCGCCGCGGGCAAGTCCCACAGGGTCGGATTCGACACTCCGGAATCTGTGGTGGTGGCCGCCGAATATCCCGAGGATTTCATCGGCGTCTTTCAGATCAACTACGCGGCCATGCAATACAAGCTCCGCAACGACCAGATGAATCAGTTGGACGGCGACCAGGCCCGCATGGACATAGGGCGCGAGGATTGCCGTGTTTTCAAACGCGGCGCCGAGGACACCCCCGCAGTCGAAAAGCGCTCCGAGAAGGGCTTCGACTGGGCCACGGATCTTCACGTCCGGAACTTCCTCGAGTGCATCCAAACTCGCCAGACCCCGACCGCGCCGGTCTGGCTCGGTTTCCAGGCGGCTCTGGTGGTGCAGTTGGCGAATTTGTCGCTGAAGCACGGCCGCCGGATGAAGTGGAATTCCGGCCTGAACCAAGTGGAAATGTGAGTTCGCGACTGTGACGAATCGCCTGTGCGGCCCGGTCCTCCCCCATAAAAAACCGGCGGCCCGCAGGGGCCGCCGGTAAAGACTGCATTGGGACTCGGGAGGAAACTATGGCAGCAATGTCACTGGAGCGCGCCAGAACGCGAACCTCTGGACATCCGGTTCCAGCACGCTGATCTGGCACGTGTACCTGCCAGGCTCCAGCTTGGAAAGGGGGATGACGAACCTGATGGGCACCGCCTTCGTGTTGGGATTCAACCCGTCCGTCACTTCGAGCGGCTGGGCTTCAAACGCTTTGACCTTACGCTCATTCCCGCGATAAAAAGCCAGGCTGGCGATGACCGGCTGCGTCTTGGAAGCGGTGGGCTCGTACGCCTGCAAAAAGACGTACATTTCCTGGTCCTTGCGGAACACGCGGGTCACGCTGGGAATCAGCTTCTGGCCATTCTCCACCAGGGGGTTGAAGTTGAACAGCCGCATGTTCATTCGGGGGCCGCCGACCGTGGCCGTGGTCTTCTCGCGCTGATTGCTCAGGATCACCGAGCTGATGGGCAGGTACTTCGTGTCGACGCTGAGGTTAGGCACGACGAACTTGGCCTGGAACGTTCCCATTTTGCCGGTTTCGTTCTCCCTCGTCAGGAACTTGACCGAGTAGGATCCCGGCGAAAGAACGAAGCCGACGTCGTAGGCCACGGTCCTCTTGGCTAACTGCGCGACCGTTTCTCCCTTCAGCGTGACGGTGATGAAATCGCGCACGGAGGCCGCAATCGCGTTCTTGGAATCCCGAACCTCGCCGATGAAGTCGAGGCGTGTGGTCTCGGCATTGCCGTGCTTGGCAAGCTCTAGATCGCTTCCTGGAAGCTTGACCGAAATCGGCACGTAGTAACGGTCGCTCGACATACGGAAGTAGTCGGTCTCCAGCGCGATGGAGAGGTCCGTCAGCGGGTCGCCCAGCATGAGGGCTTCCTGGAGCTGCCGCTCCCGGTCCGAGGAGTCGAACTTCTTGAATTCCTTGGAAGCGAAATAGCCGGTGCGGTAATCCAGCTTGGCGATCAGGTTGTTGTTGACCGTCACTTTGATGCGGCGGAACTTGCCGTCCAAAGCGGCGTTGGTGGTGTAATAGCCCAGGATGTAATAGCTCGAAATATCCTTCTGGGCCTGGACGATGCCGGCCGCCAGGTCGTTGTCGTCGACAAACAGTTTGCCGCCGGTGTCGTTCGCCAGGGCGTAGAGCGTATCTTGCGATGCTTGAAAGTTTCCGGCCCTGGAAGACGCGGCGCTGCCGGAGAAATTGCCTCCGCCGCCGCGGCTGCCGCCGCCGACGCCCGTGTTGTTGCCGCCCGCGGCGCCCACGTTGGCATTCCCCACCGGAGAAGTGGCCACCAGCCCGCGCGCGTCCACCGGATAGAAGGACACATTGCTCTTCAGCGCGGCGTTGACAGTGGCGCGCAGTTGCGCATCGTTATTGATTCCATTGCGCGTCACGCCGCTGCCGAAGTAGACCAGCGCCTTCTTTTCAGGCAGCGTGGACAGCATCTTGACGGCGTCCTCGAGCGCGGACAATTGCCGGTCGGTATTGAAGATGTTGAACTCGGTGTCGTCCGCAACATAGGCTGCGCCGGTGTCCTCGGAGCTGTCGTCTTGCACCACGTTGCCCATTTCGCTGGCCTCGCCGATTACCAGCTTCTTGATCATGGCTTCCACCGTGTCGCGGTCGTCGGTGAAGTCCTGAAGCACCTTCAGCTCGCCCGCGTAAGTCATGAGGGCCACCAGGTCCGAGGGCGTCATGTTGGTGTTGAGGAACTTCAAGGCATTATTCTGGACGCGGATCTGGTCGTCCGGCGGCATGCCCTGGAAATCGAAGTACAGCACCAGCAGGCGCTTATCCTTGTACTTGATCTCGCCCGGCCTGGCCGGAGTGATGGTGGTTTGCACCGCGGGCGCCACGGTGGGCGGAGGCGGGGGCGCCGGGGCCGCGCTCTTGGCCGGCTTGGCCGGCTCGGGCTCCGGCGGCAAAGCGTTCTCTTCCAGCCGCTGGTACTCGAAGATCTTGACCTGTTGCGGCTTGCCGTCCTCGGTGACGGTGAAATCGCTGGCCTTCAGGTTTTCGATGGGCTTGCCGCTCTTGTCCTTTGCGGAGACGTTGAGCACCACCAACTGCGCCTCCGCCTCGAACTTGTACGCGGGCTTTTGCAGAGGCGCGTTGGGTTGTTGAACAATGGGCGTCCGAGGAGCTTGCTGCTGCCCATAAGCGGCCAGCAACCAGACTAGAAACGTGGCGGCGACGATTCTTCTTGTCCTCATAGGCGTAACCTGACGTTAGAACCTAAATCGCAAGTTGGCGGTCACAGTGCGCATGCCATTGACGTTTGTGGCCTGACCGAATTGTTGGGACCCCACCTGCGTATTCCAGCCCGTGATGGTCACCTTGTTCAGCGCGTTGGTGGTGACAAGCTGGAGTTCCACGCTGTGGCGCTCGCCAAACCGGAATACCCTGGCGGCGCTCCCGTTGAGGCTGAAAATCTGGGGTCCGGCGATCATTCCGGGAGATGCGTTGCCCCAAACTCCCGCCGGCGGCGTCACAAAAGCGGCCGTGTTGAAGTACTGGTTGGGCTGAAGCGGCACCGGAGCGAGCCCCACGCCGGTATACTCCGGACGGGAACTCAGACTGTTCGACCCCGTGGAAATGCAGGCGTTCCCGGCGCAGGAGGGCGTCAGCGGGTTCCCGCTCGCCATCGTAATGCTGGTCTGAATCGTCCAATCCTTCACCAGGTGGCCCTTCCAGCCGGTGAGCAGGCCGGCCCCGCGCATGCCCTGGCCCGTGCTGTAGCTGCCGGTGATACCCAATTGGTCGGGTCCCACCATGGGGCCGCGGTTCAACCTGAAATCCTGCCAATCCATATCCGGTGCGTACTCGCCCAGGTACTTCCGGAACGTATACGTGGTGGATACCGATACGCCGCCGCTGAAGCGCCGTAACAACTGGCCGCTGATGGCGTTGTAACTGGAATTGGCGCCATAAGTCTCATACGTGTAGCCCGGTGGGAAGCCCGCCAGGAACGAGGGTATCGTAGAGCCCGGAGGAGAAACCCACGGCTGGAACGTGCGGTCCAGATCGGTGCCTTTGACGCCGGTATAAGTGACTGTGGACTGGAACGAGTAGGGCAGATTCTGCTGGATAGCCAGAGTCCAGGTCTGCGCGTAGCCAATCTTGTAGTTGGGGTCGATGGCGTACGTATTTGAGGACAGGTTCGTCCCCACGGTCCCAGCCAAGCTTAGGGCATTGGCCATGGTAATCCCGCCCGCCTGAAGCAGTGGAAGATTGCTCAGAATATTCAGGTTCAGAGACCTCGCCTGGGGTGGTTGCTGCGAGAGACGCATCGCCATGTTGCTGTATGCCGAAGTGTTATAGGAAACTCCGAAGCCGCCGCGGACCACGGTGGATTTCTTGGCGCTCGGCTTCCACGCGAGTCCGAATCGGGGCGAGATGTTAAGGGGGTCGGATTTCACCAGTGCGTTCGGGAACCTCTGGCCCGTGTACGGGTTCACGGCTCCGGGCACGGCCGGAACGTAGCTCGTGAAATTCGGACCGAATGCCATGTTCACAATCTGGTTATGCAATTCGTTCACCGGCGTCTGGTAGTCCCATCGCGCGCCGAAGCTCAGCGAGAATCGTTGGGTCAATCGAAAGTCGTCCGTCACGTAGGCGCTGATGACGTCGCCTCGGAAATAGTAGGACGGGTCGCCGTTGCACAGATTCGTCGCACCTCCTCCGGCACATTGCACCGCGGCGGTGTCGGGAATGCCGAGCATGAAATCGGCCAAGTCAAGACCGGTGTTTGGCACGGGAACGCCATTAATGTAGTTGCTGGTGGCATCCCCGTTGAACGTGAAACTGCCCCGCGGGTTCGAATTGTTCTGCGTGTCCCAATGCTGGCGCCGGAACCCTCCGCCAAAGGTGAGCGTGTGCTTCGCGTGTACCCACATCAAACTCTCGGTCGCCGCACTGGTCTGCTGCCGTAGGAACGATGCGGTCCTGTCCGACAGGCCTCCGTAATTGGTGAAGTTCAGACTGGGAGGTCCCCAATTGAGCGGATCGGTGGCGACGCCCTGTATTCCCAAAGCGCCCTCGACATTCGTAAGGCCCGAGAAATAAGGGGACGCAAGTTGCGCCTGGCGGCTGAAAGTGAATGACATGCTGTTGATCAGGCGCGTGGTGAAGTTATGCGACCAGGTCGTGCCGGCATTTATACCGCTTCCGTTCCCCGTATCCACGATCGTGGCGTTTTTGTAAGGATCTTGCAGGAGCAGCGAATTCGGGGTGGTATTGTTGGTGCCCTGCCAAGCCACGTTGACCATGATGCGATTCTTGGCATTGATCGTCTGGTTCACCCGCGAGTTGAGACTGTTGACGCTGTTCACGGGCGTGCTCGGAACCTCGTAGTTGCGGATGGCGCCCGGCAGATTGGGAGAGGGGTAGAACTTCAGCAACTGCGCCGCGATCGGGTTGACCACCGGGATCGTGTTATTCGGGAACGGGATGCACCCGGTCGGTGTGCAGGTCGTCGGGTCGTAGATCACCGCCGGTTGCCCATTCGTAGCCTGCACTCCCGCGAAAATCCCCTGGCGTTCGAGCGTGGACGGCATGGTCGTCAGTTGGCTCTCCGACCCGCTCCGCGACCGGCTCACCGTGAAGTTAATCTGAAACTGTCCCTTGGAACCATCGAGAAGCTTGGGGATCTTGAACGGTCCGCCGACCGATCCCGTCGCATTGGTCCGGTTGGCGTACGGCTTTCCGAGATTCTGGCCGGAAAGCGAGTAAGTCTGCGCATTCAAAACGGAATTCGCTTCGTTGATGTTGAGGCTGCCGGTATACATCTGGCGCGGATTCCGGCGGTTATTGCCAAATGCCATCGCGCCCTGCCGGCCTTGAAATCCACCGCGTCCGCCGCCGCGGCCACCGGCAAATCCCGCTCCGCCCATGCCGCCGCCACGGCCACCACCGAAGCCACCTCCACCGCCGCCACAGCCACAGGCCGATGCAGATGTCGTCACTGAACAGATCGGAAGAGCACACGTCTG
>OBLW0100000955.1_pt1 | contig 24872 bp, 24 predicted proteins | sample 1520161 | NCBI WGS metagenome assembly OBLW01 (sample SAMEA3539309, study PRJEB22396) | soil metagenome | biome: tundra; feature: field; material: soil | place: USA | collected 2010-05 | depth 0.15 m | reverse complement strand
GCAGGTGCGTCTCAGGAAACCCTTCCAATAAATACAGGGAGAGGTGTGTTTTCCCTTGACAAGTCCTTATCATGGACGTCCCCTTAATCCCCCCTTAATCCCCCCTAATCCCCTAGCAGAGCCATGATCCGATGCGGTGACCCGGATTGCCGTCAACCCGTACCTGTGTCGGACTGCGGGCCCCAGACGGCGATCTGGGAAGCGTGCGGCGCCTTCGGGCTCTCGGGAAACTTGGCCAACTGCGTCAGGCCGCTACACGAGGACGAACTTCTTCTTGAATCCGGGCGGCCGCCGCGTCCTCGGCGATGGCGAGGTCATATTTCGCCTGCAGGTTCATCCACATCTGAGCGGATGTTCCGAAATAGCGGGCCAATCGTAGAGATGTGTCGCCCGTAATACCCCGCTGCCCCTTGACAATTCCACCGATTCGGTTTGCGGCCACTCGCAGGGCGAGGGCCAGCGCGTTGACAGTCAATCCCGCTTCGGTCAGCAGTTCCTTGAGAACCTCGCCAGGATGAAGCGGCTGGAGCCGTTTTGATTTCTGAATTGCCATCTCATTCCCTTCTAGTGAGGTCTCCGAGCGATGTCACGGCGTCGAGCACTTCCCGCCGGACACGAGCAGACTTCTCGATCGCCTGGAGGCGCTTGCTGAATTTCCGCTCCAGTAGCCGGCGCGCATCTTTGTCCCGGCAGGAACGGATCATACGATTCTCATATTACGACATTCGTACTATGCGGGCAAGTAGCCGATCAACGACAGATTCGGCGCCGCCGTGCCCAAACGGCGATCCGGGAAGCGTGCGGCGGCTGCGGCGGCTTCGGGCTCTCGGGAAACTCGGCGGACTGCGCTAAAATCAACCTATATCGCAACTTCCGCGCTTCCGGCGGTTTTTGCGAGTATTCTCCATGGCTACTGGCACAATTACCCGCGCTGCGGAATTCCGTGACCGCCTGGCCAGCCGCGTTCTGGTGGCCGATGGCGCGATGGGGACCATGCTGTACTCGCGCGGGGTGTTCATCAACCGCTGCTACGACGAGCTCAGCCTCTCTTCCCCGGACCTGGTCCGCCAGGTTCACCAGGAATATGTCAAGGCCGGCGCGGAGATCCTGGAGACGAACACTTTCGGCGCCACCACGCCGCGCCTGGCGGCCTTCGGCTTCGCCGACAAACTGCGCGACATCAATCGCGCGGCCGCGCGTCTGGCGCGCGAGGCGTCGCACGGCGGCGCGTTCGTGGCCGGCGCCGTGGGACCGCTGGGTGTCCGCATACAGCCACTCGGACGCATGTCGTTCGCCGAAGCACGCGCCGCGTTCCGCGAGCAAATCGAAGTTCTCGTTGAGTCCGGCGTAGACCTGCTGATTCTGGAGACCTTTTCCAACCTGGACGAGTTACGCGAGGCGGTCCTGGCGGCGCGCGAGGCAGCCGGCGCCGATCTGGCGGTGATCGCGCAAGTCACTATCGACGATTCGGGCAATTTGCCGGCCGGCGGCGCGGATACCGAGACCTTTACGCGCACCCTGGATGCCTTGCCCGTGGATGCCATCGGCATCAACTGTTCGGTGGGGCCCAAGGCCACGCTCGAGACCATCGAGCGCATGATGCGGTTCTCCGCCAAGCCCATGAGCGCCATGCCCAATGCGGGCTTGCCGCAGCGCGTGGAGGGCCGCAACATCTACCTGTGCTCGCCGGAATACATGGCGCAATACGCGCGCCGGCTGCTCTGGGCGGGCGTGAAAATCGTGGGAGGCTGCTGCGGCACCACGCCCGACCACATCCGGCTGATCCGCTCGGAAACGCGTTCGCTGCAGCCCGAGCAAAAGAAGCTGACGGTCACCGTGGAGGAGCCCGCGGCCAAGGCGCGCGCCCTTGCGCCAGCGCCCATCGCCGCGAAATCCAAGCTCGGCGCCAAGCTGGCCGCCGGCAAATTCGTGGCGTTCGTGGAAATCCTGCCGCCGCGCGGCGTGGACGCTTCCCGCGAGATTGCCGGAGCGCGATTATGCGCGGAGCATGGCATCGATTGCATCAACGTGCCCGACGGCCCTCGGGCCAGCGCCCGCATGAGCGCCCAGGCGGCCTGCCAGTTGATCCAGCGCGAGGCCGGCATCGAGGCCATCAATCACTTCTGCTGCCGCGATCGGAATATTCTGGGCATCCAATCGGAGTTGCTGGGCGCGCATACCGTGGGCGTGCGTAACATGCTGTGCATCACCGGCGATCCGCCGCGCATGGGAACGTATCCGGACGCCACGGCGGTGTTCGACGTGGATGCCATCGGCCTGGTCAACATCGTCCACAATTTGAACCACGGTCTCGACATCGGCGGCAACCCCATGGGATCGCAAACCGCACTGCTCATTGGCGTGGGCGCCAACCCCGGCGCGTTGAACATGGACGAGGAGATTCGCCGCTTCGAGTGGAAGGTGGAGGCCGGCGCCGAATACGCCATCACCCAGCCGGTTTTCGACCTGAACCTGCTGGAAGCCTTCCTCCGGCGCACCGAGCGGGTGAAGATCCCGGTGATATGCGGCATCTGGCCGCTTACCAGCTTTCGCAACGCCGAATTCATGGTGAACGAGCTGCGCGTACCGGTGCCGGAAGAATACATGGAGCGGATGCGCCGCGTGGATAACGCCGAAAAAGCCCGGGAGGAAGGCGTCGCCATCGCTCGCGAAATGGTCGCGCGCGTGCGTAATATGGTGCAGGGAGTACAGTTGAGCGCGCCGTTCGGCCGTTACCAGATGGCCTTGGACGTCGCCGAGGCCATGGGAGAGCGCTAAGGATCGCAATGGCTACCGATTTGGTCGAGATCGACGCGGATGAACCTCAGCCGGAAGTCCTGGAGCAAGCGGCGGCCGCTCTACGGAGCGGCAAGGTGTTGGCCATCCCCACCGACGCGCTCTATGCCCTGGTGGCCGACCCCTTCAATTTGCGAGCCGTCACCCAGGTCTTTCAGACCAAGGGCCGCGAAACGCAGCGCTCGCTTCCCATTTTGGTGAACGACCTCATCATGGCCGAAGACCTGGCCGGCGAATTGAGCAACCGCTTCTACCTGCTGGCGCGGCGCTTCTGGCCGGGCCCGCTCACCATCATCGTCCCGGCTTCCGCCAAAGTCCCGCTGAAGGTCACCGGCAACACCGGACGGTTGGCCCTGCGCCAGCCGCGCTCCAACATCGCCTGCCAGTTGCTCGCCATGCTCAACCAGCCGTTGATCGCCACCAGCGCCAACATCTCCGGCAGCCCCACCTGCCGCAGCGGCATTGAGGTTTTCGGCACGATGGACGGGCGCGTGGACCTGGTGCTCGATTCGGGGGCCTGCACCGGCGTCGGCGCGACTACCATCGATATCACCGAACCCTACTGGCGGGTGATTAAGCCCGGCGCGGTGGAGGAGAAGGAACTGGCCGAGTGTCTACGCTAGTCTTAGCGGGGCGTAATTCGGCGGACGAGTCGTCTCAGAGATGTGCGGAAGAAGAGCGGGTCCAGGGGGACCCGCGCAGACCAGGGGGTCTGCCCCACAGGCCTGTTATCCACGGTATTCCAGCACCAGCAGGGTAATGTCGTCGGACTGCTCGGCGCCTTGGGTAAATGCGGATACCGCTCCCTGGATCCAATCGTGAACCGCCTGGCACGATTCGGCGGAGTGGGCGGCCACGGTCTCTCGCAGGCGCTTCTTGCCGAAAAACTCGCCCGCCGCGTTTTGCGCCTCGGTGACGCCGTCGGTGTACACCACCAGTTTATCGGCGGGCTTGAGCAGGATGTCCTCTACGGCAAACTCGGCTGTTTCCAACAGGCCGACCGGCATCCCGGTAGCCTCCAGGCCCATCTGCTCGCCGCCGGTTACCAGTAACGGCGGGCAGTGCGCCGCATTGACGTAACTGAGAAGCCCGTCGCGCTGCAACAGGCAATAGAAGACCGTGGCATATTTCTCGCCGCCGGTACGCTCGATCAGGAACCGGTTGATCCGTTCCATGCGCCGGCCAAGCACCGCCGGGCTCTCCGTGGCGGTGATTAACGCCCCTTGCAGGAGAGCGGCCAACAGCGCCGAGCCGGCGCCCTTTCCGGAAACGTCGGCCACCACCGCCGACCAGCAATTCGCGTTCACTTCGTTGACGTCGAAGTAGTCGCCGCCCACCATGCGCGAGGCCACGCTACTGCCGGAAGCGCGCAGCCAGCCTTCCGTGGGAAGCGCGCGCGGCAAGAGACTCTGCTGGATGGTGCGGGCGAGGCTCAATTCCTCGTCCAGCCGATGCCTGGCCCGCTCTTCCTCCAGCAGGCGCGCGTTTTCCAGCACGGTGGAGGCTTCAATGGCAAGGGTCTGGATCAACTCGCGGTTGCCGCCCGCCAGGTCCGCCTCGACCACACGCGAATCCAGGTAGAGAACGCCCACCGTTTCGCCGCCCGCCGAAAGGACGCTGGTGGCATCGCCCTGGCCCGTGCGAATGCGCACCAGCGGAACGCAAATGACGCTGCGCAACTCCAGGTCCACGACGCTGCGGGACGCCTTGGTCTGCTCGTCTCCCAAGGGGTCGAAGTTCATGTGGAACAACTCGCGGCGGCGTTCGAGCGCCTGGCGCAGCACATCGCGCGGGACCTGCAGATCGCTGTCTTGCAGCCGGCCGCCGCCGCGACGGCGCGCCACGCGGGTTTCGAGGCGCTCCCCGGACCGCAACAGCAGAAAGCCGCGCTCGGCTCCGGTGACCGCCAAAGCGGCGTCCACCACGGAGGCCAGCACATCGTCGATGGAAAGCGAGCTTTGCATGGTGCGCGCCAGGTCGAGGATGGCGCGCAGCTTGGCCAGGTTGCCGCCCACGCCCGGGAGGGGGTGAACGCCGCGCGGCGCCGCGCCGGCCGCGCCCACCTGCTCGATGAGCCGCTTCAACTCGGCTCCATCCAGCGCGAAGACGATGGCGTAGGAATCCTGCGCGCCGAATTCGATTTTGTCGGAGGTGCGCAACGCGTGGCGCGAGACACGCTTCCCATTCACGTAAAGACCGTGGCTGCTGCCGCAATCCTTCAGCACGTACTCGCCGTCTTCGATGACGATGCTCGCGTGCGTGCGTGACACGCGGCTATCGCGGAGAATGAGGTGATTCTCGGGATTGCGGCCGATCAGAAAGGGCAGGGGATCGATGGGCGCGCGGGTACGGTGGCCGTTGGGATCGATGACCACCAGCGACGCAGCCTCAGCGCGCCGGGACGCAGCCCCCGGTTCCATCACGCCCGCCGCGGCGCTCGCCGGCGGGGAGCTTTCCCGCGAGTCTTGGGGACATCCTTCGGCGGCTCCGGAGGATGGCTGCGCAACTCCTCCACTTCGCGCGCCCGTAACGTCTGGCAGTGCGCGCAATAGCCGCCGACTTCCGTGCGCGCCAGCAGCACCTGAAAACCCAAGTGCGTTTCCACCTGTTTCCGCAAGCGTTGCAGCGGCTCGCCGAAGAACTCCTCCACCTTGCCGCAACGCAGGCAGATAGCGTGGGCGTGCTCCTGCTTGAGGCGCGTCTCGTAGTAGTGTTGGTCGCCCCCATAGTGCATGAGGTCCAATTCGTCCACCAGGCCGCCCGTCTTGAGCATTTTCAGGGTGCGGTAGACGGTGACCCGATTGATCTTGGGGTCGCGCTCCTTGGCCAGTTGATAGAGCCGCTCGGCATCCAGATGGTCGCTGGTCTTGTCGATGAGTTCGAGCAGGATCTGGCGCTGACGGGTCAAGCGGACGCCGCGCTGCTTGAGAGATCCTTGCGTCGAATCGGGGGTCATGGCGACTCTCCAATTCTAACCCACGAAGTCGTCAGACTTTGGGCGTCTGTTACAATACTTACGATCAGGCCCGGTAGAGACTATGGACTTCGATCAGCTCCACACGTTTCTGGAAATCGTCCGGCTGAAGAGTTTCTCCAAAGCCGCCCAGACGTGCTACCGCACACAGCCCGCCATCAGCGCTCAAGTCCGCCAACTCGAACAGGAGCTGCGGACCGAGCTATTCGAACGGTTTGGAAGCCGCATATCCCTGACCACGGCGGGCCGGCTATTCGCGCAATACGCGGAGCAATTGACGGAGCTGCGGCGCCAGGCGCAGGACGCGATCGCGGAGCTGGAGCACAATCCCCGCGGCGAGCTCGTCATAGCGGCCAACGAAGCTACCTGTATCTACGTTCTCCCCGATGTTTTCTCGCAATTTCGGGAGCGCTTCCCCGCCGTGCAGCTTCAGGTGGTCCGCTCCTACGGCTCGCATGTCGTGGAGGCGGTGATGGAGAATTCGGCGGACTTCGGACTCGTGCAACTCCCCGTGGAAGAGAAGCGCCTCCAGGTGGTCGACGTTCATCGCGACGAAATCTGCGCCATCGTTCCGGCGCGCCATCCGCTGGCGGGCCGGAAGACGGTTTTGCCTCACGATCTGCTGGATTACTTTCTCATGCTTCCGAAGCAGGGCAAGACTCGCGCTCGCCTGGACGAATGGCTCGAGCCGGTGGAAGACGACGTTCGCATCTCCATGGAGCTCGATTCCACCGAAATGATGAAGCACTTCGTAATCGCCGGCCTGGGCGTGGCGTTCCTGGCGGTTTCGAACTGCCGCGAGGAGACCAAGGCCGGCAAGCTGCACGCCATCTCACTGGCCCCCGAGCCCATGAGCAGGCGGCTGGGTTTGATATACCGTAAAGATAAGGCGCTCTCCAAGGCGGCCGTGGGGTTCATTCAGGCCGTGCTCGACAACGTGGAGCGTGAAACTCCCCTTGCCGCCGCCCGGGCGCCCCAGGTGACCGCGCGATGAAGTGCAGCCATTGCCTTTGCGATTACCCCCGGTCGGAGCGCCGTTGCCCGCATTGCGACGAGCCCAATCCCGCCGCCGGCCTCTTCCAGACATCGTCGGTGATGATTTCCGCGCGCGGCGCCAAACGGGTTTACCACTCGGTGGAGGAAGTTCCGGCGCGCCTGCGCACCCGGCTTCGGCAATCCACGAATAGTGAGAACTCCGCTACCATCCTGATTGCCGACCGGCGCGGGCACTCGGAGATATCCAAGGCGCTCCGCGGCTCGCCCCACGCCGCTCAACGCCGCCTGGCGCGCGCGATTCTGGGCGAGACGTCCCCTGGTCCCCCAAACTGGCTGAATCGTTTCCCCGGCCGTCGAAAGGCCGTGCTGGCCGCCGTAGTTGGCTTAGCGTTGGCGCTTGTCGCGGCCGTGTTCACTTACCACTGGAAGTAGGGCGTTTGGTCTAATGCCTCCAGGCGTTTCAGCCGATATCCAATTCATGGAACGCAGACGCGAGCCGCGGTTCGCCATGGATCAGCCGGTTGTGGTCACCGTGCTGGATGGCAGCGAGATCCGGCGCAGATCACAAATGACCAACGCCTCGGCCTGGGGAATCGGCCTAGAGATGCAATGCGCCGTGCCGGCAGGCGCCTTGATGAGGATCGAATTCGAGGAAGCCGTGGTTCTGGGGGAAGTGGCGCACTGCCGCGAAGCCGCCGGATCGTATTATGTTGGGGTCAAGCTGGAACAAGCCCTGAAATCCCTCTCCGGCCTCGATGCGAAGTGGGGCGGACTTGGGGCGCCCGCGCCTTTTGTGGGTCCTCTGCCTCTTCCTACTCACGCTGATGCGCTATCCTGGTGGATTCCGATGAGCCGAAAAGCCGTGGTATTCGGGTCCGCCGGGCAGCTCGGGTTGGAACTGGCACGGACCCTCCGGGAGCGAGGCTACACAGTCGAGGGACGGGACCGCGCCGATGTTGATATTACCGATGCGGCGGCTGTGGAACGCACGCTGGCCGGCTGCGATCCCGAGGTAGTCTACAACGCGGCGGCCTATAACCAGGTTGACGTGGCCGAGCAAGAGCCTCGCGCGGCCTTTCTGGTGAACGCCCTGGCTGTCCGCAATCTGGCCCTGGCCTGCCGCCAGGTGGATGCGCCCCTGGTCCATTTTTCCACCGACTACGTCTTCGATGGTTTCGCCCGCCATCCGTACGCCGAGGATGACGCCACACACCCACTCGGCGCTTACGCTGTCTCCAAGCTGGCGGGCGAGCTATACGCCCAGGCCTATTTGGATCGGGTTCTGGTGGTGCGAACCTCCGGCGTCTTCGGTCTCGGCGGGCTGAGCACCGCGCGCGGCAATTTTGTCGAATTGATGCTCCGTATGGCGCAATCCGGGCAGCCGATCCGGGTGGTAGAGGATCACGTCGCTTCCCCGACCTTCGCCCCGCTGCTGGCGGGCCGCACGGTCGATCTGGCGGAGCGTGGCCGCCAGGGTGTGTTCCACGTCGGTGGTGGAACACCGATCTCGTGGTTTCAGTTTGCGCGCTCGATCTTCGAGGTCGCCGGCCTGCGCTCCACCCTGCAGGCTACCAACGAGAGGGAATACCGCACGCCCGCGCGGCGTCCCAAGTACTCGGCGCTTTCCAACGGCAAGATGGAACGAGTAGGCCTGGAACCCATGCCGCCGCTCCGGGAAGCCCTCGAGGCGTATTTCGCTCGGAGGAAAGCTCTTTCAGCAGGATGATGATGTGGCGCAGGCACTCGTGCCGGCACAGACCGGGCTACCGCCCGGCTGATGATGCCAGAAGGCGTCATCGCGGGCCAAAAGGCCCGACCCCACGGGTCTGAAATCTTCACCGGGATTCGGGCTTGATGGCGTAGTATCCCTTGCGGGCCTGCACCTTCTGGGTCTTATCGATGGTCCGGACGTCCAACTTGCGGTAGCTGCCGTCTTTCTTGTCGTTGATGGGAGTGTAGCCAATCGAATACTGGCTGCGCATCTCGTCCTGAAGTTCCTTGAAGACCTCGTCGAGCGGATGCTTGCGGTCCACCTGGTATACGTGGCCGCCGGTTTCGTCGGACATCCGCTTCAACGCGCCGTACCCGCCGCCCACGGCGCCAAATAATCCACCGTAGAACGCCGAATCGGAATAGTCGATGCTATAGATCACAACGTCGGCCTTCTGCGCCGCCTCAACCGCGTCTTCCAGCTTGATCTTGCTGCCTTCATCCACGCCATCGGTGATCACTACGATGACTTTCCGCCCGACTTCCCCCTTCAGCTTCTCCCCCGAGGCCAGGTAGATCGCGTCATACAGGACTGTGCCGCGCGGCTGGCCGACGGTCGGAACCGGCCCCGGGCCAATCCCGCCCACTCCCGAACTGACTTTGAGGCCGTCCATCGCGCTGGTGAGCAGCTTGGCGGAGGTAGTGTAGTCCTGAAGCAGCTCGGATTCCTCGCCGAAGCTGATCAGGAAAGCCTCGTCCTTCTTCTGCAGCACCTGCTGAAAAAAAGCCGAGGCGGCGCGCCGTTCAATGTCGATCAGGTTTTCCTGGCTGCGGCTGACGTCGATCAGCAGCCCGATGGTGAGTGGAAGGTCCGTCTCGCGCGTGAAGTACTTGATTTCCTGCGGCTTGCCGTCTTCGAGAATTGTGAATTCCAGCTTGTCCAGGTTGGGGACCAGCCCGCCGCGTTTGTCGCGCACCGACGCCAGGATACTCACCACATTCACATCTACCGTGATCGGGGCGGGGAGAGAATTGTCGTCCGGTTTGCCCGTTTGGGGCGTCCGTGGCGTCTGTGCCAACAAAGCGGCGGCGAGCGCGAAAGCGACAAGTATACGCATCCCGGTACAATGGGGATGACGTTTGTGTTCACATAATCGTTTCAACGACATGAAGGAAGCCATAGAGCACCTTAAGCGGGCCGACCCGGTGCTTTCCGAAATCATCGACCGGGTGGGCGAGTACCGCATTGAGTTCCGGAGTCCGGATTTCGAGACCCTCGTGAAGTCGATCATATACCAACAGCTTAGCGGCCGGGTAGCCAGCGTGATTTTCGGGCGTCTCGTCAAGGCGGCGGGCGGCAAAATCACGCCTGAAACGGTTCTCAAGCTGCGCCCCTCGCGCATGCGGACGCTTGGCCTTTCGGGGCAAAAAACCGCCTACATACGCGATCTGGCGCGGCATACGCGCGAGGGCGTCGTGGCTTTCGACGAGTTGGCCGGACTCACCGACCAGCAAGTCGTCGAGCAGCTCACTCAAGTGAAGGGCATTGGCCCATGGACCGTCCACATGTTCCTGATCTTCGCCCTCCGGCGCAACGATGTGCTGCCCACCGGCGACCTGGGGATTCGCAACGCCATCCGCAAGGCGTACGGCTTGGCCGAGCTTCCCCTGCCGGTCGAGATCGAAGCCATGGCCGCGCGGTGGAAGCCCTACTGCACCGTGGCGAGCTGGTACCTCTGGCGCAGCCTGGAACCCAACGCAAATCTGTGATCGGAGTCAAGGCCTTCTGAAAATCCACAGATTGTAGAGAATTTCCGCTCGGATTAACGAAGTTTTATCAAGCCACTGCAACCAAATGGTTTATAATGCCTTCAAGGTATATTGAGACCTCATGCTGCGGTTCGCTTGGGGCTCGGATCATAAGGAGACATCGAAAATGAAGACATTAAGAGTAGCGCTTCCCGCGGCGATCCTGGCGGTCGGCTTCCTTGTGTGCTCGTCGGCTTCCTACGGCACCCCCGCATACGCCAAGAAGGAAGGCAAAATCGTCGGTGAAGGGGCGAAAGCTTGCCCCTACTGCCACACTATGCCCGCCAACAAGAAGAACCTGAACGACACCGGCAAGTGCTACCAGACGAACGGGCACAAAGACCTCGATAAGTGCGCGCCATCGAAATAGCGGGACGGTAGCGCCGCCGGTTCCGGCCGGCGTCGCTACTCACGACGAAAAGCGCTGTTTCCACTTGGCGAGTTCCGCCGCCAGCGACGGGCGTATGGAGGCATATTGCCCGTCGCTGTAGCCGTTGCTTGCCTCGCGCGGGTCCTTTAGCAGGTCGTAGAACTCGTTGGGACCCTTGCCGCCGTCGCGCAACACCAGTTTGTAAAGCGAGTCTCGGACCATGTCCGTGTCCTGGAGATGGCTGAACACCACGTTACGCCAAGGGTCTTTCTTGGGCAGCGGCTTCCCCATGGCTACAGTCAGGTAGCTGCGTCCGGACAGGTTGCGAGTGGGCGGAGTAGCGCCGGTGATCTCGCACAAGGTGGGCACGAAATCGCAGGCGCTCACCGATTCGGGCCGGCTGGTCTGCGGCGGCAGGCGCACCGGCCAGCGCAGGATCATGGGGGTCAAGACCGTTTCCTCGTACATGTCGACCGGCGCCGACGCATCCCCCGAGCCCCACAAACCATGCCGGCCGTACAACGAACCGCTGGTCGAGGTGAAGACGATCAGCGTATTGTCGAGCAGTTGCCGTTGCTTGAGCCGGGCAGTCAGCGAACCCACCCGGTCGTCCAGCGCCGTAATGGCGGCCGCCACTTTGCGCAGGCTGCCCAGCAGGTCGGGCAACATCTCCTTTCCGCTCCGTGCCGCGGCGGATGGCTGCTCGGAGGGGAAACACGATTCGAACGGCTCCTTGGCGTACAGGTCGCGGTACTTCTGCGCGACTCCATCGTAGGGAGGAACCAGATCCGTGAAGCCCGCGGTCAGAAAGAACGGCCGGCCGGCTGCCTGCTCGTCGAGGAACTTCACCGTCTGCGCGGCCACGGCATCCGAAGCGCCGGCGTCGGCGGCCAGACAGGCGTAACCCAGGCCACCCAGGATCTGGGCGAGCGAAACCTCGTCCGAAGGAATGGACTCTCCGCCGCCGAGCTGCAGCGCGGTGCGGCCGGTCAACAGCGAAGCGCGGCCGGGCCCGGCCGACGGGGAGGCCGTGAAGTGATTGCGGAAGCGCACGCCCGTGGCGGCGATCTGGTCGATACTGGGCGTCCGGACTTCTTTGCCGCCGTAACAGCCCAACATCCAGGCAGGGAGCCCATCCACCATAATCAGCAGAATATTCGGCCGGTCGCCGGTGGCTTTCGCCGCGGCGAGGGGCGGCAGTGCGAGACTGCCGAAAAAGAAATGGCGACGCGATAAGATCATGGCTGAAATATCAGTATAGTAGGTGGGGCGGGCGTAAAGCGGCCTCCGGCTCTTGTCGCACGGACACGTATCGCATTATAGTTGGTTGGGGCGATGAATCTTCCGAATACGCTGACGATCCTTCGGATTTTTTTCGTGCCGCTGCTGGTGGCGGCGCTGGTCCAGCAAAATGAGCTCAGCGTTCGCCTGGCGGGCCTGGCCATCACCCAGGAGTGGCTGGCGCTGGCCATTTTTCTAACGGCCGCCGCCACCGATATGCTGGATGGCTATCTGGCCAGGCGCTGGAAGCAGGTCACCACCATCGGCACGTTGCTCGACCCTATCGCCGACAAGCTGCTGATTTCGGCCGCGCTCGTATCTCTAGTGCAAGTGCGGGTGTTGCCTGGTTGGATGGCGATTTTGATTATTGGCCGTGAATTCGCCGTTTCGGGGCTTCGCAGCATTGCCGCCGTCGAGGGGTACATCATCCGGGCCAGCGACCTGGGCAAGACCAAGATGGTGGCGCAGGTGGCCGCCATCTCGTGCGTGATGCTCAGCATGCGGCATGCGGCCCTGCACACGCCGGCCATGGTCACGATGTGGATCGTGGTGTTCTTCGCGCTGCTGTCGGCCATGAGCTACTTCCGCAAGTTCTGGGGCAAGGTGGACAAACGCATCAAGCTGCGCCGGCGGCGTGAGCTGCTGATGTTGGAGCGTAAGCGGCAGAATGCTCTAATGCGTCAGAGAGCGTCGCTGGCGGAGGGCTTGGAAGGCGCAACGATATTGAAGCCGCCCGACGTGAACTGAACCGTCCGGATCTGCCCCTCGGGTCCCACGGCGCCGATGGGCTTCCCGTTCAGCAGAATGTCGACGCCGCCGGCGTTGCCCAAACGCAATTCCACCGCTCCCTTCGCGTCCAGGGTGCGGGTTTCGTTCGCGGCCAGCGTCGCCGTAAAGAGGATCGTCCCGTTGCTCGATGCGCGAACCCACACCGGTTTCCTCGCGGTCAACTGCACGCGGAGGGGTGCGTCGGAATCCACCCCGGCAGCGGCTTCGGTGGCGGGTGGGGCGGTTGCCGGAAGCGCCTCGGCGGGCGGCGGAACGGGCGCCGGCGAGGGTGGCGCCGCCAGAGCCACCTGCGGCGGCGGAGCAGGCCGCTGGACGGCGCGCACCGCCGCGTGCTGCGCGCGCTGCCACAATACGTAACCGCCCGAGCAAGCCAGCGTTACCACCACTACCAGCCCCAACCCCGGCAGCCAGTCGGGCCAACGAGTGCGGAAGCCGTCGCTTACCCGATCCCACGAAACCGGCGGTGGAAGGGGAAAGCCGGATACCGAGGGCAACGGCTTTGTCTCAACCGGCAAAGCGTCCGCCGGCGGATCCACCAGACGTGCAACTTCCGCCCCTATCTCGTCCTCATCGAGGCCCAGCAGCCGCGCGTATTGCCGGACGAAGCTTTTCGTGAAAACACCGCCCGGAAGCCGGTCGAATTGCTCGCTCTCAATGGCTTCCAGCATGCGCACCGAGAGCTTCAATTCGTTGGAGATCTGTTGCAGATCGAGGTTGCGCTTGAGCCTCTCGCGCCGCAAGGTCTCGCCAATGGCTATCATACCGGAGGTTTCCCAGTCCCTATCCACAATCATACACCGCAAGCCAAAGCGAAGGCACGGGTTAGGGGCTACACTAATGTTTCGCCCCACTCTGTTAACCTGAGTATATAATCTTCTTTTACCGACCCGAGTTTTCCCCCGGGTTGAAGGAGTGCCTTTCCATGCAGCAGTCTCGGCGATTTTTCATTAGCAAGGTGGCCACCAGCCTGGCCGGCGGCCTGGCGGCGTCCAACGCGCTTGGGGCTAACGAGCGCATCCGCATCGGCATCATCGGTCCGGGCGACCGTGGGAAGGAGATTCTGCGCGAGGCGGTAGGCTGCGAGAACATCGAATGCGTGGGCGTCGCCGACATCTACTCGAAGCGGCTGGAAGAAGCCAAGGCCATCGCGCCAAACGCCAAGATGTACCACGACTACCGCGGACTGCTGGACGATAAGAGCATCGATGCGGTGCTGATCGCCACGCCGCAGCACTTGCATTGCGAGCATTTCGTGGCTGCGCTGGCCGCCGGCAAGCACGTCTATCAGGAAAAGACCATGGCTTTCACGGTGGAGCACGCCAAGAAGATGCGCGCGGCCTACCAGCAAGCCGGCAAGCGCACCGTGCAGATTGGCCATCAATATACCTCCACGGGCCAGGTGGCGGACGCAGCCACTTTTCTGAAGCCCGAGCTGATGGGCAAGATCACCGTCATTCACGCTCACATGTACCGCAATACCCCGCACGGGAAGCCGCAGTGGGCCCGTCCTGTTTATCCGGACATGACGCCGGAGAATATCGCTTGGAAATCGTTCCTGGGCGAGGCGCCGCAGCGTCCCTTCGACGCCAACCGGTACATCAACTGGCGCTTTTTCTGGGACTACTCGGGCGGCAACGTTTACGAGAATATGTGCCACCAGGCGGCCTTCTGGTACAAAGTGCTGGGTCTGAAGATTCCCAAGGCCGTGACCATGACCGGCGGCCTCTACCTCTGGAAAGACGGCCGCGAAGTGCCCGACACCATGAACGTCTCGATGGAACTGCCGGAGGAGATTCTTTTCAGTTGGGACTCCGGCTTCGGCAACGACAAACTGGGCAGCGGGGAGGACGTTCTGGGGACGGACGGCACGGTTTCGCGAGGCCAGCAGATCCGCTACACGCCGCAAAAAGTGAACCGGCCGCAGGGGAACGAGATGGCGGGTCAGACTGGCTCCGCGCCGCGCGCGCACATGCAGAACTTCATGGACTGCATCCGCTCTGGCCAGGAGCCCAATTGTCCGGTGGATATTGGGTACCGCGTGGCCATCGCCTGCCGCATGGCGGTGGAAAGCTACCGGCGCCAGCGCACCGTGCGATGGGACGCCGAGAAAGAAGAGATGGTCTAGCGCCACGAAATGGCAGACGAAAGCGTCTGCCCCACAAGCGATGAACCCATGGGCAGCTAAGATCCGGGAAGGCGACCCGCGGGCTCTTGCGCGCGCGGCCACCGGGGTGGAGAACCGCGATCCGCTCGCGCTCGAAGCGCTGCGGGAACTGGCCCCCTTCGCGGGCCGCGCGCGGATCGTCGGGATCACCGGCCCGCCCGGCGCCGGCAAGAGCACCCTCGTGGACGCGCTGGCCGCGGCCATGCGCCGCCAGGGGAAGACAGTCGCGATTATAGCCGTGGATCCGAGCAGCCGCGTCTCCGGCGGATCGATCCTGGGGGACCGCATCCGTATGCAGCGCCACCACGGCGATCCCGGGGTTTTCATTCGCTCCATGGCCACGCGCGGCGCGGCGGGCGGACTGGCGCGCGCCACCGAAGACCTGGCGCGTCTGATGGACGCCGCCGGGAAAGACTTCGTGGTGATCGAAACCGTGGGCGTCGGTCAGGGTGAAATCGAGATCGCCGGCTTGGCCCAGGTGACGGTCGTAGTGCTGGTCCCCGGCATGGGTGACGACGTGCAAGCGCTCAAGGCGGGGATCATGGAGATCGCCGACGTATTCGTCGTCAACAAGGCGGACCAGCCCGGCGCGGACCGCGTCGAACGCGAACTGCGCGCCATGTTGAGCCTGGGCGATGGCGACCGGCCCAACCCGGAGATTGTGCAGACGGTGGCGACGGAAGGCGTGGGGGTCGAGGAGTTGCTGGCGGCGATTGAGCGGGCGCCGAAAGAAGGCTGGAAAGAAGGCAGGCCAGGAGGCCCGCCCCACATTCGCATCGATCATCTGGGCATCGCGGTGAAGAGTTTGCCCGAGGCGCTGAGTTTCTACGAAATGCTGGGCCTGCGGGCGTCGCAAAGCGAAACCGTGGCCGTCGAGAAAGTGAACGTGGCCATGCTTCCCGCGGGTGAATCGCGCATGGAGCTGCTGGAGCCTTCCGCGCCCGATTCTCCGATCGCGAAGTTCCTGGAAAAGCGCGGCCCCGGGCTGCACCATGTCGCCCTGCGAGTGCCGGACCTCAACGCGGCGGTGGAGCGGTTGCGCGCTTCCGGCGTCAGGCTGTTGAACGAGCCGCGCCCGGGCGCCGGCGGCAGCCTTTACGTGTTCATCCACCCGGCGTCCACCGGCGGCGTCTTAATGGAACTCATTCAGGAGAGCGAAACTTGAAACCGGAAATCGGAATCATCGGCGGCAGCGGTCTCTACTCCATGCCTGGATTCGAGGCGCAAGAGGAGAAGTACATCGATACGCCGTTCGGGCGGCCATCGGACAATTATGTGGTCGGCGCGCTGGCCGGCCGCGAGGTTGCGTTTCTCGCGCGTCACGGGCGCGGGCATCGCTACTTGCCGTCGGAGCTGAACTTCCGGGCGAATATCTACGGCATGAAGGCGCTGGGCGTGGAGCGCATTATTTCCCTGAGCGCGGTTGGTTCGCTGAAAGAGGAGCATAGGCCCCAGGATTTCGTGATCCCGGACCAGTTTTTCGACCGCACGCGCGGCCGTATCTCGACGTTCTTCGGCGATGGCCTGGTGGCGCATATCGCCTTCGCGGAGCCGGTCTGCCCGGAACTGTCCGAAGTGGTGTCGCGCGCCTGCCAGGCCGCCGGCGTCAACGCCAAAAAGGGCGGCACGTATCTCTGCATGGAAGGGCCGGCGTTCTCCACCAAAGCGGAATCCGCCGTGTACCGCTCCTGGGGCATGGATGTCATCGGCATGACCAACCTGCAGGAAGCCAAGCTGGCGCGCGAGGCGGAGATCTGTTACGTCACCATCGCCATGGTTACGGATTACGATTGCTGGCATCCCGATCACGATGCGGTCACCGTGGACCAGATTATCGGCAACCTAGTCAAGAACGCGGAGAATGCATCGAGGGTTGTGGCCGAGGCGGTGGCCGAAATGCCACCGGCGCGAAGCTGCAAGTGCGGCTCCGCGCTGGCGCACGCCATTCTCACCGACCGCAAGCTGGTCCCCGAAACCACGCGCGCCAAGCTGGGGATTCTGATTGAAAAATACTTCGTGTAAGGAGATCGCGCGGGGGACGCTTTCGCTCTGCCTCGCGGGCCGCGCCCCCGCGGAGTTCCCACTGGAGCTGGCGCGGGACGATTTGGGCGATGCTCTTTTCGGCATCCTGGTCGAGGGCCTGGCGGACCGTTTCGAGCCGTCGCTGTGCGATGCCTACGCGCGCCTGTTCTCGCAGGCCGTGGCTCGATCGGCCGATGGCCTGGACGCCGCGGCCCTGGTGGAGCGCTACGAGCGCGTGCGGCGCGTCCGTCCCGTTGCCGGCGATCCGCGCCGGGTGTTCGTGCTTTCCCGCGTGACCTTGGGCGCGGACGTGGCTGTCACCAGCGTGCTGCTGGCGGCGGCCAAGGTCCGCTTCCCGCGCGCGGAAATCGTGTTCGTGGGGCCGCGTAAGAACTACGAGATGTTCGCGGGCGATCCGCGCATCCATCATGCGGAGATCGCCTACCTCCGCGGCGGGTTGCGCCAGCGCCTCGCGGTTTTTGGCGAACTGAAGCAATTGCTGGCCGCGCCGGACGGCGTGACCGTCGACCCCGATTCCCGTCTCACGCAACTCGGGCTGCTCCCGGTCTGCTCCGAAGACCGCTATTACTTTTTCGAAAGCCGCGCCTACGGGAGCCAAACCAGCCTCGCGCTGCCGGAGCTGGCGGCGGCCTGGGCAGCGGAAACGTTGGGAGTGCCCGGAATGAAGCCTTACATGGCTCTCGAGTCCCCATCGAGCCACGCGGGCTGTTTTGCGGTAAGTCTGGGAGTGGGCGATAACCCCGCCAAGCGCCTTCCGGACCCCTTCGAAGAAGAACTGCTTCGGCTGCTGGCGGCGGCCGGCGCTCCCATCTGCGTCGATACGGGCGCCGGGGGCGAGGAAGCCAGGCGCGTCGAGCGAGCCGTGGAGCGCTCCGGCGTACAGGCCACGTACTGGGAAGGCTCGTTCGCCGGTTTCGCTTCGATCGTGGCGGGCAGCAGCTTGTACGTTGGTTATGATTCGGCCGGCCAGCATGTTGCCGCAGCCGCGGGAGTGCCGCTCATCAGCGTCTTCACCGGCTTCCCCGTCTCACGAATGTTCGAACGCTGGCGTCCCGTGGGCGAACACTGCCACGTGATCCGCGTCGAGCGGCCGGATGTCGGCGCGACGCTCGAACAGGTTCGCAAAGCACTTGTTCAGTTGGCGTACGATAAGTTCTAGCTATGTCCGACAAAGTAGCGGTGTTCGATACAACCCTGAGAGATGGCGAACAGGCGGCCGGCACGCGCCTCGGAAGCAGAGAGAAACTCATGATCGCCGGACAACTGGCGCAGCTCAACGTCGATGTGATCGAGGCCGGCTATCCCGCATCTTCGCCCGAGGATTTCGACGCCGTCGATCTGATCTGCCGGGAAATCCACGGGCCTTCGATCTGCGCCCTTTCCCGCGCGGTTGCGAGCGATATCGAGGCCTGCGGCAAAGCTCTGGCCAAGGCCAGGAAGCCGCGCATCCACACCGGGATCGGGGCCTCGGATATTCACATCGCCGGTAAGTTCCAGGACCAGAAATACGGGTCTACCATGGGCCAGAAGAAGGCCAAGATCCTGCAGATGGCGGTGGCCGCCGTCAGGCTGGCCAGGCAGTATTGCGACGACGTCGAGTTCTACGCCGAAGACGCCGGCCGGGCTGACCCCGCCTACCTCTTCGAAATGCTGCAGGCGGCCATCGACGCCGGCGCCACGGTCGTGAATATTCCCGATACCACCGGCTACGCCATGCCGGAGCAGTATGGCGGCCTGATCCGTTCCATTCGGGAGAAAGTGCCCAACATTGCGGGGGCCACCATCAGCGTCCACTGCCATGACGATCTGGGACTGGCCGTGGCCAATACCCTTGCTGGCGTCCTGAATGGCGCGCGCCAGGTGGAAGGCACCATCAACGGCATAGGCGAAAGGGCCGGCAACGCGGCCTTGGAAGAAGTGGTTATGGCGCTCCGCACGCGCGGAGATTATTTCAAGGTGAAAACCGGAATCGACGCCCGCGAGCTATACCGCGCCAGCCGCCTGGTTTCGGACCTGCTTGGGATCAAGGTTCCGCCCAACAAAGCCGTCGTGGGAGGGAATGCGTTCTCCCACAGCTCCGGAATCCACGTGGACGGGTTTCTCAAGCAACGCGAGACCTATGAGATCATGCGTCCCGAGGATGTCGGCGTGATGGAGAGCCGCGTCGTCCTAACCGCCCGCACGGGGCGCCACGGATTGCGCGATCGCCTGAAGAAACTCGGCTACACGCTCTCCCAACACGAGTTGAACCAGGCCTACCAGAGGTTCCTGCTGGTGGCGGACAAGAAGCAGGAGGTTTTCGACGAAGACCTCATGGCCATTGTCCACGACGAAATCCATCCCCTGCCGGAGACGTACCAGCTCGAATACCTGCAAATCTACAGCGGAACGTCCGCCATTCCGACGGCCACCGTCAGAATCCGGTTCCAGGACGAAACGCGGCAGGGCGCGGCCACCGGAGATGGCCCGGTGGATGCCGCCTGCAAAGCCATTTCCGCGGTCACCGAAACCTCCGCGAAGCTGCTGCGATACGAAATCCGCGCCGTGACCGCCGGCGCCGAAGCCATGGGCGAAGTCATTGTGCACCTGGAGGCGGACGGCCGAAGAGTAGCGGGGCGCGGCGCTTCCACCGACGTGATCGAAGCCAGCGCCAAGGCTTACATCGACGGCCTCAACAAGCTCGCCGTTAGTCGTACCGGATCGTGACCTATCTTCCGGCCGCCGAGCGATCCACCACCAGCTCCGGATGCTCCCGGACCATCTTGTTGGCCAGATGGCAGGCTGCGCACACGGGCTGGGACGCCGCCAGCGTCTCGGACAACTTCTCGGCCAGAACCTGGCTCCATTCCACCTCGATCCGATCGGCCTGAAGCAACGCCGGGCTGGCCGCGGTCCAGTCGATGGCGCCGAAGGCCCTGCGGCAGAAGACGCAAGCCTTGCCTTCGTACCACCGCGAGACAATGTTCCGAACCAGGCAATTCTCCGGGGAGGCGGCAATCTGGCTCAGGCATTCCTGCCCGCAGTTGGCGTGCTCGGGCCATCGGGAACAGGACGCGAGGCGCAGTTCCGGAGCGCCGCGTAGCGAACTGGCCGCCGCGTGGCGGGCATCCACCACGACGCCGGCCGCCGATTGGTTTTCGGGACAGACGATCACGCGCTGGCCGCGGTACTTCCACCAAGCCAGCGTCTGACGCCCCAACAAGATGGCGACGACACCCGTCGCAATTACAACCACAGCTAGAACCATCCGAGGACGCTCCCAATGCTAGCCCTGCAATGCTCGGACCAACCGGGCCGGGGGGCTTCATTGGGGGCTAAGTCGTTAGCTGCCATACAAGTCGGGGTTGTGGCGCCATCGCTGATTTGTGGGGAAACCCGCAGGCTTGGGTGCTTTGACCCTAAATGGCAACTGAGGGAGCTTCCGGGGCGTCTATAGCAGCGTGAAACTGCGCCGCTGGTTGGCCGCTTCCCTGTCCCTTGCATGGGCGCTGGCCTCAACGCCGGCCGATTACCAGTCGGCTCAGCGGAAAATCGACACCATCGACAGCGATCGCTTGAAACCCGGCGCGCGCGTCGAACTGACCCCGCAGGAGTTGGACGCCTATGCGGAACACTCCCTGCCGCAGGGCGTGCGCAATCCCCAGGTACAGGTAATCGCGCCGGGAACTGCCACCGGCTCGGCCCTGGTGGACTTCGGGAAGCTACAGCGTTCCCTGGGATACCAGCCAAACTGGCTGCTCTCGAAACTGCTCGATGGCGAACGCCCTGTCAGCGTAACGGCGCGCATTCGCTCGGCCGGCGGCCAAGCCACTGTGGACGTTCAGAGCGTAAAGGTCTCGGGCCTGCAGATCGATGGCGCGGCGCTCGACTTCCTCATCCATAACGTGCTGTTGGCCGTGTATCCCGATGCCGTGGTGGGCCGCCCTTTCGAGCTCGGCCATCACATCCAGATGCTGGACGTGCAGCCGCGCGCCGTCGGCATACTGATTGGCCGTTGACCCGCCAGCGCAAGCTGGTATGTTGGGGGGGATGCGTCCTGGCGGCTGGCGCCCGTATTTCTGGCACCCATATTTCTGGCTTTGCGGATTCGTGGCCCTGCTGGGCGCCTTGCTGCTGGTCTATTCCCAAACGCTGGCCTTCACATGGGATGAAGGGTTTCACCTGCTGGCCGCGCAACTGATCGCCGCCGGCAAGAAACCCTACCTCGATTTCTGCTTCCCGCAGACCACCTGGAACGCCTATTGGGTGGCGGCGTGGATGCGCATCTTCGGGGAAAGCTGGCGCCTGGCGCACGCGCTGGCCGCGCTGCTGACCACCGGCGGCGCGATGCTGGCCGTGGACTTCGTCTACACCAGGCTGCCGGCATCGCGCTGGCGCATGGCCGCGGCGTTCTCGGCGGCGCTGCTGATCGGGTTGAACAGCGCCGTATTCGAGCACGGCGCCGTCGGCCAGGCGTATGGGATGTGCCTGTTCGCCACGGTTGCCGCCTTCCGCGTTGCGGTGGCGGCGAAGTACCGCGAGGGCGCCGCGCTGCCGGCCCTGGCGGGCTTCCTGGCCGGCGTGGCGGCGGCGTCGACTCTGCTGAGCGCGGCCGCCCTGCCCGTGCTGCTGGTCTGGGTCGCCATGGGCAAGCGCTGGAAGCGGGCGGCGGCGTTCCTGGCAGGCGCGCTCGTTCCATTCCTGCCCACGCTCTGGCTGTTCGCCCGCGCGCCCCGGCAGACGTGGTTCAACCTGTTCGAGTATCACCTGCACTACCGCATCGTGAACTGGCCCGACGCCACGCAACACGATTTCGAAGTGCTGATCTCGTGGCTCGATTCGGGCCATGCCCTTCTGCTCATCCTGCTGGCCGCGGCGGGGCTGCTTGTCGTCCGCGCCGGAACCGAATGGCGTCCGGGCGTCCGCTCGGAGTTCTACTTGTGCGGCGCGCTGGCGCTCGCCATCGGGGCCGAGGTCTCCGCCACGCATCCCACGTTCCCGCGCTACTACCTGCTGGTGGTCCCGTTTGCGGCCATTTTCGCGGCCGCCGGCTATTATGGCGCCGGCACGCGCTTGGGCGGCTCGGTCCGCCCCCTTTGGCCGACGCTCGTGTTCGGCCTGCTGATGGCGTTCGGCTGCGCGAAAATGCTCTACGAGCGGCGCGACGTGTACACCTGGAGCGACCTGGAGCAGGTGGCCCGCAAGGTTCGCGAGGTCACCCCCGCCAAAGCCCCGCTATGGGCCGACGAGAGCATCTATTTCCTCACACGCCATGCGCCGCCTTCGGGCATGGAATTCGGCTACTCCCACACCATCGCCGATCTCACTCCGCAACGCGCCGCCCAACTCCACATTCTTTCCGAGGCCGAAGTCAAGCGCCTGGTGGAAGCCGGCGCCTACGCCACCGTCGAGACCTGCGACCTCGACACCGATTTCATCGACTCGCTGGAGTTGCCCAAGCTCTACCGGCAAACCGCCGAGATCGCCAATTGCGGAGTTTACTGGGATAGAGTGCGGCCGTAGTTTAGTATCATGAACCTGTAATGTCCGAGCGGCATCCCATGGTCGTACAGCCGGCGGGGTCTTCGCCCGAAATCGCCCGCAGGTTGGCCGAATTGGAGGCTGTACTCAGCTCGGCGATTCGCGGCAAGCCGGAAGTGGTCAGGCTCTCGCTGGTGTGCCTGCTGGCGCGCGGACACCTGCTCATCGAAGACGTGCCGGGCGTCGGCAAGACCACCCTGGCGCAGGCGCTGGCGCGTGCGGTTTCGTGCCGCTTCCACCGGCTGCAATTCACCAGCGACATGCTGCCCAGCGACGTCCTGGGCGTCACCATCTACAACGTGCGCACGGAGGCCTTCGAGTTCAAGCCGGGGCCCATCTTCAGCAACTTTCTGCTGGCCGATGAGATCAATCGCACCACGCCGAAAACGCAGTCCGCGCTGCTGGAGGCCATGAACGAGAGCCAGGTGACCATCGACGGGCACTCGCACTCGCTGGGGCGGCCGTTCATGGTCATCGCCACCCAGAATCCGGTGGAGCACCACGGCGCCTATCCGCTGCCCGAATCGCAGCTCGACCGCTTCCTCATGCGGCTCCGTATCGGCTATCCGGACGCCGCCAGCGAACGCTTGATCGTACGGAACTCGAATGCCGTTCCGCGGGAAACCGGAGCATCGGGGCTGGTGGCTGAAGACGTGCTGCAACTGCAGGACGCCGTGCAGGGCGTCGCGGTGGATGAGGCGCTGGTGGATTACATGCTCGCCATCGTCGAAAAGACGCGCAACCACGAATCGCTGGCGCTCGGCGTCAGCCCGCGCGGAGCCCAGGCGCTGTACCGCGCCACGCAGGCTTTAGCGCTGCTGGCGGGGCGGGATTTTGCCATTCCCGACGACGTCAAGCGGCTGGCCGTCCCCCTTTTCGCGCACCGCGTGGTAATCAATACGCGCACGGCGCTCGTGCCGCGGCGCGCCGACGTGGGCGAGCGCATTATCGAAGACATTCTGAGCCAGGTGGAAGTTCCCCTGTAGACCGCCCGCTATATGAAGACAGCCATTATCGGCCTGCCCATGGTAGGCAAGACCTCACTGTTCACCATCCTGACCGGAGTCCACCAGGAAACCCGCATCGGTTCCACGGCCGCGCGCATGGGCGTGGCCAAGGTGCCGGACGCCCGCCTGGAGGAGTTGGCGCGCCTCTTCGAGCCGCTCAAGGTCACGCATGCCACGGTGGAATACGTGGATATGCCGGCCATTTCGAAGGAGAACCTGCGCGACCCCGGCTACCTGGCCAGTCTGCGCGTGGTGGACGCTTTCGCGCAGGTCCTGCGCCTGTTTCAGGACGAGACCATACCTCACGAAAAAGGCTCGGTGGACCCCCTGCGCGACCTGGAAGACGTGGAGACGGAGTTGATTCTCAGCGACCTCATGGTGGTGGAGAAACGCCTCGAGCGCCTGGAGAAGGACCGCAAGAAAATCAAGAACCCGGAGCTGGACCACGAGTTCGATCTGCTCAGCAAGTGCCTGGCCGCGCTCGGTGACAATCAGCCGCTGCGCCAACTCGACTTGGATGCCGAGGAGGAGAAGCGCATTCGAGGCTTCCAGTTCCTTTCGCTCAAGCCCATGCTCTACGTTTTGAACCTGGGAGAAGACGAGGCGGGCAAGCTGCGCGAGCGCGAGCGGGAGTACCGCGAAGGCGCGCTGGCCGGGCGCAAGCACACGTCGGCCACGGCCGTGTGCGGAAAAATCGAAGCCGAGCTGGCCGAGTTGAGCGCCGCCGAGCAGCGCGATTACCTGGACAGCTACGGCCTGCGGGAGTCCGGCCTGGAGCGGCTGATCACGGCGACTTATGCCCTGCTGGGCCTGATGAGTTTCCTGACCGCCGGGGAGGACGAAGTGCGCGCCTGGACCGTTCCGGCGAACAGCCATGCCGTGAAAGCGGCCGGCGCCATCCATTCCGACTTCGAAAAGAAGTTCATCCGCGCCGAGGTGGTGAATTGGAAAGCGCTGGTGGACCTGGGCGGATACGCCGGCGTGCGCGAGAAAGGCTTGCTGCGGCTGGAAGGCAAGGAGTACATCGTTAAGGACGGCGACGTGCTCGTGATCAGGCACGGGTAGGGATCGGGGGCCAGGGGCCAGGGGTCGGGGGCCAGGGTTCGTGCGCCGCAGCCTCCTGCTTTGATTTTCGGTCGCGGCGCTTCGCCCGAGCACGCCGACCCCGGTCCCCGCCGGCGGGCGTTTCCCCGGCCCCTGGCCCCCGATCACATCGCGCGTTCCGCCACCAGGCAGAGCAACGCCAGGCTCGCGCACAGCCATGGGAACCAGTCGCCCCAGCGCGTGTAGAACGTCTTCTGGGAAATGTAGTCGAAGGCCGTGTGAGAGGTCGCCTCGACGGATAATGGCAGCGCACGGCGCAAACGGCCGGCGGAATCGATGGTGGCCGTGATCCCGTCGTTGGTGGAACGC
>OBLW0100000954.1_pt1 | contig 24888 bp, 18 predicted proteins | sample 1520161 | NCBI WGS metagenome assembly OBLW01 (sample SAMEA3539309, study PRJEB22396) | soil metagenome | biome: tundra; feature: field; material: soil | place: USA | collected 2010-05 | depth 0.15 m | reverse complement strand
ACGGCGGCAAGCAACGCAAGATGACCGTCACCGCCGACGAGTTTCTGCGTCGATTATTACAAACAAATAAATCTTCCGCGCAAATTCTGAGAATTGGCTTTGTTCGGCAGATTTTTGTTGTACACCCCGGACCGGGGCTGAAAGCTGACCGCTGAAAGCACCGGTGACCGCTGACCCCTGACCGCTTTATTACAGCGCCGCTTCGATTGCCTCGATCATCTCCGCGCGATACCGCTCCAGGCTAAATTCGGTGCGGGCCTTCGCGCGAGCATTCTCAGCCACCTCGCGCAGGCGCTCCGGTTCCCGTAGCACATCCCGTATGGCGAAGGCCAGCGCTTTGGGCGAACGCTCTTCCACCAGGAAACCGGTCGCTCCATGCTCCACGATCTCGGGAATGCCGCCGGAGGCGAAGGCCACCACGGGTACGCCGGCGGCGAAGCCCTCCAGGATCACGCGCGGCGTCGCATCGATTGCCGCGGACGGAACCACCAAAAGGTCCAGCGTGGCCAGCACGCCCTCCACATCCTCCGTCCAGCCGGCGAATTCCACGGGCAGTCCCTCGGCCAGCGCCTCCAGTGCCGCGCAGTATCGCATGGCCGCTGGGTCGGAAAATAGCGGCGCGCCGCAGATGAGAAACCGGCATTCGGGCGCCGCGCTGTGCAGAATGCGGGCCGCGTGCAGGAAATCCGCTTGCCCCTTTTCGGGCGAAATGCGGCCGATCGCGCCGATGCGGAATTCCGCTGCCGCAGCCGCGCGGCTGGGGAGCGACATGTGCCGCACGCCGTTGTACACCACCCGGATGCCGCGATCCCCGCAGTAGGGCAACAGCGGCGTTGCCACGAAGCGGCAGGAGGCCACCACCGCCGCGCGCACCATGGCCAGCGAGCGTCCCGCCAGGCGCCGCGCCGGCCCATCCAGCAGGCTGTGCGAATGAAACAGCACGCGCGGACCCTTGCGCGCCGCCAGAGCCACCGCCGGCAACAGCCGCGGGCCGTTCACGTAAATCAGATCCGCGTCATAGCGCCACACCAGCCCGCGGATCTCGCCCGCCAGCCGCGGCGCTTCCCCCAGAAAGCGCGCCATGTCCGCCAGCGTCTTCTTGCCGGAGGAATACGGTCCGCACCGGATGGGGTCCACGGTGGCCTGCATCGCGGCGGCCCGCTCCGCGAGTTGGCCGTTGCCGGGCGCGGCCATGTGTACGCTCCATCCGCGGTCGGCCATGGCGGGTATCAGATCCAACAGACAACGCTGCGCGCCCCCTAACTCGCCGAACTGGTCAAGACACAGAATGTTCATGGCGCACCGCCACCGCCAGCACCCAGAAGTACAGCGGTAACACCCGCCAGTAAGTCAGCAAGTCGCCCGTAAACATCTGCACCATCTGGCCGGCCCAAAACGCAAACATCCAACTGCCGAAAAAGCGGCGCTGTGGGTCCGGCGATCCCGCCGCGCGCCGCGCCGATCGCAGGATCTGCAGGCTGAGCCACACCATCGCGCCCAGGCCCACGATGCCCGTTTCCGCCAGCAGGCTGAGGTACATATTATCCGTAATCACGGTGCGCCCCAGGTAGTCCGAGTAGGGCAGAGTCTTGTACCCCACGCCGAACAGCGCGTGCCACGGGTGCAGCGCCAGGAATCCAAGCACCGCGCGCCAACTTGCGACGCGCCCCGAAAGCAGCCCTTCGGTTTCCGAGAAAAGGTATTCGACGGAGGTCGAGACGCGCATCCAGTAAGCGCCTGCGAACACGGCTGTGGACGACGCTAGCAGTGCGCGCAGCGCCAGCCCGCCGGCCAGCGCGGCGCCCGCCAAAACCAGGAACAATCTGCCCAACCGGATGCGGGGCCGGTTCAAATAAATCAGGACCGCGATAGCCACCAAGGCATTGACCAAAGAGCCGCGCGAGTAGGAAAGCACCAGGGCGGTAGCGAACACCATCCCGCCCAGCAGCAGCCCGCGCCGCGAAACCGGAGCTTGCTCGCGCGGCGAAAGCAGTGCTGCCGCGATCATCGCCAGGAAGAACGCGCAAAAGTTGCCCAGCGTGCTGGCTTCGTAAAACAGGCCCTGCGCCCGCCGGTATACGCCGGACCGCAGCCAGATGAACTGCGCGCCAAATCCCGCCGGCGCGGGGAACTGGAAATAGAAATCGACGCACGCGAACAACGCGGACGCCACGGCCACCCAGTAAAGCGCGCGCGTCTGCGCGAAGGCGTCTTGCGGTTCGCGGGAGCCCGGCCCGTGGGCGGCGTAAAAGAACACGTACACGGAAATGCCGAACAACAGCACGCGCATCAGGCTGCCCAGCCCCACGGCGGCGCCCGAATAGAGCATGGCTTCCGCCGCGCTGCCCGCGAGGATCAGGAAGAATATTCCGAAAGCGCGATTCAGCGGAGCGTCCGGCGCGCGCCACTCGCCCAGATTAAAGACGCCAGCGAGCAGGCCGAGCGCGACGAAGATTAACGACGGATGCGGCCCGGAATTGCCTAAGCCCAAGGGCAGCGGCGGCAGAAGCAGCGCCGCAACGAAGAAGAGCGTCAGCCAACGGTCGCGCTTCAGGATCGCCCAGTACGCGAAAGGCACGGCCGCCAGCGGTGCGGCCAGCGCGAAAGCCACCGCCGGTTTCGGCGCGAGTGCGATGGCCGCCGCATAGATGCCCGCCAACGCCGGGGCGGCGAACCGCCACGGATGGCCCAAGCGGGCCATCGTTGCGCGCTCAATCATCGGCGGTCCATTTTGAAGAGGCGCTCGCGCGCAGGGTCCGGGTGGGCGGCGTCGTCACCTGGGGGGCCACCGGTGCGGCCTCCCGTGAGGCATCGGAGCGCTGGGTCCGATAGCTCAACTCCAGAGTCAAATAGATCGCCGGTACCACCAGCCCCAGCAACAGCGCCGCCAGCACGTGGAGCGGGATGTTGGGGGCCGACGGCTGCTCCGGCACGATTCCCGGATCGATGATCTTCAGCCGCTCGCTGCGATACCCGCGATCGGAGCGCACCTGGCTTAACCGCGTCTCCACTGTCGTGAACGCCTCCTGGGTGGCGGTTCGTTCCGCATCCACGCGGTCGCGTTCGCCCATGCGGCGCGCCAGCAGTTCTTCCTTGGCAGTCTGGTCCCGCTCCACCTGCGCAAGTTGCTTCCGCAGAGTATCGGCGCGCGCCCGGCTGGCGGCGGCTTCGCCCGCCTGGCCTTCGGAAGCATCCAGCTCGGCGCGCAGCAATTGGCGCTCCAGGCTGCTCTTCAGGTCGCCGCCGCTCTGAATCTCCTGTTGCAGCCTCTCGACGGGTTGTTGCGCGATGGTGCGGGTCCAGGCGGCTTCACTCCGATCCAGGCGCGCCTGCGCATCCGCCTCCTGCTTCTCGATCGCTTGCGCCAATTCGCGGTCGCCTTCCTCGTCTACCGAGCGGCTGAGCTTGACGGTCTCCTCGCCCAGATACTGCGCCAGCGCCTGCGCGGTCTTCGGGTCCGGCAGCGTCACCTTGATCTCCAGAATCTTGGTATCCCGCACCATGCCGGCTTTTAGGATTCCGGCTTTCAGCGATTCGACGGAACGGTCCGGGAATCGCTGCCGCAATTGAAACTGATTCAGCGCGCGTAGGAACAGGCTGTCGCTCCCCGCGAAATGTTCATAAGTCTTAAGCGATTCCAAATAGATGGGACTTACTCCCAAGGCGCTGCGAATATCGGTGCCCGCGGGCGGCTCGATCAGAATGCGGCAGGTGGCCGTATACAGCTTGGGACGCGTCAGACTCACGCCCAGCGCCAGACTCATCGCAATCGCGCAGGATGCCGCGATGAATCGCCAGCGCGATCCCAGGAAGCTCAGATAGCGATAAGTGTTTACAGATTCCGCCGTGCCTGTGAGCATGCCTGTGAGATAGTGTAGCCTATATGGCCCTGCTGCTGGCCGTCGTCATGGCGTTAATTCCGCTGGCGATCGCCCCCGGATGGTTTTTTTACTTCGATGTTACACCTAAGGTAGTGCTGCTCCTGTTGGGAACCGCGGCGGCGGCCATCTGGTGGGCGGCCACGGGTGGCGCAGCCGGGTTTTATCGAGCTTCGCGCGCCGCGCGCTGGTTCTTGTTGGGCGTGTGCGGCATGGCGGTGTCGCTGGTAATCTCGACGCTGGCCTCCGTGAATCCGGCGTTGTCGCTGGGCGGCAGCAACTGGCGCTATTGGGGCCTGCTGACGCAACTCGCGGCGCTCGGCTTCGCATACCTGGTGGCCGCGTGCTGCGCGGGACGGCCCCGCCGATTGCGCGTGTTGTTGCGCTCCATCGCGGCCAGCGGGCTGATCGTGGCGCTCTACGGAATCGCGCAATACTTCGGATGGGATCCGTTTCTGGACGCGCGCGGTTACCACGTGGGCGAAGGTATCTGGGCCATCGTGCGGCCGCCTTCCACGCTGGGTCATGCGGATTACTCCGCCAACTGGCTGCTATTCGTGGTGTTCGCCGGCGCGGCGCTGGCGGTCTCGGAACAGCGCACTCCCTGGAGGTGGCTCGCCTGGACTGCCGCGGCGGCCGGCTCCGTTGCCATCGTCTTAAGCGGCACACGCGCGGCGATCGCCGGATTGCTGGCCGGTGCCCTCTTTCTGATACTGATGTCCTGGTGGGGCAGGCGCTTTCGCCTGCCTTATGTGGCACTCGGCCTGGCCATCGCCGCAGTAGCCGCCCTCTTCTACCTCTCTCCAGCCGGTGAGAAATTGCGGGCCCGTGTCCACTGGGCGCTCGAGGAACCAGCGGGCGGAGCGCGCATTCTGCTCTGGCGCGACAGCCTGCGCATGGCTGCCGCGCGCTGGCCGGCGGGCTACGGACCGGAGACCTTCATCGCCACCTTCGCGCGCTACCAATCGAAGGATCTCGCCCGCGCCTATCCGGACTTCTACCACGAGTCGCCGCACAACATCTACCTGGATGTCCTGGTAGCGCAGGGTGTGGCCGGGCCTGTGCTGCTGCTGGCGCTCGCCGCCAGCGGATTCGCGGCCGCCATCATGAGTCTGCGCCGTGTGCGCCGGAATCCGGCCGCCGGCGCACTCGCGGCTGGGCTTGCCGCCATGACCATCAGCGAGCAATTCGGCTGCTTCACGCTACCCACCGCGCTGGCCTATTATGTCGCCATCGCGATGCTGGTATCGCTCAGTCTGGGCGCGGCTCTGCCACGTTCGCCGGTTGGCCGCCGCTGGCCGCGCGTGGCCGTCGCCGTGCCGTGCGCCGTCATACTGGCATTTTTCGGCGTGCGCCTGACGATGGCCGAGACCGCCCTCGCCGCGGCGCGGCGCGATCTGGACGCCAGTCTGGTAGGCGACGCCGCCAACCGCTATGCCGAATACCAGAATTGGCGCTGGCCCGGTCCCAGCGCGGACCTGTGGTACTCGCGCCGATTGGCACAGATTGCCGGGAGCAACGCTGAACGGGTCATTCGGGTGCAGGCCTTCCAACAGGCCGGTCTGGCCGCCCAACGCGCCACCCAAACCACTGAAGCCGCATTTAACGCTTATTACAACCTGGCTGCATTCTATGCGCGTCAGAACGATTTCCTGCTCACTGAGCAGAGCCTGCGCGCCGCCATCTCCCACGCGCCGAACTGGTTCAAGGCGCATTGGATGCTCGCTCAGGTCCTGCAGGCTGCGTCGCGGCTGAAAGAGGCGGAAACCGAGGCCGCCACCGCCGTGGCGCTCGATGGCGGCAAACACCCGGAAGTTACAGGTACGCTCGAACACATTCGCTCCGCGATCGGAGCCGCGCCCGTGGAACCGCCGCACAAGTAAAATCTTTCGTGGGAGCTTGGGTTAGCATAAGTGGATCGACTAAAATCGAAATGGAGGGAATAATGCGATCGGTCGGGTTGGCTCTTGGAATGTTAGTTTGCGTGTCTCTCGCACACGCGCAGACTACGGTGGGCGCGGGAGGCGTGGTGAATTCCGCCAGCTACACGGCGCAAGGCGTCGCGCCCGGTTCCCTTGTGTCCATCTTTGGCACGAACCTGGCCGCCTCCACGGCCTTTGCAGATACCATCCCGATATCCACCACGTTGAGCGATGTTATGTCCGTAACCTTTAACGACATTCCCGCGGGGCTGTACTTTGTAGGTTCCGGGGAGTCCGGGCAGATTAATGCGCAGCTCCCGTTTAACGTGCTGCCGTCAGGCCAGAGCAGCGGCACGGTGAATATCGTGGTCACCCGCGGCAACGGAACGTCGGCTCCACAGAGTGTCAGCGTAGTGCCGGCCTCGCCCGGCATTTTCACTACAACTGCAAACGGGCTAGGCCAGGCTTTTGCGTACGACAACACCACAGGGGATCTCGCCGCGCCGGCCGGCGCGGCCATTGGAGTGTTCACCACGGCCCCCATCTCGCTCAATGCGGGACACGCCTTGATCATTGCGTGCACCGGACTTGGCTCGGTGACCCCATCTATCGATAACTACGTGGCCGCGTCCGATGGCATCTTCCGGAACACCGTGTTGACGCCGGCTGTATTGATCGGCGGTGTCCCAGCGAAGTTTGTTTATTCCGTGCTCTCGCCGCAATTCGTCAGTGAGTACCAGATCGGCGTAGTGCCGGACCCCACCACGCCCATCGGGAACGCGGTGTCCCTACAGATCCGGATTGGTGGCGTGACCACGACAGACAAGGTCACCATCGCCGTCGCCCAGTAGTGTGACGGGCAATCTTGCCCAATGCCACTTAGTTTTCCCAATATCGGTAATGCTGCAAGAATTCGTGGGGCAGGCCCTCGGCCTGCGGCGGCCTCTCAGGCCGCCCGGCCGGGCTTTCAATAACTTACGGTGGGTTTTCGACCGTGCGCGGGTCCCCCTGGACCCGCTCTCTCGTTCGAAGAGCCAAGGCTTTCGACAACCGCGACAGGCCGACGAGGCGTCGGCCGCGGTCCAGGGGGACCGCCCACAATTAATGCAGGTGTTGATCCCCGCGCGAATCTTCGCACCCAGCCATCGCCGGCTGGAAAACGGCGCGTAGCTCCAAGCGAGAACTCCGCCCCGCCAGCTTTTCCAGAATCGCTATCGGCACCCGCTCCGGTGCGGCCAGCGCATCCGGCGGTATGATCGGCGTTTGCTCCATGGCGAACTGGCCGGATTCCACGGCATGCCGGACTGGGGTATCGCGGCAAAAGGCGCGCGGCGCTCTCCACGGCCGATTCCGAGTAGCGCCGCAAAATAGCACGCAGCCGCCCTCGCGCGGGGGCCGCCGCCTCGTCCAACCCTGACACTTTGCCTTGCTGTGGTCTGTGAGAGATGTTCTTGTGATGGCTGCCGTTTTGCCGGACGCTCTGAATCAGTTCGCGGTCTTCCGCGCTCAAAGCGAGTGGCGCATCCGGTAAAACCAGAACCTTAAGTCGCAGCCAGGTTTACCAGGCGTTCCGCCCGCTCCAGATCTCGGGCAGCGTCCACAGCAGGATCTGAAAATAGAGCTTGAGCGAACGGTTGCGCACCAACGCCAGATCGAGGTCGCGGCGCTGCTCGTAAGTCAGCCGGCTGCGTCCCCTAATCTGCCACAGGCCGGAGAGGCCCGGCTTCACATCCAGCACTTCGGCCGCGTGGGGGCGATAGTGCAGCTTCCACTCGGAGTCCGTGATCGGCCGCGGCCCCACCAGCGACATTTCGCCCCGCACTACGTTCAGAAGCTGCGGCAATTCGTCTATCGAATGCCGCCGGCAGAAACGCGCGAAGCGGCTGCAAATGCGGTGGTCCTGGACACCCTTCTCTCGCGGACCGCTCTCGTCCACAATGTATTCCACCAGCGCGAAACGTCCCGCGGGCCGCATCCCCGGCCGCCACATCGTGCGGAACTTCAACACCCAAAGCGGACTGCCGCCCAGCCCTAACCGGCGATGCGCGATCAGCGGAGAGGTACGCGAAAGCACGGCGGTCGAGATCGCCACGATCAGCATTAAGGGCGCGAGCGCCACCAGCACGCATAGCGCGGCGATGCGTTCCAGCACGCTGAGCAGCAGCCATAGGATCGATTTGCGCTTGTGACAGGGCATTCCCTGTTCATTGTTTCGCTTACGGTGCGCGCCCGTGTGGGGAATTCGTAAACAATTTGTGAAATTACAGAGCCGGCTTCAGCGGCAGCGTGCCCTTTGGGCCCGGCCGCGCGGCGCGCTCCCGCAAGCGGATCTCGCGCCGCCGCAAGTCGGCGGAATCCTCCACCGCCAGGGCGCTATGCGTCATCTCCAGCGCCATGGCATAGTTGCGCTCGCGGTGCTCGTAATAGATCGCCAGTTCCCGCAATGCGCGCGCCCGGTACGCATTTCGCGACGTGGCCAAGTCGGTGAACAGGGTCAGCGCGGCATCCGATCGGCCCAGGCGCTTCTCCAGCGTGCCGATGTCCCAAAGTGTGCGGAACAGCAGATCGTCCGGCAAACCCAGGTCCACCGCGCGCCGCAACAGCCGCAGAGCCTCCTCGTGCCGCCCGGCTTGCAGCACCCAGCGCGCGAGGCCAATCACATCGGCGCCATGACGGAACGCGGTCTCCTCCGGCGCGCGAAAGGCGAATGGCACAATCGCCGTCAGGCATGCCAGCGACAGAATGTCGATGGCGTTGTGATGGAACACCGGCACCAGCCGGAATGCCTGTTGCGTGCGCAGATACTCGAAGTAGTAATAGGGAATCATCTCGCCGGGCAGGTCGCCCTGGCGCTCCACGCCCAGAATCCGGTTCTCCAGTTCCACCAGCCGGCAACTCTCCAGCCGCAGTTTCCACAGACGCCGCGCGCCGAACAGCAGATCCAGATGCACCAGCCGCTCGAAGGGATGCCGCGCGCGCGCCATCCGGAAGCGCGTCTCCAGCAGCGGCTGATCGTAGGTCTTGCCGTTGTAAGTGATCAGCACATCGAACTGCGCCAGGTGCTCGGAAAGCCGCCGCAGCAGCGAAGCCTCTTCACCGTAGTCGCGCATAAAGAACTGCCGCAGCCGGAAACCCGCTGGCTCGATGTTGCCGACTCCGATCAGAAAAGCGTAAGTGCCGGTGCCGCCCGCCAGGCCCGTGGTCTCGGTATCGAGGAAGGCCCACTTCGTCGGATGCGAAGATGCGATGGCGCCGTCGGAGAGCGAATCCAGCAAGTCCGCCGGCAGCTCGTGCAGGTTCGAGATATCCATGCTCCCGTGACGGCGGTGCCGCTCGAACAGCTTCTCGGTTTCGAAGTGCTCGCCGCACGCCGTGTGCACCACCTCGCCGCTGATGAGTTCCTCGACGAAGTAGCGTGCCGGGCGTTCGGGCCATGGTGGGACAGGCTTCAGCCTGTCATCTTCTGTCACAGGCTTCAGCGGTGGGACAGGCTTCAGCCTGTCGTCCCCGGTCCACTTCTTGTCGATGCGCGCGATGCGCCGCCGCAGTACGGCGAGTTGTTCCTGGATATCCTCCACTGTTCGCCTTTTATTTGCCCATCATAACAGCTTTCAGCGATCGGCCATCGGCTCTCAGCGGCCAACGCTGTAAGCTGAAAGCTGACGGCTGATAGCTCTATGAAAAGCACGCGCCTCTTCTTCCTGACGCTGTTCGCGCTGGTGCTGGCGGCGCGCCTGTGCCATCTCGATATCCTGTGGGCCGAAGAGACCCTGCCGCTGGCCGCCGCGGCCCAAATGGTGCGCGGCAAGGTCCTCTACCGCGACGTGTGGTTCGACAAGCCACCGCTACTGGCGGCGGCTTACCTGGCATGCGGCGCGCGCGACGGCTTCCCGTTGCGTCTGGCCGGCGCGCTTTACGTGCTGCTCGCCTGCTGGATCGCCTGGCGCTTCGCGCGCGACCTGTGGGGCCGCCGGGAAGCGCTGTGGGCCGCGGGCCTGCTGGCGTTCTACCTGGTCTTCGATATTCCCTCGGCGGTTACGCCGCTGGCCGCCGATTTGCTGATGCTGGCGCCACACCTGGCCGCAGTCTGGCTGGCCTGGCGCGGCCGCGCCTTCTGGAGCGGCGCGCTGGCCGGCATCGCCTTCCTGGTCAATTCCAAGGGCGTCTTCGTGCTGGCCGCCTGCGCTCTTTGGAACCTGCGCGCGCTGCCGTTGCTGCTGGCTGGGTTTGCGATTCCCAACGCGCTCGCGGCGGCTCTGCTGTGGCAACAAGGCGCCCTAGGCGCATATTACGAGCAAGTGTGGAAATGGGGCCGCATCTACGCCGCCGGCACGTTCGTCGCGAATCCATGGACGAACGGCTTGCTCCGCACCGCGCACTGGCTGGGCTTTCACGCCGCCATCGTGATCGGCGCCCTCTGGTTCTGGTGGCGCGATCCGAAGGCGGATCGCGCGCGCTGCGCCGCCTGGGCCGTCGTCTCCTGCGCCGCGGTGGCCGTGGGTTGGCGCTTCTTCCCGCGTTATTATTTCCAGCTTCTGCCGTTGGCCGTCCTGGCCGGCGCGCGCGGGTTCGCGCTGCTGGGCCGCCGCCGCGCGATGGCCGTTGGCGCGCTGCTGCTCGTTCCGCTGGTGCGCTTCGGCCCGCGCTATGTGCTGCTGGCGGGCGATCTGATCGCAGGCCGGCCGCACCACTGGGTGGATATCGGAATGGATCGGGATAGCCGCCAGGCCGCGCAGCTCGCGCGCCAATGGAGCGCGCCCGGCGACACCCTTTTCGTCTGGGGCTTCCGTCCGGAGCTATACGTCTACACGGGTCTCGCCGCCGCCACGCGCTTTCTCGATTCCCAACCGCTGACCGGCGTTCCCGCCGACCGCCATCTCACCCAGTCGCAGCCGGTGGAAAGCGAATCCACCCGCGCGCACCGCGCCGAACTCGCGCGCACGCATCCCGCGCTCATCCTGGACGGCCTGGGTCCCTTCAATCCGCGCCTGGCGATTGGGGCATATGCGGATCTGCACCCATGGCTCGCGCAATATCGAGAGGTGGCCCGCACCGATCTGACGGTGATCTACAAGCGTGCTTCGTCAGTTGGCAGTCAGCAGGCGCTTGTAGAGCGTCCACAAACGCGGGTAATCGAGGTCCAGCATCACCCGCACGGGCGTGGCCCCGGGAGCTAGCCTGCGCTCCAGCGGAACCGTCGCGCCGTAAGTCTTGCCGAAGCGGGTATCGATGTCCAACCACTCCATATCGGACTTTGTCACGAACCCGGTATCCAGCAGCCACGCCGCAGCCAGTTCGTCCCAAAGGAATCCGGTGGCGTTGGGATTCTTGGCGAAGCCGGGATAACGCAGGCCGTAATCTTCTTTGTACCGCTCGGTGACCGGCGTCTTGGCTGCGATAATCTCGTCGAAGCGCGCCTTGGTCAGCACCACCCTGTTGCAAATGTCCAGTGGGAACATGACCTTCTCGGGAATGCGCGACCGCAACACGGCCTGCGCCGCCTCCGGGTCGAACCAGAAGTTGAACTCCGCCGCGGCCGACGCATTGCCCGGCACGTGCACATTGCCTCCCATGAAGACGATGCGCTTGATCTTCCCTTCCAGATCCGGGTGCAGCCGCAGAAGCAGGGCCACATTGGTCATCGGTCCCAGCGCGAGTATGGTGATTTGACCGGGGTTTTGCTCGACGGTGGCGGCCAGCGCGGTCAGCGCGTCAATCGCCGCGGGCCGTCCCAGCGGCGCGATTTTGACCGGGTTACCGAAGGCGCCTTGAAACTCCAGGGGACCCTCCAGCTTGGCCATATCGGCCGTGTGGATAAGCGGCATTTGCGCACCCACATATGGCTTGATTTCGGGATGGCCAAGCAGGCCGAGGATTTCCGTGAGATATCCGGCGCTCTCGGCGGCCCATACATTGCCCGAGACCGCCGTGATGGCGGCCACCTGCACCTTCTCGGGACTCCGGAGAACCATCGCCAGCGCGGCGCCATCGTCGCCGAAAAAGCCGCAGTCGGTGTCGAAAATCACCTTGTCGGCAGCCAGCGGCGCGGCGGCGGCCAGCAGGAGAAGCGGCCAAAGAGTCATACAGCCATTATCGACCCAGTGCCAGCACCCAACACCCAGCACCGCCGCGCGAAGCGCGGCTATCGTCCGATAACAATCCCCACAGCCGACGGCTGCACATCCAGTCGCTCGATGCGGTGGCCCAGCGCGAAAGGCTCGCCTACCTTGGCGCTCGGGTAGGCCTGCATGACGTAACTGTGGATCAGGAAGTCGAGCATACGCCCCTCGATGGTGACGCCGGAAATCTCCACCTGTTCCACGTCCACGGTCGCGGTTCCACCGGACGACCGGATGCGGGCGGTGATGGTAACGGGCCGCTCGCCATCCAGCAGATAGGCCATAATCCGTCCCGGCGGCTTCCCCTCCGCGCGCCGCAGCTTGCCGAAATCGATGAGCGCGGAGGCGGTGGCCGTTCCCGGTCCCAACTCAAGCCGTGGATTGCGAACGCCCTCGGGCGCCACTTCGGCAACTTCCTGGCGGGCGTAGGCGTTCAACTCCGCGGGCGTCAGCACCACGCGCGAGCCAGGCTTGAGGCGATCGTGCTCGATCAGGGAGAACTTGTGAACGACCGCCTGGTAGTCGGGCGAGGCACTCGGATCGAGCGGCACGGCCGCGAGCGCCAGTGCTGCCCCCAGTGCAGCCCACAGTGCAACAGTGCCGCGTTTGCCCATACCAGACTGACGCGCACTGCTATGCGTTCGTTGCCCATGCCTGGGCAATGCTTCGGGGCAAGGCACCCAATGGGTTATGGAAAACGACCCAGTCGCGGCCGCGAGGGCCTTTTAATCCCTATACTTAGGCCGTGGCGAGGCGCGTGCAACTCCCGCGCCGGAAGGTGGACTGTATGCATACGTTCAGCCCGGACGTGCTTATATGGGGCGCTTTCGTCCTGTTGGGACTGCTGGTGGTGCTCGGACTAGTCTTCGGCCGCGCTTACCTGAAATACCGCGGCGACCGCGTGATTACGTGCCCCGAGAATCGGCGGCCGGCCGGCGTCGTCGTGGATACCAGGCACGTACTGCTGACGACGTTGGAAGGCAAGCCGGATCTGCGGCTGAAGTCCTGTTCCCGGTGGCCGGAGCACCGGGATTGCGGCCAGGAGTGCCTGCGTCAGATCGAGGCCGCGCCGGAAGATTGCCTGGTTCGCCATATCCTGACCCAGTGGTATCAGGGCAAAACCTGTGCCCTGTGCGGCAACCCCATCGGCGAGATTCAATGGGCCGACCACAAACCCGCCCTGCTGAACGCGGAGCACCGCACCGTCGAATGGCGCGATGTGCCGGCGGCCGACGTGCCCGACGTTCTGGCGTCCCACCAGGCTGTGTGCTGGAACTGTCACATTGTGAACCGCATGATCGGCCAGCACGGGGATCTGGTCTTAGACCGGTCCCGGCACATTTAGCGCTGGCCGCTCGCTCACCGGGTAACCCTCTATTCTCATTCCGATTGCCTGCCGATATGGAGATGAGGTTCCTGCCTCGGAGGTGATCGGTTGGTTCGCCACATTCCCTGTGTCGATCGGGTCGACAGCCGGCCAGCGGATGTCGAGCGTGCTGGGTTGGTCGCGGCCGTCGAGCAATCCGCGGATGCCGTCGTCATCTGCGATACCTCCGGGCAAATTCAGTACGTGAATCCCGCGTTCACGGCGATGACCGGATACAGCCGCGAGGAAGCCGCCGGACAAAATCCGCGCATCCTCAAATCCGGCCGTCAATCGCCGGAGTTCTACAAAGAAATCTGGGACACCATCGCGTCCGGGCGAGTCTGGCACGGCGAGGTGATCAACCGGCGGAAAAACGGGACTATCTACACCGAGGAGATGAGGATCACCCCCGTTCGGGACTCCCATGGCGAAATCGTCAGCTACATTGCCATCAAACAGGACGTGACCGAGCGCCGGGCGGCCGCGGAAGCGCAAGCGTTCCTCGCCGCGATTGTGGAAAGTTCCGAGCAAGCTATCGTCGCCTACACGCCCGCAGGTCTCATCCGCACCTGGAACCGCGGCGCGGAAGCGATTTTTGGCCACTCTGCCGAAGACGCGATCGGGAAGCCATTCTCTATGCTGGTACCACCCGAACGGCTGCCCTGTGTGGCGCATCTCACCGAACAGGTAGTACAAGGCAATGCCATCTCCCAATGCGAGGGTTTGGGCCGGCACAAGGACGGACGAAGGTTTCACGTATCCCTTACCGCGGCCCCCATCAGAAACTCCGCCGGTGAAGTGGCGGCCATCGCCACCATTCTGCGCGACATCTCGGAGCGCCAGAAGGCTGAGCAAGCCCGATCTCTGCTGGCCTCGATCGTCGAATCTTCAGCCGACGCGATTCACAGCACAACGCTGGACGGGACCATCGTCAGTTGGAACCACGGCGCCGAAGGGCTGTACGGTTACTCGGGCCAGGAAATCATCGGAAAGAACGTCGACATTCTCGCTCCGCCTGGCCGCTCGGACGAAGTGCGTCAGAACCTCGGGACCGTCCGGAAGGGCTGCAGGGTCAGTCCTGGCGAAACGGTCCGCCGACGGAAGGACGGCACTCTGGTCGATGTCTTGCTTTCTGTCTCCCCGATCCGGAATCCAGCCGGGGAGGTAGTGGGCGCTTCCGCCATCGCCCACGACATCGGCAAGCGCGTGCGGGCCGAGCGCAAGCTTCGTGAAAGCGAAAAGCTATTTCGCGAGGTTTTTGAACACGCGCCGTTCGGTATGTCCGTAGCCGCGCCGGACGGGCGCATCATCCAGGCGAATGCGACGCTTTGCCGGATACTGGGATATTCCGAACAGGAACTGCGTGCCACCACCTGGGCGGAACTGACCCACCCCGATGATGAAGGGCCTTTCCTGCTGAAGATGGAGCAGTGGATGAGGGAACCGGGCGGATGCATGGAGGCGGAAAAACGCTACATTCATCGCACTGGAAATGTGGTGTGGGCGCGTTTGAGGATGTCGCTGGTACGAGACAGCGGCGGCAACCCACAATATTTTGTGGTCCACGTAGAAGACATCACGGAGCGCAAGCGGGCGGAAGAGGCGCTCTGCGAGAGCGAAGATCGCTTCCGCGTCATGGCCGACAGTTGCCCGACGATGATGTGGGTGACCGACGCAGAGGGTCAGGGTCAGTTCATGAACCGGTCGTGCCGGGAATTCGCGGGGACAACCTACGAACAAGAAATAAGCAAGTGGCAGTTGCCGCTTCACCCGGACGATGCGCCGGAGTATGAAGGAGCCTTCCACTGCGCAGTGCGGGAACATACGTCTTTCAGGACCGAAGCGCGCGTCCGGCGTGCCGATGGCGAGTGGCGGTTGCTCGGCTGTTACGCAGAGCCGCGCCTGTCGCCGGGGGGCGCGTACCTGGGGCACATCGGTCTCAGCTCGGACATTACCGACCGCAGGCGGGCGGAGGACGCGCTGCGCGAGAGTGAAGAGCGCTTCCGCACAATGGCGGACGGTTGCCCGGCGGCGATGTGGGTAACCAACGCAGAGGGCGGCATCCAGTTCATCAACCGGGCATATCAGGAGCTCGTCGGCGCCACCTTCGAACAGGTCGAGGGAACCAAGTGGCAGCTTCTGATTCACCCGGACGATGCGCCGGAGTACGTCGGGGCACTCCAGCGCGCCGTGCGGGACCATACGCCTTTCAGGTGCGAAACGCGCGCCCGGCGTGCCGATGGCGAGTGGCGGTGGTTCGCCTCGTACGCGGAGCCGCGCTTTTCGCCGGGTGGCGAGTACCTGGGGCATGTCGGTCTAAGCCCCGATATCACCGAGCGCAAGCAAGCCGAGCAGGCGCGCGAATTTCAAAACTCTCTAATCCGCGCCATACTTGACGTGTCGCTCGACGGAATTCTTGTCGTGAACGATGAGAATCTCATCGTGGCGCATAACAAAAGGTTCCTGGATGTCTGGCGGATTCCCCTGCCTCGTATTCCGGATAATCTGCCCGATTACCCCATAGGCGGCCAGCCGCCGCTAATCTTGTCGGCGGTCCTCGATCGCGTGCAAGATCCCGATGCTTTCTTGCAGCGGATTCGAGAACTTAACGGCGATCCGGATGCAAGCGACCATTGCGAAATTGAATTGAGGGACGGCCGGACACTCGAACGGTATTCCACCAGGCTGCGGAGGGAAGGGGGCATGGGGCGCGTGTGGTTCTTTCGAGATATCACCGGGCGCAAGCAAGCCGAACAAGCCCTGCGGTCGAGCGAGGAGAAGTTCCGCCAGCTCGCGGAGAACATTCATGAAGTCTTTTGGATGATGGACCCGGCAGCTCGCGAGATGCTCTATATCAGCCCTGCGTATGAACAGGTTTGGGGCAGGACCTGCGACAGTGTCTACCAGAACCCGATGTCCTGGGCGGACGCGATCCGTCCCGATGACCTGGAACGGGCCCATTTGTTGTTTGCGGGGGAAACAGAGGGGGAACCTACCGAATCGGAATTCCGCATACGAACGCCTGACGGGCAGGAGAAATGGATCCGGGACCGCGCCTTTCCCATCCGCGACCAAGCCGGGCAAGTGATTCGAATCGCCGGTGTTGCGGAAGATATCACCGAGCGGAAGCAATACGAGGCGGAGCTGATTCGCGCACGCGAGGGCGCCGATGCCGCCAACGTTGCGAAAAGCCGCTTCCTGGCCAACATGAGCCACGAAATCCGCACGCCCATGAACGGCGTCATTGGCATGCTCCAGTTGCTGTTGGATACAAACCTCACGCCCGAGCAGCGCGATTACGCCGACGTGATTGAGACCAGTGGGCGGACGCTGCTGGCGCTCATCGACGACATCCTGGACCTGTCCAAGATCGAGGCCGGGAAGATCGCGCTGGAGCACGTCGACTTCGACCTGCGTCGCACTGCGGAAGACGCCTTCCAGGCCCTGCGCACCCGGGCGAACGCCAAGGGACTGGCCTTTGGCTGGCGGGCGGCGCCGGAAACACCCACGCTCCTCGGCGGCGATCCCAACCGGCTGCGCCAGGTCTTGATCAACTTGACCGCTAATGCCATCAAGTTTACCGAACGGGGCAAGGTCGACGTGCAGGTGGAGGTCGAGAGCCAAGACACCGGCAAGGCGACCCTTCGCTTCTCCATCGCCGATACCGGTATCGGGATTCGGCCGGACCAAGGCGCGGCGTTGTTCTCACCGTTTGTCCAGGCGGATACATCCACCACACGCAAGTATGGCGGCACGGGCCTCGGGCTGTCGATCGCCAAGCAATTGGTTGAAATGATGGGCGGGAAGATCGGATTCCGCAGCAAGGTGAGCGAAGGTTCCACATTCTGGTTCACCGCGATCTTCGATATACCCTCTGCGCGGTCCAAGGCGTCCAGCGAGGAAGACACCCGCCTCGATGCCGCGCACGGGCGCGCCGTTGCGCCGCATGGGTTGTCCCGCGCGCGGCAGGGCGCCCGCATCCTGGTTGCGGAGGACGGCCGGACCAGCCAGCGCGTGCTCCTGGGGCTACTGGAAAAGCTTGGATATCTGGCAAGCGCCGTCGCCAATGGCGCCGAGGCCGTCCACGCCCTTCGGCAGGAGAAATACGACCTCGTCCTGATGGACTGCCAGATGCCGGAGATGGACGGCTTCGAAGCTACGCGCCGCATTCGCGAGTCGGGCGGTCCGCACGTTCCGATCGTCGCCGTCACGGCCGATGCCATGGCGGGCGATCGGGAGCGATGCATCCGCGAAGGGATGGACGATTATCTCTCCAAACCGGTGGAACTGCGCCAGCTTGCGGAAGTGCTTGCCAAGTGGCTTCCCGAGTTCGCTCCCCGAAAGACCCCTCCAACCGCCGAATCTGCCGTTCCGGAGCAAGCCAAAGCCGTTCTCGATGAAGCCGTGTTCGACGAAGAGGCTCTGTTGAATCGGCTGATCGGAGACAGACAGCTTGCGGCCCAGGTTGTCAAAGGCTTCCTCGGAGACTTCCCGTCCCAATTGAGCAAACTACGGAAGCGGCTCGATCAGGCGGATGGGCCAGGCGTCGCCTTGCAGGCGCACGCCCTGCGAGGAGCGGCCGCGGCCGTTTCGGCGGGCAGTCTTCGCGCTCTTGCGCAAGCCATGGAGCGCGCCGGCATTGCCGGCAAGTTGGATGTTTTCGGCGAACTGCTGCCGCGCGCGGCCGGCGAATTCGAGCGGCTCAAGAGCGCCCTGCGGCTCGCCGGATGGACTTAGAACGAAAAGAGAAAACACACTATGAAAACATTGGTTGTAGAAGACGATTTTACCAGCCGGCTGGTACTGCAGACTTTCCTTTCCCGCTACGGCGAATGTCACGTCGCCGTTAACGGCTGGGAGGCAGTGGACGCGTTCCGCGCCGCCCTGGAGGGTGGGCAGCCATACGACTTGATCTGCATGGACATTATGATGCCCGAAATGGACGGCCGGGACGCGGTTAAGCAAGTGCGGGCGCTGGAAGAAGCGCACGGCGTTCTTTCGGCTTCCGCCGCTAAGATAATTATGACCACGGCGGTGGAAGATATTAAAGAAGTGATGCGGTGCTTCCACGAGCTTTGCGACGCTTACCTGGTGAAGCCGATCGACCTATCGGTGCTGCTCAAACAGGTAACATCCTATCAGCTTGTCCAGTAACCGGAGCCTGGCCATCTTAAGTAGTGGGGCAGCCCCCCGGACTGCGGCGGGTCCCATGGACCCGCCCCTGGAGTCTCTGCATTATCCCGATCGGAAAGCAGCAAACTCGGAGTGTTGTTGTAGTCGGTTCGTCTGTCTTCTTTGCGGGCTTTGCGGGTGTCTTGGCGTCTGCGTGAAATAACCCGGCCGGTTTTCGGTCACGCCTTTCGGAAATAATCCCCACACAACCCCGATCCCCGGCCCCTGACCCCGGCGAGCGAAGCGAGCCCAGCCGCCCATCACCCACCACCGCATTTGAACCCAATCACTCGGGCTTCGATCGTTCGCCGCCCGCAAATCTCCCGCTAACTGGCCGATAACATCATTGTATGCATTCCGCTACGTCCCCGTCCCTGCCCTCCATCAACGTGAAGGTAATTCGACGGCCAGCACGCTATCCTGATCGAGAACATCGAGCGGCTTGAGCAGGCCATGGCCATGGGGCAAGGCGCGGCTGCACTCCCGCAAATCATCCGCGACGTCAAGGATTATGCGGCTTACCACTGTCCCACTGAAGAACGGCTCATGGAATCATACGGTTACCCTCTGCGCGACATGCACGCCATTGAGCATCGCAAGTTCTTCATCCGGCTCGGCGAGATGGAACGGATAGTAGCGGAAGGGCATCCCGCCGCGGCCGTTCAGATGCTCAGCCGCCTCCGCGAGTGGCTTGAGCGCCACATGACGGACTGGGACGCCAGACTGGGCGACTTCCTGAATAGCCGCGGCGTCACCTGACCACCAGTAGGACAGGCCTCCGGCCTGTCCAAAAATGATGTTACGCGCGTGAGACTTTCCCCCATTCCCCGCCACTAGCATTCCGAAATCCAAAAGAAAGTGAGTCTGGCGGCGAGGGATGGACGATCAAGACGTCATTCGAGAGTTCCTCATTGAAAGCAACGAGAGTCTGGCCCGCTTGGACCAGGAAATGGTGGAGCTTGAGAAGCGCCCCCAAGATCCTCAATTACTCGCGAGCATCTTTCGTACCATTCACACCATCAAAGGGACTTGCGGGTTCCTGGGTTTCGCTACGCTCGAAGGTGTAACCCACCTGGCCGAGAACATACTCAGCCAATTGCGCGATGGGAAACGCCAGTTGACCCCCGAGTTAGTCACGCTCATTCTGGAAACCGTCGACGTAGTCAAGACCGTCCTGGTGGCCATCGAAGCAAATGGGCGCGAAGGTACCGAAACTTACGAAGATCTGCGCAAACGCTTGCAAGCCGCCTGCACCCAGACCGCCGTCCCGGCCGCAGCCGGACTGCCTGCCGGGGATACTCCCACAACCGCTCCCGACCCGGACGAAAAGACCGCCGCCCCGAAGGGTCCTTCCGTATCGGACTCCACCATCCGGGTGGATGTCGTACTCCTCGACAAGCTCATGAATCTGGTGGGCGAGTTGGTGCTCACCCGCAACCAGATTCTTCAGTTCAACGCCCACCAGGAAGATTCCACCCTGAACGCCACCTCGCAACGCCTGAACCTCATCACCACCGAACTGCAGGAAGGCGTCATGAAGACCCGCATGCAGCCCATCGGCGTGGTTTGGAACAAACTGCCGCGGGTGGTGCGCGATCTGGCCACTTCTTTCGGCAAACAGATTCACCTGGAGATGGAAGGGGCGGATACCGAGCTCGACAAGACCATCATCGAAGCCATCAAGGACCCGCTCACCCACATCGTCCGCAACTGTTGCGACCACGGGATTGAAAAGCCCGACGTGCGCGTCCGCAACGGCAAGCCGGCCCAAGGCAAGCTGACCCTGCGCGCCTTCCACGAGGGCGGCCAGGTGAACATCGAGATCGGCGACGATGGCGCAGGAATCGACGTTCAGCTCTTGAAAAGCAAGGCCGTTCAAAAGGGGCTGATCCGGCTCGAACAGGCTGAGCGCATGACCGACCGGGAAGCGCTGGCGTTCATCTTCCTCCCCGGCTTCTCCACGGCGGCTCAAGTCACCAGCGTCAGCGGCCGCGGCGTGGGCATGGACGTCGTCAAAACCAATATCGAGAAGATCGGCGGCGTCGTGGAACTGGTCAGCCGCCTGGGCCAAGGAACCACGCTCAAGCTGAAGATTCCGCTCACTCTCGCCATCATTCCGGGCCTGGTGGTTACGCTGGCGGAAAGGCGAACCACGCCTCGCAAGCTGCAGGGAGTCGGCGAACGCTTCGTGATTCCCCAAGTGAGCCTGCTCGAGCTGATCCGTCTCGAGGGCGATTCCGGAAAACGGCAGATCGAACGCATCCATGACCAACCGTTCTACCGCCGGCGTGGGAGCCTGCTGCCGCTGGTCTATCTGGCTGACGTTTTGAAGCTCGGTGGCACGCTCGAATCCAATGTGGTCAATATCGTGGTCCTGCAAGCGGAAGACCGGCAGTTTGGCTTGGTGGTGGATGGTATTAGCGACACCCAGGAAATCGTGGTGAAGCCGCTCGGCAAGCAGTTGAAGGGCTTGAACTGCTATGCCGGCGCCACCATCATGGGCGATGGCCGCGTGGCCTTGATCCTGGACGTTTCGGGAATCGGGCAGTTGTCCGGTGTGGTGCAGGAATCGCGCGAAAAGTCCACGGCGGAGACCCAGCGCCACGACCGCTCCGGCAGCGAACGCCAGACGTTCCTGCTGTTCCGGGCGGGCGCGTTCGAACGCCTTGCAGTTCCGCTTTCACTGGTGGCCCGGCTGGAGGAAATCGCTCTCGCCAAGATTGAGCACGCCGGCGGCAAGCGCGTCGTGCAATACCGCGGGCGGATCCTGCCGCTGGCGTCGCTCGCGCCCATCCTCGATCCCGGCGCGGCGGATACCGCCGGCCTCCAGGACCCCGCGCAGGTAGTGGTCTTCAATAACGGAGAGCGCAGTATGGGCATCCTGGTGGACCAGATCCTGGACATCGTGGAGGATCAAGTGACGGTCCGCCAGGCGGCCGCGCGCAAGGGACTGTTGGGGTCCGCGGTGGTCGGCAAGAAAGTGACCGACCTGCTCGATCTGCACGCCGTGATTCAGGCGGCCGATGACGGCTGGTTTAGCAGCCGGGATGCGCAGGGCGTCAACGCCGCCACCGTGATGATCGCGGAGGCGTCTGCTTTCGTGCGCGGCCTGGTGCGCAACTCGCTCGAAATGGCCGGCTATCGCGTGGTGGAGGCGGCCGACACCCGAACGGCCTTGCGGGAGCTGGAATGCCGCAAAATCGACGTGGTGCTGGCCGGTCTCGATCTGCCGTCGGATGGCACCGGCCACGGTCTTCTGGAGGAAATGCGGCGCTTGCCCGGCTTGGCTCACGTTCCCGCGCTAGCCTTAGTCGACAGCGCCGAGCAAGCCAAAGCGCAACGGGAGCATCCGCGGGGCTTCGCCGATTACCCACTGAAGTTCGATCGCGACGCCATGCTGATATCTCTGGCCAGGCTGGCCAGCGCGGTCGGAACGCCGGAGCCGCTGGTGCCCGCCGGGAAGAAAGTCTGAAGCCATGATCGCTCCGCAAACAACCAATGGTGCGGCGGCCGAAGCGGCCCGCACCAGCCGGGAGTACGCCACTTTCTTCGTCGATGGCCTTTTCTTCGGCATCGACGTCTTGCAGGTCCAGGAAGTGCTGCGCTACCAGGAGATGACCCAGGTGCCGCTGGCCCCCGCCGTGATTGAAGGACTCATCAACCTGCGCGGCCAGATCGTCACGGCAGTGGACATGCGGCGGAGGCTCAAGCTGCGGGCCAGGGCCGACGACCAGACACCCATGAACACGGTTGTCCGCACCAAAGAAGGAACCGCCGTCAGCCTCCTGGTCGACGAAATCGGCGATGTAGTGGCAGTGGACTCCGAGACGTTCGAGCCCGTGCCGGATAACGTGGATCCCGCCGCGCGGGATCTGCTCCAGGGTGTGTACAAGCTCAAAGATCGCTTGCTGCTGGTCCTGGACACCGAGAAAACCATTGATATCGCCGCCAATGCCGCGTGAGCTTCAGCCTGTAACTGGAGATTGGCCGTCTGCTGTGGGGCAGGCCCTCGGCCTGCGGCGGCCTCCCAGGCCGCCCTGCTGCGCTTTCAATAGGTTGGAGTGGGTTTTCGACCGTGCGCGCCTGCCGTCCGGCGTGCGGGGAGGCTTTTAGGTTTGGCGTTTACCTTCTTCTTTCGAGACCAACAAGTACTGGAGCGCGTGGCGGAACACCTCCTCCCCAGCCTGGCGGGCCGCAGCCATCCCCGCATCTGGGACGCCGGCGCGGCCATGGGGCAAGAGCCTTACACGCTTGCCATGATACTTGCCGAGCGGATGGGACACTTCGCCTTCAACAACCTCCGCATCGATGCCTCCGATGTGGAAAGCACCGGCCAGTTCGCCCAAATGATCGAGGCCGCCCTGTACCCGAGGGACGAGTTGTCGCGGTTGCCCGAAGGCATCCTGGAGAAGTACTTCGAACCGAATGGCCGGCATGACTACTTTCGCGTGATCGACCGCGTCCGGGGGCGGGTCGCGTTTCAACAACACGATCTTCTGTCGTTCCAGGAAATCGGTCAGGGATATTCGCTGGTCTTGTGCAAAAACGTGCTGCTCCACTTCCAGCCGGGGGAGAGGATCGAAGTGCTCAAAATGTTCCACCGCGCCCTGGCGCCCGGCGGCTTGTTCGCCAGCGAGCTGACCCAGGACATGCCGCCGGAGCTCGCGCCCATGTTCCAGCGGGCGATTCCCGACGTGCAGGTGTTCCGCAAAGTGGAGGGCGCCGGATGCGGATCGTGACGTTGGAAAACAGCGGCGAAGTCTATTCTTCCCAGGTCTACCTTGTGCTTGGCGACGCCAGCCGGCTGGAAGACGTCAACACGCTGGTGGACGTGGGCCAGGATCCGGCCATCCTCGCGAGTATCGAGCGGGCGCCCACCGGGGTCGGCAAATGGCCCGTGGAACAGGTGGTGCTGACGCACAACCATTCCGATCACTGCGCGCTGCTGCCCCAAGTCCGTGACGCGTTCCACCCCAAGGTTTTCGCGTTTTCACCGAACACCGATGGCGTCGACCGCCTGCTGCGCGACGGGGACAGCATCAAAATGGGCGACGAGTATTTCGAGGTGATCCATACGCCGGGTCACAGCAGCGACTCGATCTGCCTTTACAACCGGGCCGAGGGCGTACTCTTCGCTGGCGACACCCCCGTGGTGAACGCGTCGGCCACCGGCACCTATGAGCCGGAGTTTCTGGCGGCCCTGCAGAAGGTGTGCGCCCGCGATGTCCGGACGATCTATTTCGGGCACGGCCCGCCGCTGACGGAGAACTGTAATGAGAGGCTGCGTGAATCGCAGAGAATGGCCGCAGGCAGTGGCGGTGGTGCGGCAGGCGGTTTCACCTGCCTTCTGGAATCTCGTAACTAACGAATTAGGAATATAAGGAGCAAACAATGGCAAGACAAGCAGGTAATGGCCGGAGCGTTGGATCCGTGCGAAACCCGTCCGGCGGCGCCGCCGTTTTGGACCGTCCCGAACATGACGCGCCGGAAATGCATGCGAAGGATCTGCTGCAGGAGGAAATACAGCGGCTGGTAGAAGCCTCGCGCGCAGGCCGCCTCAGCGAGCGCGGGAGGGTAGAGCGGTTCGAAGGGAACGACCGCACACTAGTCGAGGGCGTGAACACGATGCTCGATGCGATCCTGCTGCCGATCGGAGAGGGCAATCGTGTCCTGGCGCAGATCAGCGCGGGCAAGATCGACGAATTGATCACGCAGACCTACAGTGGCGACCACGAGAAGATGAAGCAGGCGGTCAACAACGTGGCCGTAGTGCTGCAAGGGTTACAGAAGGAGTTGGGGCGTCTCACCGAGGCTTCCAAAGAAGGGCAACTCTCGGAACGCGGCAAACCCGATCAGTTCCAGGGCGCTTACGCGGGCATTGTGAAAGGCGTCAACGACATGCTGGACGCCATCCTGCTGCCCATCGGGGAAGGCAACCGCATTCTGGCCCAGATCTCCAACGGCAGGATCGACGAGCTGATCGCGCAAACCTACAAGGGCGACCACGAGAAGATGAAGCAGGCCGTGAACAACGTCGCCGCGGCGCTGCAAAACATGGCGAAGGACGTCAGCCTGCTCGTGCAGGCGATGCTGGAAGGCAAGCTGGCGGTGCGCGCCGACGCGGCCAAGCACCAGGGCGACTTCCGCAAGGTCATCGAGGGCTTCAACCTGACGCTGGACAACGTCATTAAGCCGTTGAACGTCTCCGCCGAGTACGTGGACCGCATCTCGAAGGGCGACATCCCGCCCAAGATCACCGACGCCTATCAAGGCGACTTCAACGAGATCAAGAACAACCTGAACGTCTGTATCGACGCCCTTAGCCGGCTGGTGGCCGATGGCGTAGGATTGACGCAGTCGATGTTGGAAGGCAAGCTGGCGGTGCGCGCCGACGCGGCCAAGCATCAGGGCGACTTCAAAAAGGTCATCGA
>OBLW0100000953.1_pt1 | contig 24899 bp, 22 predicted proteins | sample 1520161 | NCBI WGS metagenome assembly OBLW01 (sample SAMEA3539309, study PRJEB22396) | soil metagenome | biome: tundra; feature: field; material: soil | place: USA | collected 2010-05 | depth 0.15 m | reverse complement strand
CGCCGTGGACGCGATCCACGGCCAGGACAAGGTCACCGGGGTGAGCCTGCGTGACACCGTCACCGGCCAGACCCGTCTACTTCCCGTCAGCGGCGTCTTCGTCGCCATCGGGCACGACCCCCGCAACGAGCTCATCAAGGGCGTCATCGACCTGGACGAAAAGGGCTACGTCAAGGTCGCCGGCCGCAGCACGGCCACCAACATTCCCGGCGTGTTCGCCGCCGGGGACCTGGTCGACCACACCTACCGGCAGGCGGTCACAGCCGCAGGGTCAGGCTGTGCCGCAGCCCTTGACGCAGAACACCACCTCAGCCACCTCGACCCCACCGTCGATCAAGCCCCCGCAGACACCGAACCCGCCGACGACACCGTTGGTGTGGGCTCGTAACTGTCCCGCGTCAAGACCTCAGCTGCATTTCCAGTCAAGATTCAATTCAACTACTCAGCATCAGATAGGAAGGACCCAGCCGTGGGCGCTACCAAGGAGACCACCGACTCGACGTTCGACGCCGACGTTTTGAAGAGCGAGGTGCCTGTCATCGTCGACTTCTGGGCACCGTGGTGCGGGCCGTGCCGCCTGGTTGCCCCCATCCTCGAGGAGCTGGCCACCGAGCACGAAGGCAAGGTCACCGTCGTCAAGCTCAACACCGACGAGAATCCTGAGATTACCGCGCGTTACGGCATCACTGGGATCCCGACGATGAACGTGTACGTCAAGGGTCAGGTCGTCAAGACCCTCGTGGGTGCACTGCCCAAGCCCAAGCTGGTCCGTGAGCTTGCCGACTACCTCAACTGATCACATAGGCGCCTGCGAACGGGGGCGGCAGCCCCGTAGCTTTCACCCCGCCGCGGCGTCTTTGCCGGTAGGCTCCACCTCTACTGTTGTCCCTGACCGCTCCACACCGGAAAGGTAGGCATGTCGGACCAACCTGTTGCGCTTTTTCAGCTCGGCGACCGGGGAGCAGCGGTGCGTTCGATCCGCGCCCTGTTGCACGCCACCGGCGACCTTGCTCCATCAACAGTCGAGGCCTCCGATGTATACGACGAAGAGGTGGCCCAGGCAGTACGCGCCTTCCAGCAGCGGCGGGGACTGTTGGTCGACGGGGTGCTCGGACCGCACACGCATATCGCCTTGGACGGGGCTCACTGGAAGTTGGGCGACCGAATGCTCTCGCACATCCCTGGCCACATGCTTCAGGGCGATGACGTGGCCGAGCTCCAGGAGCGCCTGTTGTCACTGGGATTCACCCCCGACCGGGTCGACGGTGTGTTCGGAACCCACACCGAGCACGCAGTGAGACGCTTCCAGGCGAACGTGGGACTGGCCGTCGACGGCCGCGTCGGCCCCCAGACCTTGCGTGCTTTCGCAGATCTGAACCGATCGGTGTCTGGGGGGTCGCCGTACACGCTACGTGAGGAGGAACTGGTCCGAAGCTCCGGACACCGTCTGCTCGGGCGGATAGTCGTGCTTGATCCCGGTCACGGAGGCGATGACACGGGAACCGTCGCCCACGGACTGACCGAGTCCGAAGTCACGCTCGACCTGGCCCGCCGGATCGAAGGCCGGCTCAGTGCTATCGGAGTGACCGTGCTGTTCACCCGATCGGCCACCACCGGCCCGGACGATCTCCTGCGGGCAACAATGGCCAATCAGGCCCACGCAGACATCATGCTGTCTCTCCACTGCGACTCCACCGATCAGTCCCGGGCCAGCGGCGTGGCCACGTTCTTCTGGGGACTGCAACGCTTCGGGGCCTGGTCAGCGGTGGGAGAGCATCTCGCCAACCTGATCCAGCGCGAGATCGTGTCCCGCACCGACCTGGCCGACTGTCGGTCGCACCCGCGTGGATGGCAACTGCTGCAACGCACCCAGATGCCCACGGTACGGATCGAGGCGGGTTACCTCAGTCACCCCCAGGACGCGGCACACCTTGGCGACCCGGCATTCCTGGACACCCTGGCTGAGGCGATTGTCATCGCTCTTCAACGGATGTACCTCGGTGAGGACGATACCAACGCCACTGGCGTTCTGCGCCTGGGAGACCTGGGGGCTTACAACGCGAAGCAGCGAGCCGCCACGAACTGAGGTCGGCTGAGCTTGGGGGCAGTGCCTCAGGCCAACCACGCCTTGGGCGCCCCAGCGTTGGCGTCGGCCGCGCGTCGGCCCTGGCTGAGGCTGGGCGACCTGACTGCCGTCAGGAGGCGTTCCACTGCAGCCTCCATGTCCTCGCGCCAGGTCAGCGCCGTGCGTAGGTCCAGGCGCAGACGGGGGTAGGTGCGATGCTCGCGCACCGTCTTGAAGCCCACCGCCGTGAGGAACCTGGCCGGGATGACACACGCCGCCTTCGGCGAGTTCGGGTCCCCGAGATATCCGAATGCCTCAACAGCGCGGACCCCGCGCCGCATCACGTCCTTGGCCGCGGCCTGGATCAGTACCCGCCCGAGGCCCTGACCGGCGAACTCAGGAATCACCCGGGCCGTCATGAGCATTACCGCGTCGACAGCGATAGGGGCGGTCGGGAAGGCAGCCGCGCGAGGCACGAGATACGTTGGGGCGTAAGTGATGTAACCGGCGGGGACCCCGTCGACGTACGCGATCTGGCCGACGCTGCCCCACTCGAGCAGTGCCGAGGACAGCCATGACTCCTTGTCCAGGCCGGGTTCACCACCGGCAATCGATCCCGCGGCCAGCGCTGGGTCAAGCTCCCAAAAGACACACGAGACGCACGGTTCCAGTAGATCTTGGAGGCGGTCAAGGGTCAGCGAGAAGACCTCACGCCCAACCCCCTTCACCAGGAGTCATCCCCGCTGGGGCACGGTGCCCGGCGACATCTCGTGTGACACACATCCCGGTCACGAGACAGTTCGCCATCAAAGGCAACCAGGCATGGCAGACTCTTACCACGCGTTGCACGGCACGCCATACCCCATGGTTCCACGTATTCCCGATCACTGGCAGAGGAGGCTGGTCATGACCTCACCAGGAGGCCAGCACGGGTCTCGACTTGACCCGTGGACGCAGTCCTACGCCCGGCGCACAACAGGCATGACCACCTCAGAGATCCGCGCGCTTTTCGCCGTCGCCTCGCGCCCAGAGGTCGTCTCCCTCGCTGGTGGTATGCCGTGCCTCACTGCTCTGCCCATGGATGCCGTCGCCGACACGGTGGCGCACATGCTGAGGACACAGGGGCTGACCGCCTTGCAGTACGGCTCCGGACAGGGCGACCCCACGCTGCGCGAGCAGATCCTGGAGGTGATGGCGCTGGAGGGGATCTCAGCTCACGCCGACGACATCGTCGTGACAACCGGGTCCCAACAGGCCCTGGACCTGGTCACTCGCATCTTCATCGACCCCGGCGATGTGATACTCGCCGAGGCCCCGAGCTACGTCGGTGCCCTTGGGGTGTTTGCGGCCTACCAGGCGCAGGTCGCCCACGTCGCCTCCGATGACGACGGTCTCGTCCCACAGGCCCTTGAGGAGCGCATCCTGGGCCTGAAGGCCGCCGGCAGACGGATCAAGTTCCTCTACACCGTCCCGAACTTCCACAACCCCGCCGGCACCACGATGTCCCTGTCGCGCCGGCCGCAGATCATCGAGATCTGCCACCGTTACGGCATCCTGGTGCTGGAGGACAACCCCTATGGCCTGCTCGGATTCGACCGTGAGCCGTTTGACGCCTTGCGCACCTTGTCAGGGGACGGCGTCGTCTACCTCGGGTCATTCTCGAAGACCTTCGCGCCAGGACTTCGGGTTGGCTGGGCGTTGGCACCACACGCGGTGCGCGAGAAGCTGGTGCTGGCTAGCGAGTCGGCGATCCTATGTCCCTCCGCCTTCTCCCAGATGACGGTGTCGACGTACCTGGCCACGTCAGACTGGATGGCCCAGATCAAGATCTACCGGGAGCTCTACCACGAACGTCGCGACGCCATGATCGATGCCCTGACAGCCATGTTGCCCCAGGCGACCTGGACCCACCCCGATGGCGGCTTCTATGTCTGGGTCACCTTGCCCCAGGGACTGAACACCAAGGCGATGCTGCCGCGAGCGGTCACCGAGCGCGTGGCCTACGTACCGGGTACCGCCTTTTTCGCCGATGGCACCGGACAACGCAACGTCAGGCTCTCGTACTGCTATCCCGACCCGGACCGGATCCGTGAGGGCGTGCGCCGGTTTGCCGGCGTGGTGCAGTCCGAGCTGGAGCTACTGGAGACCTTTGGGCCATATGACCCGACCGGCCGAGGATCCGGTCCCTCCATCGGCGTGCAGTTCCCCGCTCCTGACCTCTCGTGATGCGCTCGGTGAGATCTTCGACGGGCTCTTCGGTGCCCGTTGTCACAGTGTGGGCCCCTGCCTGCACTCCTTCTGTAGTGAGGATTCCGACATGAGACACATTCTGGTGCTGGCCGGAGGTCTCAGTCACGAACGTGATGTGTCGCTGCGCTCGGGCCGGCGGGTGGCCGATGCTCTGGCCCGTTCCGGTGCAGAGGCCTATGTGCGAGACGTGGACCCGACTCTCCTTGAGACGATCAGAAGTGCGCGCCCTGAGGTAATCTGGCCGGTGTTGCATGGAGCCAGCGGTGAAGACGGGGCGCTACGAGATGTGTTGGGGGCATTGGGCATTGCCTATATTGGATCCCAGCCAGCCTCGTGCCGCCTGACCTGGGACAAGCCAGTTGCCAAGGCGTTGGTGAGTGCAGCCGGTATCTCGACCCCCGCAGGCATGGCGCTGTCCCATGCCACTTTCCGTGAGCTGGGGGCACCTGCCCTCTTGGAGTCGGTGATTGACTCACTCGGTCTGCCGCTGGCGGTGAAGCCAGCGCGCGGCGGATCATCCCTGGGCCTGACCATCGTCCGGTCAGCCGGGGAGCTTCCGTCCGCCATGGTCACTGCTTATGCGTATGGTGATATTACCTTGATCGAGCATTTCATCGAGGGCACCGAGGTCGCGCTCTCGATCGTCGAGAACGCGCAGGGACAGGCTCAGACCCTTCCCGCCGTCGAGATTGTCCCGGACGGAGGCGTCTACAACTACGAGGCCCGCTATACGGCGGGCTCGACCGAGTTCTTCACCCCGGCACGTCTGAGCAGCTCAGCGGCCGCCTCCGCGGCCGCCGTCAGCCTTACCGCCTATCAAACACTCGGCCACCGGCACCTGAGCCGGGTTGATCTGATCATTGACTCAGACGAGCGCCCGTGGTTCCTTGAGGCTAACGTCTCCCCCGGCATGACGGAGACCTCTTTGCTCCCTATGGCAGTGGAGGCAGCCGGCATGGACGCCACGCAGGTCTATGCCGCCATTGTGGAACGTGCGCTCACGACGACCTAAGCCTGGCGGCCTGAGAGCCCCACGTGATCAGGGTCTGCCTGGTCGGACTACGCGAAGGCTTCGCCGACCACCTCGTTGCCTCGTCCGGTGTCGCCGCCCATCAAGGTGAGGATGCGATCGAGGTCCTCGACTGAGGCGAACTCGAACGTCAGCTTGCCCTTGCGTTGACCCAGGTTGATCCGTACGCGGGTATCGAAACGGTCAGAGAGCCAGGCGGCCTGGCTGTCCAGCTGGGGGTGGTGGGCGCCAGCTCGCGGCTTGCGGACCCGAGGAGTCTGTTCATCCCCAAGTGCGACGATCTCTTCGACGTTGCGTACCGACAGGCCCTCGGCCGCAATCCGCTGTGCAAGACGTTCCATGGCCTCATGGTCGGCAAGGCCAAGCAAGGCACGGGCGTGACCGGCGCTCAGCACACCGGCGGCTACCCGGCGTTGCACCAGAGGCGGGAGCTTGAGCAGGCGCAGCGTGTTGGAGATCTGCGGGCGTGAGCGGCCTATCCTGGCGGCGAGCTCATCGTGGGTGCAGCCGAAGTCATCCAGCAACTGCTGGTAAGCCGCAGCCTCTTCTAGTGCATTGAGCTCGCTGCGGTGCAGGTTCTCCAGGAGGGCGTCCCTCAGCAGGTCGTCGTCGTGTGTCTCCTTGATGATGGATGGAATGACGGCCAATCCCGCGGCCTGCGTAGCTCGCCACCGACGTTCACCCATGATCAGCTCAAAGAGCGGCTGTTCGACCCCGGTGAGACTCTGACCTGCAGAGCTAGCCAGCTCTTCGGACGGAATGGGCCTCACGACGACCGGCTGCAGGATGCCGATCTCACGGATTGAGTGAACCAGCTCAGCCATCTCGTCATCGCCGAACGCCTTACGTGGCTGCCTCGGGTTCGGTCGGATGGACAGGACCGGGAGCTCCGCGTAGCGAGCTCCCGGAACCGGTGCCAGCGACGACGTGGTGGTTGCGACGTCTAACCCCCCATCCTGGTCGGATCGGCTGCTAGCTGTTTCACGTGAAACCGGAGCCGCGACTTCGGGCCGGGTGGCTGAGTTGCCCCTGAAGAACACGTCCATAGGGCGGCTGCTCCCATTGCCATCGGGGGACGTCGGAATCAATGCTCCGAGCCCACGACCTAACGCACGCCGCTTCTCACTCATACCCACGACCTCTCTGAAGCAGACACGGCCGTAGCGAGGTACTCGCCCCGGCTGGATACGGGTTCATCATTCTTCAGCTCAGTCCTCTACAGAGCTCGCAGACCTGACCATGGACTAACCTGCCGCGCGGCGGCCGGTGAGCTGGCTGAGCCCCTCATGGTCTGTGGGCTCAATGGCCGCGCCACGGTCTGCAAGCTCACCAGCCGCCTCAAGATAGGACAACGCCCCGCTGCTGGTGGGATCGTAGGTCATGACGGTCTGTCCAAAGCTAGGCGCCTCAGAGATCCGCACGGAACGGGGGACAGCTGTGCGCAACACCTGTGCAGGGAAGTGTGCCCGCACCTCCTCGGCGACCTGAGCCGACAGACGGGTGCGGCCGTCATACATGGTCAACAAGATAGTCGACACATGCAGGCCTGGATTGAGATGGTTCTTGATCAGCTCGATGTTCTTCAGTAGCTGCGAGAGTCCCTCGAGCGCGTAGTACTCGCACTGGATAGGGATGAACACCTCATCAGCTGCAACAAAGGCGTTGACGGTGAGCAGCCCCAGGCTGGGTGGGCAGTCGATCAGCACGTAGTCCAGGCGACTCTCGCCGCGCTCAGCCGCGCCACGAACATAGGCACTCAAGGCCCTCTCCATCCGGGTCTCACGAGCCACCAGCGACACCAGTTCGATCTCGGCGCCGGCCAGATCGATTGTGGCAGGGACGCACCACAGGTTGGGAATGTCGACACACTCCTGCACAACATCAACGATGGGCTTGTCGTCGACCAGCACATCGTAGATGCTGGGGACCTCAGCGTGATGGTCGATCCCCAAAGCAGTGCTCGCGTTACCCTGCGGGTCTATGTCGACCACCAGCACCCGAAGACCGGCTTGGGCCAGCGCTGCCGCAACGTTCACTGTCGTGGTTGTCTTTCCCACCCCTCCCTTCTGGTTGGCCACCGTCAAGATGCGGGTGTGGTCAGGTTTGGGAAAGATCTTGCCGCTCAAGGACAGACGACGACGGGCATCGGCTGCCACCGCCTGAGCCAGGGGGGTCTCTGCACCCGGATCCGGTAGGGACGCCACCAACTGATCGCGCTCTGACAAGTGCTCTACACCACCTTGGATAGCTGTTTCACGTGAAACGGCCTCGGTTGCTCGCCGGCGGTCGCCCTCCGTGGACCTCACCTGTGGGCTCGACTCAAGTCCGGCACGCGGCCAGCCCAGACCAGATGCCGGGGCGTCATTGTCTCCTGAACCATCCACTGGCCAGCCCAGCCCTGCATGGGCCAATCCGGACGTCGACACGTGCCACCTCATTCCTTGTTCACACTTAGGCTGCGGAACGCCAGGTCGCTCTACCGTAGCGGCTGGCACGAACACCGGCCGATGATCAACCGCGGCGCTTCCGATCTGACTTCTTCTTTTTCTTCCCGCCCCGCTGGACCAGCCGGTCACCCATAACCACGCGAAGAACGGTTGTCTCCTGATCCAGGACTCCGCTCCCAAAGCTTTCGATGACCTCATCAATAGCGCCCAACCGTCTCAGTATCGGGCGGTCGGTCTCCACCTCCTCAGAGACGCTTAACCCCTTGATCGCCAGCAGTGAGCCACCAGGGGACAGCAACGGCAGACACCAGGTAGCCAACACACTCAAACGGGCAACCGCACGTGCTGTCACGACGGGGGCGCGCAGAACCCCCCAGAACTGCTCGGCGCGTCCTCGGTGGACCGTAACGTTCGTCAACCCGAGCTCGGCAACCGCCATGGACAGCCAACTGGTTCGGCGCAGCATCGGCTCCACTAGATGAACGTCAAGGTCGGGACGCGCAATGGCCAGGGCAAGCCCGGGAAGTCCTGCCCCTGAGCCGACGTCGATCACCATCTGGTCGGCAGCTATCGCCGGGTGGATGACTGCGCAGTTGAGCACGTGCCGCTCCCACAGCCTGGGTACCTCACGTGGCCCGATGAGTCCATGAGAAACGCCGCTGTCGGCCAGTATCGTGGTGAACCCCTGCGCCAGCTCTAAGCGATCACCGAAGACTTGGCGCGCACCGGCAGGCGGCGGGGGGGCGACTCGCTCCTCCTGGCCGGAGGGCGCGATCTCACTGGCGCGCTCTGCCTCGGGATCGTCACTGTCTGGGTGGGTGCTCACTGAGGCCTCTCCGCCCAACCGATCACTCATTGAGGGGTCGGTGCTCGCCACGAAAGACGGCGGAGAGCCTGCCCCGCATGAGCCATCTCGTGCCCGGTTTCACGTGAAACACACCGGCACATATCGTGGGTCACGCAGGGAGGATCACCACGTAACGCTGCGGCTCCACGCCCTCAGACTCGGACACCAAACCGGCCGCGAGGACCTGGTCATGGACAACTTTGCGTTCGAATGCGGTCATGGGGTCCATCGCCGCCTTCTCGCCGGAGGACTTCACTGTTGCGATGGCGGCCTGCGCGACCGTCACCACGGCGGCGCGTCGTTCGGCCCGGTACCCCGCCACATCGAGCATGAGTCGACTCCGCTCGCCAGTTGCGGACTGGACGGCCAGACGGGTTAGCTCCTGCAGCGCCTCCAGAACCTTGCCGTCAGGGCCCACGAGCCGACGCGACACCCGGCCCTCTTCGGAGTCCACGATGGCCACCGCTGCCCGGTCGCCATCGACATCCACATCGATGTCGCCATCCATGTCAGCGATATCCAGGAGCTGCTCCAGGAAGTCGGCGGCAACCTCACCCTCACGCTCAAGAAGTGAGGTCGGATTGTTCGGGGTTGCCTCGACCTCACCCTTGGCCTCGACTGCAGCGGCCTTCGCCACATCCGGCTTCGACACATCTTGCGCGGAACTCTCGCTCATGGGAGAGGGGTCCTGCGTGACTGATGAAGTGTCCTGTTCGGTCATGTCCGTCTCCTGATCATGCTGTCTGCCGGACCGGGTCGGCCCATGAAGCGTGGCGTGCTCGCACCGCTGTTGATGGTCTCGAAGGCGCCATCGTCGCAGGTCAACGACCTAGAGCTCATTGCGATAGTTTCGCTACAAGGCATCGCGGTCCGCAGCAGCCGACGGATTCACGCTCGACTGCTTCTTCGCGCCAGACTGCTGCCTTGGCCCCGGGGCCTGCTTCGAGGTCGGCCTTGCGTCATCCTGTCCCGTGGGCTTGACCCGCTTCTTGCGCTTGGGTTGCTGGCGCTGACCCGACTTTGGTTTGACCTCGACAACAGGGGTGTCCTGGACCTCGTCAACCTCAGTGTCATGGGTCAGGCCAGGGATGGTGAACTTCTTGTGCTCTTTGCCGCTCTTGATACGACGCTGCTCGAGGGCCTTCTCAGCGGGTGAGCCAGGGGCCGGCATCCGCCGAATGGTGTAGAACTGCTGGCCCATCGACCACAGGTTAGTGGTTAGCCAGTACAGCAGGACGCCGATGGCGAAGCTGACGCCTGAGACGATGAACATCAACGGCATCACGTAAAGCAGGACCTTCTGCTGCTTGGCGAACGGGTTGTCCAACGCGCTGGCCGGCATGTTCTTCATCATCAGCTGACGCTGGGTGGTGAACGTTGAGGCCGACATGAGCACGATCATCACGACACAGACGATCTTCGTGTTGATGGAGGACGGTCCTGAGACCGCAACGTTGTTCACGATGGTGAGCGTGTGCTGGAAGGTGGCGGACAGGGGCGCACCGAAGATCGTGGACGCGTTCGCTTGTGCGGCCACCGTCGGGGTCAACGGGCCGATGGGCGGCTTCGTGCGGGCAGCTATGCCAGCGAGACTGTTGAGCACCCGGAAGAGCGCAAAGAAGATCGGGGACTGCAGCAGGATGGGCAGGCAGGACGAGAACGGGTTGGTGCCCGTGCGCTTGTAGAGAGCCATCGTCTCCTGGGTCATCGCCTGGCGGGACTCAGTGTCGGTTTTACCCTTGTACTTCTTCTGGATCTTCTGCATCTCGGGCTGGATGAGCTGCATCCGCCGAGAGGCGTGAATCTGCTTGACGAACAAGGGGATCAAGATGATCCGAATGACGACGACCAGGCCGACGATTGACAAGGCCCAGGTGAACCCCGCGTCGGCCGGCAGGCCGATGGCGGTGAAGATCGTGTGGAAGCCGACCATCAGCCAGGCCACGACCCACTCAAGCGGGGCGAGTACTGAATCAATCATCGCGTTCATCGGGTCCTTTGTCGTGGGGTGAGCTGGCCGCTTACCAGTGGGACACTGGGATCAACCGGGTACCGGTCGGTCCCCATCATGGTCAAGTCTGCCCGCTGGGGTGTCCGGACATATGTTCGGGACCCCGCTGGGGAACATGGTCGACCCCCCCTGGGTTCCAGGGGTGGCAACGCAACAGACGGCGAGCGGCAAGCCACGAGCCGCGCACGATGCCAAACCGTTGGATAGCGGTGAGGGCATAGGCGGAGCAGGAAGGATAGAACCGGCAGGTCTGCGGCCTCATTGGTGACCAGACCAGCTGGTAGGCCCTGATCAGCAAGATCGCGGGTGCGGCGACTACCGCACGCAGTGAAGGAATCGACATTCGACCTCAGCGCCCTTCCTGCGAGCCGGCCCGGCGCAGCACGGTGGAAAGTAGTTTGTCCAGATCTTGGGCCAGGATGGCCGTCGGTGTACCGGGCAGATCGCTCTTCGCACGGATGACCACGTCAATACCCTCGGGTAGTTGAGCGATACGAGTGCTCATGAGAGCCCGCAGGACGCGTTTGGTGCGGTTGCGGACCACGGCGTTGCCCACGGCCTTAGAGACGACAAGACCGACGCGCGGCGGTTGACCCGCACGCGCATCGGTCGAGTTGACATGAACCACGACGAAGCGGCTGCCTGAACGAGATCCACCTGCTCCGCGTGCCCCTCGAAAAACTGCGGCGAAATCGGTGCTGCTTCGCAGACGATGACGCGCTGGCAGCACGCGTCGAGCCTCAGGCGGACAGTTCGGAGCGACCCTTGACGCGACGAGCAGCAAGGATGGCTCGGCCGGCGCGCGTGCGCATGCGCAGGCGGAAGCCGTGGGTCTTGGCCCTTCGACGGTTGTTGGGCTGGAATGTGCGCTTGCTCACGAGGTTCTCCGTTACTGCACAGCCATCCGGGGATCTGTGCTGAAGGTGGTGCAGGGTACAAGGTGGGACCACTCAACTGATTCGACGGGGAAAGGAATCCCCACTGTTTCCGAGCCGTTGATCGGCCACAATCGGAAACCCGCGGCCACCCAGAACTGCGTGGGATGCACGGGCATGCGAAAACGGCCCTCAATACAGGCATGGTCCACGGTACGGGAGCCGACCGGGCACGGTCAAACTCGCGCGGTTTGCCCGTGCGCTGTGCCACCAAATCGGTCGAAAGCCGCCTATGGTGGTCCCGCGGGACTATCTCTGTCAGGCGACATGCAGGTGAACACCAGGTTTGGTGAGCATGAACACTACGATCTCGACCCTCGTACGGCGCCCGTGAGGGCAGAACGCTGCCAGGCTCCGCACCCACATTTACGTCCACAACATATGCACAGGCTGTGGAAAAACGTGTGGAAGAAGGAGCATAAGATGCTCGAGCGACCAAGGGACCGACGCGGCTTGAGATCATGACAACGGGAGTGGAGATGTACCGATCGTGACGCAAGTACAGGTTGATTTCGGCCACGTCTGGCACAACACGTTGAGTGCACTGGACGCCAATGGGCTGGCCCCGACCCAGCGCGCGTTCCTGCACCAGGCCAAGTTCGTGGGCCTGCTCGAGCAGACCGCACTGCTGGCCGTGCCGGATGAGTACACCAAGGACTTTATCGAGACCCGGGTGCGCCAGCAGGTCGTGATGGCGCTGTCCAGCCAGCTCGGCATGGAGATCCGGTTGGCGGTCACAGTTGACCCCGCGCTACGAGCTGAGAACGCCGCCAAAGATCCCCCGGAACCCGAGGTGATCGCCGATCTGGCCAGCCTCAACGAGCTCGAAGCCGACGAGCTGCCAGACCTGAGCTCACCGTTCAGCACGATCCGGGCCACCAACGCGGGTGGCCAGTCCAGCCGGCCGCGGATCGCAGACCGTGATGCCACCGAGGTCGAGGCCACCCGGCTCAACCCCAAGTACACGTTCGACACCTTCGTCATCGGCGCCAGCAACCGCTTCGCACACGCTGCCGCAGTCGCGGTGGCTGAAGCGCCGGCCAAGGCCTACAACCCTCTGTTCGTCTACGGCCAGTCCGGGCTGGGTAAGACGCACCTGCTCCACGCGATAGGCCACTACGCCCGCAACCTCTATCCGAATGTTCGGGTGCGGTACGTGAACTCCGAGGAGTTCACGAACGACTTCATCAACAGCATCCGCGACGACAAAGCCTCGGCCTTCCAGAGCCGATACCGCAACGTTGACGTGCTCCTCATCGATGACATTCAGTTCCTCCAAGGCAAGGTGCAGACCCAGGAGGAGTTCTTCCACACCTTCAACACCTTGCACAATGCCAACAAACAGGTCGTCATCACCTCCGACCTGCCCCCCAAACAACTGGGTGGCTTCGAGGAACGAATGCGCAGCCGCTTCGAGTGGGGCCTGCTCACAGACGTTCAGCCACCTGACCTGGAGACCCGGATCGCCATTCTTCGCAAGAAGGCGATCCAGGAGAAGATGACCACCCCTGACGAGGTCCTGGAGTTCATTGCCAGCAGGATCACGACGAACATCCGTGAGCTCGAGGGCGCACTCATCCGGGTCACAGCGTTCGCCAGCCTCAACAGGCAGTTCGTAGACCTCAACCTGGCCGAGATCGTGCTCAAGGACCTCTTCCCGCAGGACCAAAGCAGCCAGATCACGTCCGCAACGATCATGGCCCAGACCGCGGCCTACTTCGGCCTGACCATGGAGGACCTGTGTGGCGCGTCACGCTCCAGGGTCCTGGTCACCGCCAGGCAGATCGCGATGTACCTGTGCCGCGAGCTCACCGAGCTGTCCCTACCTAAGATCGGACAGTTGTTCGGCGGGCGCGACCACACCACCGTCATGCACGCCGACCGCAAGATTCGTCAACTGATGGGCGAACGCCGCGCAACCTACAACCAGGTCACCGAGCTGACCAACCGGATCCGTAACCAGTCTGGTTAGGGACCCAAGAGGTTCGTCCACACAGTCATACACAGCCCAGTGGCCTAACCATCGGCCCGTGACCAGCCGTCCACGCCTCCGGGACCCGTTTCGTCCACAGCCTGGGGATAACTCTGTGGACGTTTCCTCCCGGAAACCACCAACCGGCTGTGAACTCAAGGAGGAAAACATGTGGATGACGGCCTCTGGTGCTGTTGGTAACCACACTCTCGCCAGGAGTGCCCTGTGGACAACTGGAACTCATCCACACGATTGCGGTGCAGTGCCGAGATCCTACCCACGAGTCACCCACCCGTCTTCAGCAGTGGCACCTGCGACGATGTGGCTTATCCACAGAATCCACAGGCCCTATGACGATGATGAGACCTTCAGAGAAATAGATCCGCTCCGAGTACCTGGGGACGAACGGCTCCCGATCAACCTCGTTGATGCCCCGTCACAAAACCTGAGGAACTCCAGCCAAATGTTGGCTGACAGACCTCCTGGCACTAGGGTCGATCCGCGCCCCTGTTCAAAGCGCAGCCGTATCGCTGTCAGCACCCATGTACGTCGAAGGGCGGGTTACCGATGAAGTTTCGGGTTGAACGCGATGTTCTTGCAGAGGCTGTGACATGGGTCGCTCGAGGACTACCAAGCCATCCTCCGGTACCTGTGCTGGCGGGCGTCCTGATCGAAGCCAATGACCAGGGAACTCTCACGTTGTCGGCTTTTGACTATGAGGTCTCGGCCAAGATCACGGTCGCCGCCGAGGTAGGAGAATCCGGGACGGTCCTGGTGCTCGGACGGCTCCTGGCTGATATCTCCCGCAACCTACCGGCCCGACCCATCGACGTGGTCACCGAGGGCACCAAGGTTCAGGTCACCTGCGGTTCAACCCGCTTCAGCCTGTTGATGATGCCGGCCGACGACTACCCCACCCTGCCCACAGCCCCGGCGGCCAGTGGCACCATTGCTGGTGACGCCTTCACCCAGGCTGTGGCCCAGGTCTCAATCGCCGCCGACCGAGGCGATACTTTGCCCATCCTGACCGGTGTGCGGGTCGAGATCGAGGGTGACAAGATCACCCTTCTGGCGACTGACCGCTACCGCCTGGCGATGCGTGAGCTGACTTGGAACCCTGCGGCCACAGACGCCAGCCATGTCGCTCTGGTGCCGGCCAGGACCCTGTTCGACACAGCCAGGGCCCTGGGCGCCCTGGGCTCGATTGAGATCCACCTCGGCAGCGCAGCCACAGGCGAGGGGCTGATCGGTTTTGAGGCTGGGCAGCGTCTCGCGACCACCCGCCTACTCGATGGCGAGTACCCGAAAGTCACCTCCATCTTCCCCTCCAGCGCAGACACCGAGTCGGTGATCGAGACAGCGCTTCTTGTCGAGGCGGTCAAGCGCGTCGCTCTGGTTGCTGAACGCAACACCCCGGTCCGCTTGCGCTTCAGCGACGGCCAGGTCACCATCGAGGCCGGCACCGGCGACGGGGCCCAGGCCAGCGAGGCAGTCGAGGCGGTGCTTACCGGACCGGAAATCGAGATCGCGTTCAACCCGCAGTTCCTGCTGGACGGGCTGGGAGCGGTAGGGACCACCTACAGCCGGCTGTCGTTCACCCAGAGCAGTCGTCCAGCGGTGCTCTCCGGTCAGGCCGAGCTCGACGGGCCTGCTGACACGTCCTACCGCTACGTCTTGATGCCCGTCCGCTTCGCCAGCTAACAAGCCACCTCACGGAAAAGCCACATTCACGGCTGCACTTGCTGCGGCCCAGGTACTGCAACAGGAGCTATGCCATGCACATTGGACTCGTTGGCCTCGGCAAGATGGGTGCCAACATGCGCGCGCGGATTCGCAGCGCGGGTCATGAGGTCACCGGGTACAGCCGAACCTCGCCCAGCCGCGACGTCACGAGCCTCGAAGAGCTGGTAGCCGCACTGCCCACCCCTCGCATTGTGATCGTCATGGTGCCCGCCGGTGCTGCGACCGCTCAGACCATCACCGCCTTGGGGGACCTTCTCTCCGAGGGGGACCTACTCGTGGATGGGGGCAACAGCAAGTTCACCGACGACATTGTGCACGCACAAGAGCTCAAGGCCAAGGGGATCGGGTTTGTCGACTGTGGTGTCAGCGGTGGCGTGTGGGGCCAGGAGAACGGGTATGGCCTGATGTGTGGCGGTGAGGCCACGCACGTCGAGATGGTGATGCCGATCTTTGACGCCCTTCGCCCGCAGGGCCCGCGCGACGAGGGCTTCGTCCACGCAGGCGAGGTCGGTTCTGGGCACTACGTCAAGATGGTCCACAACGGCATTGAGTACGGCCTCATGCAGGCCTATGCCGAGGGCTTCGAGCTGCTTTTGGCCAAGGAGACCGTCAAGGATGTCCCGGGTAGCTTCAAGGCATGGACCCGTGGGACCGTCGTGCGTTCCTGGTTGCTCGACCTTATGGTCAAGGCACTCGAGGAGGACCACGACCTTGGCCAGATCCGGGGCTATGTCAACGACTCGGGTGAGGGCCGCTGGACGGTGGAAGAGGGCATCGCCCACGCTGTGCCGATGCCGGTCATCACAGCCTCATTGTTTGCTCGGTTCTCCTCGCGCCAGGACGACTCCCCCCAGATGAAGGCCGTGGCCGCGCTACGCAACCAGTTCGGTGGACACGCAGTGACCAAAGCCGGCGAGTCCGGTGTCCTGACCGATCACTGACCTCTGGCCATCGTGCACCTGAGGCATCTGAGCGTCACGGACTTTCGGAGCTACCCCAGCGCCGAGCTGCCGTTGGCACCAGGGGTCACCACTCTGATCGGGCTCAATGGCCAGGGCAAGACGAATCTGGTCGAGGCGGCCGGCTATCTGGCGACGCTCGGCTCACATCGGGTGGCCACCGACGCGCCGCTGGTTCGTGCCGGTACCCAGCAAGCGATAGTGCGCGGTGTGGTCATCCGTGATGGCCGCGAGACCTTGATCGAACTTGAGATCAACACCGGACGTGCCAGCGGCCGAAACAGGGCTCGTGTCAACCACTCGGCAGCGGCTCACCCACGTGAGGTCCTGGGAACCTTGCGCACGGTGCTGTTCGCCCCTGAGGACCTGGGCCTGGTCAAGGGCGATCCCTCCGAACGCCGCCGGTTCCTGGACGAGCTGCTCGTGGCTCGTCAGCCTCGATGGGCGGGTGTCCGGTCCGAATACGACAAGGTGCTCAAACAGCGCAACGCCCTGTTGAAGTCCGCAGCTCCGGTGCTGCGGCGCGGTGTTCGCCGTCCTCACATCGGATCCACATCCTTATCCACAGTTTCTGTGGATAAGGATGTGGATCCGAGCGAGAGTGCGCTGCGCACCCTTGATGTGTGGAACAGCCACCTTGCCAAGGTCGGCGCCCAGCTGTTGTATGCCCGGCTGCGGCTGATGCGTGACCTCACCCCCTATCTCACCAAGGCCTATGACGAGGTCAGTGCGGCCCAGTCCGACGCACGTATTGCTTATAGGTCTTCCCTGCGCGAGGAAACGTCCGCCGCAATCGCGGCAGGCGTGGTTCCTGAGTTGCAGGAGCTGCATGATGAGCTGTTGGCCTCTCTCGAGGCGGTCCGGGTCAACGAGATCGAGCGCGGCATCTCCCTGGTCGGACCCCATCGCGATGATGTGGTACTGACCCTGGGCTCACTGCCAGCGAAGGGCTATGCGAGCCACGGCGAGGCCTGGTCCTATGCACTGGGGCTGCGGCTGGCGGCATACCAGCTGTTGCGGCACGACCTTGGCGAGGACCCGGTGCTGATTCTGGACGACGTGTTCGCCGAGCTCGACTCGGGTCGCCGTGAAAGGCTGGCCATGCTGATCGCCGACTGTGAGCAGGTACTGATCACTGCTGCCTTCCCAGGCGACGTGCCCGCCACTCTGTCAGACTCTGGAACGACCTATCGGGTGACCCTGGGGCAGGTGGTCCGTGCCGATTGACGATGCACCGATTGACGATGCACCGATTGACGATGCACCGGATGCCGCGCCGCCGGCTGTTGAGGCGAGCAACCATGTACCGGCGGACACCGCAGACACAGCGGCGGCATCCGCCCTGGCGCGGGCGCGTGAAGTTGCCCAGGCCAAGGGTCTGCGACCGGGCAGCAGACCGAGGCGCAAACGAAACCCCAACGCCCAAAGCGCCACTGCGGCTGCCTCGGGACATGACGGCCGCGACCCGTCGTTGCTTGGTGACCAACTGGACCGGCTGCTGCTCGATCGCGGATGGAACATTGACGTGGCCATCGGCTCAGTTATGGGTCGGTGGCCGGCGATCGTTGGTCACGAGGTGGCAGCACACTGCGTACCCGTGACGTTCAGCGATGGAGTCCTGAGCGTGCGGGCGGAATCGACAGCCTGGGCCACCCAGCTTCGGCTGATGTCGTCGACGATTCTGGCGCGGCTCGAGACCGAGGTCGGAAAGGATGCGGTCACCGAGCTTCGGGTCCAGGGCCCGAGCGCCCCGTCATGGTCCCGGGGCCTGCGAAAGTCGACGGGACCCGGTCCGCGCGATACATACGGATGACCCGTGATGGGATGCCACACATAGCGGCCATCTGCGGGCGGTGAGAGACCCAGTCACGTGGGGGGAGTAGGAACTGGCCACCTCTTTGCCGGAAAATGGCGCTAACGGGCCTCCTGAGCACTTTCTTGCCAGTGCCGACGGGTAGACTGGACAAGATTCGGCGGCCTACCTGACGAGGTGCCTGGGGTTTGCTTCACGTGAAACATCACGGAGGCCTCAGGGGAACTCCTGACGTCTGGTGTGGCCGCTTCCACTGCCCGACCTTGGCCGACAAGTCCCGCGATGCAGGTTCCCGGGCCGTACGGACCACTGGACAACTGTAGGAAAGCCAAAAGGAGCACCGTGTCCGAGGTCAGCCCAGAGAACGTGCCCGACGCTGAGGTCCCATCAACGGCGAAAGCACTCAGACCAGACGGACCGGCTTACGACGCGAGTGCCATCACTGTCCTTGAAGGTCTCGAGGCGGTCCGTAAGCGTCCCAGCATGTACATCGGCTCCACCGGTGAGCGTGGGCTGCACCACCTGGTCTGGGAGGTCGTCGACAACTCCATCGATGAGGCGCTGGCCGGCTATGCCGACCACATCGAGGTCACCTTGCAGCCTGATGGGGGGGTCAAGGTCGTGGACAACGGCCGTGGCATCCCGACGGACGTCATGATTGGGGAGGGCAAGCCGGCCGTCGAGGTTGTGCTGACGCAACTGCACGCCGGGGGTAAGTTCGGCGGCGCCGGCTACTCGGTCTCAGGTGGGCTGCACGGAGTTGGTATCTCCGTGGTTAACGCGCTCTCGGACAAGGTTGAGGTCGAGGTCCGCCAACTCGGCCATGTGTTCCGCCAGACCTTCCTGGTGGGGGTGCCCGCAGCCGACCTGTCCAAGGATGAGGTCACCGACGAGACCGGAACCACGGTTACCTTCTGGGCCAGCCCCGACATCTTCGAGACCACCACTTATGAGTACGAGACACTACGTGCCCGGTTTCAGCAGATGGCGTTCCTGAACAAGGGTCTGACCATCACGTTGACCGACGAACGTCCTCGGGCCATCGAGGCGGCCGTGGATGCCGACGCGGCCGAGGAACTCGATGACCCTGACGTCGACGCCAAGCCGGTCAAGCCGCGCACGGTCGCCTACCGCTATGAGGACGGCCTTGTCGACTACGTCAAGCACCTTGTCTCTTCTAAGCGTTCCGAGCCGGTGCACCCCGAGGTCATCTCCTTCGAGCTCGAGGACAAGACGAAACACATGTCCCTCGAGGTTGCGTTGCAGTGGACCAGTGCGTACTCCGAGTCGGTTCATACATACGCCAATACCATCAACACCCACGAAGGTGGTACGCACGAAGAGGGCTTTCGGGCCGCGATGACAAAACTGGTCAACGACTTCGCCCGAGGCCAGAAGCTGCTCAAGGACAAGGACGACAACCTTACCGGCGATGACATCCGTGAGGGACTGACCGCGGTCATCTCAGTCAAGCTTGGCGAGCCGCAGTTCGAAGGCCAGACCAAGACCAAGCTCGGTAACTCTGAGGTCAAGGGATTCGTCCAGCGGGCCATGACCGACGAGCTTGGCCACTGGCTGAGTGCCCACCCGACTGAGGGCCGCGACATTGTCCGTAAGTCCGTCCAGGCGGCAGCGGCTCGGATGGCGGCACGCAAGGCTCGTGAGGCCACTCGTCGCAAGGGTTTGCTGGAGTCCGGGGGTCTACCGGGCAAGCTGCGCGACTGCCAGAGCAGCGATCCCACCATCAGTGAGGTCTTCATCGTCGAGGGCGACTCGGCCGGTGGTTCAGCGGTCAGAGGCCGCAACCCGCACAACCAGGCGATCCTGCCGATCCGGGGCAAGATCCTTAACGTCGAGAAGGCTCGGATCGACAAGGTTCTGGCGAACAACGAGGTCCAGGCTCTTATCTCCGGCTTTGGCACCGGCATCGGCGAGGACTTTGACCTTGACAAGGCTCGCTATCACAAGATCGTCCTGATGGCAGATGCCGATGTCGACGGCCTGCATATTCGGACGCTGTTGCTGACGCTGCTGTTCCGCTTCATGCGCCCGCTGATCGAGGCCGGCTACGTCTATCTCGCTCAGCCGCCGCTCTACCGTCTCAAGTGGAGCAACCACCCGCACGAGTATGCGTACTCCGACCGTGAGCGCGACGTCATGCTCGTGGCGGGCCAGGGCCACGGATGGCGGTTGCCCAAGGAGGCCGGCATCCAGCGCTACAAGGGCCTGGGTGAGATGGACTACCAGGAGCTATGGGAAACCACGATGGACCCCCATCACCGCATCCTGCTCCAGGTCACCCTCGACGACGCTGCGGCCGCGGACGAGATCTTTGCGATTCTGATGGGCGAGGACGTGGAGAGCCGACGCAGCTTTATCCAGCGCAACGCCCGCGACGTCCGCTTCCTTGACATCTAGGGCCAACCCGCGCCGCGGGCTTTGCGTCATACAGACTGAGAATGCACCAGAAAGTAAGGACAGCGCGTGACTGAGCAGCCGCCGATCATTGAGACCGACCGCATCGAGCCGGTCGACATCAACCTGGAGATGCAGCGCAGCTACATCGACTATGCGATGACGGTCATCGTCAGTCGGGCACTGCCGGACGTGCGTGACGGCATGAAGCCCGTGCACCGCCGCGTTGTCTATGCGATGTATGACGGGGGCTACCGACCGGACCGCGGCTACAACAAGTGCTCACGCGTTGTCGGTGAGGTCATGGGTCAGTACCACCCTCATGGCGATGCCTCGATCTACGACGCGTTGGTGCGGTTGGTGCAGGACTGGTCGCTGCGCTATCCGCTGGTCGACGGGCAGGGCAACTTCGGTTCACCAGGTGACGACCCAGCTGCCGCGCCGCGATACACCGAGTGCCGGATGGCGGCACTTGCCATGGAGATGGTTCGCGACATCGACCAGGACACAGTTGACTTCAAGGACAACTACGACGGCAAGACCCAGGAGCCAACGGTTCTACCGAGTCGCTTCCCGAACCTGCTGGTTAATGGCTCAGCCGGTATCGCGGTGGGCATGGCCACCCAGATTCCGCCACACAACCTGCGTGAGGTCGCCACCGGTGTCCAGTGGTTCCTGCAGAACCCTGAGGCTCCCCGCGAGGAGTTGCTCGCGTACCTGATTACACAGATTCAGGGACCGGACTTCCCCACCGGCGCGCTGATCCTGGGACGAAAGGGCATCGAGGACGCCTATCGCACCGGGCGCGGTTCGATCATCATGCGCGCTGTGGTCGAGGTCGAGGAGATCCAGAACCGCATCTGCCTGGTCGTGACCGAGCTGCCGTACCAGGTCAACCCGGATAGTCTCGCGCAGAAGATCGCCGAGCTGGTGAAAGAGGGCCGCCTGGCTGGGATCGCTGACATCCGGGACGAGACCTCAGGGCGAACCGGCCAGCGGCTGGTGATCGTGCTCAAGCGCGATGCCGTAGCCAAGGTGGTACTCAACAACCTATACAAACATACCCAGCTGCAGACCACGTTCGGTGCCAACATGCTCGCCCTGGTTGACGGTGTGCCTCGTACCTTGCCGCTGAGCGCGTTCATCCGTCACTGGGTCGAGCACCAGATGGACGTCATCCGCAGGCGGACGGCGTTCCGGCTGCGCAAGGCCGAGGAGGAGGCCCACATCCTTCGCGGGCTGCTCAAGGCCCTGGACGCCCTGGATGAGGTCATCTCTTTGATCCGCGCCTCGGCTACGGTCGAGGTGGCGCGCGACGGGCTGATTCAGCTGCTCGGCATCGACGAGCTGCAGGCCCAGGCGATCCTCAACATGCAGCTGCGCCGTCTGGCCGCTCTCGAGCGGCAGAAGCTGATCGACCGTCACGATGAGCTGCAGGCCATGATCGATGAGTTCACCGCGATCTTGGCCTCACCCCAGCGCCAGCGCACGATCGTCAGTGAGGAGCTCGCCGAGATCGTGGCCAAGTACGGCGACGATCGCCGGACCAAGGTCGTGCCCTTCGACGGGGACATGTCCATGGAGGACCTCATTCCCCAGGAGGACGTGGTCGTCACGATCACCCGAGGAGGCTATGCCAAGCGCACCAAGGTCGACCTGTACCGCTCTCAGCATCGAGGCGGCAAAGGTGTCAAGGGCGCTTCGTTGCGCGGTGACGACATCGTGGAGCACTTCTTCATCACGACAACCCACCACTGGCTGTTGTTCTTCACCAATCTCGGCCGGGTCTACCGCGCGAAGTCCTACGAGCTCCCCGAGGCCGGTCGTGACTCCAAGGGTCAGCACGTCGCCAACCTTCTGGCCTTCCAGCCGGGCGAGCAGATCGCGCAGGTTCTGGCCCTTCGTGACTATGTCACCGACCCCTACCTGGTGCTCGCGACCCGCAAGGGCCTGGTCAAGAAGACGCGCCTGTCGGAGTACGACTCCAACCGATCGGGTGGCCTCATCGCGGTCAACCTGCGCGACGGCGACGAGCTGGTCGGTGTGGGGGTCGCCTCGGCGGTCGATGATCTGTTGCTCGTATCGGTCAAGGGCCAGTCGGTCCGGTTCACCGCCGACGACACGACATTGCGTCCGATGGGTCGTTCCACCAGCGGCGTGACCGGCATGAAGTTCCGCCCCAGAGACCACCTTCTCTCGATGAGTGTCATCGTGAACGGCTCCGACCCAGATGTGTTCGTGGTGTTCGAGAACGGCCTGGCCAAGCGTTCTCTCGCATCGGACTACACCGCCAAGGGCAGGGGCATCCTGGGTGTCAGGGTCGCCCAGCTCTCCGAGAGGGGCGGTGACCTGGTCGGCGCGCTCACCGTCGATGGTGAGGATGAGGTCATGGTCGTGATGGAGAAGGGCAAGATCGTCCGCTCCCGGGTCGACGAGGTGCGGCGGACCGGCCGCAACACGATGGGCGTTCAGTTCGCCGCCCCGGACAAGCATGACTCGATCGTTGCGGTGGCACGCAACGCTGATCGAGGTATCGAGGTTGTGCTCGGCAGTGTTGTGGATACTGGAGAGCCGGGCCCGGCCGCGACAGCTGACCTAGATGGCCCAATACTGGCGGTTAGCGCGTCTGAAGACGCACCGGCGGTTGGTAGCGTAACCTTTGATCCCAACACGGATGAGAATGTGGACGACAATGCGGGAGGCAGCGAGTGAGCAGTCTTGGCCAGGCCGGCACTGCACTACGCGCTGACGGTCCGCCGGAGCCTGTCCAGACGGGCAGAGGTGCGGTGACGCCCGGACGAGACCCGGTTTCCGTACCGCGTCGGGTCAAGCTCAGTGTCTCGCGGGTCGACCCATGGACGGCAATGAAGCTGTCATTCCTACTGTCGGTTGCCGTCGGCATCGCAGGGGTGGTCATGATCGCGGCCCTGTGGCTCATCCTGTCCAGCATGGGTGTCTTCACAGACATGAACCGCACCGTGGACAGCGTCCTGAATACCACAAGCGGCCCGAAGTTCGATCTCATGAACTACATCGGGCTCGGTCGCGTGGTGTCGCTGACGATCGTCATCGCGGTTATCGACGTCATCTTGGTGACTGCGATCTCGACACTGGGCGCGTTCCTGTACAACGTCTGCTCAAGCCTTGTCGGCGGTCTGCAGATCACCCTGACGGATGACTGAAGCCCGGCATCCCCGCGCAAGTCAGCGGTGCATCGGGGGCCGTTTTGCAGGGGACGACAAGGGTGAGGTAACGTCATGCGTCGCGCGCCTGTGACTCGTGACTTGAGGGTCCTGGCTAGCGGGAGATGGCGAACGGGCCTATAGCTCAGACGGTTAGAGCGCTTCCCTGATAAGGAAGAGGTCAGAGGTTCAAGTCCTCTTAGGCCCACTACCTTCTCCTTGTCTTCCAGTGACCGGCGATGAGCGGCACAATGGTTTTGCACGAGTTTCACGACTACGATGAGCTGTACGAAGGAGCATCGGTCATGAAGAAGATCCTGTTGCTGATCGCCGCCGTTGCCGGCGCCCTCGCCATCCAGAAGAAGTTCAAGGACCAGCAGGCCGAGCAGGACCTCTGGGCCGAGGCGACGGACAAGGTCTAGGCTGCTTTAGCTCAGCTGAACGACAGCCCAGGCTGGACCATTACAAGGAGACGCCCTCGGGGACATAGCTCAATTGGTAGAGCGCCTGCTTTGCAAGCAGGAGGTCCGGGGTTCGATTCCCCGTGTCTCCACCCAGGAACGGCCAGGTCAGAGGCATAATCCTCTGACCTGGCCGCCCTCTTGGCCATGCCAAACCCAACGTGCCACCTGCGTGCCACTAGCCGGCTAGATGAGCACTAGGGTCGGGCCCTTTGTCGCCTTGGTCGTGCTCGCAGTCGGCCTGGTCTGGAAGCTTCTCCGTCGTCGCCGTAATGAGTAGGTCAAGAGCGTCGGCTATCGCACGGTCCGCACCAGAGCTTGCATGCTGGTAGATCAGCGCTGCGCGAGGGCTGTCATGGCCCATTCGCGTCATGAGGTCACGGAGGCTGGTGCCGGTCTGCGCCGCCAGTGTGTTGCCGGTGTGCCGCAGATCATGGAAATGCAGTCCTGGGAACCCGAGCGTCTTGCATGTCTCGCCCCACCGGTGGGGCGAGGCCATCGCCTTACAGCGAGACGATCTCGACCTAGATGCCCGGACAGTCAGCGTGACCAAGGCCTACAGCGAGGTAAACGGATCGATCCTTGTGGTGGGGCCAACAAAATCCCGAGCTGGGGTGCGCACCGTGAGCGTTCCAGCGCTCGTAGTGCCGTACCTCAAGGATCACTTCGCCAAGTTCACCCTGACCACAGATGGCGCACTGGTCTTCACTGGAGTGACAGCGGACACGACAAACTGCCCGGAGACGGCCACGAAGCTGCCCGGTGGCGG
>OBLW0100000952.1_pt1 | contig 24899 bp, 9 predicted proteins | sample 1520161 | NCBI WGS metagenome assembly OBLW01 (sample SAMEA3539309, study PRJEB22396) | soil metagenome | biome: tundra; feature: field; material: soil | place: USA | collected 2010-05 | depth 0.15 m | reverse complement strand
GGCTGACGCCAGTGACGGGTTCATCCTCGTCCCGCACATCACGCCGGGCGGGCTCGACGAGTTCGCCGACGCGGTCGTGCCGCTGCTGCAGGAGCGGGGTGTCTTCCGCGCCGGCTACCAAGGCAGCACGCTGCGCGAGCACCTGGGCCTGGCGCCGCTATGGGCCGGCTCCCCCGTGGCGCGGGCGGCATCATGAAGGCCCACAGCGTCCTGCACCTGCACCCCGGCTCGGCAACGTAAAGGACCCCGCCATGGCCGCCACGCCGCTCTCCGTGCTCGACCTCGTGCCCGTCACTTCCGGCGGCACCGCCGCCGAGGCACTGCGCAACAGCATCGACCTGGCCCGTCACGCCGAACGCCTCGGCTACGCCCGCTACTGGTTCGCCGAGCACCACCTCAACCCCGGCGTCGCCGGAACCTCGCCGGCTGTCGTCCTCGCCCTCACCGCGGCCGCGACCTCGGCGATCCGGATTGGCTCCGGCGCGGTCCAGCTCGGCCACCGCACCGCGCTGTCAACGGTCGAGGAGTTCGGGCTCGTCGACGCCCTGCATCCCGGCCGCCTTGACCTCGGCCTCGGCCGTTCGGGAGGACGGCCGGCCAGCCGTGATGGCGGGCCGGCGCAGGCCGGCGGGACGCAGGTCGTAGACGGCCGGGCACCCAATGGCTTGCGCATTCCCCCGCGGTTCTCCCCCGAGCACCTCCTGGCGTCCCCACGGTTCCAGCTGCAGAAGACGCTGCTGCAGCAGCCCAGCGCGCAGGCGCAGGACTACGGCGAGCAGATCGACGACATCCTCGCGCTGCTCCGCGGCAGCTACCGTTCCGCCGACGGTGTCGAGGCGCACGTCGTCCCAGGCGAGGGCGCGGATGTCCAGGTATGGATCCTCGGCAGCAGCGGCGGCCAGAGCGCCCAGGTCGCCGGGGCGAACGGCCTGCGATTCGCCGCGAACTACCACGTCAGCCCGGCGACCGTGCTCGAGGCCGCCGAAGGATACCGGGCGGCATTCCGGCCGTCGGCCGACCTGGACCGGCCCTACGTCAGCGTCTCCGCCGACGTCGTCGTCGCCGCGGACGAGGCCACCGCACGGGAACTCGCCACCGGCTACGGCCTGTGGGTCCGCAGCATCCGCTCCGGCGAGGGCGCGATCGCGTTCCCGACCCCGCAGCAGGCCAGGGCGCACACCTGGACCGACGCGGACCGGGCCCTGGTCGCCGACCGGGTGGACACCCAGTTCGTCGGCTCCCCGAAACAGGTCGCCGGCCAGCTCGAGCAACTGCAAGAAGCGACGGGCGCCGACGAGCTGATCATCACGACGATCACCCACGACCACGCCGACCGGGTCCATTCCTACCAGTTGCTCGCGGAGGAGTGGCAGCAGAGATGAGCGTCCCAGTTACGCGGCGGCCGGTTGAAGTCAATTCCAGCGAGTGAAATGTATTAGACGGCTCGGCGATCAGCCATGTTTAGCACCATTCGGCCAAGACGCTTTCCCCGAGCCCGGGTGGGCAATCAGGTCAAATATCCTGTGGCTGTCGTTGACGACCTCACGTATTGTTCAAAGGTGTCGGCGGAGGCGGTTCCCGAAGCCGGCGCGCGGCGCTGATCCTCCGGGCGGAGACGCATCTTCTGGGCATAGGCGCCGGCGGACGGGACGGTGGACGTGAGGGTACCGGGGTCACCTGAGCCCTTCGTGGGCCGGACAGCCGAGCTGGACGCCCTGGCCGAGGCCTACGCGCGCGCCTCGGATGGCCACCCGGGGATCGTCTGCGTGGAGGGTCCGGCGGGGATCGGCAAGACCGCGCTGGTCCGCGCATTCCTGGCGGCGGCTGCACCTGTGGTGGTTGTCTCCGCGAGCAGTGACGAGGCCGAGACGACGCTGCCGTGGGGGGTGGTCTCGCAGCTGGCCCGGGGCGCTCCGGCCGGCCGGAGCGGGCCGCTGGGGAAGCTCGCTGAGCTGAGCCCCGGCGCCGACCCGCTGGCCTCGGGCCGGCTGCTCCTCGAGGCCGTGGGCATGCTGGCACCTGGACGGCCGGCGGTGCTCGTCGTGGAGGATCTGCACTGGGTCGACCAGCCCTCGGCGCAGGCTCTGCGGTTCGCGCTGCGCCGGCTGAGCGAGGAGTGCGTCCTGGCCCTGGTGACAACGCGGCCAGAGGGACCGGTGCACTTTGATGACGGGTGGCGGCGGTTGTTTGACGACCGGGGACAGCGCCTGAGGTTGGCCGGCCTGGGGCCACCTGAGGTAGCCCAGCTGGTCTCAGCCCTGGGCGGGGGCATTCTGTCGGGGCCAGCGGCTCACCGGCTGTGGCGCCACGCGGGCGGTAACCCGCTCTATACCCGCTGTCTGATCGAGGAACTCGATCCGGTGGCGCTGATGGCGGCCGGCGGGCCGCTGCCCGCTCCCCGGTCGCTGGCGATGTTGCTGGTGACCCGGCTGGCGGCGTGCGCCCCAGGGACCCAGGACCTGGTCTCAGCGGCCGCGGTGCTGGGAGAGCGCTGCTCGCTCACCCTGGCTGCGTCATTAGCCGGCGTCCTGGCACCGGCCGATGCATTGGGAGAAGCGCTGGCGGCACGGTTGCTGGCCGAGAACCACGATGAGGGTGTCCGCCAGGTGCAATTTCCGCATCCGCTGGTGCGGGCGGCCATCTATTCCGATCTGAGCCCTGCCCTACAGGCCGAGCTGCACCTCTCTGCTGCACGGCTAACGGCCGGTGCTGTTGCGCTGTCTCACCGGGTCGCTGCGGCCGCTGGACCGGATGCCGCCCTGGCGGCCGAACTGGCGGAGCTGGCCGCGGCGGAGTCGGCCAGTGGGCTTTACGCGTCCGCGGCCGGTCATCTCATCAGCGCCTCCGACCTGAGCGCAGAACCAGCGCTGCGGGAAGAATGGCTGCTAGCTGCCTGCACCTTGTGGCTGCGGGCCGGCGCGGTCCATGAGGTCAGTTCCCGGCGCGGGCTGCTCGAGGCACTGGCACCCAGTCCCCGGCGGGATCACCTCCGGGGATTCCTGGCGCACCTTGAGGGACGCCCCGACGAAGCCAGGCACGCCTTGCATGCGGCTTTGAACCAGCTACAGGCGACAGACGGCAAGGATGCCCTGGCCGCAGAGGCGGCGGCGCGCCTGGCCGGGCTGGCTGTCTTTGACTGGGACTGGCAAGCGGCTCTGGCCCTGGTGCCCAGCATTGCAGGCACCGGCTCACGGCTGTCATTGCTGATCCGCTGCATCGCCCTGACGATGGCAGGGTGGACGGCCGATGCGCGGAACCTTCTCGACGCCGCTCTCGGAAACCCCAGTCCGGGGCGTGGCCACGTGCTGGAAGGCCTGGCCCGGGGCTTCACCGGAGCGTGGTCCGACGACCTGGACGCAGCGAAGCGTGACCTGGAGGCGATCGTGAGCCGCCCGGACGGCTTCGGCGGCAGCTTGCGGTCCGCGGCCCACTGGCTGCTGGCCGACGTCTACTACCGCCTCGGAGCGTTCGACGATGCCGTTGTCACCGCTGAGCTGGCGCGCTCGCTGCTGCAAGACACTGGCCGGGCCAGGAGCCCGGAGATCGCGATGGCCCATGCCGTCGCTGCGTATGCGGCATCAGCACGGGGCGATTGGGCTGACGCGCGGGACAACGTCGACGCCGTCCACGCGCGGGCCGGGCCGGCCGCATCCAAGTTCGAGCGCACCTGTGCGGCGGCCGCCCGCTGGTCCCTGGCTGTCGCCCGCGACGATCCGCAGAGGATGCTCCAGGCCGCGTGCGCTTATGACACAGTCGCCGACACGCCCGAGCTGTCCCTCTTTCCGTTCGGGCCGGTCATGGCCGAAGCCCTGTGGCGCAACGGCCGGCTAGAGGAAGCCGCCGCCAAGCTGGCCGCCTACGAAGCCCAGGCCCGCCGGCTCGGCCGGGACTCGGCACTGGTCAGCGCGTCCCGCGTCCGCGGCCTGCTCGAGGCCGACCGCCACAACCTCGATACGGCGCTGCACGCCTTCGACGAAGCGGCGCCGATAGCGGCCAGGCTCCCCCAGCCCCTCGAAGCCGCCCGCTTCAAAGCCGCCCACGGCGCCGTCCTCACCCGGATCGGCAAACGCACGGCCGCGGCCAATACGACAGCCGAAGCGCGGAGCATCCTCGAAAGGATCGGCGCCCGGCCGTATCTCGAGCGCGCCGAACAGCAGCTCGACCGGCTCGGCCGCCGGATCCAGCAGCGCCCAGGGACAGGCCACCTCACGGCATCCGAACTGGTGGTCGCCCGGCTCGTCGCTTCCGGGCTGTCCAACAAGCAAACCGCCGAGCGGCTCACGGTCAGCCGCAAGGCCGTTGAGTTCCACCTGGCCAATGTCTATGCCAAACTCCAGATCTCGTCCCGATCGCAGCTGGCCGCCAGACGCGATTGCCTGGGACCCTAGCGGCCATCCGCGCCAGAAACCCTAGGGATTTCCCTAGGGACATCCGTACCCCCTGTTCCTCACTATTGGCACACGCAGTGCCCGCATCGTGACGAAGGGAGCGGGGCGTGCGTTTCGAACTGAACTGCTCCGCTGACCACGACGGCCGTCTCGAGGGCACCCTCGCCTGGGAAGACGGTGACCCCGTCTCCTTCTCCGGCACGTTGGAGCTGCTGCGGCTCCTCGAAGACCAGACTCCCCGCCAGCCTGACGCAAAGAACCAGGCGGCGCCTGGTATGGGCGACGTGCCATGACGGGCGAGATGTGGTCATCCACCTGCCGGAGGGCGAGGACTCCGATGTTGCTCATCGTGTCCGGCGCCGAGGATCCGTCTCACCTGCTAGTCCTCACCGGCGTCGGCTGAGGGGAGTGTTTAAAGGTGGCGGACTGCGGTGGATCTACTGAATTTGTGCTCGAGCGGCAGACCGTCGACGGCTACCGCACCCGCGAGGATGCGCAGGGCGCAGCGCAAGACCACATCCGCAAGCTTGCGGCTGAACAGTCGCAAAGCATTTGCAAGGGGACCTGCGACCCGGAGACGTCGCGATGCAAGGCGGTTGTGCTTGACCAGGATCTCGCCGAGCCGGCCTGTACCTTCATGCATTTCGACGATGACGGCGACCCTTCCTTTGGCTGGCTTGTAGAGGGGACGATCACGGTGCATTGCGTCTGCGTCGGGAAACACCGGCCTAACAAGCCCATTCCCCCGGTGCCCATGCCCGTGCCCGTGCCTGTGCCCGTGCCTGGCAGCACCGAGGCCGCGCCAAAGAGGCGGGCGCGGAAGGCAACGGGACGGCAGCAGCCAACTGGACCTCAGTAAGGCACGTGATAGGCGATGCAGAACACCGACTTCTGCCCGGCGCCCCCTGCTTTCTCCGGGACGGAGTGCGCAGTCATCTTGGCCTGCTTTTCTTTTCCGGCTAACCCAAAGCCGCGACGGTCCACTCGCCTGCTGAGAGGCAGCTCATGCCATCGATCGTGATCCGTCTTCACCCGGACAAAGCCGTCGACCCAAACGTATTCACGACCTATCTGCAGAACCTGCAGATCCAAGCCTTTGACATTTCCTTCGGGGCCGCCAAGATAGGCGCGCAGGCCGGCCAGACTGCGGCGTTCTTCCCGGCGGCGGTCAATCCGCCCTTTCCCCTTATTCCTCCACCCCTGGGGGGCGGACCGCCGGATTTCGGCGCGAACGCGGGGGCACATACGGGCATCGTCCAGCAGTACGCAATAGAAGTCTCCCTCCCCCCGCTATGGGCACCGGTGTCATTGGCGACCGCCGTGATCGAGGTCCCGGCCACGGGATACGAGAACCTCCGGCTGGCCGTATCCCGCGGCGCCGAGGAGATCGACGCGGGTGGGCCGTTCTACAACGTTGTGCTCGACCCTGGCTCGCTGACTCCTGACCAGTTCCAGTACAGCAGTGTCACCAGCCTCTACCTGGCCCTTCCGGCCCCGGTGACCGCCGCCAACGCCGTGTACCTGACCTTGCCCAGCGACGGCAGCCCTCCGGAATTCGACCAATTGCTGACCGCGGTCAACGGCGTGCTGGGCGTCGATCCCGGCGGCGCCGCGCTGCCCGACCTGGGAACGCTGACCCCCGATCAGTGCCGGAACATCGCCTACGAGATCGTGTGGAGCCCGCAGCCCCCGTTGCCCGCACCGCCAGACCCGTTGTCCGATCTGTATGACGATCCGCCTAACCAGGGAACTCCCAGCGACCAGAACGAGCAGGACCGTAAGCAGTTTGAAGGCGCCCTGACGAGCTATTACGCCACGCCGAACGCCACCGCTGACCGGCTGGCCAAGTGGGTATACGCGCTAGCCGCCGCGTTTGCATGCCAGGAGGAAAGCCAGGCCGCTGGGCAGGCGCTGTTCGCGTTCCCAGTCCGTCCCGCTCAGCAGACCACGGCCCCCGTGAGCGAGACCGAAGTCCTCCTCGTGCCGTCGGCGCCCGCCAATCAGCTCGCGCCGAGTTTCGGGGTCCCCGCCGCCTACTTTTACGCCCTCGGCGCCAGCATGCCGGCCCAGGTGCCGCCGGATCAGCGCTACCGGATGGCCTGCGGTGACACCATCGTCCGCCTTCTCGCCGAGTTCACCGCCGCTTTCGACTCGGGGCTCATCGGCGACTCTTACCAAGTCGGCGCAGGCCCAGCGGTTAACCCGGCGCAGGCCGCCCGCCGCCTGTCCGCCCTCGTCATGTCGGGCGCCGCCGGAACGCCGCAATGCGCGGTAACAGCGACACTGCAGCCGCTCATCAACGACTGGCTGGCCTACCCGCCTCCCCCACCTCCGCCAGCCCCGGCACCGCCGGTCTGGAAGAGCTATCAGCCCGGCGACGACGTCACCGGCTTCTGGCCCGCCGAAGCCGCCGCTCAGCCCGCCGCATTCCTGGAGCTGGTTCTGTGCGCGTTGACCCAGGGCTACGTGCTCGCCGCGGGGGCCTCGCGGCCGCCGGCGCCGCCACCGCCGCCCGGAACGACGCTCGCTGACGAGATCCAGGCGTTCCTCGCGACGATCACCGCTCCCCCGACCGTGACGACCCTGGCCAACGTGACAGCGGGGCAGTGGACCAGCTATTTCCAGCCAACGACCGGGTACCTGCCGCCCTTCACCCGGCCGGGTAACCAGGCCTCGCAGATCGCGGCGTTCATCCGGCTCGTGCAGAAGTTCTTCGAGGTGGCGCAGCCGGCGCTGCCAGGTTCGTATACGGCACCGGCGGCCGGCATGCCGGCCGTACTGGCTCTGCCGTCTACGCCCTGGCTTGAGGCCTGCCTCAAGGCCTACCAGGGGATCGCTGGCGGTGGTGGGATCGGAACCGGGCTGGATCTCGCCGACTTGCAGCAGGCAGCGACCGCGGTGTTCGCAGGGGACGCACCCGCGCAGGCCTGGGCCGTGCAGGCCCTGCAGACCCTGGATGAGCTCTGGGCGCTGGCGAACGCCATGGTCCCCAAGCCCAGCGACCCGCTCGCATTCTCCATTATCGAGGCCCTCTACGCCCGGGGCCTGGCGAACCTGGCGGCTGTTCAGGACCTGCCGCTGGCTGACCTCCAGCACACGCTTACCGGAACCATCGCCTACGACTACGCCACCGCCATCTCTCAGGCCGCTCATGCCAACCCGCAATCCAGCGCCGGCCCGCAGGGACCATTCGTGCCGGTCAACCCGGACGGGTCGCTGACCGACTGCATCCCGCCGGCGCGGCGGTCCCCACTCGGCCCGGTGGCGTACCTGCACGAGATGCTGAAGTTGTCCGAGGCAGCCACCTGCGAGTCGCCGGCTGCCCCGCCCCCGCCCGACCGCGCGGATCTGGGCGACACGATCGCTGACCGCCGCGGGCCGGTAACCGCCATGCTCGCCAGCCGCGCCAACCTTGAGACTCCGATCCCGCTCATCGACATCGTCAACGAGTGCCTGGAGAACGTGGCGTCCAGCCTCCCGGCAACGGCGGGCGCCGTCTACGACACCGCGCCGTCAAACCTCGCCGGGCATCAACTGTGCCGCGAGGCGGACTGCTGCTGCCCGCCTGCTGATGACACGCGGCCGTGCCACGACCCGGCGGTGCTCTTCGCCGCGCTGCCGGAGAACTCCAGCCCGGCCACCCCGGTGGCGCAACCGAACAGCTACGAGGCGCTGCGCGGCGACTTCTCGGCACCCGGCCTGCCCTACTCTCAGCCCCTGGACGTGTCCCGCTCCTACCTGAGGGCTCTTGGCGGCTCCCGGCTCGCGGCGATGCGCGCCTTCCGCGAGCACATCACCGAGTTCGCCCTCGACCCAGCGCTGCCACCCCCCGGATTCCAGACCCATCTGTGGCGCTACCCGCTGCGCCTCGAGCTCACCGCGGAACTTCTCGGGCTGGCCCCGGAGGAGTTCAACCGCCTGTTCCAGAACCCCGGCGCTCTCCCCCCGTGGAATCTGTACGGATTTCCCTCGCAGGCCGCAGGCGGCGTGGACTGGACCCAGGCGGCAGCCGTCCTCTCCGAGTTCCTCAAGCGCACCGGGCTGACCTACTGCGAGCTGGTCGAACTGCAGCACTCAGGCCTGGCCGAGTTCCGCTACCAGGAAGCCGACGACGGCGAACTTCCCGACTGTGAGCCGTGCTGCCCAGAGGATGTCGTGCTGGACTTCGGCCCAGACCCGGCGGGCACCCTGGTGCTGCTGGCCACCTTCATCCGGCTGTGGCGCGCACTCCAACGCCGATGCGGGGACGGCTACTCCTTCGACCAGCTCGCCGATATCTACGCCGTCCTCGGCGGCCCAGCTGGCGGGCTCAACAGCGAGTTCATCCGCCAGCTCGGCGCCCTGGAGGTGCTCCGCCGCGACTTCCACCTACCGCTCCACGAGCGTAAGGACCCGCAGCCGGGAGCAACCGGTGCGGACCGCACCCACCTGCTGGCGCTGTGGGAGGGAACCGCCGCCAGCAAGTGGGGCTGGGCAGTGGGGGAACTGCATGAGCGGGTGCAGGAATATGCACGCACCCGGCACCGGGGCGCCCGCCGCCCGCCGGTGTTCGCCAAGCTGCTCAAGCAGAACCTTGATCCGCTGTCCCGGCTGGCTGGCTTCGACCCGGGGAATGCGCCTGACAGCTGGCACGCGCGCCCCACCTGCACACTGCGGTTCGCGGAGGTACTCGCGAAGATCTGCGCATCACATTTCGGAATCGGCGAGATTCTCTACCTGTTCACCGCCGACCAGCACGTGGACGGGGACGATCCGTTCCCGCTGCAGACCCAGAACGAGGCCCTGGACCTCCCGTTCGGCCTCCCCGAGGACGAGCGGAAGCACTCCCTCTGGGCACTGCGGGAGCGCCTGCTATCCGCAGAGATCGGCGAGGACGAGGCGGCCGGGTGGACCTGGGCCCGCATCCGGGCCTCGCTGCGCGAGGACTTCGGGTACGCCCCGCCTGCCGCGGGCCCGGACCCGCTCGCTTCCCTGGGGCAGCACTTCTTCCCGTCTGTGCTCGCAGCCGAGGGGATCGCGGTCAGCCCGGCGCAGCGCTGGTACCGGGTGACGCTGGCCGGCTCATCGGCGCCGATGTGGAACATCCCGCCCGGCGGGCCCTTCCATTACGACGACGCCCCCGCCAGCGAGCTGTCCGCTCAGCTGCCGCTCACGGACGAAGAGGTGATCGCGAAGCTGGCCGGGATACGCCAGCTGAACCCATCAGAGGCGAAGGCCGCCCAGGACCTGTACTTCCTGCCGCGGGTTGATCTGGCAGCTGTCGCGTTCCTGTTCCCCGATCTCATCGCGGCCGACCGGCACCTGATCCAGGAACGTGATGAGGCAGCCCGGTGGGCGTACTTCCGGCGTCACTTCGCCCTGGCCCGCGCCCGGTGCCGCATCATCGCCGAACACCTCTCCCGCCATGTGGCGCGGGTCACCAGGTGGTCTGCGCCGGACGGCCCGGAGGCCGCCTGGCAGGTCCTGAAGCACCTGTTCGCCGACGAGAACCAGGGCCTGACGCCATGGGAGTCCGACGAAGGCGGTACACCGGCAGTCACCTGGAAACTCCCGCCGGCGGGAGGGGCGTTCGCCGCACTCCTCGGCCTGGCCGGCACCGGCCTGGTGGGCGAGTTCACCAGCCCCGGCCCGGGCCAGCCCGTCCTGTGGCGCGAGGTCGGAGGGGTCCCCGACATGTTCGGCCGTGAGCGAAACGAACGCAACACCGCCGTTCCCACCGTCCTTCCCGCCATCGACCTGAGCCTCCCGCCCGGGGACCTGAGGTTCGTGGCCTTGCAGAACGGCTATGCCCTGCGGGACCGCGATGGCAGGCCCCTGGGCGGGGCACAGGGATTTGCCGTGCGATGGAAAGGTGTCCTGCTAGTCGAGCAAGGGGGACGGTACCGGTTCCTGGCCGGCGCACCGACGCAGGACGGAGAGCGGCCGGATTTCGACGCGGCGGAACAACGGCGGTGGCGGGTCACCCTCGGCCACGGACAGCGGACGCGGACAGTCCTGAACCACCAGTGGCCGGATGAGCAGGAGGGGGAGGTGGGCACGCTGCGCCTCGAGCGCGGGGCGCACGAGATCTTTATCGACTTCATGCAGCCCGCCCCGGAATTTGCCCAGGAGCGGGCCGCCGCACCGCAGCGCACCGGGTTCCAGCTCAAGTACGCCGGACCGGATAGCGACGGGCGATTCGTGGCAATACCACTCCGCCGCCTTTTCCGTGGCACGGCCAGCGAGACGCTCGCGACGGGGATCGACTTCCCGGAGGCCAGCCAGGCGCGAGCGTACCTCGACACCTGGTTCACCAGCAGCCTGCGGGACATCCGCCGCACGTATCAGCGGGCGTTCAAGGCGCTGCTGTTCGGCGACCGGTTCGGGTTGTCGGCGCGGCGGATCGCGGCCGGCGACGGGCAGTCGGAACTTGGCTACCTGCTGGCGAATCCCACCGCTTTCGCCGGGGTGTCTTACTACCGGAGCGACGGAGGGTTCACCAGGCACGCGGCCGGCTTCGACGTCAACTTCCTCCCGCTGCGAGATGACTACCGATCACCGCTACCAGCTCAGGACGACCGCGTGCAGCCGTCACCGCAGCGGACGCAGGCGCTGTTCGACTGGTGGGAACGGATCTTCGACTACGTGCGGATGCGGCAGGACGCGGAGGCATGCCGCACCACCCCGGCCTGGCTGCTGTTCCACGAGGCCCAGCAGAACCAGCCGCCAGACCCATCGCGCCTCCTCCGCCATCTGGGCATCGACCTGCGTCACGCAGGACTGCTGCTGAGCTACTTCGACGCCGTTGCTCCTGGCATCCGGCAGATCGAGAGCCCCGATCTGGAGGACGACCGGTGGGCCGTACGGGTGTGGCACGGCGAGGAATGGATACGCGGCGTGCTCCGCGAGTTCCAGCCGGCGGATATCACTGCGGCGCGGCCGTTCCTGTGGGTGGCCGACGACCCGGGCACGACCCTGGCCGGCCAGCCGCAGAGCGGTAACGCGAATCTGTCCGCCTTCGTTGCGGACGGGCTGTTCGAGAACGGCCTGCCCCGGAGGTATGAGGAGCTCCAGGAGATCAACAACGGGCTCCGGCGGCGGGCCCGCGATGCTCTGGTGACCTTCCTGTGCGCGACGGACCGGGTGGCGCTGCCCTGGGGAGGCCACGCCCAGACCCCAGGCGACCTCAGCGACCTGCTGCTGATCGACGTGGAGGCAGGGGCGTGCGAGCGGGCGAGCCGGATCGAGGAGACCACCACCGCCGTGCAGTCCTTCATCCGCCGCGCCCGGCTGGGGCTCGAGCAAGCGTGGGTCATCAGCCATCCGTTCGCACGGCTGTGGGACCGGCGGTTCGCCACGTTCGGCGTATGGGAGGCGTGCCAGCGCCGGGAGATCTACAAAGAGAACTGGATCGAATGGGAGGAACTCGGGCGGCCCCGCATCGCCGAGGCCTTCCAGTTCCTCGAGTCGGAGACCGGCCGCGCCGCGCTGACCATAGCCGTTCCTGGCGGGCTGGAGTGGTGGCCCGACGAGCGCCCACCCGAACACCCCGCCGATCACCCCGCCGAGCAGGCACTGCAATCCCGGGAGCCAGCGCGGCTCCAGCGGCTGGTCCCGCCGAGGGAAGGGCTGAGCCTGCTGGGCACCCCCGAGCGCGACGCGCGGCCTTCATGGCTCGCGCCGCTCCCGGATCCCGGGGAGCAGCCGGACGGCCCAGGGGACGGTGAAGCGGGCCGACCCGCCATCGCCCAGCCCCCAGCCGCCGAAAGCGTGCCGTACTGGATGCAGGCCGCCATCAACCTGGGAACCAGGTTCTACCGGGTCGCCGCGGCGGGCGAGCCCAGGGCAGGCCAGGCATTCCGCCCGCACCGCAGCCAGCAGGAGAGCGTGTGCTGCGCAGAATGCGGGCAGGAACATCCCGCGCTGGTCGACGAGTATTACTTCTGGCTCACGGACTCGAGCGAGTTCTCCGAACCGGCCCCCAACCCAGCGGGGCAGGCCAATCCGCAACCATACGAAGATGGCTACCAGGTCAGCTACTACGACCAGGCCACGCAGGAATCAGGCCTCTGGCAGGACGAGAGCCAGCTGCCACAGCTGCTGGCCTGGGATCCGGGGCCGACGGTCCGGCTCTCGTGGTGCCGCGTGCACAACGGCGAGTTCCAGCAGCCACGGTGCTCGACGGAAAGCCTGCCGGTGCAGCCGGGAGCGGCCACCGACCTGACTTTCGAGGGCCGCGCCTCAGACTCGGTCACCTTCCAGGTGACCGGCGCCCAGCCCGCCCCCGCAGGTTATGCGGACCAAACCCTCCCGGGCTTCCGCTTCGACCTCGCCGCCGACCAAGCCGTCGCCCTCCCCCTTGTCGCCGTGCCAGCTCCGCTGGCTCCGCCGCCTCCGCCCCCGCCGCCATTCCTGGGCGTGCTGCCCGCCTATCCCTACTTCGTGTACCACTCGCCCGGCGCAGGGCTGTTGCCCCGCTCCTGGTACCGGCCCGCTCTCGCCGTCGCCTGCGCCCTCCGTACCCACTGCCGCTTCGAAGCTGCGCTCAAGTGGTACCAGCGCGCCTTCGATCCGCTCCAGAATGACTGCAGCTGGGTGCGCTGCCCCGTTGATGACGAACCTGCACCGCCAGCACCCGGGCCTGGCCAGGCAGCGGCCGTCCAGGCGGACCAGCCAGCAGCCGGCCAGGCCGGCAACGGTCACGACCAACCGGTCAGGCGCTGCTGCGACAGCACGGACATCACCGACGCGACCGCCCGCGACCGATCGGTGTTGCTGCTCTACCTGGAGACCATGCTGCAGTGGGGCGATGCCCTCATGTCCAAGGACACCCCGGAGGCTTTCGCCCAGGCACGCCTGCTGTTTGACACAGCCTCGACGATCCTGGGCCCGCGGCCGCGCTCTGTGCTCCCCGATGAGACTGGCACGCCAGAGACGGTCGGGGGCTTCGCCGCTGACTGGCCCGCGCTCAACCCGCGGCTGCTGAACCTGTACGGACTAGCCGCGGACCGGCGGGCGCTGATCCATGCCTGCCTCGACGCCGTGCGACGCCGCAACGGAAGGGGCAGCTGCGAACTGCCCTACTTTGGAGAACGGCCGCCCCCCGCTGGCTGGCGCACCGGCCCCGGCTGCCGCACTGAGCCCGGCCCCTGCGGTGATGACACCGGGTGGTGCCTGCCGCACAGCCCTTACCGGTTCCTGTTCCTGATCCAGAAGGCCGAGGAACTAGCCGTCCAGGTCCGCGAGCTTGGGGGTGCCTTGCTCGGCGCGTACGAGAAGGGCGACGCCGAGTACCTGGCCTCGCTCCGGGCGGGCCACGAACGGGAACTGCTGACCCTCGGTCTCGCCGTGCGGCAGGACCAGTGGCGCGACGCGGACTGGCAGATCCAGGCACTGCAAAGGACCAAGGCCGCCACCCAGGCCAACCTCCTCTACTACAACGCCCTGATACAGAACGGCCTGATTAATAACGAGATCCAGTACGAGGAAATGACCAACACTTCGATGGTGACCCGGGCGGCCGGCAACATTGTCCAGGCCATCGGCGAGGTCATGAAGATCATCCCCGACCTGTTCGTCGGTTTCCCGTGCGAGGAAGCCCAGCTGCCGATCGGCACCAAGCTGGGCGGCGTGTTCGAGTCGGCTGGGCGGATCATCGACATCATCGCCGACGTCGAGAGCACCACCGCGTCGCTGGATCTCACTCTGGCGGGATGGGACCGGCGGCAGGACGAGTGGATCCACCAGTCCCAAGTCCTCACGATCGACGTCGAGCAGGTCGAGCGGCAGATCCTGGGCGCACAACGGCGCCGGGACCAGGCCCTGCGGGAACTGAACACCCAGCGCCGCCAGATCGACCAGTCGGCTGAAGTCCAGGATTTCCTGCGGGGCAAATTCACCGCCCACAACCTCTACCTCTACCTGCAGAAGGAAACCGCTGCCCTGCACCGGCAGATGTACGAACTCGCCGTGCACGTGGCCCGCGAAGCCGAGCGAGCGTTCAACATCGAGCGCGGGCACACCACCCGGCACTTCCTGCCGCGAGAACCCTGGGACAGCCTGCACGAGGGCCTGCTGGCGGGCGAGCGGCTGCACAACGCCCTGCAGCATATGGAGAAGGCATACCTGGACGAAAACACCCGCGAGTACGAGCTGACCAAGCACCTCTCGCTCCGGCTGCACTTCCCCGCCGCCTACCTCCAGCTCAGAGACCGCGGGCAGTGCGAGGTGTGCATTCCCGAGTGGATGTTCGACCTGGACTACCCCGGGATGTACATGCGGCGGATCAAGAACGTGACCATGACCATTCCGTGCGTTACCGGGCCGTACACGGGTGTGCACTGCCGGCTCACGCTGCTGAGCAGTGAGACAAGAACCGACCCGCGGCTCACCCCGCCGCCGCATCGCTGCTGCAGCGACCGCGACGACGGGGACGAATACCGGCTGTGCGCTGACGACCCGCGGGCCGTGCGACAGTACGGGGCCCTCGAGGCGATCGCGACCTCCTCGGGCCAGGCCGACAGCGGCATGTTCGAAGTTAGCTTCCGCGACGACCGCTATCTGCCTTTCGAGTACGCGGGCGCAGCAAGCCGATGGCGGATAGAACTCCCGCAGGAGAACAACCAGTTTGACCTCGATACCCTCAGCGACGTCGTATTGCACCTTGGCTTCACCGCCCGCGAGGGCGGCGAACTGCTCCGCCACGCGGCCAACGAAACCGCCCAGCGGCACCTGCCAGGCGCTGGCGTCAGGTTCTTCGACGTACGGCACGAGCTTCCTGATGAGTGGGCGGCCTTGCGGAGTGACGTCCCCGGCGAACGCCCGCACCGGGAACTCCCCCTGCGGATGAGCCGCGGCATGTTCCCCTTCCTCCCCGGCCGATCCGCCATCAGGATCCACCGGCTCGACCTGTTTTTCGAGGCGCCTGGAGCGGAGGCCAGCCAAAGCCGCTGTGTGGAATTCTTGCTGGGTCATCGTCCCGGGCATTCCGGCAATGAAGACTGCGACTGCAAACGCTTCACCGTGGAATGCGTCGCCAGCAGGGAGTGGCCCTCGCTCTTCCATGGCGTGCTTGAGGCCGAACTACCCCCATTGCCCGCGGACGGCTATCGCGACATGGGCACATTCAGATTCGGTCACAGCGTCACCGAGGTCTCGCAAGCATTTCTGCTGTGCAGCTACGCAGCAACAAGCCAAAGAGCTCGCTCGGGTGGCGAAGGGCTGAGCGAGTGATTCCCACCGATCCCAGGACGTCACAGGAACAAGCGAGCGCGCCGGAGGCTCCTGCCCGGGCATCCGACGGTGGGAACGGCGCGGCGACGCAGCCGGCCGAGGGCGGCCCGCCGGCACCTCCGTCAATCTCGCTGCCGAAGGGCGGCGGGGCCATCCGCGACATCGGCGAGAAGTTCTCCGTCAACGCGGCCACCGGCACAGCCAGCTTGGAGATCCCGGTGGCGACCAGCCCCGGGCGGGCCGGCTTCGGCCCGTCGCTCAGCCTGACCTACGACTCCGGCGCAGGCAACGGCCCGTTCGGGCTCGGGTGGAAGGTATCGCTGCCGGCCATCACCCGCAAGACCGACAAGGGGCTGCCGCGCTACCAGGATGACCCGGACCAGGACACCTTCATCCTGAGCGGCGCCGAGGACCTGGTCCCGGTCCGTGAGGAACGCGACGGCAACTGGGAGCAGGTGCCTGAGCGCCGGACAGTAGGAGACCGGCGGTATGCGATCCAGCGGTACCGGCCGCGGATCGAGGGGCTGTTCGCGCGGATCGAGCGCTGGCGGGACGTTGGTTCGGGTGAGACGCACTGGCGGACGATCACCTCCGGCAACCTGACCACGATCTATGGCGCCACGGCCGCTAGCCGGATCGCGGACCCGGCCGACCCGGCCCGCGTGTTCAGCTGGCTGATCTGCGAGAGCTATGACGACACAGGCAACGCCGCGGTCTATGACTACCTGGCTGAGGACAGCTCAGGCGTCGACTCCGCCCTGGCCAGCGAGCGCAACCGCACGGACCTGTCGAGGTCGGCTGGCCGCTACCCGAAGCGGATCAGGTACGGCAACCGGATCCCATGGCATGTTGGCGACGACAACGACGGCATTGAACGGGCGAGCGGCGCGGACTGGATGTTCGAAGCCGTCTTCGACTACGGCGATCACGACGGGCGCACCCAGCTGCCCGAGCCCACCCAGGCGTGGCCGTGCCGTCCCGACCCATTCTCCAGCTACCGCTCAGGCTTCGAGGTTCGCACCTACCGGCGCTGCCACCGCATCCTGATGTTCCACCACTTCCCCGACGAGCCGGGTGTCGGCGCCAGCTGTCTGGTGCGCTCCACCGACCTGACCTACACCAGCACCGGTGGCAGCGGCTTGACCACGGTGGCGTCGGTGACGTCCACCGGATACCGGCGCCGCCAGGGCCGCGGCTACCACACGCGGTCACTGCCGCCGCTGGAGCTCGGCTACAGCCAGGCTGTCATCGGCAACGAGCCCCGCGACCTCGGCTCAGAAGCGCTGCAGAACCTGCCCGCCGGGATCGACGGAATCAATTACCAGTGGGTCGACCTCGATGGTGAGGGGCTGCCCGGCGTCCTGGCCAGGCAGGGCGGCGCCTGGTTCTATAAGGCCAATCTGGGGGACGGGCAGTTCGCACCCCAGCGGATGCTGACGGCCCAGCCTGCGATGGCGGCCGCGGGACGGCGCCAGGCCCTGCTCGACCTAGACGGCGACGGCCATCTGGACCTGGCCGAGCTCAGCGGCCCGGTGCCCGGCTTCTACGAGCGCACCGATGAGCGCGGCTGGCAGGCGTTCCAGGCGTTCCGGTCGCACCCCGACATCACCTGGGATGATCCGGATTTGCGCATGGTCGATCTGGACGGCGACGGGCTGGCCGACGTTCTGATCACTGGCGACGACGCCTTCACCTGGTATCCGTCGCTCGGCACGGACGGCTTCGGAAGCGCGAGCCGGGCGTTTCAGCCGTGGGACGAGGAGCGGGGCCCGCGGCTGGTGCTGGCTGACCCCGAGCAGACCATCTGCCTGGCGGACATGTCCGGAGACGGCCTGTCCGACCTGGTCCGGGTCCGGAACAGCGAAATCTGCTACTGGCCCAACACGGGCTTCGGGCGGTTCGGCGCCAAGGTGACCATGGACCACTCCCCGTGGCTGGACCAGCCCGGCCGCTTTGACCAGCGCCGGGTACGGCTGGCCGACGCGGACGGCTCAGGTACCGCGGACCTGATTTATCTGCACCCCGACGGCACTCGCCTGTACCTCAATAAGTCAGGCAACGGCTTCAGTGAGCCGCACGCCGTGCCGCAAAGCTTCCCGCGGCTGGACAGCGTGGCCCACGTCATGGTGGCCGACCTGCTCGGCCAGGGCACCGCCTGCTTGGTCTGGTCATCGCCGCTGCCTGGCGACGTGGGCCGCCAGCTGCGCTACCTCGACCTGATGACCGCGGGCAAGCCGTACCTGCTCACCGGGGTCATCAACAACCTAGGGGCGGAGACCAGGATCAGCTATGCCCCCTCCACCAGGTTCTACCTGGCCGACGCCGCGGCCGGACGGCCATGGGTAACACGGCTGCCGTTCCCTGTGCAGGTGGTCGAGAAGGTAGAGACCATCGACCGGATCAACCGTAACCGCTTCACCGCCCGCCACGCCTACCACCACGGCTACTACGACGGCTTCGAGCGGGAGTTCCGCGGCTTCGGCATGGTCGAGCAGTGGGACACCGAGGAACTCGCGGTGCTGGAGGTCGGCTGCCCGCATGGGGAGTTCGCGAACCTGGACCCGGCCACCGACCTGCCGCCCGTGCTCACCCGTACCTGGATACACACCGGCGTCTTCCCCGGCGAGGACCTCGTCACCCGGCTATACGCTCACGAGTACTACCGCCAGCCGGGTGGTGGTGACCCCGACCTGCCCGACACCGCGCTGCCTGGAACGCTGCGACTGACCGGAGAGCAGCCACGGCCATGGCAGCTGTCGCGGGCCGAAGCCGGCGAGGCTTGCCGGGCGCTGAAAGGCTCGCCGCTCCGCGAAGAGGTCTACGCGCTTGACGGTAGCGAAGCCCAGCAACGGCCGTATGCCGTCACCGAGCACAACTACACCATCGAGCTACTCCAGCCGGCCCTCGACCCGCGGCCGGACGGGCCGCAGAACTACCACGCGATCTTCCTCACCCATGACCGTGAGACCATCACCGCACGCTACGAGCGCACGCTGTACCGGGTTGATGGCGAGCTGCGGGCCGACCCGCGGGTGACCCACGACCTAGTTCTCGCGGTGGACGACTACGGCAACCCGCTGCACTCGGCTTCGGTCGGCTATGGCCGCCGCTTCGCTGACCCTCGACTTCCCAATGAGGATCAGGAAGCACAACGCAAGCTTCGGCTGACCTGCACCAACAATGTGTACACGAATCCAGTGGAACTACCCGATACGCACCGCACGCCAATGCCATGCGAAGAGCGCATGTTCGAGATACTCGGCCTGTCTCCCCCAGCCGGGACGCGGCCGGGGGACCGGATCCTGGACAGCGGGCTGTTCTGCGTCGCTGAGCTCAGCGATCAGCTGGCAGCTATCCATGCCGAGGTGGCTTTCCAGGACTGGGATACCGACCCGGCTACGCTGGCCGCGCCGGCCCGGCGGCCGATCGCCAGCAGCCGTATCCGTTACCGACGGGACGACCTGTCCGGAGCCCTTCCGTTCGGTGTCCTGGAACCGATGGCGCTGCCCTACCGCAGCTACCGCCTGGTGCTCACCGACAGCCTGGTGACCAGCCTGTACGGTGACCGGGTCCGCGCTCGGATGCTCAAGGCCGCGGGCTACCTGCGGGACGGGCAGACATGGTGGCTCCCGTCCGGCCGGGTTTTCTATTCCCCTAACAACGGCGACGCCCCCGGCGCCGAGCTCAGTTACGCTCGCCAGCACTTCTTCCTGCCGGTGCGGTTCCGCGACCCATTCGACAACACCACCACGGTCACCCACGACCGCTACGACCTGTTGGTATCCCAGGTGCGGGACACGCTCGACAACCTGGTCACGGCCGGAGAGCGAGACATGGCGGGCCGCGTGACCATGGACGGCAACGACTACCGGGTGCTCGCGCCGCACCTGGTCAGCGACACGAACCGGAACCGTGGAGCGGTGGCCTTCGACACTCTCGGCAGGGTCTGCGGCACGGCTGTGATGGGGAAGCCGGAGCAGAACCTAGGCGACACCCTGGACGGTTTCGAGCCTGACCCGAACCCAGCGACAGTCGCCGAATACTTCACCGACCCGTTCGCCACGGCACACCAGCTGCTCGGCCAGGCGACCACCAGAGTGCTTTACGATCTTGACGCCTACCGGTGTACCCGCCGCGAGCCTGACCCGCAGCCGGCCGGCACTGCGCTGCTCGCTAGGGAGACCCATACCAGCGACCTTGTCCCAGGCGGGCGCACCAAGATCCAGCAATCGTTCAGCTACTCGGACGGGTTCGGCCGGGAGATCCAGCACAAGGGCCTGGCCGCACCCGGACCGGTCACCGACGGCGGACCGGACGTGGAGCAGCGCTGGATCGGCAGCGGCTGGACCGTGTTCAACAACAAGGGCAAGCCGGTCCGCGGATACGAGCCGTTCTTCACCGCGGCATCCGGATTTGAGTTCGCCCGCGCCGTCGGCGTCAGCGCGGTGATCTTCTACGACCCGGTTGAGCGGGTCATCGCTACCCTGCATCCGGACGACAGTTACGACAAGGTCGTATTCGACCCGTGGCGCCAGGAGACCTGGGATTCGAACGACACAATGCTACTCGATCCGCGTGAGGATCCGGATGTCCGCGGCTACGCTGGGCGTTACCTCGCCGTGGTCAGCAAGCAGCCCAGCGGCTGGATGACCTGGTACGCGAGGCGGGCCAATGGTGTCATGGGCTCGGCGCAGCAGCGAGCCGCCGAGCAGACCGTGCCGCACGCCGCCACTCCGACCGTACACTGGTTCGACACGCTGGGCCGGACCTTCCTGACCGTCGCCCACAACCGGGTTCCGGAGAACGGACGCCTGATCGACCAGTGCTGCCGGACCCTCAGCCTGCTGGACATCCAGGGCAACCAGCACGAGGTGCGCGACGCGCTGGACCGTACGGTCATGCGCTATGGCTACCTGATGACTCCTCTTCAGGTAGTTCGGGCTGGCATGGACATCGGCGGTGGCGGGCTGCTGCCCGACGTTACCGGCAAGCAAGTGCTGGCCTGGAACTCCCGTGGTTTCGCGTTCACCACCGAGTACGACGAACTTCGCCGACCTGCGTGCAGCTATGTCGCGGGCCCGGGAATCACCGGACGCGCGCTGCAGTCACAGATCGAGTACGGCGAGAGCGTCGCAGATTCAGAGGCCAGGAACCTGCGGACCCGAGTGGCCCGACAATACGACGGCGCCGGTGTGCTGGCCAATGAGGCGTACGACTTCAAGGGCAACCTGCTCCAGGCGCGGCGGCAACTCGCCCAGGAGTATCAGGGTGTCGTCAACTGGGCGGCTGACGTCCCCCTGGAGGCTCGCGAGTACCTAAGCAGCACCAGTTACGACGCGCTCAACCGGCCGGTCAGCATGACCGCCCCCGACGGCAGCGTCCTGCTGCCCACATACGACCCGGCGAGCATGCTCGACCGGCTCGACGGTCGGCTCCGCGGTGCCGACCAGGCTACCGCCTTCGTCGAGCACCTGGACTACAACGCCCGCAGGCAGCGCACCCTAATCCGATACGGCAACGGCTGCGTTTCGCGCTACTCCTTCGACCCGCTCACATTCCGGCTAGTCAGCCTTACGACCCTGCGCGGAAACAAGCTCCTGCAGGATCTCGGTTATACCTACGACCCGGTGGGCAACCCGACGCAGATCACCGACCACGCCCAGCAGCGGACCTTCTTCCGCAACCACGTGGCCGACCCGTCCGCCTGTTACGCCTACGACGCGCTGTATCGGCTGACCCAGGCCACGGGCCGGGAGCAGCTTGGGCAGCAGGCCGGAAAACTCCGTCCGGTCCCGCCCAGTCCGACCGACGTTCCCCGAGTTGGCCTTCCTCAGCCGGGCGACGGGGCCGCCATGGCGCGCTACCGCGAGCGATACGGCTACGACGAGGCCGGCAACCTGCTCCGGATGGCACACCACTGTGCCGATCCAAGGCAGGGTGGCTGGCAGCGCGCCTACAGTTACCGAGAGCCAAGCCTTCTCCAGCCCTGCTACCACAGCAACCGGCTGACCAGCGTCGGCCCTGCCAAGGCGGCGCATCAGCCAGGGCGGTTCCGGTATGACCAGCAGGGCAACATGACCGCCATCCCGGAGGTCCTGGCCCTTGAATGGGACCAGAACGACCGACTACACGCAACCTCCGGCCAGGCTCAGGCTGGTCATCGCGATCAGGAAACGACCTATTACGCCTATGACGCGGCTGGTCAGCGCGTACGCAGGGTGAACCAGCGGGCTCACCGCGGCGGGCCGACGACCCGCAAATCCGAGCGGATCTACGTCGGCGCTTTCGAAATCTACCGGAAGTACGGCAACGACGGAGGGGTGGCGCTCGAGCGGGAGTCGCTGCACGTTCGCGACGACATCCACCGGGTCGCGCTAGTCGAGACCCGTACCGCCGGACAGGATCGCGGCGAACCGCAGTTGATCCGTTACCAGCTCGCCAATCACCTCGACTCCTCGGTGCTCGAACTCGACCAGGCCGCTCGAGTGATCAGCTATGAGGAGTATTACCCATACGGAGCCACCTCATATCAAGCGGTCCGGAGCCAGACCGGAACACCAAAGCGATACCGCTACACCGGAAAGGAACGTGATGAGCAAAGCGGCCTATATTATCATGGCGCACGGTATTACGCGCCCTGGATTGCCAGGTGGACGTCATATGATCCAGCAGGGCTTTCGGAGGGCCTTAATCCATACACCTATGCAAGGAACAATCCACTCGGCTTTCTAGATCCATCTGGAACTCAGAGCGTTAAGACTGACGAGCTGATCGATCCGGTGATCGTGAGCCCCGGTAACCCAACAGGACAGGAGGCTCAGGAGAACGTACGGACGCAATACGCAGAGGTTGGCGTTCATTACAAGGGAGACGCGACTTGGGACGTAAAGCGCAAAACTTGGTGGGTGGATAGAAGCCAGCAGATCGAACCAGAAACTGTCACCTTTGACGAAGACGTTATCACCGCCACCCCACCGACCACAAAAGGAACGGTGACAGGCAAAGGTGACGAGTCAACCGTGGGGGAGCCGGGGTTCTTCGAAAGCCTGATACCGATCTGGGGGTCAGGTAGGTCTGCTATTCATCACTTCCAAAAAGGGAATTGGGGCCGCGGCCTCTTGTATTCAGCGCTGGCCGTTTCAGACATCTTCTTGGTGAAGTCATTGGCAACCGCCGGCGGAAAGCTGCTTATCGAGGGCGGCGCAAAGCTATTGGCGAGAGAAGGCGCAGTTGCTTCTGAGAAGATGCTCTTGAGAGGAGGCGCCGAAGCCATTGCGAAAGAGGGAACCACTGTTATCACAAAAGAAGGCGCCGAGACTCTAACGAAGGTCGGCGCTGAAGCTGGTACCGAGACCACGGCCGAGGCCTTAACTAAGGCTGGGACCGAAGAAGCTGCTGGTGGTGCCCAGAAACTACTGAATACTGCGCGCGGCAATCTCCTTACTGGTGCTCGGAATCCAAGGCTTCGTAATCTGATCCAGCAACTGTACCGAAAGAACGCACAGATCGGGTCTGGAAGCACAGCAGACGCGATCCGCCATGAATTGCAGGCAGGTAAACTCCTATCTCCAGCTGGTCATTTCTTGAAAGGTCAGGAGATGCGAACGGCTCTGCTGCGGATCCTTAAGTCTGGCGGCCTTGACCAAGGCGACATGCAGATTGTACAGTATCTACTAAAGGATATCCAGCGGGCACTCTCAGGATATTGATGAAATGATGAATTATAGCGAAATTGTTTCACACCTATTGACCGCGGTGCCAGACTTCGGTGCAGCCGACCGTACCTGGAATGCCGACCTGCCACATGACGTGTTCGGCTCGTTTGCATTGTTTCTCTGCGAACGAATCCGGCAGGGGAAGGTTGGAAGCTGGCTGGATCAAGCGTTCGAGTTCTTGAATGAGATGGCGTCGTCTAAAGACGATGCCGTAGTGAACCTTTTGGTTGTGAGTGTCTTGGAAATTATCGCCGACGACGATAAATGTCGTACCTTTGCTATAGCTCACCTTTCGGATCAAGGGCGCTCTCTGCTTGAGCGAGTGATTTCAGACTGGGGTCCCGAAAGATGAAGCCCCGCGCTGAAGAAGCGCCGCGAGGCGACTGGTGGCATCCGAGAGGTATGAGCCTCGACAGAATCGTGAGTGCCACTCGAGTGGCACTTTTCGGAAGGTATGGTACTCGGCTGCATATTCGAAAAATCCCTATTATCTGGGAGTCACCTTACGGAATCGGACCGTAGACCTTCTCCTTACCAGGGAGTGACGCAGAGTTCTATCGGCGCTGGTAGAGCGCCTGACCAGGCAAACACGAGCACATACTGGCTCCCGCCAGCCCCGAATAAGTTCTCGCAAACGCTCGGTTTCCAGCTGGACGGCTGCTTGCTGAAGCGTGCACAGCTGAGGCCGGAGGCCGGAGGCTGGCCTGGCGTGACCGCAGACCAGTTCACGCCAGCCGGCAACGACCATCCCCGGCCATGGCTAGCGCTAGGTCGGTGGTTCCGCACTTGCTGCGGCGTTCTTGTTGTGCGGCAACATCGCCCAGAACCGCTGCCTGCCGTTGCGCCGCCTGCGGCGTCGGAGTGGCCAGCGAGACCCGCGAACTCGCCGGACAGCTCGCCGGGCAGTTGCCAGTCAGCGACACCGCCATCCTCCTCGGCGTATCCAAGGGCAGAATCACCCAGCTCCAGGTACCCAACCCCCGGAACACCACTGAAACCACAGCGGCGACAAACACTGAGCGCTAAGAGAAGCCCGCCGCCCGGCCATCGTCCGGGCTGACCGGCTGGCGTGAACAATCGCCGATCTATCAGGAGTCCCTCCGCTCTCCACAGCAATACGCCAACCACCGCTCAGCCTCGTCAATCCAGTCACAAAAGTCGCAGGCCGCCACAGGCTGAGGGTCCGGACCTATCACCACATCTAAGGCGCCCGTTATGTGGGACTGATCTACGTTCCGGCGAGGCAGGTGCGCAGCAGCGTGTGTGCCGCGATGGTGGCGGCTGTGCGGGTCAGCAGGCCCCAGAAGCTGTGGGCGCCATGCCTGGCCAGCTCCATCTGGCCGGTGATCTCGCCGAAGCTAGTCTCGACCCGGTTGCGCCATTGGGCGATGACCTTCAGCAGCATCGCCGGCATGCTGGCGCGCTGGGCTTTGCCGGGCGGGATGAGCACGGAGGTGCCGCGGGCGGCTTGTGCGGCGGCGAATGCCTTGCCGTTGAAGCCCTTGTCGCACAGCAGGTCGCGGGGCGGCGGCCCGGCCTGGAGCAGGTCTTCGGCGACCTCGCGCTCGTTCACCGCGGCGGGCAC
>OBLW0100000951.1_pt1 | contig 24907 bp, 20 predicted proteins | sample 1520161 | NCBI WGS metagenome assembly OBLW01 (sample SAMEA3539309, study PRJEB22396) | soil metagenome | biome: tundra; feature: field; material: soil | place: USA | collected 2010-05 | depth 0.15 m | reverse complement strand
AGCCCATGGAGCGCAAACCTGGCCGCGCGGGGCGGGCCTGGCCGGTGCAGGCGCCGGCGCCCGGTAGCGCGCACCGGGAGAAAGGACCGTGTCATGGGAACGCTCGTCTCATACCAGCCTGGCAACTCGGTCGCCACGATCACCATGGACGACGGCAAGGTGAATGCGCTGTCGCCGCAGATGTTCAGTGAGCTCGGCGCGGCCCTCGACCGGGCCGCGGAGGACCGTGCGGTCGTCGTGCTCACTGGCCGGCCGGGAACGTTCAGCGCCGGGTTTGATCTGCGGGTGCTCCGGGGCGGCGGCGCGATCGCCTCCGCCATGGTGCATGCGGGCTTCGAACTGGCGGAGCGACTACTGTCCTTCCCCACGCCGGTCCTCATCGCATGCACGGGGCACACCGTGGCGATGGGCGCGTTCCTTCTCTTGTCGGGCGACTACAGGATCGGCGCAGCCGGCCCGTACAAGATCACCGCGAACGAGGTGGCCATCGGCATCCCAATGCCGCAGGTCGCGATCGAGATCTGCCGGCAACGGCTCACACCGGCGCACTTCACCAGGGCCGTCCTCCTCGCCGAGGTCTTCTCGCCCGATGACGCCGTCGCCGCAGGCCTCCTCGACCGCGTCGTACCGCCCGCTGAATTGCAGGATGTCGCGGCGAGCACCGCCGCCGCGCTGGCCATGCTCGATATGGACGCCCACGCCACCAGCAAGCTGCGTGCCAGGGACCAGACGCTGAAGGCAATCCGCGCGGCCATCGAAGCCGGCGCCAACTTCAGCGTGTCAGCGTCTCACTAGGATCCCGGCCGTGCCGAGAGCGAAACAGCGGACGCAGCAACTGCGGGATCACGTCCTGCATGTCGCGGTCAGCACGCTGGCCGCTGAGGGTGTCACCGGGTTCACCACCCGGAAGGTCGCCCAGCAGGCCGAGACGTCAACCCCGGCCGTCTACGAGCTGTTCGGCGACAAGGCCGGGCTCGTCCGGGAAGTGTTCTTCGAGGGTTTCCGGCTGCTCCGGCGTCAGTTCGACCAGCTTGCGGAATCCAGCGATCCGCGCGCCGACCTGGTCGGTGTCATCGAGGCCTTCCGCGGGTTCGCCCGCGGGAACCCGGTGCTGGCCGAGGTGATGTTCTCGCGGCCCTTCGCTGATTTCGATCCAGGCCCGGACGAGCTCAGGGCCGGCAGCGCGGTGCGGGAGTTCATCGTCGGGCGCGTCCGCCGGTGCACCAGCGCGGGCATCCTGGGCGGAGACGACACCGACATCGCACATGTGCTCGTCGCGCTCGCTCAGGGCCTGGCGGCGCAGGAAAGCGCAGGATGGCTTGGTACATCCCAGGCGTCCAGGGATCGCCGCTGGGGTCTGGCCATCCGCGCCGTGCTGGACGGACTGAGTCCGTCGTAGGGCTGGCACGCGGACAGATCCGGCAAACCGATATATGACGGTATCGCCATGACAGTGGTCCCGCCCCGCTTGAACCAGTACGTTGGCCCAACCCACATAATCGGGAAATCGGTGTGGGGGAAAGGGTCACGAGGCCGGGTGCCAACCACTGGCGCTCCCCCCGGCCTCGTGATCTTTTCGGGGTCTTCCTGCAGGTACCGATCCAACCGCTGCCCGGGGAAGGAGCACCTGATGCTAGTCGCGTTCTCGATCACGCCACTCGGCGTGGGCGAGGGGGTCGCTGAGTACGTCGCGGACGCTGTCCGCGTAGTACGCGACAGCGGGCTCCCGAACCACACCGATGCCATGTTCACCACGGTCGAGGGCGAGTGGGACGAGGTGATGGGCGTGGTCAAGCAGGCTGTTGACGCCGTCGCGGCGAGGGCGCCCCGGGTCGGCCTGGTACTCAAGGCTGACATCAGGCCCGGCGTGACCGGAGCGCTCACCGCCAAGGTGGAGCGCCTGGAGCGCCACCTGGCGCAGTAGCCGGCAGAGCGCCCGGCCTGCCGGGCGGGAACCGGGGCTGGGTCGATCGACGTCACAGTGGTTATCTGACGGGTTCATCTGATGTCGCATACCCAGCTCGGCGTATCACCAGCGACCAGCGCCGCCATCCACGTCGCACCATGACCCGCTGTCCCCCGCCCGCACTGTCTCCGCCTGTGGATAACCGTTATCAGTGAAGTTCCTGCCCCCTCCAGGGGAGAAGAACTTCACTGATGACGAAAGACCCCGGGTGAGTGCGCGTGCGGGCGGCTTACCGGGTTGGCGATCACCGCGGCCCGGCGGGGATGCCGTTGATGAGAGCGGCCAGGCCCACCTCATCCAGCAGATCGGCGGGGCGCAGGGTCACGTCCTGGCGCACGTAGTAGAACGCCGCGCGGACCTGTCCCACCGGTACCCGGGTGAGCGTCGCCCAGGCGAGCCGGTAGGCGGCCAGCTGGACTGCCGCGGCGCCGCGGTCCTGAGCCGACGGCGGCTGGCCCGTCTTCCAGTCCACGACGTCGAACCCGCCCTCGGGAGCATCGGCGAACACCGCGTCGATCCGGCCCCGCACCGGCCGGTCGGCGATGAGCGTCTCGAACGGCACCTCCACCTCCACCGGCCAGCGGTTCCCCCACTCCCCCGCCTCGAACCGATCGCGCAGTTCAGCTAGGTCGTCGGAGTCACCGTCTGCTGGATCGTCGGCGGCGCCCAGCAGGTCGCTCGGATCGATCAGCCGCTGCTGCCCGAACCGCTCCTCCAGCCAGCGGTGGAACGCCGTTCCCCGCCGGGCCTGTGGTGCTGGCGGACGCGGCATCGGCCGCCGGATCTGCTGGGCGAGTTCGCCAGGGTCGCGGGCCATCACCACGAGCGAGGACACTGAGAGCCGGGCGGGAAGCCACACACCCGCGGCTGCCTCGGCGCGCCGCTCCCGCCGTTCGGCGAGAAGCAGGTCGGTATCCCTCGCCCAGGCCTCAGCCAGGGCCCGATCTCGTTCACTGAGCGACCCGGCGACCGTCAGCCCGCCGACCGTCAGATCGTCTGCACTCAGGCCGTCCGCCGCCAGGCCGACTGCAGGCTGGCCCTCCGCAGGCTGGCCCTCCGCAGGCTGGCCCTCCGCAGGCTGGCCGTTTACAGGCTGGCCCTCCGCAGGCTGGCCGTTTACAGGCTGGCCCTCCGCAGGCGGGCCCTCCGCAGGCTGGCCGTTTACAGGCTGGCCGTTTGCAGTCAGGCCGTCGCCGACCTCGGACGCGCCTGCCAACGCGCGCTGGACCAGTTCCGCCGCCTCGCGCACCGCCTCGTAGCTGGCACCGGCCGGGGCGGCCGGCCAGGGAGCGGACACCGGCTCGGCGAGGGCCGGGTTCTGCGCATCGTCCTCTGGCCGATCCGCCCAGCAGTCAACGGTCCCGGCGCCCGCCTCGCACGCAGCGCGTACCTCGTCGAGAAACACGGACGGCCCGAGCGGCAGCGTGCCCTCACCCCACCAATAGCCGCTGCAGGCGAGAAAGAACGCGGCGCGGGTCGCCGCCACGTAGGCAAGCCGTCGCTCTTCACCCTCGTCGCGGACGGTGCATGCGGCGGTGAACGCCTCCACCGAGTCAGCGGTCAGGTCAGGGAGGACCGGCAGGTCACCAGCATCACCCCGGAGGCCGAACGGGAGCAGCCGTGGGTTCTCCGTCCATCTCGTGCTCGCTCTCGGCTTCGCCGGGAAGACCTGGGAACGGTCCCCGGCGGCCAGGCCAGGGACGATCACCGCCGGCCATTGCAGGCCCTTGGCTGCGTGGACGGTAGCAAGCGTGACCGTGTCACCGTCGCCGACGTGGCCGGTCTCCAGGCCAAACTCCTCCTCCTCAGCGGCGGCCAGGTAGGCGAGGAAGGCACCGAGCGTCGGCTCCTCCTGATCACCGGCGAAGCCCGCCGCCGCGTCCGCGAACGCATCGAGGTCAGCGCGGGCGTCGGCCGGGTTCCGCCCCGGCCGGGCGGCCACCTCGACGTCGAGCCCGAGCGCTCGTTCGACCTCCCCCACCAGGTCAGGCAGTGGCCGGGCCGCATGCCCGCGGAGCATCCGCAATTCGGCGGCGAACTCGGTGAAGCGCGCGTGACCGGCCCGCGAATACGATTCCGGCTCGCCCAGGTCATCGAGCGCCTCCACCAGGCTGCCCGGATCCGCGGTTAGGTCGGTAACCGCCTGCGCGAGCGCGTCACCCGGCTCCGCCTGCTTCGATGCATGAAGCTGCTCAGGTGCACGGCCCTGCTCAGGTGCACGGCCCTGCTCAGGTGCACGGCCCTGCTCAGGTGCACGGCCCTGCTCAGGTGCACGGCCCTGCTGGGAATCGTGCGCCTCAGCGGGCTGGCGCTGCTCGCGGGTGAGTGCCCTGGCTCGCTTACCGAGTGCCACCAGGTCGCGCGGCCCGATCCGCCACCGCGGGCCGGTAAGCAGCCTGGCTAGCGGTCCGGATGCGGCCGGGTCGTGCAATACCCGCAGCGTCGCGACGATGTCGGCGACTTCAGGGACACTGAGCAGGCCGCCGAGGCCCACCACCTCGACCGGGATGCCCCGCGCCTCGATGGCAGCGCGGAGCACGGGAAACTGGGAGCGCTTGCGGCAGAGCACCGCGATGTCGGACGGTCGGACACCAGCCTCACGGTCGTCGGGCCACGCCCGGCCATCCGGGGCGGTGCCGGAGGGAAGGGCGATGAGGCGGCTGATCCGCTCGGCTATCCAGTCCGCCTCGGCGGCCACCGTGTCCGTGAGCGCACAGGTCACCTGGCCCCGATCGGCCCTGCCCGGTGGCGGCACCAGCCGAGGCACATCCGGGGCTTGAGCACGCAGCCCCTCCTGCAGCGCGGCCGCCGCGTCGAGCACCCGGCCGGTGTTGCGGAAGCTGGTCGACAGCAGCCTGACCTGCACCGGGGCCGTTCCAGCCGCGCGGCCTCCGGTCCGGCTCGTGGCGATGGGGAAGTCCCGTGGGAAGCGGCGGAGGTTGCCCGCGCTGGCCCCCCGCCAGCCATAGATCGACTGACAGGGGTCACCGACGGCGGTGACCGGGTGCCCGCCACCGAACAGCGCCCGCAACAACACGAGCTGGGCATGGCTGGTGTCCTGGTACTCATCGAGGAGCACCACCTGATAGCGGGCCCGTTCGGCCGCGCCAACCTCGGGATGGCGGTCCGCGATCCGGGCGGCCAGCATCACCTGATCCCCGTGGTCGATTACCTCGCGGGACTGCTTCGCCGCCGTGTAGGCCGCCACGATCGGCAGCAACTGCTCCCTCGTGCGCTGGCAGGTCAGGGCCTTCCGCACCGCGGCGGGCACCTTTCCTGGAAGCGCCGCTGCATGCGCAGTCAGCCACTCGCCGACCTCCCGGACCTCACCGGGGGTGCGCAGGTGCTCGGCCAGTTCGCCGGCCAGCGTCAGCACAGCCGCGGTGGCCCATGCTGGTGTCCAGGTCACCGCGTCCATGGGCCCGCCATAGGCGGCGACCACCCGCGCCGCGATCTGCCAGGCAACCGCCGGGGTGACCAGGCGCAGCGAGGGTTCAAGCGCCTCGCGCAGCGCGTGGTCGGCGACGAGCCTCGCGGCGTAGGCGTGGTAGGTCGACACGGTCGGCTCGCCGTCGAGCACGCCGTCGGCATCTCCCGTGCCCGAACCTGGCTGGCCCGAACCTGGCTGGCCCGAACCTGGCTGGCCCAGCCCCGCCCTACGCAGGCCGTCCAGCCTGGCCCGCACCCGCTGGTCGAGTTCGGCGGCCGCCTTCCTGGTGAAGGTGAGGCCGAGCACCCGTTCCGGCCGGACCATGCCGTTCGCAACCAGCCAGACCAGCCGGGCCGCCATGGTCTCGCTCTTGCCCGAGCCTGCGCCCGCGATCACCGCCAGCGGCTGCGCCGGCGCTGAGATCACGGCGGCCTGCTCCGCAGTGGGCTCGGCCAGGCCGAGCAGCCGGGCCAACTGGACCGGGCCGTACCGGATCGCCGGGCCTGCGCCCCGCCCTCGCGTTGGCTCCGCCGTCATGGGGTCACGTGCTCGCCGTCGGGGTGCGCGGGGCAGCACGATTTGACGGGGCAGACCCGGCAGCCTGGATTCACCGTGGCCTGGAACACAGGGCCCGCCATGCCTGCGGCGACCGTCTCTACCAGGCTGCGCGCCCACCCCGGATCGGGGTCATCGGACAGCGGGCGCTGGCGCTGCACCCGCACCCTGGCGGTCAGGCCGGCCTTCCCGACCTGGACGAGCTCGGCGCCACCGGGCTCGATCAGTCCGAGCCGCTCGAACGCGCCGAGCAGCACCGCCAGCTGGTACACCCCGAGCTGCGGATTCCGGTCCAGCTCCGCGTCGTCCGGCTTGACCGATCCCGTCTTCAGGTCCACCACGATGGCAGTGCCGTCATTATCCTGCTCCAGCCGGTCCACCCGCCCGGTGATCTCCACCTGGCCGACCCGGACCTTCAGATTCTGCTCCACTTCGACGAGCTTCCGCGGGTTGGCGTGATGCCAGTCGAGGAACTTGCGCACCATCGTGTGCGCCAGCTCCCGTTGTTTCTCGCTATACCAGGCGCTGCCGAAGTCCAGATGGTGCCAGATCTGGTCAATACGCTCGCCGATGTCGGCATCCGCGGTGCCGGTGGCCGCGAGCTGCGCCGCCGCGTGAATCACGATGCCGAAGTGGCGCGCCACGTCCTCGGATCGCGCCCCGGCCGCGGCCTCCAGCAGCCAGCGCAACCCGCACTTGCTGAACGACTCGACCTGAGACGGCGAGAGCCGCACGATGTCCCCGCTAACCGGGCCGCTGTCGGACAGCTCGGTGAGCGCGTACCACTGGCGGGGGTGGGCACCGCGGACCCCGGCGGCCGCGAGGCGGGCCAGCTGGGCCGCCGCAGCCTCGCGGACCACCATCGGCCGGCCACCGTCGGCGGCGGCCCGCCGCAGCTCAGCGGTGAGCGCGGGCAGCGACAGCCAGCGCGGCTCGGACCCGGCGACCTGCTCGATCTCGATGTCCTCACCGGCCAGCTCGGTGAGGAACCTGGACGGCCTCTCCTCGCTGTCATCACCGCCGGCGGCGGTAACCACCAGGACGTGCCGTGCCCTGGTGACGGCGACGTAGAACAGCCGCCGTTCCTCGTCGAGGAGCTTGGAGGCAAGTGCGGCGGCTGCCGCGTCGGCGCCCTGACTTACATCGCCGGCCGCCCAGCCTGGACCCGCGCCGCCAAAACCCGGGCCGACAGCGTCGACAAGCTCGTCCATGCCGAGCAGGGAGGACCGCATCCGCAGGTCGGGCCAGCTTCCTTCCTGGACGCCCGCCACCACCACCAGGTCCCATTCGAGGCCCTTGGCACGATGAGCGGTGAGGATGCGGACGGCATCACCCTCAGGAGTTCGTTCGGCCAGGGTGTCCCCGGAAATCTCCTGACCACTCAGACTGTCCAGGAACAGCCTCGGCAGCCCCGGCGGCAACCGGGTGACGAACCGGGCGGCCGCGTCGAACAACGCGACCACAGCGTCCAGGTCGCGGTCGGCGGCCGCGCCGCGTGCCCCGCCTGCCGCGCTCGCCGCCTGCCAGACGGGGCCGAGGCGGGACGCCTGCCACACGGCCCAGAGCACGTCGTGCGCGGTCCCGCCGGCCTGCGCGCTCTGCCGGGCGGTCGCCAGCAGGCCGGCGACCCGCGCCGCCGCATCAGCGGCCGGGCCGCCGACGAGGGTCAACTCGCGCGGATCACGCAATGCGCTGGCGAACGGCTCGCCGGACGCCTCCTCCCCGGCCGCATCCGCGACTGCCCGCAGCGAGCGGCGGAGCCTACGCAGGGCCAGCGCGTCCGTCCCACCGAGCGGCCCGGTCAGCAACTCCGTGGCCGCCTCTTCGTCCAGCACGCCGGGCTGAAGCGCGCAACGCAGCAGCAGGAGCAGCGGCCGGGCGCCGGGCTCCTCGCTGAGCGGCAACTCGTCGCCCGCCACCACGGCAGGCACCCCGGCCGTGGCCAGCGCCCGACGCAACAGCGGGACCTGGCGGATCGCAGAACGGACAAGCACCGCCATAGCCGACCACCGAACGCCATCCAGCAGGTGCCCGCGACGCAGTATGTCGGCGATCATGGCGGCTTCCTGGCTGGCGCTCGACGCGATGATCACGCGCACGCTGCCGGGGACAGCGCCTGGCACCGGCACCAGGTCCCGGTGGCCCTGTGTTGGTTCAGCGGGCTGCGCCCGCGGGGCTGGTTCAGCGGGCTGCGCCCGCGGGGCTGCGGGAAGCCTGCGGGTCACCCGCCTGGACGCGGCGAGCAGGACCGGGCCGCTGCGTCGGCAGGTACGCAGGGCTATCACGGTCGCCGGATGGTCATCCGGCGTGCGGAACACGTCGGCGAACCGGCTTATCGCGTGCACATCCGCGCCGCGGAAAGCGTAGATCGACTGGTCCGGATCGCCCACCGCGATCAGGTCCCGGCCATCGCCCGCCAGCGCATGCAGCAGCGCCTCCTGCGCCGGGTCCGTGTCCTGGTACTCGTCCACCAGGACGACGTCGTAGGCTTTGCGCTCCCGGTCCCTGACGGCCGAGCGCCCCAGCAGCAGCGCGGCGATACGCACGATCTCCGCGTAGTCGTACGCGGGCACCGGGGCGAGGTCGAACCGGGCCGCGTACCTGTCCAGGAAGCCGCCCGCGGCCACCCAGTCGTCCCGCCTGCGTGCCCTGCCCAGCCGGGCCATCCCGCGCCCGTCCAGGCCGCGTTCAGCGCCGCGGAGCAGGAAGTCACGCAGTTGCGTGGCGAAGCCGCGGGTGCCGAGGGCCGGCCTCAGCCGCTCTGGCCAGTGCCGCGGCGAGCCTGCCGCCTCACCGCGGAGCATCCGGCGCACCTCGAGCAGTTGCTCGGGACCTGACAGCAGAGTCGGTGGCACATCACCGGCCAGCACGAACTCCCTGCGCACCAGTGCGTAGGCGTAGCTGTGGAAGGTCAGCGCGAGCGGTTCACGGGTGGTGCGCCGTAGCCGCATGGTGATCCGTTCCCGCAGTTCCTCCGCCGCCTTTCGGCTGAAGGTCAGCACGAGCACCCGCTCGGGATCGATGCCGCGGGTGGTGATCCGGTCCACCACCGCTTCCACGATGGCCGTGGTCTTTCCCGTACCTGGTCCGGCGAGCACCAGCAGCGGGCCCCCGGCGTGCGCGACCACCGCGCGCTGAGCTTCGTCCAGGCGCGGCGGCTCGGCCGTCGCCGCCGGGCGGCGGAGCAACCGGTACGTGGGTGGCTCCCGCTCCATGGGCTTACCCCCCTCTTTCCATGATCACGGAATGTGCCGGACGCTTAGGCCCGGAAATATTCCATGATCATGACCCTGTGCAGATCAGTAAGGCTGAGCGGACTCAGTAAGGCTGAGCGGAACGTTGAGAGCGTACCGACGCCGGCTGACACCTTTGCGGGATCCGGCGTCAGATGTCGCCGGTCCAGCGGGCCCGGCGCATGTTCACCCGGGCAGCCCTGCCTTCGATGGCCGGGATCAGTGGCGTGCCCTCTGCGATGTAGTGAGCGGTCGCCTCGCGCTCATGACCTTGCAGCAGCGTCCCGTCGGCATGGATGACCCGCCACCAGGCCACGCCGCCTCCCCACAGTGCCATCGCCCTGCCGACCTGGCGTGGGCCACCCTGCCCCAGGTATTCGGCGACGTCGCCATAGGACATCACCCGGCCCGGCGGTATCGCCTCGGCGACATCGAGCACCCGGTTGGCAAAGTCCGGCACGTCGGGCCTTTCCGGGAACGGCTCTGCACGTCTCACTGTGCCCATCTCACTGGCCCATCTCACTGTGCCGCCCATCTCACTGGCCCACGTCCGTCCAGGGCTGGTCCAGCCCGCGGTCAGCGGAGTCAGTCGGCCAGCTGGCGGTGTTGGCCAGCGGCACGTCCGGCCGCGGCACCCCCGGCTCGCGGTCCTGCTCCGGCACCCCCGGCCAGGCCGCTGTATGCGTCTGGGCCAAGGACACGCGGGCCGCCCGGCGCCGCGCCCGGCGTAGCACTATCAGCCGGATCCAGGCCGTGACGGCGATCGTCAGCGAAATAAGCGCCAGCAGGCAACTCGCCGCCAGACCGGCCACGCCGCGCGGGCGGACCGGAACCGCCGAAACGGCCGCGCTGCCACCACCGAAGTACGTCGTGGCCGCGGCGCCCAGCCCACCACCTGGCATCGCGGCGAGCGTCTCTGCCGCAGCCATCGCGGCCGCGGCGTCGACCGTGCCGAATCCGATCTTGTCGTCATACCCGCCGGCAGGCCGGTTCTGCGTACTCGACGTGATCGCCCGCACCACCAGGGCGGGCGCGAGATGCGGGTATCTGGCTTTGATCAATGCTGCTACCCCGGCGGTCAGCGCACACGCTGGACTGGTCCCGCTCACCAGCCAGTACTGTCCATCCCTGCCTTGCGCGGGCACATCCACGCCTGGCGCGCCCACCTGCACAGACAGGTTGTCACTGGAGAAGTTCGCGGCCGAACCGCTCCGCGAGACGGCTGCGACCCCGAGCACCCCCGGATAGTCCGCCGGGAAGGAATACGGCGCCTGTCCGCTGGTCCGCGCGCCCACCGAGTCCCCGGAGTTCCCGGATGACGCGACCACGACCACGCCGCGGTTCAGCGCTTTCTGGAGTGCCGACCGCACCACCGCGCTGGGCGAGCCGTAACCGAGCGACATGCTGATCACCGACGCCCCGTGCGCCGTCGCGTAGCCGATCGCAGAGGCCAGCGACTGCTGCACGCGGCTGTCCGACTCCTGCTGGTACTGGTTATATCCAGGGTCGGTCTTGTCAGTGACCACCCGGATCGAGAGCACCTTCGACATCGGTGCCACGCCCATGACCCCGCTGCCGCCACCGGCGTGGCCGTGCCCAGCGATCAGTGAGGCCATCCACGTGCCATGGACGCCCCAGCCGGCATTGCTCGGCGGCGTGTCCACCCCGGCCAGGTCGGGACCAGTGATGACCGAGCCGGTGAGGTCGGACACAGCCGGGTCGACGCCGCTGTCGATCACCGCCACGACTACCCCCCGCCCCTCGGTCACCCGCCAGGCGGTGGGCGCGTTGATCGCGTTCAGGACCCACATCTGCGCATTGCGCACTTCGTCGGCGCTGGCGGGGCTGGCCACCGCCACGGCGGCACCGGCCCCGATCGCCAGCGCCGCGCAGCAGACAGCCGACACTCGCACCTGGCGCCATGCTCCCCTCAGCATCTGAACCTCAGCATCCCGGCGCTCCCGGGCAGCGCGGCAGTGGCGGCGCCGAGCCGAGCCTCGACCCGACCAGGTTCCCGATTCCATGCTCCACGCTGAGCATCTCGTCCTTCGTGTAGGGATCGGCGGACTCCTGGACCCGGCGCCTGCCGTCCGCATAGCCGACGGTCGACATGATCAGGTAGGAGCCCGCGCTGCTGACCGAGGACAACTGCCGCTGCGAGTCGCCGAACTGCGCGGCGAGAGTATCCGCGAAAGGGACGGGCCTTATCCCGAGCGTCCCCCCGGCCGCAGGCCGCAGCGCGCGCAGAGACGCGCTCGCCGAAGCCGGACCGGGCAGCACCGCGATCCCCACGGTGACGGCGAGGGCTCCCGTCGCGTCCTCATACGTCGCCCGGAGCACCGCCAGGCAACCGTGCGCGGCCAGCACACGCGCGACCGGGAGATCAGTGGCGGACCCGCAGGATGCCTGGCCCGCGATCCCGATCCGGTGCGCGATGAGAGGCACGCCTGCGCCGCTGTCCGGCCCGAAACCCGACAACTGATAGGAGACCGCTTCCGGGAAGATCCGGCTCGCGGGCCAGGTACGCCACCGCTTGCCGATCTCCCAGGCGATGATCTCTTGCTGCTGTGCCGCCGTGAACCGGCGGGGCAGGACCTGCACCATGATCCCGACGACGGACACGATCAGCCCGGCCAGCCCGAGCACCAGGGCAGCCAGGATCAGGGTGGAACGCCAGCCGCTGCGACGATGGCGTGAGCCCGACGATCGCCCAGAACCGTCCGCCCGGCCCGGCCCGGGCACCGGGACGGCCGACTGCGGGTATCCAGGCTCGGAGTGGACCGGCCAGTTTCCCCTCGGCGCAGATTCGGCGCGCTCTCCCATCCCCGGCCGCATATCCACACCGGCATGGTACGGCCTGCCAGTGCCGGAACGCCGTGCTCACGGCGAGGTTGCCCCGATACCCATACCGGCACAGGCCGGACCCGCAGGGCCCGCAGCCCAGTGGATCAGTAGGAGGGAAGCGACGGGTCGACCTGGCTGACCCAGGCCAGCACGCCCCCGCCCACGTGCACAGCATCCGAGAAGCCCGCGTCCTTGACCACCGCAAGACATTCCGCGCTGCGAGCGCCGCTCTTGCAGTGCAGCACGATCCGCCGGTCTTGGGGCAGCCGCTCAAGGGCGGCCCCGGACAGGAACTCACCCTTCGGGATCAGCACCGAGCCGGGGATCGACACGATCTCGTACTCGTTCGGCTCGCGCACATCGACCAAGAAGATGTTGTCGTCGCCGTCCACCATCTCCTTCAGCTGGCGGGCGCTGATCGTCGAGCCCATAGCGGCCTCTTGGGCTTCCTCCGAGACGGCGCCACAGAACTCCTCGTAGTCGATCAGCTCGGTGACCGTCGGGTTCTTGCCGCACACCGGGCACTCGGGGTCTTTCCTGACCTTGACCGACCGGTACGTCATGTCCAGGGCGTCGTAGATCATCAGCCGCCCCACCAGCGGGTCCCCGATCCCGGTTATGACCTTGATGGCCTCGGTGACCTGGATGGACCCGATGGAGGCGCAGAGCACGCCCAGCACGCCGCCCTCGGCGCACGAGGGCACCATGCCGGGTGGCGGGGGCTCCGGGTACAGGCAGCGGTAGCACGGGCCGTGATCGGCCCAGAACACGCTGGCCTGGCCGTCGAACCGGTAGATCGACCCCCAGACGTACGGCTTGCCGAGCAGCACGCACGCGTCGTTGACCAGGTAGCGGGTGGCGAAGTTGTCCGTGCCATCGACGATGAGGTCGTACGGCTCGAATACCTGCATGGCGTTGTCGGAGTCGAGCCGCTCGGTGTGCACGATCACGTTCACCAGCGGGTTGAGTTCGTTGATGCTGTCCCGGGCGGATTCGGCCTTCGAGCGCCCCACGTCAGACTGCCCGTGGATGACCTGCCGCTGGAGGTTGGATTCGTCCACGACGTCGAAGTCGATGACACCGAGCGTGCCCACTCCGGCCGCGGCCAGGTACAGCAGCGCAGGCGAGCCAAGGCCGCCCGCTCCCACGCACAGCACTTTGGCGTTCTTCAGGCGCTTCTGCCCGGTCATTCCCACGTCGGGGATGATCAGGTGACGCGAATACCGGCGTACTTCATCGACGCTCAGTTCGGCGGCCGGTTCAACCAGCGGGGGCAGTGACAAGGCAGCTCTCCATTGACGACATGTTCCGGGCCGACGTCCTTACCCGGCTCTTCGCACAACCCACAGTCCGGCCGGCACATTCCCCGCCGGCCGCGGCCCCAGCCAGGCTGATTCTGCCCATCCCGGCCCCGATGTCGAGAAGCGGCGGCTGGCTCCGACCTCTCCCATGACGGTTGCCGCATGGCATATCCCCGAACAGCAAGAACCGGTGAGGAGCAGGGCCACATGCTTATTCGATCACGTATGGGCGTCAGCGTTGACGGGTTCGTGGCGACGCCTCGCGGCCTGCCCGCGCTGCTAGCCATGCCCGGCTTCGTTCCCGGGTCTCGCACGGCCATCCCGAGTTCATTGAGGGGTGCGACGCGGTCGTCATGGGGCGCAGCACCTTCCTGCCGGCCCTCGGGGCACCCAGTTGGCCCTGGCCAGGCAAACAGGTCTACGTCTTGACCTCCCGCCCATTGCCGGCCGGTACTCCCGCAGATGTCGTTGCCGCGGACGGTGGCCCGGCGGGGCTTGTCGAGCAGCTGCGATCACGCGGGTCAGACGGCGACGTCCATTTGGTGGGCGGACCGCGGACAATCCGCGCGTTCCATGAACTCGGCGCACTCGACCGGCTGGAGATCGTCGTCCTTCCAATCCTGCTGGGCGCCGGTATCCCCCTGTCCCCGCAGGGGACCCAGCCGGCACCGTCCCCGCAGGGGACCCAGCCGGCACCGTCCCCGCAGGGGACCCAGCTAGTGTCGCTGCGCCTGCTGCTGGCGGATCGGACCTTTCCCGACGGCTCGGTCGAACTCGTCTACACGCCGGCGTGAGGTGCCTGGCCGCCGCGCCCGCCAGGTGAGCTGGGTCATGCCGGCTGGGTCAGGCCGGCTGGGTCATGCCGGCTGGGTCATGCCGGCTGGGTCATGCTGGCTGGGTCATGCTGGCTGGGTCAGTCGTCGGGCAGCTCAGCCGTCAGGCGGGCGGCCTGGGTGGTCAGGTAGTGCTGCTCGCGGAGGTTCGTGGTGCGGGCGGCCGCGGCGCGGAACTCAGCGATGGCGGCCTTGGTGTCGCCGGCCAGGTCGAGGAGGTGGGCACGCACCGAATGGAGCCGGTGGTGGTCGCCGAGCCGCTCACTGAGACCGTCGAGCAGCACGAGGCCAGCGGCTGGCCCGTGCGCCATGGCGGCGGCGACGGCCCGGTTGAGGGTCACCATCGGGTTGCCGGTCATCCGTTCGAGGAGGCCGTACAGGGACACGATCTCCGACCAGTTGGTGTCGGCCTGGCGGGCAGCCTGGTCGTGTATGGCGGCGATGGCGGCCTGGACCTGGTACTCGCCCACCCGCCCGCGTTTCAGGGCCTCGGTGACGAGAGCCACCCCCTCCGCGATGAGACTCCGGTCCCAGAGGGTGCGGTCCTGCTCGGCGAGGGGGACCAACTCCCCGTCGTCGCGGGTGCGGGCAGCGCACCTGGCGTCGGTGAGCAGCATGAGCGCGAGCAGGCCAGCGACCTCGGGATCCTCAGGCAGGCCGACGTGCACACCTCGGGCCAGCCGGATGGCCTCGCCGGAGAGATCGCTGCGGGTCAGGTCGGGGCCGCTGCTGCTGGCGTAGCCCTCGTTGAAGAGGAGATAGAGAACATGGAGCACCGACCGCAGCCGTTCGGCCCGCTCGCTCGGCGGCGGGAGAGTGAATGGCTCGCCCGACGCCTTGACCTTGGCCTTGGCCCGGCTGATCCGCTGGGCCATGGTGGCCTCGGGAACGAGGAACGCGGTGGCGATCTCTCGGGTGGTCAGGCCGCCGACCGCCCGCAGCGTGAGTGGAATCGCCGACGCCGGTGTAAGAGACGGGTGGCAGCACATGAACATCAGGATCAGCGTGTCGTCGCGCCCCGGCGTTGAGCCGGGGCTCGCGAGCGACCACGATGCGGCCAGTTCCTCCCGGCGGCGGCGGGCGTCGTCGCGGCGGTACTGGTCAGCCAGTCGGCGGCCGGCCACCCGGATGAGCCATCCCAGCGGGTTGTCCGGTTCCCCGCTGGCAGGCCACGTGGCGGCGGCGGCGATGAGAGCCTCTTGCACGGCGTCTTCGGCGGCGGCGAAGTCGCCATAGCGGCGGACGACCGCACCGAGGACCCGCGGCGCCAGCTCGCGCAGCAGGCCCTCGGTGTTCCCGGCGGTATTCACACCTCAGGGTCGGGGGCGCTCATCACCTCGCGCACTTCGATGGGCTGGCGGATCGGCACCCCGTTCGGCCCGGGCGCGGCCGACGCCTGGGCGGCGATCTCGATGGCCCGCGCGGCCGTCTCGACGTCCACCATCCGGTAGCCGGCGAGCAGTTCCTTCGCCTCAGGGAACGGGCCGTCAGTGATCACCGGGGCACCTGACCCGTCCGACACCACGAACTTGGCCAGCTCGGGCCCGGCCAGGCCCTGTGCGTCAACCAGTTCGCCGCTCTCGGCGAGCTCCTGGTTCAGCGCTTGCTGGAACTCGATGTGGGCCTTGATGTCCCCAGGGGTCCACTCCGTCATGGGCTGGCAGTCCGACTCGACCTGTCCGTAGTTCTGCAGCAGCATGAATCGCATTGCTCCATCCTTTCTGATCAGGCGGTGCCATGGTGTCGCCGCTCACCCAGGTGTCGACGCTGTGACGAGGTTCTCGACAACCGGCTCCGGGCCGACTGGGAGTGGGGACTGAGCCCGGTTCCGTGGAGAGCTGGGCGGTGACTGTTGTCACGGTCGGGTGACCCTCTGGATGGCGCGGCACTGGCCCGGTCGTCACCGCCATCGAACGGCACCGGTGCCCTCGCGCCCGGCGTGCCTTCAATGCCAGCAGGTCGCCACCGGCCAGCGCTGAGCCCGTGCCTCCCGATCCCTACGCGCTGGTCACGGGGTCCGCGCCCGGAAATTGTCACCGGCAGACGGTACAACATCATCAAGCGGGGGAGCCAAGCCTGGCCCGCCAGGCGGACGCATCCGCCGCGAGACCGCGACACGCCGCTGATTCCCCGGGAGGTCCCATGCCCATACCGCCTTCTCAGCCACCCGGGACGGGCCGGACCGGGCCGACACCCGAGCCCGGGGCACGGCAGCCCCGGCCGACACCCGAGCCCGGGACAAGGAAGACCACGCGGCAGGGGTGCCAGCGTGAGGCCGGGCGGCCGCTGCCGGACCCCGCCGCGGTGCGCCTGTTTGCCGTGCCTGACTCGGCTCCGCCTTACGACGATGAGGCGTTAGCCGGGACACGATCCGCCGGGACCGCGCACACCGCCAGAGCCGACCGCAGCGGCGGCACGACCGGCGGCGGGCAGGAAAGCGACGGCGGCCGAGGGCCCCGGCATCCGCTCCCGGACCCGGCCCGCCTGGACCCGGCCCGCCCCAGGTCAGCCAGGCCCAATTCAGCCAGGCCGGACTCAGCCAGGCCGGACTCAGCCGACCCGATCGGGCGCGACCCGGGTCGCGGGGTTGCCCCGGGTCGCGGGGTTGCCCCGGGGTGGCCCAGCCTGTTCGCTCAGGTTCTCGCCGAGACTCTGGCCGGGTCCCGCCCAGCGGGCCAGATCGTGCCCTGGACAACTCAGCGGGCCAGGTCCAACATCCAGCGCCTGGGGCCCACCCTGGCCGCCGGCCAGCCCACCGCCAGGCAAAGGCCGCTGGTACGCCGGGTGGTCACCTCCCAGCCAAGCTCCGACGTCCTTGAAATGACGGTGATCGTCGGATTCGGCCCGCGCATCCGTGCGCTTGCCGTCCGGCTGGAACTGTCGCAGCCGCGCGGCATCCCAGCCGGACGGGCAGCCCGATGGCTCTGCACCGCGGTCGAGGCGGCCTGACCCCGAGCCTGAATCAATCGGCGCTCCTCACCTACTACGGCAACCAGGGTCCCTGACCCCGCGCGCTGGGACACATGTGGCGGCGTGACCCTGGGAGTTATCCGCAGTGCCTGGTCGCGGCCTCAGTGAGGGTGCGCGCGGTCCGGACGGCGCTGGCCACCGCGTCGTCCGGTGAGAGACCGCACAAATCGGTGAGGGTGAACAGGCTTTCAGCGCTGATGACCACGGCGAGGTCTCGCTTGAGCTGGTCCAGCGTGCCCGGGCTGGTCACTGTCGTGGCGTCGTCTAGCGGGCGGAGTGCGTAGTCGATGAGCCCGAACCGGTAGCCGGGCCGGGCGGCGGCCGCGCCGGGCCGGGTGATCGTGCCGGAGATCATGGCGCGCACCGCGCCCTGGTAGGCCAGCACGTGGCGCAGCAGGACCTCGGTGGCGTAAGCGACACGCTCAACGGGATCGGCGGAGTCCGCGACTGGTTCGAGGGCCTCGGCCGGGCTGGGCCACACGCCAGCCAGCGCCTCGCGCAGCAGTGAGACGAGGTCAGGGAAGTAGCGGTAGGCGGTGGCCTCGGAAACCAGCGCCGACTTCGCTACCGCGGGCATCGTCACCTCGGCGCCCGTGCGGATGAGGTCGCGGGTGGCGTCGACGATGGCCCTGCGGGTGCGCTCCTTCTGATTCGATCGGCCGGTCCGGGCCTGGCTGGTCATCACGCCATCCTCACGCCCCAACGAACAATAGTCAAGTACTCTCTTATTACGAGAGTCTACTTGCATAACGTTAGTCGGATCTCTAGAGTCATGAAGGTCAGCTCTCACGAAGTGGAGTTCAGATGACCGAGGTATCCATAGTCCGCCCAGGTGACGGCGAGGTAGTCCTCCGCGGACCAGTCCAGATGCGGATTCTGGAGGATGGCAGCACGACCCAGCACCGGCTGGGACTGGGGGAGATTACGATCGCCCCGCACACCGACGGACCGCAGCAGCACCGGCACGCACAGCATGATGAGGGGTTCTACGTCGTCTCTGGCATAGCGCGGTTCACCGTCGGAGACACCAGCTACGACGTCGGCCCGGGCACGCTGGTGATGGTCCCGACGGGGGCGCCGCACACCTTCGCCAACCCGGGCGAGGAGACGACGGTGCTACTCAACACCTTCACACCCGATCTTTACGTGCAGTATTTCCGGGATCTGCGGGACATGGCCACCTCTGGCCAGTCCTTGACCGACGACACTGTCGCCGGCGTGATGGCTCGCTACGCGACGGTACCCTCAGCCGACTTCGCGGCCGCAGCACCCGCACGCACCCACATGGAGGGCACACGATGACCACGACCACGCACACTCTCACGGCGGCCGGTGCTGGCCCAGTCGACGTCACCGTCGACGAACGAGGCCAGGGGCATCCTTTCCTGCTGCTGCATGGCGGCGCCGGCACCTCCTCCGCCGACCACCCAAGCCGCTGACCTCGGCACCCGCCCGGCGACGTCGGCCGAGAGAGCCACCTTCGGCCGACGCGCCCTGCTCAGCCGCCCTGGGCCGCCCTGCTCAGCCGCCCTGCTCGGCCGCCCTGCTCAGCCGCCCTGGCGGTTGCGCGGGTCGCCGTGGCAGCGCTTGTACTTGCGGCCAGAGCCGCATGGGCACAGGTCGTTACGGCCGACCCGGCTGAAGTCAGCGGCCGCCGATCCTTCGGCGTGCTGCTCCACCTCGCCGGTGCCGTCCTCGCTGGGCGCGCTGTACTGGAGCCGCGCCGGGCGCTGCGGCCGCTTGAGGCCGGGAGCAACCAGCGAAGGGGCCCCGTCAGCCGCGAACGCAGCCGGCACGGCAGGCTCTGGCGAGCCCGCCACCGGACCTCGCGGCTGGGCGGCGGGACGGGCCGGGCGGTTCCGTTGTGGCTGAGGTTTGCGGTTGGCGGGCCCGGCGCCACTCGACGCGGGACGGCCACCCACAGCGGGCTGGGAGCTGGCCGGGGGGGCGGCCCCAGCGTCGGGCGCCTCCTCCACGATCGGGTTCTCCTGGACCTCGACCTGCAGGTTGAACAGGTTGCCGACCGACTCCTCCTTGATGCCCTCCATCATGGCGGCGAACATGTCGAAGCCCTCACGCTGGTATTCCACCAGCGGGTCACGCTGGGCCCAGGCCCGCAGGCCGATGCCTTCCCGCAGGTAGTCCATCTCGTAGAGGTGCTCACGCCATTTCCGGTCGAGCACCGAGAGCACCACGCGGCGCTCCAGCTCGCGCATGACCTCCGGGGTGAGCTCCTCCTCCCGGCGGTCGTACGCCGCCTGGGCGTCCGCCCGGATGATCTCCGTGAGGAACTCCTGGGACAGGCCGCCACGCTCGCCGCCTGCCTCCTCGACCGCATCATCGACGGTGAGCTCGGTGTGGTAGAGCTCACGGAACGCGCGCCAGAGCTGGTCCAGGTCCCACTCCTCCGGGAACCCCTCGCTGGTCGCCCCGGCCACGTACCCCGCGATCACCTCGTTGATCATGTCGCGGATCTGATCGTGCAGGTCCGCGCCCTCCAGCACCCGGCGCCGCTCGGAGTAGATGACCTTGCGCTGCCGGTTGAGCACGTCGTCGTACTTGAGGACGTCCTTGCGGATCTCGAAGTTCTGCTGCTCCACCTGGGTCTGCGCGGACCTGATGGACCGGGTCACCGGCTTGGACACGATCGGCACGTCCGGGTCGGTCTTCAGCCACTCCATGAAGTGGGCGACCTTGTCGGCGTTGAACATCCGCATCAGGTCGTCCTCGAGGGACAGGTAGAACCTGGACAGCCCCGGGTCGCCCTGGCGGCCTGCCCGGCCGCGGAGCTGGTTGTCGATGCGCCGTGACTCGTGCCGCTCGGTGCCCAGCACGTACAGGCCGCCTGCCGCGACGACCTCCTCGTGCTCCTCGGCCACGGCGCCCTTGGCTTTCTCGACCGCCTCAGCCCACGCCGCCTCGTAGTCCTCCGGCGTGTCCACCGGTGAGAGGCCGCGCTGGTGCAACTCGATGTCCGCGAGGAAGTCCGGGTTACCGCCCAGCATGATGTCGGTGCCGCGGCCGGCCATGTTGGTCGCCACGGTGACCGCGCCCTTCCGCCCCGCCTGCGCGATGATCGCCGCCTCACGCTCGTGGTACTTGGCGTTCAGCACCTCGTGCGGGACGCCACTGCGCTTGAGCATGCGGGACAGTGTCTCGGACTTCTCCACGCTGGTGGTGCCGACCAGCACCGGCTGGCCCTTGGCGTGCCGCTCCACGATGTCCGCGACGACGGCGTCGAACTTCACCGCCACAGTCCGGTAGACCACGTCGGACTGGTCGTCACGGATCATCGGCATGTTCGTGGGGATCGGCACCACGCCGAGCTTGTAGATCTGGTGGAACTCGTTCGCCTCGGTCATGGCCGTACCGGTCATCCCGGAGAGCTTGTCGTAGAGGCGGAAGTAGTTCTGCAGCGTGATGGTGGCGAGGGTCTGGTTCTCGTTCTGGATCTGCACGCCCTCTTTGGCCTCGATGGCCTGGTGCATGCCCTCGTTGTAGCGGCGGCCGTACAGCATGCGCCCAGTGAACTCGTCAACGATGAGGACCTCGCCGTTGATGACGACGTAGTCCTTGTCCTTCTTGTACAGTTCCTTGGCCTTGATGGCGTTGTTGAGGAAGCTGACCAGGGGCGTGTTGACGGAGTCGTACAGGTTGTCGATGCCGAGCCAGTCCTCGACCTTCTCCACCCCCGACTCCATAATGCCGACGGTCCGCTTCTTCTCGTCGACCTCGTAGTCCCCCTCGCCGTCCTCACCCCGGCGGAGCCTGGGCGCGACCTTGGCGAACTCGGTGTACCAGCGGGCGCTCTGCTCGGCAGGCCCGCTGATGATCAGCGGCGTCCGCGCCTCGTCCACCAGGATGGAGTCCACCTCGTCCACGACAGCGAAGTTGTGCCCGCGCTGGACGCACTCCTCCAGCCCCCACGCCATGTTGTCGCGCAGGTAGTCGAAGCCGAACTCGTTGTTGGTGCCGTAGGTGACATCCGCCTCGTACTGCTTGCGGCGCTCCTCCGGCGGCTGCTGGGAAAGGATCACGCCCACCTCGAGGCCGAGGAAGCGGTGCACCCGCCCCATCCACTCGGAGTCACGCTTGGCCAGGTAGTCGTTGACGGTCACCACGTGCACGCCCTTGCCGGACAGCGCGTTGAGGTAGGAGGGCAGCACCGCGGTGAGGGTTTTGCCCTCACCGGTCCTCATCTCGGCGATATTCCCGCCATGCAGGGCCGCTCCGCCCATGATCTGCACGTCGAAGTGCCGCTGGCCCAGCGTCCGCCGGGCGGCCTCCCGGACCGTGGCGAACGCCTCGGGAAGCAGATCATCGAGGGATTCCCCGGCTGCGTACCGTTCACGGAACTCGTCGGTCATGGCGCGCAGTTCCGCGTCGCTCAGCGCGGCGAAATCCTCTTCGATCGAGTTGACCTGATCAGAGATCCGCTTGAGTTGGCGCAGGGTCTTGCCTTCACCCGTGCGAAGGACCCTGTCGATAATGACTGGCACTTCTCGTCGCGCTCCTTGCGGATCGTTTGCCTCATGCCGGAACCTAGCCGGAGTTTCGCCGCCCGCGCGCCGCGTCCGCTTGCCCACGGGTAGGCGACAGTCAGTGGCGCACCGGTACCACTGTCGTCACTGTCATGGTAGGCGAGACAGACGGTGAATCCGAGCCGTCAAGACGCACTGGCGCTGGGAATACCGAGACGCGGCGTGCCTGAGGGCGTCAGGGCGCGCCAGCGGGGCATCCCGGAGGCGCCACGAGCGGCGTCCCCGGGTGCCCTGAGCGGCATCGGAGTGTGCCCTGAGCGGCATCGGAGTGTGCCCTGAGCGGCATCGGGGTGTGCCCTGAGGGCATCGGGGTGTGCCCTGAGGGCATTGGGGGTGTACCGCAGGAGACAGGGCGGCGCTCCAGTTATCTAGCGTGCGCTTCCAGGGGGGGTCGGCGTGCGGCGCGTAAGACTCACCGCCACAATAAGGAGGGGCGAGAGTGGCGCGCGCCCGGCAGCGATGAGAGGAGCAGCGCGCATGGCGGACCAGGTAGGGACCGGCACAGTCTCCAGTGCTGGCCAGAACACGGCCGAGCTCAGCCCCGATGCGCCGGGGACTCCCGGTAACTACGAGCCGTATCACGGGCGGCCGGTCTCCTGGGTGGCAGTGACCACCATCGTGGTCGGATTCCTGGTCGGCTCCCTCGCCCTCGTATTCGGGCCGACCTGGTGGCTCTTCTGGTGCGGCGGCGCCGTGGCGGTCGTCGGTGCCCTGCTGGCGGCAGCGACCGACATCTTCGAAGACTGGTACTAAGCCGTACTTGCGCTCATTTCCCTGCCGGGTGCACGACTGAATCGTGAGGGTGCTTGGTTGTTGCAGCTAGCGCGGCTAGTCTGAGTGACGTTGACACTCAGATCAGGGAGGCAGGCGTGGCTGACTTCTCCGGACGTGACCTGGCGTGGCTGGAACGCCGCCGCGCCGAGCTGCTCGCGGTGATGACGCAGGTGGGTGACTTCCGGCGGGGCGCGCTGAACGTGGTGTGGCGCAAGTGCGGCAAGCCGAACTGCGCGTGCGCGCAGCCGGGGCACCGCGGTCACGGGCCGCAGTACAACCTGACCCGGCGGATCGGCGGCAAGACCGTGAACATCCACCTGCGGCCCGGGCCGGAGCTGGACAAAGCCGAGCGGGAGGTCGCCGAGCACCAGCGGTTCGCTGACCTGGTGGAGGAGGTGACGGCGGTCAGCGAGGCGATCTGCGCGGCCAGGCCGTTAACGGCCGGCGCGGTGCCCTCCCGCCGGGAGGGCAAAGGGGGGGCTCGCGGCGCGGTTCGAGGAGGTCGCTGCCGCCGAGGTAGGCAGGCTGGCCGGCATCGCCGCGGGCATGCTGGGCTCGGGTCAGGCGCTGGGCGTGCTGGAGGAGCTGATGCGTGCCGCGCTCACCTCGGCCGGCGCGCGGCTGCTGGAAGCGGTGCTGGCCGACGAGGACGGATACGCCGGGCCGCATGCAAAGTGCGGCAGCGGCCACCAGGCCGTCTACGCCGGCGGCCGGGACAAAACCGTGACCACCGTGCTGGGGCCCGTCACGCTGCGCCGGGCGCCCTCCGGGCTCCACGCAGCCATCTGACAGACCCGGCCACTCAGACCCCCAGGCAGCTGCACCCGACAAGATCATCCCCAGCAAAGCTGTCGTGCACCCGCCGGCCAGGAATGTCAGAGCCTCCCGCTAGGCTCCGTTTCTTGTGGTGACCCCTGCCCTACCCACTGGCGCCCAGCCTGCCGCTGCCGTGCCTGCCGCTGCCGTGCCTGCCGCTCAGCTGGCCCTGTCCTCGGACGAGGCGCGGCTGCTCACACTGAGCGCCCAAGGATTCATCGGGATCGAGGGACGGCGCGGCGGCGTCCCCGGCGTGCTGCGCCGTCTTGGCGCTGTGCAACTCGACACGATCAGCGTGCTGGCGCGCTCCCACGAGCTTGTCGCCTACGCCCGGCTCGGCCCCATCCCCCGGGACAGGATCGAGCGTGCGTACTGGCATCCGCGCAAGCCCAACGCGTTCGAGTACTGGTCGCATGCCGCATGCGTGCTACCTCGTGATGAGTGGCCCTACTACTCGTTCAGAAGGCGGGCCTTGCGGGCGAGAGGCCGGCGCTGGCATCAGAGCGCCGACCGGGTCTGCACTGAGGTCCTGGCCCGGCTGCACGCCGAAGGACCGCTCAACGCGACCCAGCTCGGCGGGGCCAAGGCCGGCGGCCCATGGTGGGACTGGTCAGAAACCAAGATCGCCGTCGAGTGGCTGCTGGACGTGGGCGAGGTCATCTGTGTCCGCCGGGATGGCTGGCGCCGGGTCTACGACCTGCCGCAGCGCGTGCTGCCCGGCGAGTTGCTGGACACCGACCCCTCCGACGAGGAGTGCCTGGCTCATCTCGCCGGGGTGGCCGCTCGGGCGCTGGGTGCGGCAACCCGCGCCGACCTTATCGATTACCACCGGCTTCGCGACCTGACCGATGGCAAGACCAACCACGCGAGCCACATTGACGAGGCCGCGATGGCCGCAGGCCTGACCCCGGTCACGATCGAGGCGGCAGGCAAGGTCACCCCGGGCTGGGCCGATCCGGCCGCGTTGGCACAGGCCCCGCTGGGACGGCACCGGGTCACGCTGCTGTCCCCGTTCGACTCGCTCCTCTGGGATCGCAAGCGCACCCGGCGGATGTTCGGCTTCGAGCACAGCCTCGAGGCGTACGTGCCGAAGGCCAAGCGCGTGCATGGGTATTTCGCGATGCCGTTGCTCGCCAAGGGCCGCCTGGTCGGCCGGGTCGATCCGGTGCGACGCGGCCAGACGCTCGTCGCCCGCCAGGTCTCCCTGGAAGTCCCGGCCGCCACCGAGGCCATGGCCCGCGCTCTGCGCGAGGCCGCTGAATGGGTCGGCTGCTCCGCAGTCGCGGTAGAACAGGTAAATCCACCCCATCTAGCCCAACGGCTGACGTCAGCACTCACCTAAACCGGCCGCGGAGCCGGCCCCGGCCAGCACACGATCCCGTCCCGCCCGGACTCCCCCGGCCCCGGTTCTTCTGCCCCCGGACCGTCCGGGTCCACAAGAACCTGGGCCCGTGCCCGCGATGATCCGGCTGCGCGCACGCGCATCCCGGGTTAGCAGGCCTGGGTTAGCAGGCCTGGGTTAGCTGAACTCGATCAGCTTCTCCCGTACCGCGATCATGACGGCCTCCATCCGGGAGTGGATCTGAAGCTTCTCCAGGATGTTGCGCACGTGATTCTTGACCGTGTTCTCCGAGATGAACAGTT
>OBLW0100000950.1_pt1 | contig 24916 bp, 24 predicted proteins | sample 1520161 | NCBI WGS metagenome assembly OBLW01 (sample SAMEA3539309, study PRJEB22396) | soil metagenome | biome: tundra; feature: field; material: soil | place: USA | collected 2010-05 | depth 0.15 m | reverse complement strand
AGCCAGCACCGCATTCAGCACCGGGAACACCGGCATCTCCGGGGCCGCCGGCGCATTCGGCACGCCGGGCGCGTTAGCCATTGTAAAAGTCCCCGGCGGAACAGGCGAGGCTGGGGCCACCATAGCGACGGGCACCACCGGCATGACTGGTTCTTGCATCGCGGATTGAGATCTTCCACGCGCCGCCGCCAAAACCGGGCCGCACGCCATAGCTACCATCGTAAATACACCCAGGTCGCGCCATCGCATCGGCATACCCTCCATCGCGTTTATAGACGACGAAATCGCCGATTGGTCTGGTACCGAAATCACATTATCTTTGGTACCTGAGTTGTATGGCTAAGTTGATTGGGACGGAGCTTGACGTGCCGATCGTGCCTCAATCCGATCGGGAAAGACAAAAGTAGCGCGGGCGAACTCTGCGTTGAGGGTCTCCTCCCGATAGTATTTCTTTAAAATGCTTTCATGCCAATCCAGCAGGTCGGCATTGGCGGCGGCAAATTCGGCCCAGGACTGGCGGCGTCCGGCGCGGGCCAAGCGCTCGCGGATGAGCAGCAAGTAAGCCCAAGTGATCGTCTCATTGTAAAGATTGGCTTTCCCGTAGGCAGTCGCCAACCGGGCCAGGGAAGACGAAAAATGGCGAATTGCCTCGAGCAACGGATATCTTTCAAGGAACAAGAAAGCCATTTTCACATGATCGGCGTGGTGAAACAATTCCTGCGGCAGCGTGCCATTCTCAACGGCCGCGACCAATTCGTCGTCGGTCATACTGTCGCTCGCCGGTGATCTTCGCGGATTGCTCCGTCGCGGTGTGCCAAACTCACCAGCACCACCATGGCGTAGAGCACCAACGCGCTGACGTCGTACCACCCGTGAAGAATGTGAAGAACCGCAGCGAAAAAGAAAACCACCAGCAGCGAGTACCCACCTACCACCGCAGTGACAGGCACGAGGAATAATATCGCCGCCACGATTTCGATTCCTCCCAGCGCCGGGCGAATCCAGGAAGGCAGTCCGGTCTCGGCGAATTTCTGTACGGACAACGCACCGAATGCGAACCTCCAGGACTGCCACAACACCATCAGCCCCAGGCACCAGCGCAGCCCAGGCACAGCGAGCGTCCTCAATCGTTCATTCATACACAGGCGCTCTCGATTTTTGCCGCCGTAGCATCCGAGTTTTCAATCAGGCGATGGCTCGCCCGCGAGTCCAAATCGAGCCCGTAAAATTTCTTCAAATCCTTAACGCGCTGCAGGCCCACGCCCTCCAGCAAATCGCCCAGGGTCAAGTCGTGGTATTCCGCCAGGGCTTTAAGGACTTTGAGAAGGCGCTTTTCCATGCGAACTCCGGTTTGCACGCGTTCCACGACAAATGGCTGTGGCTCCGGCATTCCGAGCTCCCTGGTAACAATATACCTAGGTACCATAAGGAAGTCCATCCGCGTAAACAATGCAAAAGGGGTACAGATTGTTGATATCAAGTGCGAGTCCGCCGAGTAGGCGATGCGGTCGTTCTGAAACCCATGATTAGGATGTCGGGCGTTGGTTTGCGAAGCTCGACAGCATGATCCAATTTGCGCTTGTTCCGCAGCATCTGAATCGTGGTATGGCGTCGCCAAGCACGGGTCCCGAAGCGAATGCCGCTCGGGTCGAAACATTTTCCCCGGGGACCGGTCCGGCTCCTAGTGTTTGAGGAGAAACATTCCCGTGCCGGGGGGATCGATTCGCGCGGCTAGGGAAATGGCGGGACGTACCATTGGCGCTTACGATTTGCTCATCGCCGGACCCGCGCTTGGTCGCGAGATGACGCCGGTTACCGCCAAGGTGCGGGAGTTCAGGCTTTTTCGGGAGGACTGGGTACGAGGTTAGGAAAGGCTATGCGAAGGTCCCCCAGCGGGAACAATTTTGTGAACGTGCGCCACTGAGGACTAATTCGTTATGGCGATAACGTTCGCGCTCAGGAGGGCGCTCAGATCCGCGACGATGCCGGTCGCGGTGTCCTTGACGGCCTTTTCGGTGGTGTCTTTCTCGATTTCAAATTTCGCCACCGGCGCATAGGAAGTTACCGTGATCGCGGTTCCCGCTTTGCTATCGGCGCCAGCGGAATCGGCGGGGGCGTACAGCGCCTGATCGGATCGGGCCAGATTGCTGATGCCCACGAACAGCGCCATTTTGCCGTCGCCGGCGATCGGGCCTATCACGGCGCGCCGCAGCCGGTTTTGTTCATCGGGCTCACCGAAGATTCCGCTGATGCGTATGCCGTCGGTGGGGCGCGTTTCTCCCGGCCGCAAGCGATGCGCCGAGTAGCCCGCCTTTTCGAGCTCTTTCACCAGCGTTGCGGCGATGAAATCGACGAGTCTGCCCGCTCGCTCGACGGAACCTTGCTCTCTCTTGGGATCCAGTTGCGGCGTGTTGGAGGGCGGGATCGCCGGAACGCTTTTTTCCAGTTTGCCGTTTGCATCCACGGCGTCCAGTTCGAAATCGCTGACATAGACGATTTTAGATTTAGCGGGCTCCGATGCGGCGGCGGGTTGTTGCATAGAAGGCGGCGGGACCTGGGACGCTGTCTGCTGCGTGGATGGTTGTGATTGTTGCGAGGAAGAAGCCTCCGCAATTTCTTGCGCTTGCGCGCGGGCGGTGAGCGTGAACACGGAGACACACAGAGAAATCAGGGCGAGCCATCGCATGGTGAACCCCATCGGCGAACAATCTGTAGGCTGGTGCCATCCATCATAGTGAACAAAGGTGGGTGGCAACGTTCAAACCGGAACAGCGATGCCCCAAATGGCACCAGTACTTTATTATAATTGGTTATCGCTTGGTTTACAATCTAACCGGGCGCACCAGATGACCGCGAGAAGGGATGGATTGTCAGGGAAGATCATGCTTGTTCTTTCCTGAGCCAATTCCGAAGAACGCATCGTTGGCTGCGGCCGGGCTTGGCACGCACCGACTATCGCAGCGCGAAGTCATCGTCGGCCCCGATGGGTGGGCCATCGGGAGGCTCCGCCGGAGGAGTCAGATTCAACTTGGTGGGGTCTTTCTGGAATTGGTCGATTTGCGCGGCGTTGAAAAAATAGTGGGCGCGCAGAGCGGGGTCCTGCTCGGTGGTGGCCCCGGCGGCGCGCTTTTGTTTCAGGCGATCGAGTTCCAACGAGCCAACCGCACGCACCTGCGCCGCCGCTTTGACATCGTTCGCGAGAATCATCAGGTCATAGAGCGCGGTATTGTCTACGACGCGTCCGATCTCCCCGAGATATCCGGGGCTGCGCGCCCAGGTGTCGGTAGAAGTGAAAATCTGATTCAACATTTCCTCGAGGCTGGGGTTCGCCGCATCGCGAGCGTGGAACTCCACGAGGCGAGCCGCGCGCTGCGGGTTGAATAAGAATTGGAGGGTTTGCTGCGCTGCGGCTTCGGCCGGAGCGAGCGCGTCGAACGCCGGGCTGGTGCGAATTTTAAAATCTTCGCGCCCACGGGGGTAGTCGACCGGTCTCGGCGGGATTATTTTCAACAGCGATTCCGGCAGCGCCAGTTCTTCCGGTTTAAGCGTTGCGAGAACTGCAGCCAGAGCTCGCCGTTGCTCCGCCGCAGTAACGATTTGCGTCGGCGCCTGGCCGTCGCCACGCACGGCGAAGGTGTAGTCCATGCCGCCGACGAGCTTGCTCGCCGCCTCGACCTGGTAGCGGTGCAGCATGTAGATGGGCACGAGTACATCTTCGATGGTGGCCAGCGGCGCGCCTTCGCGAATGTTGTTCTCGCCAAAGCGTCGCAGCGCGGCACCCCGTACCTTCATCAGACGATCGAGCTCATCAACGGCGTTCGAGCCGGAATCCCACAGGTGCGCCACGCTGCTTGACGACCCAGCCGGCCGCGCGTCTTGGTCGGTGAGATAGCGCAGGTGCCGGTGGAAAAACGCATCGTCCAGAATGTGATTTAGCGCGGCGTTTTCGTCCACGCCCGGAGCGAAATCTTGATAGCCCCAGGTAATCGAAACTTTGTCCCACTCGCCGATTCCCGTCGCATACGCTTGTGAAAAATCGGGCACGCCATCGGCGCCCAAGGTCACCACCGGCGGCGGATAATCCATCACCGAAGAACGATTCACCGTGCTGGCCGCGTAATTGTGCATCAAGCCCAGGGTATGGCCGACTTCATGCGCCGCTAGCTGCCGGAGTCGAGCCAGCGCCATCTCGCGCATTTTCGGCGAAACCGCTTGGCCCTTCTCATACGGCGAAAGCAAGCCCTCCGCGATCAAATAATCCTGCCGAACGCGCAGCGACCCGAGCGACACCTGCCCCTTGATGATTTCCCCGGTCCGCGGATCGCTGATCGCCTCGCCATACGACCATCCGCGCGTAGCCCGATGAATCCACTGGATCACGTTGTAGCGCAGATCCATCGGGTCGGCGCCCTCCGGCATCAACTCAACGCGAAACGCATTCTTGTACCCCGCCGCCTCGAATGCCTGCTGCCACCAATTTGCGCCCTCCAAGAGCGCCGAACGAATCGGCTCCGGTGCCCCGCGATCCAAGTAATAAACAATAGGCTGCACCGCCTCGCTAACCGTCGCCTTAGGATCCTTCTTTTCCAAACGATGCCGCGCCGTAAACCGCTTAACGATCGGCTCGCTGATCGGTGTAGCGTAGTCCAGGTACGAAATCCCAAAAAAACTCGACCGCGGATCGTACACCCGCGACTTGTACCCCGGCCCCGGCAGCTGCACAAACGAATGATGCTCCCGCACGGTAATCGATTCCGGCGAGGGCGTAACATCCTTCACCCACTGTCCGGGCTCGTCCCCAGCAAAAGTCAGCGTAGCCTCAACCTCGGTGTTCAATGGAAAATTCTTAGTCCGCTGCAAATAAAGCGCACACCGAGTATCGTCCAGCTTGTAAGACCCTTGCTTGGTCCGCCGCAGCACTTCGGGCAGGTGATGGGCATCGCGCAAAAAGAATTTAGTAGCGTCGACCAGCACCCGCCCCCCATCCTCAGCCTCAACGGTAAATCCCCACAGCGCCGACTCCGCAAACGAATCCCGCACCGCCCGCCGCTCATCGGCATCGTCACTAACCGCGCGATAATCCAAATTCGACTGGATCAGCAAAACCTTATTGCCGCTACGCTCAAACCGCACTACCCGCGTAGCCCCCAACTGCCCCCGATCCAACCCAATATCATTCGACCCCACCCCCGCAGGCAGCGAACTCTGATACAAAAACTCCGTCCCCCACTTGTCAATCTCCAACCAAAGCTTCCCACCCTTAGCATCCCAATAAAGATTGAAATACCCCGCCAGTTTCGACGCCCCAGCCGTTTTCTCTGCAATCGTAGCGGGAGCCTTCGCGTCGTCAGCGCCAGTGCCCGCAGTTGCCCGTAGGTAGGCGCCGCGCTTAAGTCCGGGGCTGACACCGTTCGTGGCCAGCAACGCGCCGACCATCAATGCAAGCGAAACCTTCGACATATCAGTCTCTCCGACCAACCGGTAGCGGCACAGTACACAACCGCGCAAATGTTTTACATCAAATCTCCTCATCCCGACACAAAATCGCGCCCAACATCTCTGCTATACTACCCGTTCCCCGAAAGGCGCGAACAATCACGACGTCGCCCAGAAAAACCACAACTTGCCAAAACTTCGCATCTCCATCGTCAAATATCTAAACACCACCCCGCTAGTGTGGGCCTTCACCAACGGCCCCCTAAAAGGCAAATACGAACTATCCTTCACAGTTCCGTCCCAATGCGCCGAAGCCCTGCGCACCAACGCCGCCGACATCGCCATCATCCCCGCCATTGAATACCAGCGCATCGACGACCTGGTAATCCTCCCAGACCTAGCCATAGGCAGCAAAACCAGAGTCCGCAGCCTGCTCCTGGTCTCCAAGGTCCCGCTAGAGAAAGCCCGCAACATCGCTCTCGACAGCAGCTCCCGTAGCACCCAAGTCCTGACCAAAATCCTCTGCCAGCAAAAGTGGAAGATCACTCCAGAATTCCTGGAGATGCCCCCGGACCTCCCCACCATGCTCCAACGCGCCGACGCCGCCCTGCTAATCGGCGACCCCGCCCTGCGTCTAAGCCTGGCTACCGAGTCCGGCACCCGCCGCGGCGAAGCCGGCGAACAAATCTGCTCCGCAGCCAGCGCCAACCTGGCCGCAGCATCAACCCCGGCGACCCCGGCGACCCCGGCCAGCCAAGCCTACCAACCCTCCGCCACCCTGGACCCTGACACTACCCTGCACATCTATGACGTAGTAGAACAATGGCGCCGCTTGACCGCCCTCCCCGCTGTCCTAGCCGTCTGGGGCGCCCGCCGCAAAGTCGCAACCCCCGAAGTCATCGACGACTTCCAGTCCTCCCGGAATTACGGCCTGCGCCGCCTAACCGAAATCAGCACCCAAGCCGCCGCCGACCTAAATCTCCCTCCCAACAAACTCCAGCGCTACCTAACCGAAAACATAAACTACACCCTGGACGAAGAAAATCTCCGAGGCCTAACCGCCTTCTTCCAAGCCGCCGCCGACCAAAACCTAATCCCCCAAGCCAAGCCCATAGACATAGCCACGGCCCGCAACGACCGCCAACGCGACACCGCCGCCTACGCCAAAACCCGCTAACCCTCAGTCCCGTCCGTGAAACCACCGCGAGAAAGGATATGCCCTGGTGAATGTAAGCGAGCGGACCGCCCCGCTCCTCGACGCATTCAGCCCGGCATTCCCACCCTGAGCAGCGCCCCGCCCCCAGGCGAATCCGCAGAGTGGCCTCAAGGTGGAGGATGGGAGCAAGCTGCTAACTGGAATCGCGTAAGGAAAGCCTCTCGTTCGCTTTGGTTACCTCATTACGTCGGTACATGCTTACGTCAGTCTTTCGTCTCGTTGCGTCCTTACTTCTATCGGCACTTGCGGCTAGAATGGAAGCTCGGTACAAGGATTCCGTGTGGGACTGACCAAACAACAAGCGATCGAGATGCTGGAGTCCGATGACCTGGTGGGCATCGGCATGGAGGCGCACCAGCTGCGGCTGGCCAAGAACGATCCGCGGGTGGTGACCTACCAGATCGACCGCAACATCAACTACACCAATTTTTGCACCGAGTATTGCTCGTTCTGCGCGTTCTACCGGCCGATTGGCGCGAAGGACGGCTACATCCTTTCGCTGGAAACCATCTACCAGAAAATCGAAGAGATGCTGGAGCTGGGCGGCACCGGAGTGTTACTGCAAGGCGGCCTGCACCCGGACTTGCAGATCGGCTACTACGAAAATCTGCTCCGCTCGCTGAAGCAAAGGTTTCCGCAAGTGCACCTGCACTGCTTCTCGGCGCCGGAAATCCTGTGCATCGCCGAGGTATCCGAGCTAAGCGTCCGCGAAGTAATCCAGCGCCTGATGGACGCCGGTCTGCAATCCATCCCCGGCGGCGGCGCAGAACTGCTCGACGACGAGATCCGCTCCAAGATCGCGCGCCTGAAATGCACCAGCGACGACTGGGAACAAGTGCACCGCATAGCCCACTCCCTGGGCCTGCGCACCACAGCCACAATGATGTTCGGCTGCGGCGAAGAACTAAAGCACCGCGTGAATCACCTGGACCGCATCCGCCGCATCCAGGAAGATACCGGTGGATTCACCGCGTTTATCCCGTGGATCTTCGCAGCAGAAAACACGGCGCTAGGAAAGAAAGTGCAGGAGACCACAGCGGTGGATTATCTGAAGACACTTGCGGTAAGCCGACTGTATCTGGATAACGTAGACCACATCCAATCCAGCTGGCTGACGCCCGGAATTAAAGTCTGCCAAGTAGGCCTGCAATTCGGCGCCGACGACGTAGGCAGCATCCTGATCGAAGAAAACGTAGTCTACGCCGCCGGCGTGCGCAACCGCACCAACGAGAACGAGCTGCGCCGCATAATCTCCGACGCGGGATTCATCCCCGCCCAGCGCGACACACTGTACCGCTCTTACGCGCTTAAATAGAGATGAGCGATGCCGAAATTCAAAGCGTTACCGCGAGCTTCTCGAAAATACCCGCAAAGCCAGCGAGATTCACGACCCCTGCTTACAAATGTCGCTCGTTCGGACCGCGGAAATAGTTATGGCCACCAAGTTACAACCAAAGAATCGGCCGAGCGCGTGTGGGAACCCTAGCGATTGCTTTATGAAACGCTCGCTCCTGCGGAGAAGCGTTTTCTTGCGGGAGATCTCCGGGCCGTCGACGAGATCATCCGTTTCCTCGGGGCTGACATCTCCGTATCTCGTTCCGGTTGCCGGAAAAAGAGATTCTACCGGAGATTTAAGGCCCTGAAACTCAATCTCGATCAAGTCGAGAGGCTCCAAGATATGGCGCTCAAACCATGCGAGAGTGACATGCCGAACTGCGACGGCCTGATGATTCGATTGGCAGATCGCGAATTTATACAACCTTTGCGGGCCTGCCTGACGGCGATGATGCTGGTGTCCAGCACAAGAAGTCGTTAAACCTGCAAGTGATCCTGCGAGGACGTAAGGATTTGTGCGAAAACAGGCAGTCGTTACGCGCGTCTCGTAAGATCTGAGGTCATCGCGTTCGGCGGCGATGGAACTCAAAATCAGGACTTCGGCGGGAGCAGGCGCAGGAGAACGTCGACTTCGATGCCGTCGGGTAGGTCGACGTCTTCGAGGAGGTAGAGGACGCCGCTGCGGAAACGGGCGCGGATTTTGCGGACTTCGCCTAGTGGACCGCGTGTTTCCGGTTTCGGGGTGGGGATCGCGGCTAGCTTTGCGGATTTAGGCGCGGCGGCTTCGACTTCGTCCATCGCTTGGTTGGCTAGGGCGTCGGCTTCGCGGTTTTGTTCGCGGTAGACGTGATCGATGCGAAAGGATTCGAGAGTTTCGGACATTTTGCGGGCGCGCTCGAACAGGGGTTGCAGCTCGGGGCTTCTTACTTTGTATAGGCCGCGCATTTGCTTTACGAGCAGCTCGGAGTCAGATTCGATGCGCAGGGCTTTGATGTTTTGCGATTGCACGTAATCGAGCGCGGCGATCAGGCCGTAGTATTCGGCTACGTTGTTGGTCATGCGGCCGATGTATTTTTTAAGCTTGGCGACGACGTCGCCTTTGGGGTCGCGGATCACTACGCCGTAGGCCGCCGGGCCGGGATTGCCGCGGGAGCCACCGTCAATATTGGCCCGGTAGCCGGCGATCGCTTTCGCCGCGGGCGCTCCGTCAACGAACAGGCCCGTTTCGCGGGCGGGTAGTACGCGTTTAGCCATTAGAAGTAATCAGCCTTCGCAAGGATTAGTCATCAGGAAGAGGTTGACGCGGAAGATGCCGCGTGGCCGGAATCAGCGTCCAAATTGTGCGGGGCTACCGGCTCCAGAGAATAGAGGATCAGGCCGCAGCTCTCGCAGCGGAACACTTCTTCGTCGTTGGCGTCTTGGGTTAACAATTGCAGGATGTGCGGAAGTACCCGCATGCCGCAGCCGCGGCATTGGCCGTCGCGGGCTTGAGCCAGGGCGGTGCCGTTGTGGCGCTTGGCTATGCGGTCATAGAGAATACGCATGTCTTCGGGGATTGGCGCGAGGGCTCGCTCGCGCACGCCTAGCGCGGTTTCCAGGTCTCGCTTTTTTGCCGCTTGCTGGGTTTCGATATCTCTGCGCTCGACGGCTACGGATTGTTCGGCTTGTTTCAGGTTGGCTTCGGAATTTTTTACGCGGCGGTCTACGTCTTCGCTGGCCATCATGATTTCCAGCTGGCGGTCTTCGGCTTTGGCCACTTCGGCTTCCGCGTTGGCGATTTCGTGTTGCAGGGCTTTGTAGGCTTCGTTGGTTTTTACGGCGCCGCTTTGATCGCGATATTTGCGGGCGCGCTCTTTCCATTGGTCTACGTCTAGTTCGAATTTTTTGCGTTCTTTGAGGGCCGTGAGGTGGGCTTCTTTAGCGGCAGCCAGGGCGGCTCGGGCGCTGTTTAGTTTTAGGTCCGCTTCGCGAATGCGCCTGGGGAAGGTATCGAGTTCGGAGCGCAGTGCGGCGATGTGGTGGTCTGCGGCTTGGAGGTCCAGAAGACGAGGTATGGCGGGATGCATGAAGGGCAATTCTAGCACATGCGGCCGGGGGCGGGTTGCATCGGAGGTGGCTGCGACTGGTGGGACGGTGGTTGCGATAGTCAAAGATCAAAGATAACGCCGAGTGCGCTGAGGTTCCCAGCGGCCGGAAGAGCCGAAACTGTTCCGAGGTTGACGCTGGGCCTAGCCAGCCCCTCCGCTACAGCTGCGGCGACCAGGTTTTGGCCTTGACTCCGTCAACCTCGCTGCTCCCGACGTCATCGCCGTTGAAAGTTGGATTAGCTGGTAGGGTGGAGGTCGCGGCGAATTAGGGTGGCGTCCAGGAAATAGCCTATGCCGATGGCTAGAGGGATGATGCCGAAGGCGGCGGCTACCCACGTACCGGGTTCGCGTTCGATTTGGGCGATTAGGGCGAAGGTCAGGATGTAGCCTAAGGCTCCGCTTACGAGCAGGATGCCCGAACGGCGGGAGCGGGCGGTCTCGGAGAGTTCGGCCGCCATGGAGATGTCCGCGCCTTTGGCTATGGCGGCGAGGCGCTCTTCGGTCCGGAGTTTGCGCACGTGGTAATAGGTATACATCGCGCCTAGGGGAATGCCCAGGCTCATGATGACTGCTACTAGACCGATTAGTTGACCTTCCATTTTAGGCTCCTTCGTTTTGGGCGTTGCGGATGCCGTTGCGTGTGGGCCGCTGTCGACTCTAGGTACGTGGCGTGGGTTGGAAAAGTTCCGTGGGCTCGGTTGAAGGTGTCGGTGTCACGGCGGTGCTAATTCAGTTCGTGGACTTGCATGGTTTGGTCAATGGCTAGGGTGGGGTAGCGTATCGGCGAGCCTTCCGGGGCGGATGGGTGGCGAGCAATTGCGGTGAAGTCGTTGCCGGAGCATTGCAGGGTATAGGTGTAGCCGTCGCGTTCTGGACGCTGCATGGTTAGGGAATTCGAGGAAATTAGCTCGTTCATGTCGGCGCAGTGATCGTTCAGGGCGGTGAAGCTGCGCTCGGCTCGGGCGATTTGTAGGAGATCGCTGCGTACCCCGGTCAGGGTTATCGCTTGGGTTGGCGCGGTGCCGGGATCGGAGACGGGCATCTTCCTAAGGGAATATTGATAAATACCGAAGGCGACGCCAGCGAAGACGAGCAATAAGGCCAACGGACGCATTACGGCATTGTGTTGCGGCATTCGGCGGGATGCAACGATGCGGTGGTCCGCTTGTGCGGAAGGAAACAACCGGCGACGTTTGGCGGGCCCGCTTTCAACGGGCTGGTAGACTGGTTTCGCCGCCGAACCCCTTCCCGGTGAGACGTTTCCCTCTAGAAAATGAAATGAATACGATTGGAATGCCTGCGGAACTCGGCGTTATCGAGAAATTGCGGGAGGAAGAACTGGAGGAGGCCCGCTCGATTCAGAGCGGGATGCTGCCCACCGAGCCCCTGCATTGCGGGGCGATTCGGATTTCGCACGAATTTCAGCCGGTCGCGGAAGTTGGTGGAGATTTTCTGGACTACTTCGCGCTGGCCGATGGATGTATTGGTTTGTACGTGGGGGATGTGTCGGGCAAAGGATTGCCGGCGGCGATGTATGCGGCGCTGGCGGTCGGAACCATTCGCGGAGTCCATAAAACGGGGCTGTCGCCGGCGCAAGTGTTGTCGACATTGAACCGGCGCTTAATGCTACGAGGGACATCGCGGCGGCATGCGGCGATGCAGTATGCGCTTTTTACTCCGCACACGCGGGAGATGCAAATTTGCAGTGCGGGCATGCCCGGGCCTTTTCATTTAACGGCCGGGGGCTGCCGGGTGCTGGAAATTCCGGGGATACCGCCGGGGTTGTTTGATCCGGCGGTGGCGTATGACACCTCGTCGATAACCATTGAGCCGGGAGACTCGGTGCTGTTTTTTACCGACGGGATCTCGGATGCGTTCAGCGTGGAGGGTGAATCGTTTGGGCTAGAGCGACTGCAGATGGTGTGCGAGGCGCACCTTCATAGTTCGCCACCGGAATTATTGAGACAAGTTTTTTCTGAGGTGGAGCGTTTCGCGCGGGGGCAGGCGCAGCACGATGATATGGCCGCAGCGGTTTTTCGGTGCGTGGTGGAGTAGGACAGTCAAGTGCAGGAATCGAATAGACGGATGGGCGCTGCCGTATCGTTCCTGGCCGGGTTGGAAGCAACGATGGAGGGTTGGGGTGCGTCCAACTTATGTTGCCTTCGTGGCGATCCTGAATCCTGCGCAGTTTGTACGCTTCCGAGCCGCTGTCGTACACTGAATGATTCGTGGACCCGTCTAAGAGTAAGTGAGGATTCCTTTGAACAAATCGATGCGGAACAGAGTGTTTTCGACGTGCGCGACGCTGAGTTTGCTGGCGGTGATGGCTCCTGGGAGTGTGCGCGTGGCGCAGGCGGCGCCTCCGCCTGATACGCCGGAGGCTAAGCGGTCGCCGCTGCTGGCGATGATGCAGGCGGAGCTGGACCGTTCGGTGAAGACTTTGGGATCGCTCGACCCGCCGGCGTATTACATCGGCTACACCATTACCGACACCCAGCGGGCGGAGGTCTCCGGTTCCAACGGGGCGTTGCTGTCCAGCAGCGAGAATCGCAATCGATGGCTGGAAGTTTCCGTGCGCACCGGAAGCTATAACCTGGACAACACGCATAAGGTGGGGACGCGAGAGGAACAGCGCGGCGGACCGGGTGAACCTGCGCCGATCGATGACGACACCGGTGTTTTGCGGCGGGCCATCTGGCTGGAGACCGACAAGCAATATAAGGCTGCGGCCGAAGCGCTGATCAAGATCAAGACCGGCAAGGAAGTAAAGGTGGAGTCGGCGGAAGGGGCGGCGCCGGATTTTACGCACGAGCAGCCTCATAGCGACATCGGTCCGGAAACCAGCTTCAAGCTGGAGCGCAAGCCTTGGGAAGAAAAGGTTCGCGCGTATACCAAGGAGTTTCGCTCGTCGCCGGCAGTGATTAATTCCATCGTGACGTTTACGGCGCAGGCGCAGAACGCTTATCAGATCACCAGTGAAGGGACCCAGTTGCAGTACGGACAGATTCGTTACCGGCTGGAATTGTTTATTCAGGGCAAGGCGCCGGATGGAATGGATTTGGAGCGTTATTACAATTTTGACTGGGTGAATCCATCGGACGCACCGGATGACAAGGCGGTTTTGGCGGCAGGAGCTACGATGCGCAAGGAGCTGGAGGGATTGGTTGCGGCTCCGATCAACGAACCTTCCGTGGGACCTGCACTGTTGACCGGACGGGCGGCGGCGGTTTTCTTTCATGAGGTGTTCGGGCACCGCGACGAAGGTCACCGGCAGAAAGATGTTTCCGAAGGACAAACCTTCGCGAAGAAAGTGGACCAGCCGATTTTGCCGGACTTTTTGAGCATCGTGGACGACACTACCATGCGCAAGCTGGGTTCGACGGACTTGCTGGGCTTTTATGAATATGACGATGAGGGCGTGAAAGCGCATCGCGTGGTGCTGGTGGATCACGGGGTGCTGAAGAATTTTGAGATGTCGCGGTCGCCGCTGGTGGGTTTTCCGCATTCGAATGGTCATGGGCGGCGGCAATTAGGTGCTTCGCCGGTTTCGCGGCAAGGGAATTTGATTGTGGAAAGCAACAAGACGGTGACGAATGCCGAGTTGCGCGTGAAGCTGATTGAATTGATCAACCAGCAGCATAAGGAGTTTGGCTTGCTGATCGACGACATCGCCGGCGGATTTACATTTACCGGGCGCGGCCAGCCCCAAGCGTTTCAGGTTTTGCCGCTGGTTGTGTACAAGGTGTTCGCCGATGGGCGGCCGGATCAGTTGGTGCGCGGCGTGGATATCGTGGGAACGCCCTTGGCGTCGCTGACAAAGATTGTGGCTACTGGCGATACAACGGAAGTTTTTAACGGGTATTGCGGTGCCGAATCGGGTTCCGTGCCGGTGTCGGCAGCTTCGCCAGCAATTTTAACCAGTGAACTGGAAGTACAGAAAAAGGAGAGCTCGACGGACCGGCCTCCGATTTTGCCTTCTCCCGCACATGACACGGCGAAAACGGGAGGTGCGCAGTGAAGCGGGCCAGAATCGTCGTGACCCTTGCGGCCCTCGCAGCGACGTTGAGCTGGTTTGCGCCCGCTCCTGCTGGCGCGGCGGCGGCTCAAACTCCGCAAGACAATGACCAGACGCTGCGGGCCATGCGTGACGAAATGGCGCGGTCGAAAACGCGCTTGGAGTTGGAGATTCCCGGCACGAACGAGCCGGTGAAGCCTTACTACGTGGAATACCGGCTGCTCGATCTGGACGTGAAAGAGATTGTGGCGGAATCGGGCGCTTTGATGAGCAGCACGCATAACCGTAACCGGTTCATGGATGTGGAAGCGCGCGTGGGAACGTATAAGCTCGACAGCTCAAACTTTATTGGCGAAGAGGGATTTCGCGGGTTTATCGGCTCTACTGGTTCGGTGGGAATCGATCGTGATTACGATTCGTTGCGGCAGGATCTTTGGATTGCTACCGACCAGGCGTTTAAAGAGGCGATCGATACGTACTCGCGGAAGCAGGCTTATCTGAGCAGTCTGGCGCGGCAGTCGGAGATTGATGATTTTTCTAAGGCGGACCCGGTTCACGTTATCGATCCGCTGGTTTCGCCGGATTGGACGGGGCGGAATTGGGAGCAGGAGGCGCGGGAATCGTCGGCGACCCTGCGGGCGTTTCCGGACGTCTACGAATCGCGGGTTACGTATTATTTGGTATATGCGACCGAATATTTGATGACCAGCGAAGGGACGGAGATTCGTACCAACCGAACGTTCGCGGCGGTGGAAGCCGGCATGAATACTTTGGCGCGGGACGGGATGCCGCTGAATCATCTCTATTCCGCTTATGCGCCGAAGCCTGGGGAGCTGCCGAACGTGGACGCGGTCCGCAGGGGATTGAATGTTGCGGGCAGCGAATTGATGGCCCTGCGTGCGGCTGAGCCGGCGCAGGATTATACCGGGCCGGTTTTGTTTGAGGCGCGGGCGGCGGCGCCTTTGCTGGCGCAGATTTTGGGTCCGGCGATGAATGGGGCACGGCCGCCGATTTCGTTTCAGCCCATCGTCGAGCAGATGCTGGGAAATTTGGGAGGTAGGAGCGATTGGAGCGGAAGGATTGGGGCCCGGGTCTTGCCGCCTAACGTCAGCTTGATTGATGATCCGTCGGCTAAAGACTTTCATGGGGCGCCGCTGATTGGATCGTATCCTGTGGATGACGAAGGCGTGCGGGCGCAGAAGGTGGAGGTGGTTGAAAACGGCACGCTAAAGGAATTGCTGATGTCGCGGCGGCCTGGAAATGATCCTGGCGGATCGAACGGACACGGGCGGTCGGGATTTTTGACGGACGCCAAGCCCACCATGAGCAATTTGTTTTTTACGTCAACGGATGAGGTTTCGGCGGTGGAGTTGAAGAAGAAATTCCTGGATGAATGCCGCGCGGAGAAACTGCAATATTGCGTGATCGTTAGGGAGATGGATAATCCCTCGCTGAGCCTGCTGCACCAGGAGGATTTTTCGGAATTGCTGGCTAGTTATGGCGGGGGAGCGGGTACCGGGGATCGGTTACCTTTGCTCGTCTACAAAGTTTATCCCGTGGATGGGCGCGAAGAAGTAATTCGTGGTGCGCGGATTATTGGCGTGACCAGCCGGTCGTTGCGCAATCTGGCGGGAATTGGCAACGACAATTACGTTTACAACTATATGCAGAGTCAAATTGCGGGCTTTGCCGGAACCGCGCTGGGCGCGTTTGGATCGGCGCAGAGCGGGTTGCCGGCATCGGTGGTCGCGCCATCGCTGCTGTTTGAGGAATTGGAGGTTCGCGGGGCGCGCGGAGAGCCGAAGCGTTTGCCACTGCTGCCGGCTCCTTCGCTGAGCGCCGCGAAATAAGCGCGGACGTTGCACTAGGCCTGGCTTGATCGCATCCGTTCGGTGCGGAAAGACGTAATAAAAGATGTGGATTGAGATCGAGCGGACGTCGCCGGTCTCTCCCGGATCGCTTGATCCATCGAAGTGCTTTCATGAAAAACATAACCCGGCGGGGTCTTATCTTTGGCGCAGCGACGGTCGGCGCTTATGGGTTGCTCGTTGGAGTGCAGCGCGCGCTGATTGCCGCGTTTGCGGACGATGCGCCAACGCAGAACAATGCCGATACTGCTCCGGTCACGATTGTTAAATTTGCGGATGACGGTACGCGACTCGCGACGGCTACTTTGCCTAAAGTAAGAAAAACAATTGACGAGTGGAAGAAACAGCTTAGCCGTTTGAGCTATGACGTGACGCGGCGCGCCGGAACCGAGTGGGCGTTCAGCGGAGGTCTGGACCAACAGCACGCTCCCGGACTGTATCGGTGCATCGATTGCGACAACGCTCTTTTCAATTCGACGACGAAATTTGATTCTGGGACCGGTTGGCCCAGCTTCTGGAAGCCAATTGCCGAGGAAAATGTCTACGAAAAGAAGGACATCTCATTTGGAACTATACGCCGGGAAGTTAAATGCACGCTCTGTGACGCCCACCTTGGCCACGTCTTCACTGACGGGCCGTTGCCAACCGGATTGCGCTATTGCATGAACTCCGTAGCGTTACGTTTCGTGGCGAGAAACAGCTGAGGCTGTGTCTGGGTCTCCGATGAATCGAGCATTCCCTACCTTAGAGGTATCCACACAAATCCACAGTTGAACATAAGATAGATTGAGAGCATTGATGCTGGGATCTGGTCTACTCTCCGCTCAATTTCCGGTTCTACTTTCCGCTCCGTCGGAGGGAAGCCGAAAATAAGGGTGGCTGAGGCCGAAATGCCGCGATGGGCCCGAGATTTTCATTGGGAACCTCTGCGACGCTCTGAAAGCGATTGCAAGTTCGAGATCGGGCGGTGCCTCAGCGCCGAACTCTGTGCCGTGCAGAACGTTGGTGCGCAAGACAATATCCCCGCGAGTTAGGTGAGCTTTGGAGCGGCCCCGCGACCAACGTCGCGAGCGGAATTAGCGCGCCTAAAATTCGTGAAAGGTGCATGCCCGGAACGATACCGTCGTCGGTTGCTTCCGTTGCGAGAGCGATCATCGGAATGGTGCAGCCCCGACCAGCGTGCCGTTCGATAGAAGCCTGACGAGGTATAAGATCAAGGCTCGGCAAAATGACACAAAAAGCTGTAAACAGACAGTCTGGGTATGCAGATAAGGTAGCCTAGCGAAGTGATCGCAACCGACCTATCCAGAGAAGTGACGGAGAAAAAGCGGGCGGCGTTGTTGAGCGTCGGCTCTGCCGTCGTATTGGTGTCGTTGAAGGCGTTTCTGGTGCTGCGCACGGGCAGCCTGGGCGTGTTGTCCGAGGCGTTGCATTCCGGGCTGGATCTAGTTGCCGCGGTTATCACGTTTCTGTCGGTGCGGGTTTCCGATGAGCCTGCCGATGAGCGCCACCCTTATGGCCATGGCAAGTTGGAGAATTTTTCCGCTTTCGTCGAGACTTTTCTGCTGGCGGTCACCGCTCTGTATGTCATCTATGAGGCGTTCGAGCGATTGTTTTTCAGGAGCGTTCACATTGCGCCCAGCGTCACCGCCATCGTGGTGCTGCTGGTGGCATTGACCATTGATCTTACGCGCGCGCGGGCACTCTCGGCGGTTGTTAAAAAGTATCCGAGCGAAGCACTGGAAGCGGACGCGCTGCATTTTTCTACGGATGTTTGGAGCACTTTGGTCGTGATTGCGGGGATCGGACTGGTGTGGGCCGGCGAGACGTGGAACATGCCCTGGCTGATTTACGCCGACGCGCTCGCTGGTTTGACGGTCGCCGGAATCATCCTGTGGGTTGGTTCCAGGCTTGGCAAGCGAACCGTGGATGCGCTGCTGGATGTGGCGCCAGAGGGATTGCAGAAGGAAATCGCTCGCGCCGTAGCGCGTATGGAGGGAGTGTTGGATGTTGATCGCGTGCGGGTTCGCCGGGCGGGCAACCGGCACTTTGTAGACGCGACCGTCAGCGTTGCGCGCACGGCCAGCCTCGAGCAGGTACACGCGCTGAGCGACGCGATTGAAAAAAGAATCGGCGAAATCGTGCCTTCGGACGTAATGGTGCATGCGGAACCGCGGGCTCCGCAAGGCGAGCATCTTTTTGAAGCAATTCGCGCGGTGGCGCAGCGCATGGGGCTGGCTATCCATGACATCAGCGCTTTGCAACAACTGAACCAGCTGTTCGTGGAACTCCACCTGGAGGTGGACGAAAACCTCAGTCTGCGGGACGCGCATCGCCAAGCGTCCGAGCTTGAGGATGGTATTCGCGAACTGCGCGACGGACCGGTGGACGTGAATATTCACATCGAGCCGCTCGGGCGGCACATCGCGACGCCGGACGTGGGTGGCGGCGAGATGAAGCAGCTATCCCGCTCCATCGAGGAGTTCATCAATACTTTGCCTGCTGAATACGATGAGCTGGTGAACTGCCACGACGTTCATGTGCGCCAGGTCGAGCACCGCATCCTGGCGTCTTGCCACTGCACCATGAAGGGCAACCTGCCCATTACGCAAATCCACGACGTCACCGCTGCGCTGGAGGACCGGGTAAAGGAACGTTTCCCGCAAGTGCATCGCGTCACCATCCATCCCGAGCCGGTTGAGGGTTAGCGGGCCTTCCCAAAGGCGCGTTTGGCGTTGCCTGCTCCTGGGAATTCCTTTATGGTAAGAGATTCGCTTGTAGCCAAAATCGGCAGTGTGTGGCGTTCGGCGGCTGCGAAACGACAACGGAGACTGACGTGAAAAAGAAAATTCGCGCAATCCAGTACGGCGTTGGGCCAATTGGCGCCTCGATCGCGCGATTGCTGCGGGAAAAGCAGGCCATCGAGATTTGCGGGGCGATCGATACCGATCCGGCTAAGGTTGGCCGGGACTTGGGTGAGGTGGTGGGTGCCTCGGACGCGCCGTGGGGCGTAAAAATTTCCGGCGATGCGAAGGATGTTTTGGATCAGGCGGCGGACGTGGTGATCCACTCGACTTCGTCTTCGCTGCCGAAGGTCATGGACCAATTGCTGGCGTGTCTGGAAGCGGAATCTTGCATCGTTTCGACCTGCGAAGAGTTGGCCTATCCGTACCGTACGCATCCGGAATTGGCGGCGAAACTGGATGCGGCGGCGAAGGATTGGGGAGTCGCGCTGGTGGGCACCGGCGTGAATCCGGGGTTCGTGATGGACAAGCTGGTAGTTACACTGGCCGCGGTCTCGCAGCGGATTGAACACGCCAAGGCCCTGCGCATCGTGGATGCGTCGAAACGACGGTTGCCTTTGCAGAAAAAAATTGGCGCGGGGATGACTGTCGATGAATTTCGCGCCAAGGTGGCGGAAGGCGTGATCAAGCACGTTGGTTTGCCCGAGTCCGTGGCCATGGTTGCGGACAGCTTGAACCTGGCGGTGGAGGAGATTACAGAGACAATCGAGCCGGTGGTGGCTAGCGAGCGAGTGCAGACGGAGTTCTTGACTGTGGAAGCGGGGCAGGCTGCGGGCGTCCATCAAATCGCGCGAGGCATTGGCGCGGGCAAAGAGTTGGTGTACCTGGAGTTGCAGATGTACGTGGGTGCGAAAGATCCTGCCGATACCGTCGAGTTGAAAGGACACCCGAATATTCGTTTGGTGATTCCTGGCGGATCGCACGGGGATATTGCGACGGCGTCGGTGGTCGTTAACTCGATTCCAGTGATCCTGGATGCGCCTGCGGGGTTGCGGACTTCGCGGGATTTACCGATTGGGTTCTTCTCGCCTAATGCGCGGCCCTAGAGGGATTCGAACCATCGCATCCTATTTGGGCAACAAGCTTCGTTGGTCCGGGAGGGGCTAGCGGCCTGTGCGGACCACCTCAATCAAGAATCAAATCAGGCTGAGGCCGCTTTGGCTATGCCTTTTTCCAGCGACTGCCATTCGGCTTCGGTTAGCCGTAATTCTGCGGCGGCTACGTTTTCTTCCAGGTGCATTACCGAGGAAGTGCCCGGGATTGGTAGCATTACCGGAGAACGGTGGAGCAGCCAGGCTATGGCTATTTGGGCCGTCGAGGCTTTATGGAATTTTGCGGCTTGGTCGAGGATGCTGCCCGGCTTGCTTAGTTTGCCTTGTTCCATGGGGAACCAAGGGATAAAGCCGAGCTGATGCTTTTCGCAGAATTGCAGGACCGATTCGTGGGTGCGGTCGGCGATGTTGTATTTGTTTTGCACGCTGACGATCGGAACGGTTTTTTGGGCGCGCTCGATTTCCTTTACCGAGACTTCGGAAAGGCCGATGTGACGAATCTTGCCTTCTTGCTGCATTTTCTTTAGTTCGTCCAGGCTATCTTCGACCGGAACCTGGGGATCGATGCGGTGAAGTTGATAGAGGTCGATCCGTTCGAGCCTCAGGCGGCGCAGGCTCATTTCCACGCATTGGCGCAGGTATTCGGGGCGGCCTACGGCGGCCCACTTGTTGGGGCCTTGGCGGGTAAACCCGCCTTTGGTGGCGATTACTAGGCTGGCGGGGTAGGGGTGTAACGCCTCGGCGATCAGGTTTTCGCTTACCTCCGGGCCGTAGGCGTCGGCGGTGTCGATGAAGTTGACTCCCAAATCGGGCAGACGTTTCAAAACGCGTTTGGCTTCTTCGCGATCTTTGGGTTCGTCCCAGATGCCCGGGCCAGTGATGCGCATGGCGCCGTAACCCAGGCGGTGAATCGGGAGGTCGTTTCCGAGATTGAACGTGCCGCTTGCTGCTGCGTTTGGTGTAGCCATGATGTTGTTTTGATTCTGGTAGGAGGCGGCGGGTTACTAGAAACTTAGAAATTTCATTTCTTGTGGGTTACCAGCAGGCCCGAGCATGGAACCATAGGATGAACCTGTCTACGCGGACAATGGCATGACGCAAACGCTGCCTGCCACCACGTAGCCAGGAGCCGAGCCATAGAACAGGTTTTTCAGGGTGAGGTTTTTCGAGCCTTCGATCAGGTGGATGCCGATGATTTGACACCCGAAATAGGAAGGTGCCAGCCAGCGTCCATCGCGGCCGAAATCCTGGCTCCTGAAGTTGCGGGTTCGCAGGGAGAAATACGTTCGACTCGTAGCGGGCGAATTTCAAAAGAGCAAAATGCCATTAGGACGGTTCAATGGCGACTAGTGATTCGAGGCTGAGCGGTGCGTGGCGCGATTGCCAAAGGCAGGGACGCGCTTAAGCGCGCCCCTGCAGTTCAATACGTGTTCTGCTTGTTATGAGAATTTTGGCAGGAACATTCCGGTGTGTTGGCTGTGTTCGTTGAATATTGGGCCGAACTCTTGTGATAGAAACGATTCTTCGCGGCGGGCTTTCATGTAGAACGAGAGCCAGATGATCAGCAGGCCGATTAGACCGCGCACTTGTCCGACCTCGATAACGTTGCCGAGGAATGCGAGCAAAATTCCGGTGTAGATCGGATGGCGGATGGCCCGGTATGGGCCGGTGCGAATCAGTTCATGACCTTGTTTAAGAGTGACTACGCCGCTCCAGTTCGCGCCTAGATGGAAGCGGGCCCAAAACGCGATCGCTACGCCCCAGGCCATGATCGCTACACCGAGCCAGTGCATTAGCGGCTTGTCGGGGACGAACCTCGTGCCCAACCAGGTGTGGGCGTATTCGTAACGAAATAAGAGATAGAACGCGGCGACCAGAGGAAGTACGTAAACCAGGCGTTGGCCCCAGGATTCGCGGCGCTTGGTCTTCTTGCGATTCAGCGCGGAAACCAGCCAATACAAAGCAAACAGCATCCACAGGTCGCCGATTATTCCAGCCGGAGTGGGCCCAAACGTTCGCCAAAGAGGTTGAGCGATGGAATAGAAATTGTCGGCGTTCATGAACGTCTCCTTTTTGAATTTACGAACCCCGATCGGGCTTTGTTTCTCGCTTGGCTTTTCGCGCCAAGCTGGCGATCCAGGTTCGCTCGACGCCAATTTGATCGCGGAAGAAGCACACCACTTCGGCGCCCCAGATGCCCGCGTCCACCGTTGCGGAAATTCGCGCGAGGCGTTGCTCGCGCCCGGCGAGGAATTGATCGCGGGTGGCGAGAATGCGCTGGCGCGTCTCGGCACCGAGGATGCCGAACAGGCCGACCCGGAAGCGGAAGCCGTTTTCGGAAGCAACTTCGTTTTTGGGATAGTCGCCCAGGCGGCGGATTAGTTCCTGTTTCCCTTTGGCAGTCAGGGCGTAGACTTCGCGGGTTTGGCCACGCTGGCCGGCGGATCGGCGTTTGCTGACCCAGGCGTTTTTGACGAAGCGGTGCAGCAGGGGATAAACGAGATTGTTGTGCATGGCCGGCTGGCCGGTGATCAGGCCCACGTGCTTTTTCAGGGAGTAGCCGTGCTGCGGGCCAGCCAGCAGGGCGGCGAGTAATAATAGGTCATTCATGACTATGTCAAGATTGGACTAATGGAGGAAAAATGTCAATTGGGCTTACAGAATGGGTGCAGCTTCGGACGAGCATCGCGCATCTTGCCCTATGCGCTCAGGACGACAGTGCTGGGCGAGGCGGCGATGGAGTCGGATGCGTTGAGTGTTTATGCCTAGCGGCGCCAAATTGGTGCTTGCCGGGCAGGCGAACAGAGCCAGAATGGCTACCATTATGAAGAACAATCCGACTTCGAAACACTCGCCGCCGGCGGCCGGCCGGAAGCTGGGAGCGCAGACCCGGGCGATTCATGCTGGGGAGGGGGTCAGGCATGGCGTAAGCGGGCCGGTCAGCGCGCCGATTTGCCGGACTTCTACGTTTACGTTTTCTTCTACAGCGGAGATGAAGCGGTGGGCGGAGGGGAAGAGCAAGGCTTATATCTATACGCGCTATGGGAATCCTTCGCTGGCGATTGCGGAGGGGAAAATTGCGGCGCTGGAGGGAGCCGAGGCGGCGGTGGTTACGGCTTCGGGCATGGCGGCGATTTCGCACGCGCTGCTGAGCGCATTGAAGGCTGGGGACGAGGTAATTTCCACCGCGCAGGTTTATGGAGGGACGTACCGCTTGATGCGCGACATATTTCCTAATATGGGCATCACGGTACACCAGACCGGGACCGACTTGGGGGGAATCGAATCGCTGGTCACGCCGCGGACCAAAGTTTTGTATGTAGAGACGCCTACCAATCCTACTGTTCGGCTGGTTGATCTGCAGAAGGCGATCGCGTTTGCGAAGAAACACAAGCTCATTTCGATCATCGACAATACGTTTGCTACCCCGGTGTTGCAGCAGCCGCTGAGTTTGGGGTTCGACATGGTGGTGCACAGCGCTACCAAGGCACTGGCTGGGCATTCGGATGTGATCGCGGGGGTGGCCGCGGGCAGCAAGTCTTGGATGGATCGAGTGCAGCAGATGGTGATTTACCTGGGCGGCTCGATGGATCCTGAGGCGGCGTTTTTGTTGAGCCGCGGGATCAAGACGCTGGCTTTGCGGGTCAAGCGGCAGGGCGAGAATGCCATAGCGGCGGCCAAATTTTTGGAGAAGCACCCGAAGGTGGCTCGGGTACACTATCCGGGATTGCCTTCCCACCCGGACCATAAATTGGCGAAGCGGCAGATGCGGGGATTTGGGTCGATGCTGGCGTTCGATTTGAAGGGCGGGCTGCCGGCGGCAAGGAAGTTTTGCGATAGCGTGCAACTGTTTATGCTGGCGGCTAGCTTGGGTGGCGTGGAGTCGCTGGTGGTTTTGCCGGCTTACACCTCGCACTACAACATGAGTCTGGAGGAGTTGAAGAAGGCTCACGTGATGCCCGGAACCGTGCGGGTTTCGATTGGGATTGAGGACGCGGAGGATTTGCTTGAGGATTTGCGGCAGGCGCTGCGATAAAGCTGATCGACCGTCAGGTGGTGGAAAATGGGACTGACGAGAGACGAGGCTTGGAAGCTGGCGAATCACTGGGTGGCGGCTTGGAACGCTCATGATCTGGACTTGATCATGACGCACTATGACGAGGCCGTGGAACTGACTTCGCCCGTCGCCGCGCGGCTGTTAGCAACGGCGGACGGCAAGGTGATCGGGAAGGCGAACTTGCGTGCTTACTTTCAGCGAGGATTGGAGGCCTATCCAGACCTCCGCTTTGATCTTGAGGACGTGCTCTGGGGTATGAATAGCGTGGTGCTCTTGTATATAAATCAAAAGGGAACACGTTCGGGAGAGTTTATGAAGCTGACGGCGGCTGGGAAAGTGGCGCGAGTGGTGGCGAATTACAACGCCTAGCCGGTAAGGAAACCCGGTACTGCGAACGACCGGTCTGAAGACCGGCCACCGCGGGCGGCCCCCATCGGCACAGGGGGAACGGTTGCCCTTGGCGCACCTGCCCCAGTCGCGGTAGGGACGCAAGTTAACCCGCACCCCCCGCACCGATCCGTGCGGGTAGGATTGCCGCATATGGCTAATTACCGCAGATACCTAGCGTTGAAGCGCGGCAGGACGCGGGTGCAGGATCGTACCCTGGGGATCCACCGAGCGACAAGCGGTCCGAAACGTACCCTTCCACCCGCGAGCTGCCGAACATGCGCGGCGTAATCGGCATAGGGGGAACGGTTGCCCGTCCTCCCCTGCCACACCACCGGATATGCGGGTCCGCGGCCGGCGGTTCGGCGGGTTAAGCTAACCGTGAGCCGCGAGCTCGGGAAGTCCGATCGAAGCGAAGAAAGCGTTCGATAAAGCGATGTTCAACGCTGGGGTGTTGGCAAGGTGCCACGGTCCATCGGAGCTACCCGCGGTTTGCGCGGCTTCCTGCGCATCGACACCGCGCTTGCGGAGCTCACGATATCTCGTGGTTCCTCGTCCATTGGTTCCAGACCATCGACCGGAGTCGGCGTCGGATCCATTGCCCCAGTTCCTCGAGCACACTTGGAGAGATCGGAAGAGCACACGTCTGAACTCCAGTC
>OBLW0100000949.1_pt1 | contig 24916 bp, 19 predicted proteins | sample 1520161 | NCBI WGS metagenome assembly OBLW01 (sample SAMEA3539309, study PRJEB22396) | soil metagenome | biome: tundra; feature: field; material: soil | place: USA | collected 2010-05 | depth 0.15 m | reverse complement strand
CCGCGCCTTCAACGACTTTCGCCGCCGCCTCGACTACACCGAATACGGTGGCGCGCCTCTCTTAGGCGTACGCGGCGTCTGCATCATCGGCCACGGCTCGTCCAATGACAACGCCATCTTCAACGGCATCCGCGTAGCCCACGAGTTCGCCAAAGCCGGCACCAACGAGCGCATCGAACGCGAATTCGCCAGCCGCCCCCCGCGCCGCCCCAGTAATCCCGGCGACGAGCCCGACGCAATCATCCAATAACGGCGCCCAATTTGAAAAATCGGTGACGGGTCAGGTTTTGAAGAACGCCGTCTTCCAAGTTGTAAAGGATCATTGCGCTCCACGCTTTGTAGCGCGTATGACTTTACAGGTTGCGGAAAAACTCAATCCATCATGCGCTTTGTAACAGGGCACGACTTCAGTCGTGCCGCAATTGCCGCAAAATAGATGCGGGGCTTTAGCCCCTGAGGGATCGCTCTCTGACTGTTCCCGCCAAACCCGGACTAGATCCTCAACAAGCCCTCGCCTTGTGGGCCGCCGCATTAGCCTGCCCAGCCTGCCACCAACCCCTCCGCTTCACACAGGATCAGATCACCTGCACCGCCTGCAACCGAACCTATCCCATCCTCGGCGGCATCCCCGTCCTGATCGCCGACCGCACCCTTAAGCAGGCACCTTAAAGACGACCTTGGCGGCACTCACTGAACCCTTCGGCAGGTCAAAATATATGCAGAAGCGAAGAGGTACCAATCGAAAGTGGGATCGCGACCGTCAATCCAGTCTCTTCACTGTTTATCCCACACCATCGTGAAAACTGCGGATGAATGCGCGGGCCTGCTCACAACCGTGAGCGTCTTCCCGTCGTCCGACACCCTGAATTCTGCGCTATCCTCTTGCTTGCCGTTGACCTGTCCGTCAATTTGAAGAAGATGGTCGTTGACACGCTTCCCGGACGACGATCGGCCCTTGGTGTCACCTGCACCGCTATCTGCGTACACCTTCCCGTCAAACTGCATCTCGCTCAGATGCTTGTCGGCTGGCACGTTGAAGCTAAGTCCATCTGTCCCAAAGGGAGTAATAATCAGCTTTAGCCCTTCGCCAAAATTTTCCTCTTCCAATGAAAACGACTGCCATTCCCCGAAGATACTTTTCCCAGGAGTGAGCCTCGCATATCTTGCGGTCGTCTCATAGTTGTTTCCTGACTCGCCTTTAAAGACGTCATGGAGCGTCAGAGTCTTGTCGTCCTCTGAAATATTGTAAGTACGCACCATTTTCTGGCCGTCGTCTCTGACCATTTCCCAGTCATGCTCATCGAGCTTCTTGAAAGAGACAATATCTCCGGAGGCCGTTTTGATTGGAACGCCATCGGCTTTGACCTCAACTGTTACGCCAGTGCTTCCGGTAAGAGAGTAGCGCTCACCGCCAAGATCTTTGATTGCGTATCTTATGGTTGGTTTGGGGCTCTTCTGGTTATTGTAAATCCACGTCCCAACGAATGGATCGGTTGCAGCCAGCAAATTCGTGCCCGTGAAAAGAGCCGCGAGCCATGGGCCATGGAGTCTCAAAGGATTCCTCCCCATAATTGTTGGACAGTGCAGATACAGTAGCAGGGCGCCCACGCGCGCCTGCTGCCGGGTTGCCGCCGAACCAATCGGCAACCCGGAACCAGAGGGAGACGATTATCCCTCATCATTGTTCATCACGAACGTCTCTATCTCGGGTCAGCTGATGCGGTACGCACGACGCCATGGATTGCCTGCGACCCAAAATGGCTTGTCGCGGGTGCACCGAAGACCAGCGAAACGTTCGAGTACGATACCTCGTCCCCTCCGGTGACGCAGACTTGCAGCGTCGAGGAAGGTGGGGTTGTCTCAAAGGGAGCGTTGCTTCCGTTCCCCGTCACGAGATTGACCGTTCCGTTGATTTGAAAGCCCGCTGTGGTGGCAGGACTGACGACGGGACAGCCGTCCATGTTCCAGGTCACTGTTTGGTTGGTGAGTTTGATATGGTGCGTGTGCGGGTTCTGGCCGCCCTTGGTCGCATCCGCAACGCCCGCCGTGGTCCCATAGCCCGACATCGTCATATCTGCGGAAAAATCGGCGACGGTGGTCACTTCGCCGCGCCATTCCGAGTGCAGGTCCATTCTCCACTGGCCATGCATCTCCCAGGGTCCGCCTTTGACGGTCGCAGGGGAATAGTCATTGATCAGGCCGGTGAAGTGCACTGGCTTGCCCTTCTGGGCCAAAGCGGACATGCCTGAGAACAGCAGGAGAAGGGATGGCACGCATACGGCCGAAGCCAGGATTTTGCTTTTCATGAGATATCTCCAGTCTTGAGATTGGTGCCGGGTCACAGAGAATTCACAGACTCCCCCACGGCCATTCCAACGGCCATTCCCACACCCATTCTTTGTGGGACTCGATGGAATTAGGGGCAAACTTCCGCGACCTCGCACCTGAACTGGAGCCACCATGGTGTATTCGGCGTTGCCATGCAAGCGGCAACTCACGGGACAGCGACTTGCCGTCAAATACCGTCTATTGCGGTCTCGAGACTCAGGGTTAGAATTGACAAATTCCCCCGGGGACCAGCTGGGTCGAGTCGGAGATCGATATGGGTGTGCCTTCGTTCGAAATTCCGCCCGTAGAAAAACCGTCCGACAGGCGGCTCGATTCGTGGAAGGAAATCGCGGCCTATGTGAACCGCGATGTCACAACGGTTCAGCGTTGGGAGAAGCGAGAAGGAATGCCGGTCCACCGGCATTTGCACGAAAAGCGTGGCTCCGTCTATGCCTGGACTGAAGAGCTCGACGGCTGGATTCAAAGTCGACGCGCGCGTCTGGAGGAAACCGAAGCGAAGCCTGACGCGGAGGTGTCCCCGTCCATCCCGCAGGAATACGGCGCAAGGCCTGCGCAGGGAATTCGGTTACGGTTCGCCCTGGCCGCTATTCTTTGCCTCGGCGTCTTGGCTGCTGCCTGGCTCCTGTTCCGACCTCGCGCACCCGCTACGGGTGAGACCGTAATTCGGTCGTTAGCCGTGCTGCCTTTGCGTGACTTGTCAGGAAATCCTACGCAGGGATACCTGGCGGACGGCATCACGGAGGCCCTCATCGGGCGCCTTTCGAACATCCACAATCTCCACGTAACCTCTCACACATCGGTGATCCGCTTCAGGAATTCACAGCTTTCCATACCTGAGATCGCGAAATCGCTGGGCGTGGATGCTGTCGTCGAAGGCTCCGTCATCAGGGAAGGTGATCGCATTCGCGTCACCGCCCAGTTGATCCGCGGAGCTACCGACCAGCATTTCTGGTCAGAAAGCTACGACCGGGAGATGCGCGACGCGCTTAGCCTTGAAAGCGAACTGGCGCAAACCATCGCAGAAAAGGTGGAAGTCACCGTAACAGGGGAGGAGCACCGACGGCTCAGTTCTGCGCGCCCGGTTGCGCCTGAAGTCTATGAGAGCTACCTGAAAGGCAGGTTTGCCTTACGACAGGAGAACAGAGCTGCGGTTGAGCAAAGCATTCAATATTTCGAGGATGCCTCCAATAAGGACACTACGTTTGCACCAGCTTACCTGGGCCTGGCAGAGGCCTACACCAGCCTCGGTACGGTCTTTGCCGGAGTTTCTCCGGCAACAACGCGGCCGAAAGTCGCAAGCTTCGCCCGAAAGGCTCTGGCAATCGACCCGGATCTGGTGGAAGCCCACGTAATGCTGGCAAATGTTCTGCAGGAAGAATGGCACTGGAGTGAAGCGGAAACGGAATACAGGCGCGCCCTCGAATTGAACCCGAACGACGCTGACGCCCAGTCGTGGTTTGCGCTGTGGCTGAGTTGCCAGGGACGTACGGACGAAGCCGTGGCCATGATCCAGCGCGCCCGGGCCCTGGATCCAGTGGGGGTCTCCGGCGCCAGCGTATCGCGGATTCTGTTCCATGCACGCCGGTACGATGATGCCATTCGCGAGTCACACAGCGCATTGGCCGTACAACCGGACAATGCGAGCAGTCTTATGGGCTTGGGATTTGCGCTGATCGCCAACAATAGGCCGGCGGACGCGATCCCTGTATTGGAAAACGCAGTCAGCCTTTCCCCAGGCAGTCCTGCGGTAATCGGCGTACTGATCAGAGCCTATGCCCACGCGGGGCGGCGCAGCGATGCGATCCGGCTCCTCGAGGAACTGAAGCGACGCAGGAAGACAGGCTATATTCCTGCAGGTGCGTTTGTGAACGCCTACCTGGGTCTTGGCGACAACGAACAGGCCCTTTATTGGTTGGAGCAAGCCTACAAAGAGCAATCGAATATCTTGCAGTTCCTCAAAACCCATCCATACTTCGACCCGATCCGGAACGACCCTCGATTCGCTGCGTTGATTCGCAGAGTGGGCCTTCTCTAATTTCATCCGGATCGCAAAGTCTGTGTTCCTTTTTATGTGCGTGGAATAACCGGTCAGCTGAAAATCGTTGAACACTCATTGGTACGTAAATTTTGCGGTTTTGCACAGCAAATTTGCAGAATATTTCTGGAGCTCGTGCATGTCCCGTTCGGAGGGGCTTTGGCACCGGCAGGAAGGCCAATCCGTGCACTCGATCGCGGATATGCTTCGCAAATTCCAGCGAACACCTGTATCCGCCAATACAATTGTTCCACGTAGAACAATTTTCGCGAACCCGACACTCTCGAGATCTGCCACGCAAAGCGACTGCCTGGACAGCCAGTCCAATTGTTCCACGTGGAACAATTTCGACACGCGGCATTAATCGAAAAGATTGGCCAGCTCCGACATGTAGAGCGTCTCTTCGGTAAACGTGAAGGTCCCGTGATCGCGCACCTCGCGCGCCGCATGGACAAACGCCGTCAACGCAGCGCGGCTGAATCCCGAACCAAGGCTCACGCGCCGAACGCCCAGCGCCCCAAGCTCCGCAACCGAAAGCGGCGGCGCTCCCTTGATCCCCATCAGCACATTCACCGGCTTGCGCACCGAAGCACACACCGTGCGAATGTCTTCCACGCTGGTGATTCCAGGCGCATACAACACCTCAGCGCCAGCTGCCTCAAAGGCCTGCAGCCGCCGAATCGTATCGTCGAGATCGGGCCGTCCATGCAAATAATTTTCCGCGCGGGCCACAAGCATGAACGGAAACGGCAGAGAACGCGCAGCAGCCACTGCCGCCGCAATCCGTTCCACAGCCTGATTGAATTCGTAAATCGGATGCGCCGCATCTCCGGTTGCATCCTCGATCGATCCACCCACCAGTCCGACCGCAGCCGCCAGACGAATCGATTCCGCAGCGGCTTCCGGAGAATGCCCGTAACCATTCTCCAAATCGGCAGCAACTGGCAAATGCGTCGCTTCCACGATCGACTTCGCATTGGCCAGCGCCTCCTCACGGCTCACGCTCGCGGTGCCATCGCGTCGCCCGAGCGTAAAAGCGAGACCCGCGCTCGTCGTCGAGAGCGCCAGGAATCCAAGCCCGGCAAGAATGCGGGCAGTCCCTGCATCCCAGGGATTGGCAATGACGAACGCCTCTTGCCGTTGATGCAAAGCCTGGAAGACAGCAGCTTTTTCTGCTTGAGTCGGCACAGTGTCTCTTTCTTCCTTTCAGCGCGGTACGATTTCAATGGCGATGATAAAAGGGCAGCACGATCAGCGCGGCGAGTCCCGTCGCGATAAGCAGCGCAGCGCCAAGCAAGCTATAGATCAGAGTGAGATTTGGCCCTTTGGATGCCTCGTCTTCCTGTGTCCGCACCTGCTCAACCTTGCCGTCCTTACTCATATTTCAGCGCCTCAACAGGATCCATCTGCGCAGCGCGCGTCGCCGGAACCGTGCCGAAGATGACGCCCACTGCAGTGGCCGCAGCCAGCGCGATAGCAATCGACCAAATTGAAACCGGCAGCGCGTAATCGGTGAAGAATCGGATCGACAACGGCACGGTAAGCCCAACAAGCACGCCCACTATTCCGCCAACCAGCGAAATAATCACCGCCTCGGCGAGAAACTGCAGCTTGATCTCCCGGTAAGTCGCGCCCAGCGCCTTGCGGATGCCAATCTCGCGGATGCGCGCACGCACATTCGCCAGCATGATATTCATAATGCCCACGCCGCCCACGGCCAGCGTAATCGCGGAGACAAGCACCAGCACCGCGGTTAGCGCATCGGAAATCTCCGCGGCATAGGTCAGCACTTCCGTCAGCGTCTGCGCCTTATACACCGAGCCGGCACGATGACGCGATTGAATAATGCGCACAATCTCCTTCGCTCCGTCGGGCACTTCATTCATGGTGCGCATCGAGAAGTAAATCTGCTTCACGTTCTCTGTTCCGGTGAAAAAGCGTGCAACTGAATAAGGAATGAGAATCGTCTGATCGGCAATCTCCGATTGGCCCATGTCATCGACGCTCTCTTTGAAGACGCCGATGATGGTGAAGGGGATGCCATAGATCTCAAATGTCTGTCCTACTGCGGCATTGGGGCTGCCGAATCGCTCCCGGGCAAAGGGCTCTGTGACCACGGCGCAGTTGGTGTGGGTTTCATCGTCGATCTCGTCGAGAAACCGGCCATTGGGCACGAGCAAGTTCCGGATATGGCGGTAGTCTGGGCTTACGCCGAGGACTAGCGTGTCTTTCATCACGCCGCCACCAAAACTGATGCGGGTGTGCATTTCCAGAATCGGTGAAGAGTAAATGATTCCCGGCAATTGAGCGTCGACAGCTTTCTCGTCTTCACGCGTCAAGTAGTCGTTGTACATTACGCGCTCGGCGCCCGTCGCTCCGCCGCCCGAATACTCAATCTCAACCGAGTTTGTCCCGATCTTCTGCAGCGTGTCGAGAACGTACTGCTTCCCCTTCATCCCGATCGTCACAACCAGGATGACCGATGCCGTGCCAATCACCATGCCCAAAGCAGTCAGAGCGAAGCGCAGCTTTGATGTGCGAAAGCTGTCGATCGCCAGCTTCAGGATCTCGCTCATCAGCATGGTTCTGCGTGCGCTGAGCAGCGTCTGCTGGAAGGCGGTTTGGCGGGCCTGATCGACTGGATTCATGCTATCTAGAGAGATGCTCGAAATGGCCCTGCCGGTTCTGGCAATTCTCGTGCGTACCTGTCCGCCAAACAAATCTGGCTAATTCCCATCGTACTTCTCCAGCCATTTCAGTTCTTCCCGCAACTTGATATATCCATGCCAGGGATTCTTGTCCAGGCCATGTCCTTCGCCGGGAAAAACAAGAAAAGTGTGCGGCACACCAAGCGCCTGGAACGCTCGTTCCATGGTCACTCCCTCCAGGTAACTTACGCGGATATCCGCGCCTCCCTGCACCAGGTGCGTCGGCGTTTTCACTTTGTCGAATCGAAACAGCGCAGCCTCACTTTGATAGAGCTCCGGATTCTGCCAGGGTTGCCCGCCGAGATACCACGCATCATCCCATGTTTCGTCGTCATTGCCCCAGTTGGCCGCGTGCTCCACGGCGCCGGCGCCCGTAACCGCGGCCCGAAAGCGCGTGGTCTGCGTAATGAGCCAGTTGGTCATGTAGCCGCCATAGCTATAGCCGCCGATGGCAAGATGATTGGGGTCGGCATACCCGTCCTTCACCAGTGCATCGACGCCGGTAAGAATATCGCGTCCCGGCTTCGAGACAAGATGCGGCTCAATCTCCAACATAAAGTCGTCGCCATATCCTGAAGAACCGCGATAGTTCGGCCGAAACACGAGCCAGCCTCGATCGGCGGCCAGCGTCGCCCAATCGTACCAATCCGCTCCGAAGCGATTGCCGTCCGCGTCCGCAGGACCTCCGTGAATTAATGTGAGCATGCGCAGATGCTTTGCGCCCTTCTTGCCGGGTGGAAAAATCAACATGCCCTCGACGGTTCGCCCGTCGTCCGATTGCCATGTGTACGGCTCCCACTCTGGCTGCGCGCGTTCGGCAAAAATCGGATTGAAGCTGGTAAGAGCCTTGAGCTGATCTGGATGCAGCGGATCGGTTGCCAGGTAAACCTGCGTCGGCTTGTTCACACTGGAGTGACGCACGAGAAGGCTATTTGACTTGTCTGCAGACTCAAGACCGGCATAAGTGCCCGCGAGGCCCGGCAGCTTAGTCGCGTTGTCCCCTTCCACAAAGTAGATTTGCGTCTCCGTGCCTTTGAGGCCCAGCGCGAATTCGCGACCATCCGGCAACAGGACGAACTGATCGAACGAGCCATCGAATGTCATGCCGAGACGTTCTACTTTGGCAGCCTCCGTGTCGATGCGGTAGAGACGACCTTGCACGTCTCGGTAGCTACCCTCTAAGGAACCCGCCGCAGCCGACACAACAAAATGCAGCCACCGGCTATCCGGCGTCCAGCGAATGTTCGTTTCGAGGGCCTGATTATGAGTCAGCTGTCTCGCCTCGCCTCCCACGAAAGCAACAAGAAAAATCTCATTGTCGGCGGGATTCTCAGTTCGTCGATGGATCGGACCAGTGAGAAATGCCAGCTCTTTTCCATTCGGAGAAGGAGCAATCTCATCTATGGCCAAAGCGTTTTTTGTGAGCAACGACGCGCCCGCAGGTAGAGGCGACGCGGGAATCGTGTCCGCTCTGCCCTTGGCGGCCTTGGCTGCCGCGGCACCATTCGGCAACGGTGTCGCTGTTGCGTTTGCCATTGCAGAAGCAATGCCAACCTTGAGCAACAGGTCGCCACGGTTCTGTTCTCTCCACCGAATGACATCCTGCCATTCTGTCTCACGTGCTTCTGCCTGATCGTGACCGAGCGGCTCTTGTACGGAAAAATAGATGGAAGTACTGTCAGAGGCCCAGGCAAATGCATGTGCGTCCAGCTTCTCGCTGTAAAGCGGGAGGGGCTCACCGCCCGATGCGGAAATGATCCAGATTCGTTTCGGCTTAGTAGCGTCGCTTGTAGATTCAGTATCCGCAGAAGCATCGTCTCCAAGAAGCGAGCGATCGGAAAGGAAAGCGATCCACTTGCCATCCGGACTCCATCGCGCATCCTCTTCGCCGGCGGAATGCGTCAACGGCCGCAGTCCCGACTGCTCATTCCAAATCCACAGATCATGCCGGTACACACTGTTTTTCCAGTCAGGGGCGTCCGTCGCGATCACAACAGAGGAACCATCCGGCGAGAGCCTGGCTCCCGAGATGTCTGTCGTGTTGAGATACTCGTCAAGAGTGATGGCCTGCCTAGCTGATTGAGCTTGCGCATTTGCCGGGACAAGGCAGAGGCTGAGTGAAAATGTCAGCCACGGATTTTTCAAGTACATATCAAAACTATACCTGCGCTGGATGGGGCATTCGGACGGTTTCCAACTGCATGGATTGCTCCGGATTCATCAAATTCGGTGTCGTTGTTGTTGATCGCCGGTTCCGTGTGAGAGATGATTCTCACAATGATCCGAATCGATGCGCATCAGCATTTCTGGAAGTACACGGTCGCAGAGTACGGGTGGATTAACGACAAGATGACAGCGTTGCAACGGGATTTTCTTCCGCGGGATCTGAAGCCCCTCCTTGATGAAAACGGCTTCGGCGGATCGATCGCTGTGCAAGCTCGTCAAAGCCTCGAAGAGACGCACTGGCTCCTCGAACTCGCCGAGCAAAACAGCTTCATCCAGGGCGTGGTGGGCTGGGTCGATCTGAATTCGCCGCTGTTGAGGGATCAGCTTGAGGGGCTTGCTCCGCACAAGAAGCTTGTTGGCGTGCGCCACGTGGTGCAAGATGAGCCCGACGATCAATTCATGCTCCGTTCCGAGTTTCAGCGAGGCCTTGCGCAGCTTGCGGACTTCGGCCTGGCGTACGATCTGCTGCTCCATCCGCGCCATCTACCCATCGCGACGCAACTCGTTCGTCAATATCCGGCGCAGACGTTTGTCCTGGATCATCTCGCCAAACCAGCCATCGCAGATGGGGTGATCGAGCCGTGGCGACGAGATATTCGCGAATTGGCGAAGTGCCCGAATGTCTCTTGCAAGCTTTCAGGGATGGTGACGGAAGCGCGATGGAAGACGTGGATGCCTGGTGACTTCCGGCCTTATCTGGACGCGGTTCTCGACGCTTTCGGCGCATCGCGATTGATGATTGGGTCTGACTGGCCGGTCTGCACGCTGTCTGCGGAGTATGCGCAAACTCAAGGCATTGTCATCGACTTCCTGGACCGGCTCACGGAAGAACAGCGCGACGGAATCCTGGGCGGAAACTGCGCGCGCATTTATAGGATTGCGACAGCCTAGCTGCAACCACAAGATTGACTTATACTCTAAAGTTTGATATAATATTAAAGTGCATTTCAGCACGGAATCTGTCTTCTGTGTCCGGAAAATGAGGACATCGGGAATCGAGGACCCTTATGGAAAAAGCATTCCCCTCGGTCGAGGACTTCTTTCGCCAATTCGAACTGAACAACAATAAGAGCGATTTCTCCGCAGCCGTCTCCCAGTTCGCCGATACTTTCATGGCTGCCGGACCACAAGGAGCGCAGTGTGTCAAAGCCAGCGATTTCGCGCTCGCTCTGCCAAAACGCAAGCAGCTCTTCGAAAGCTTCGGCTGCCGTTCGATGCAACTGGTCAGTGTAGACGCGCATTCGCTGGGGGACCGCTATCGCATGGCGCACACGCGATGGAAGATGAATTTCGCAGAAGGTGATCTATCGGCCGAGGCAGTGTTCGTTGATTCGACTTTTATTGTGGAAACAACCGAGCAACAGTTTCGGATCGTGCTTTACCTCGCCCATCAGGATGTAATGGCAATACTGAAGGAACGTGGACCGGCGAAGGGTTGAGCCGTGCCTGACGGGAGGAGGCGCGGTGAGGTGCCGCGCCTCCCGATCTTCCGTTTTCTAATCTATCGGCGATTCGGCTACGTCGAAACTGGTACAGAGGAATTTATTCCTGCGCGCCCGCTCAAAGATGGACTCGAGTGCCATTGCATCGTCATGTTAAAGAAATTGTAGGATTGGACCTCAATCGAAATCCGTCTCTCTGGGTCTGAGCCGCGTTGGATTCGTCGGGTCCGTTATCGCTACTTGTCCTATCGCGTTCTTGCCTGCGTGGCAGGAGCATGGAAGTATCTACTCGCAAACTCCAGGAACGTTGGCCAGTTTGGTGTCGGTGTGTGGCCAAACTGATGCTGGCGGAATCCGAGATCGCCATCGATCAGCGCGGTCCCCATCGACGGAAACTCCGTCGTTCCCAAATCTTTCGCACCCAAAAGACGGTAGACCGGCCCGGCATCCACTTCGGCTAAGAACATTCCTTTCGCGTCGGCCCACGCATCGCCGCTTGGATCGGCATACCCGTCGCCTGTGCTGGCGCCACCACCGATGAACACGGGCCTCGGTGCGCACAGAGCAATTAACTCGTGATTGTCCACTGGTAGATCGCCGGGCGTCAGCGGCCCACCGTATCTCAGAAAATTTCCATCGAACCAGTGGTAAAGCGCGGGGCCGGCCAGGTTCGGCATCTGCTCGCCGAAGATATGCCGGTAGAGTTTGGCGCCCCCTTCGCCGGAGGAGCTGCTATACACGATGGCAAATCTTGGATCGTAGGCCATCGCGGCCAGCGCGGCTTTTCCAAATCTGGAGTGGCCTTCCAATCCAACCCGCTTCGCGTCGACAGCCTTGTCCGTCGCGAGATAGTCCATGGCGCGGCTTGTGCCCCAGGCCCACGCGCGCAGCGTGCCCCAATCCGCAGGCCCGCGCGGCTGCCCCTTATTCATGAGTCCGATGATGCCGCTTGTGAGCCCGCTGCCGTCGTCTGCTTGAAAGCTCGTCGGCGACAGCACGGCGAAGCCCCATCCCCGTTTCAGCAGCGGCTCTGATTCCACTCCGTAATGACCGTGTCCGGGCGGAACGACCTCGGATACCGGCGTTGCGATTGCGTCCTGAAAGTCGGGGTCGAAGGCTAGCTCCATAATGACGGGAACGGGACCTGCGGCGTGTGCGGGCGTGGTGAGAACCATCTCGATATTGACCTGGATCCGAGGGTCGATGGAGTTATCGACGTGGCCCGCGAGCCTCTTGGTGATTACATCGAAACCGCCATATTTTTCTGGATTAGTCTTGACCACTTCCCACGTCACCTTCGGCAGGTTCGCGGGCGCCTTGCCAAGAATCTCGCGCTCGTAGTCCGCGATGATTTCAGGTCTGCGCGCCGACCACCATTGTTCCGGGCTCGTCACACGCTGACCGCTTTTCATCAGCAGAGGATCGGGGATCTGCGGGTAGACGTCCGCCTTCGCTTCGTCGTAATTCGTCGCATCGGGCGCCTTCGCGTCACCCGCCGGACGATGCCGCATGTCGGAATCCTTCAGGCCTATGAGCGCAAGCATCCGTTCCCTATCCTGCTCCGCCGTCAAGTGAACGGGGGCCCCATCATTGGTTCCAATCAGGCCAGCCGCGGTTGCTACCGGCGCGTGCAGATATCGGCTGGCAAAGGTGAGAAACGACGGCCAATTCGGCCCCGGTGTGTGTCCACCAGTGTGTTGACGAAACGCAATGTCGCCATCGATGAGAGTTGTCTCGATGGGCGGAAACGTCGTCGTACCGAGATCCTTCTTGCCGAGTAGCTTGTAGACGCGCCCGGCACCCGCAGCCGCGAGGAACATGCCTTTCGCATCTACCCATCCGTCTCCTTCGGTTGCCCCGCCGCTAATGAACACGGGCCTTGGCGCGCACAGGGCGATCAATTCGTTCGCGTCGACTGGAAGATCTCCGGGCGTCAACGGCCCCGCATACTTTAAAAAGTTTCCAGCCATCCAGTGATATTCCTGCGCACCGGCAACGTTACCTACTTGCTCCCCAAAGATGTGCCGGTAGAGCTTGGCACCTGCTTCGCCTGAGGAACTGATGTAGCCGATGGCAAAACGCGGATCGTAGGCCATGGCAACGACTGTGGCCTTGCCATAGCGCGAGTGGCCCTCAATGCCGACTTGCTTGGCATCCACATCCTTGTCGGTTTCAAAATAATCCACGCACCGGCTCGCGCCCCAGGCCCACGCCTTCAGAGCGCCCCAATCATCGAGCTTGCGCGGCTGGCCCTTATTTGCGAGGCCGATGATTCCCTCCGTCAAGCCCGCGCCATTGTCGGGTTGCACGGTGGTCGGGATGTATTCGGCATAGCCCCATCCCCGCGCCAGCACTTGCTGTTGCCATGTCGGTCCCGGACCGGCCATTGCAGCGAACTGCGGGAATCTCTTGGCCAGCATGGCCATGAATTCCTTACTCAGGCCAAGTTCCATCATCACCGGCACAGGTCCCTTCGCATCAGCCGGAGTGGTCACGGTGAGGTCGATGTTCACCGTGATCTTAGGGTCCGCCGAATTGTCGACATGGCCCACAAGTGTCTTCGTAATGACCGGCACGTCTCCATTCTTTTCGTGCACCGTGCTCACGACCTCCCAATTGACCTTGGGCAGATTCGCAGGCATCCGGCCATAAATCTCGCGGTCGAAAAGCTCTACGATTTCCGGCCTGCGCTTGCTCCACCAGACTTTGGCCGTCGTCACAGGCTTGCCGCTGTTCAGTACCAGCGGATCGGGAATCTTTGGATAGATATCTGCTTTCGCCTCGTCGTAGTTGGCGGCATAGGGCGATTTGGGATCGCTGTCGGCGCCGTGACGCAGCTCCTTGATGCCAAGTTCGTCCATCACCCGCTGATGATCTTTCTCTGATGCAGCCTGGATAGCCAATTGCTCAGGAGTCGGTACCGGGCGTGCGGGCGGCTGTGGCGAAGATGCGGCTGCGGGAGGGTTTTGCCCTCGCCCCTGCATCCAGCCGAGAGCCAGGGTGAATGACGCCACGACCAGGAACCAATCGACGAATCGTTTCACAGACATAAACAACCTCTCAGGCCGTTCTAGAAATCGAGATACTTGAACGGCCCAAAGAATATCGATTGAGTTTGCCTCTGGCAAGGCAAAGGACGCTCTGTCTGGCATCCATGCACCCGTAGGCATTGGCGATCATTCATACTCAACCGGGACGTCAGGTCTACTGAAGGGCGACTCCGTTGAAGGTTTTTCCTGGACCGCCGATAACGCTGATGTCTGGCGCTCACCCGTCACCGCACCGAAACGAGAACATAGTTACTCGGAAGGTGGCCGGCTCCCGGAACGAGAAAGGAACCGAAAAAGATGTCTGCTCTCCGAAATATCCCCATCGCCCGTAAGTTCGCGCTTGCATTTGGCCTGGTGTGCATTCTGTGCATCGCCCTGGGTACATACACGTTCTTCACGTTTCGTAGCATTGCCGCCAAAGGCGCCGAAGTCAGCGAGAACGCCTTTCCGTCCGTACTCCATTTGGCGGATGCCAGGGGAGCAATGAACTCTGTGAGGCGTATGGATCTTGATCTCCTTCAATGCCAGAATCCGGCTTGCACTGACAAGTATTCCGCCGCACGTCAAAAGGCGATCTCCAGTTACCAGGTAGCGGCGAAGGCCTATGAACCATTCATAAGCTATCCCGGTGAACGCGAGCTCTATCAGAAGTTCTCAGGCACATTCGCTCATTACCTCGAATCCAGCGATCGTACACTTTCGCTTCTGTCGGATGGAAAAACCGGCGATGCGCTGGACCTATCGATGTCGGATTCTACAATCGCGCAGTTCCAGGATGCCGTGGATGCGATGAACTCCGATGTAGAACTCAATGCCAAGGCTGGGACGGATACTGCGGAGGGAGCGGCAAGTGCCAGCAGACGCGGCACTTGGATCGACGTGGGAGTCGTGCTTGTCATCGTTTGCTGCTGCGCGGTGATTGGCGTGGTACTTACGCGAATCGTCGCACCTCGCATCGGCGTCGCTAGCGCGGCGCTGCAACGGTTGGCGGCGAAAGACCTGACGGCACATGTGACCGTGACAGGAACCGACGAAATCGGCGAGTTGGGCGATGCGCTGAACCAGTGCGTATCTTCTCTTCGCGAAGTCGTGCAATCGGTCGCCCAGGGAGCGCAGACACTTTCGGCAGCCTCGACGGAGATCAGCGCGCGTGCCGTCCAGTCAGCCGGCAACGCCAACACCCAGTCCAGCAAAACCAATCAGATTGCGGCGGCGGCCCAGGAGATGACAGCCACCATCAGCGAAATCAGCCATAACGCGGAGAGTGCGGCAGGGTCCAGCCGCTCGTCAGCGGAGACACCGAACAAGGCGGGGCCGTGATGCATGCCGCGGCCGCAACGATGGAGAAAATTGCGGCGGCTACCGGAACCGTCTCTGAGAAGATGGGTTCGCTGGCGCATCGTTCTGAAGAAATTGGCAAGGTGGTCAGCGTGATTCAGGAGATCAGCGAGCAGACCAATCTGCTGGCTCTGAATGCCGCCATTGAGGCAGCCCGCGCCGGGGAACACGGACGAGGATTTGCCGTGGTGGCCGGTGAAGTGCGCCGCTTGGCGGAACGCACCAAGAGCGCCACAGAAGAGATTGCCGGCACCATCCGCAGCATCCAGGAAGAGACTCGTACCACTCTTCAGGTGATGGAGGATAGCCGCTCCGCCGTTGAGACCGGAATGAGCGAAACGGCCTGTGCCCGCCAAAGTCTCGAAGCCATCATTGAGTCTTCAAAGCAAGTTGAGCAGCAGATTCAACTCATCGCCACAGCGGCGACGGAACAGACAGCCGCATCCGGAGAAATCTCCGAATCCGCCGGTCATATCTCGCAGCTGGCCACTGAGAACACCCAAGGCGCCGAGGAAGCTGTGGAGGCATTAAAGAACCTCACCTCCCTGGCCAACGACCTGGACGGAATGATTGGTCAGTTCCAACTGGAAAGCTCCGCGCAACCGGGCGGAAACTTCCGCGGACAGAGCAAACCTTCGGTCCGCTCTGCAACGCGTTCCGCTCCTGCCCGACATTCGGCCGTTGCATAGTTCCAATCGGACTTGTTTGATCCCAATCTTTCTGGAACGCCGGCGATCCTGACGATCGCCGGCACTTTTTTGGGAGACTTCCTCTAGGCTCGACAAGTGCTGCCAAGGCCTGACAATTTCACGCAGCGTTGCTGTCCCCGCTCCACCGCGTTATGGTAGCCTCCGGTTGTGGCCCACGCCGGCGGCATCCGCGTACCACTCGCCTCAGCCGCGTTCGACTAGTTCCCGGGAGACAATTGCATGAGCGCCGTCAAGTATGACCTGATCATCGTCGGCTCCGGGCCCTCAGGCCAGCGCGCTGCCGTAGCGGCTTCCAAGATGAAGAAGCGAGTCGCGGTTGTCGAAGCACGAGCGGTCGTTGGCGGCGTTTGCATCAACACCGGCACCATTCCATCCAAGACCATGCGTGAAGCCGTACTGCACCTTTCCGGCTACGCCTATCATTCTGTCTATGGCATGAACTACCGGGTGAAAGAAAAAATCACCATGGCCGATCTCGCCTTCCGCGTCCAGGCGGTAATCAAGACCGAAGTGGACGTAACCGAGGCCCAGCTCTCGCGGAACGGGATCGACGTAATCGAGGGAATTGGACACTTTGTCGATCCTCATGTACTGCGCGTGGAAGGCCCTCATGGGGATACAACCCTCGAAGGCAGCCGCATCATTCTTGCCGTGGGGACCAAGCCTGCCTCATCGCCCAAGGTTCCCATTAATGGCCGCACCATTATCAACAGCGACCAGGTCCTCGACCTTCCCAACTTGCCCCGTACGCTGATCGTCGTCGGCGGCGGCGTGGTCGGGGTCGAATACGCGTGCATGTTCGCCATTCTCGGCGTGCGCGTCACTCTTATCGAAAAACGTAACAAGCTTCTCGAGTTTGCCGACCAGGAAATTGTCGAGTCTCTTAGCTACCACCTGCGGGACAGCCGCGTGACCATGCGGCTCGGCGAGGAGGTGGAGAGTGTGGAAGAGCTCTCTGACGGCGGCGTGGTGGCCAATCTCGAGAGTAAGAAGAAAGTCTCCGGCGACGCATTGCTCTATGCGGTGGGCCGCCAGGGCAACGTCGACGAGCTGAATCTAGCCGCAGCCGGTCTTGAGGCCGACAGCCGGGGACGCATCCCGGTTGACGAAAATTTCAGGACTAAGGTAGAGCACATCTTTGCGGTGGGCGATGTCGTTGGTTTTCCGGCACTCGCCTCCGTATCGATGGAACAGGGACGCATTGCCGCTGCCCGCGCCTTCAACGATCATGCCACCTCCTCGAATCCAAGCTTCTACCCTTATGGGATTTACACCATTCCCGAGATCAGCTTTATCGGCAAAACTGAAGAGCAGTTGACCGACGAAGACGTGCCCTACGAGGTCGGCATGGCGTATTATCGCGAGGTCGCGCGCGGACAGATCCGAGGCGACACCACCGGGCGCCTGAAGCTGATCTTCCATCGTGACACGCGAAAAGTACTCGGGGTGCATATCATCGGCGAAGGGGCAAGCGAACTGGTCCATATCGGGCAAGCGGTCATGACGCTGGGAGGCACCGTCGATTATTTCGTCGAAACTGTGTTTAACTACCCGACGCTTGCCGAGTGCTATAAGACCGCAGCCTTCAATGGCCTGGGCCGCCTGAATCGCTATCAGGCGGGATGAGAGGAATTGTTCATGAGCACCGCAATCGGCGTTGTGATGACCGAGCACATTGTGGCAGGCGCGCTTGAAGATCAGCGACTGACCGGAAAGCCGCTGCGCTTTCCAGAGAGCACCGACGAGCATGAGGCGCTCGCGGCCCTTCCCGGCGGAGAGCTGATTGAGATTCTAGTCGACAAGATCGCCACGCTGATCGGCACATTCAAAGGTCCCGTCGACGCAATAGGCGTCGCGGTTCCCGGCGTGGTTCGCCACAGCGTCATTGAGGATTCACCGAATCTGCCTCAAATAAAAGGCATGCGGCTCGGAGATGAACTCACAAAAGTTCTCAGTGCGAGAGGCATTTCAGCTCCGGTTTACATTGCCAACGATGCGGATTCGATCGCCGCTGGGGTGGCTTCGACGCGCGGCCAGCTTAACAAGCTCACACGCGTCTGGACGATCGGCAACGGGATTGGCTATGGTCGCTGGCCCTATGTTGAGGGCGTCTGGGAAGGTGGACACGTCACCGTCACACTGGATCCGAAAGAGCGTTTCTGCGGCTGCGGCGGGGTGGGACACCTCGAAGGCATCATGGGGTATCGTGCGATGCGCATGCGCTTTCTCGACCTCGAACCTGAAGAGGTCTTCGCGCAGGCAAAACAGGGCGACACCCGTTGCCGCGATTTCGTCGATCTATGGCATCGCGCGCTGGCCGCGGGTACTGCGTCGTTCATCCACCTGGCCGGACCTGGACGCTTCTACTTCACTGGCCACAATGTGGGCTTCCTCGAGCTACCCGTGTTGCGATCCCATCTCGAAACGATGGTGAAGATGAGCCCACTTTTGAGCTATTCCCTTGAAATTCTGCCTCCCGACGACGAAACGGCTTTGATTGGGGCTGGAGTAAGTGCGTTACGCGCCTTGACTTGGTAGGTGCATCTCGGAAGCAAAGAAAAAGGCGCGGCATTCTGCCCGCGCCTCAAGTTTTACAAATCCTGCATCAGCGCCTCAGCACTTCCGCTGGTACGTCCGCGAAATCCGATCGTGCCAACTCAAGCGATCCTCATCAAAGATCGCCCATGCAAAGCCCAATCCCACGGGTAGCAGTGAAATTACCAGCGCGCCAAGCCGATCGCGCAGTTGCGCACGCGTGGGGTTCTCGTCATCGAATGTGCAAAGCGAAATGCCGGCGTACATCATTCCCGGCGTAGACATTGTTGTCATCAGGAAGAATGCCTGGTAGAGCGCTCCGATCAGAAGCAGCGCAACGAATGCACTCGTTTCTACAGCCTTGATGGCCGGCGAATGCGCCATGTGCCCTGCAATTCCCACTGCCCCTGCGCACACCAGCCCCACCGTCAGCGCGAAGTCGATCGTCGCCGCCATCAATCGCAATTCGAGAGGCGCCAATTCTATTCTGAACGGAGTCGACGGAGGATTTCCGCGATATTCCTCGACATCTTCCGATTGCGTCTCGAGTTCAATGTTTGACCATTCCGACCCGCTCCACGATGGAGCCGGCGCGGCAGTCTCAACCGTGGACGCCGATGCCATTGGCGCAATGGAGATGGAGTTCGGGTCAACTTCAAAAATGCTCAACTGACCCGCCTGTTCCGGCGAAATCTCTGTCACACCCATCGCTCGCGGTCGAACTCGGCGCGTCGCGACGATTTCGCGCGGGAAGTGAATCAGGTTGGCATGGATGGGTTGCGCTTCGACGAAGTGACCCGCAAGATAATCGTCCGGACGTGAACCATTGAAATGCCAGTCCTCCGCCCGCGCACTCTGCGGCACGTCACTTGCCGCCGTCGGCGCGCCCGGGTCACCACAAGCTCTTGCGGATTCATCCGAGGCATCCCACGTCCGCTCAGCGGGAGCAGCCGAAGCAGCCTCTTCCCACTTCTCCTCTTCGTACTCGATTTGATTCTCGCGCGCTCGCTCGAGGTTCGCCAGTGCAACCTGTGCAGCGGCCTGCGCCTCAAGGGCCACACGAGTCGCGGCTTCCGCGTCGCGCAGGGCCGCACGCACCTCTGCCGCTTGCATATCACTGTAGCTTGGCGCCTTGGAAAAACGGGCCGCCACACGTGCTGCCGCTTTTGCCGCACGATCACTGACGCCGGCATGTTCCCCATGCGGCGCGTGCTCGTCCACAACGGAGATACCTTTGCGGCTTTTGTGTTCTTCTAGCCGCCGATTGACTTCCTGCTTCCACGATGGCTTGGGGGCAGGCTGGCTCGACTGTTTACTCAATTCTCCAAAACCCTTCTGATGCATTTCTTGGGCCCTGTTGTCTGACCCAGAAATACTTTTCAGGTGCGCTTCGCGGCCACATTGGCCCGGTGCGAACGTTGCTCAAAAAACGAGCCAGGAAGTAACGCGAGAGTAAATGCGCAATCCGGACCGAAACGTCCTTTTCCAAATTGCGTCCGGGTGTCTGTTGCTGCCAGATCGATGGGGCGTAACGTCCTAAGTAAGAGCCCCGCATTTGCTATGCTGGCCTTGGCCCCGGATGCATCCTCGCAATTTTGTGTTTATCACGCTGCTGGCCCTCTGTCATCCGCAACTTAGCGGGCAGATGTTGACCAATGCGTTACCTCCCGCGGCTCAGGAAGCAAATCCCTCCGAGAATGTAGGTCCCGAAACGCAGAATGCTTCGCTCCCTGAGGATCCCGGCCAGGAGATTCTCCCTCTGGCGCAACCCGAGCCCGCCCCACCCAACGGGGTTCCAGTGCGGTGGGAAGCACAGCATCAGAGCCGCGTCGGCGATGTCTGGACCTTGGATGGCCAGGTCGTGGTTCATTATCGCGACTACATTCTGCGCGCCGACAAAGTGGTCTACCATCAGTCCACTTCGGAGTTGGATGCCGATGGCCACCTAGGGGTCACCGGTGGACCCGAAGATGTCGATATCGAGGCTTCACATGGCGATATGCGGCTCGATATGCATACGGCCCGGTTCTTCAATGTCACTGGCTCGATCGGGGTCCGGCGAGCTGGCACCGCCATCGTCTATTCTACAATCAATCCTTTTCTCTTTTCCGGGAGGGTTCTGCTCCAAACCGGCGAGGGTATGTATCGCATCCTGGATGGCACGATGACGAATTGCCGTTTACCCAGGCCCGACTGGCAGTTGATTTCGCGCGCAATCAAGATGGAAAACGGCGAGGCTTCCACCGCAAACACCTTCTTCAAGCTCTTCGGCGTCCCGATTTTTTACCTGCCTTACCTGCGTCATCCGGTGAGCGAAACGGGCCGCGAGAGTGGATTGCTGATTCCAGTCGTCAGCAACGGCTCTTCGATTCGAGGCTACACATTTGGCGAGCAAGTGTACTGGGCGATCAACCGCAGCATGGATATGGTGATCGGCTCCGAATACTTCTCAAAGCGCGGCTTTGCGCCTAACGGCGATTTTCGCTACAAAGGACCCGGGCTCGACCATTTGATCGTGCGCTGGAATGCCCTGCTCGACCGCGGTGTCGCGGCGCCGCCGCCGGCAACAGGGCTCATCAATCAGGGCGGCGTTGACATATCCGCCAATGGGCGAATGGATCTGTCTCCCAGCACACGTGTCGCTGGAACCGTCGAATACCTGTCGAGCTATGTGTACCGGCTGGTCTTTGACGACAATTACACCCAGGCCGTGAACTCTGAAGTGCTCAGTACGCTTGCCCTCACGCATGAACATAATGGATATATTCCTTCTGGCGCCTTCGGCCGCCTGCAAACTTTTGCGAGCACAACTGCGGGAGATGAGGCAAGAATCCTCCACCTTCCGACCTTGCGCTTCGACACACTCGATCGGCCCCTGGCAAATTCGATGCTCTATTGGGGTCTGAACTCGTCCATCAGTCACTTGAGTCGCGCGGAGCCCAATCTTCACGCTCGCAACGTGGGCCGTATCGATTTCTACCCTCATCTATCCATGCCAATTGTTGGGGGCGGCTGGAGCCTGATTCCCGAGGTTGCGTTCCGCGAAACCTTCTATTCCGGAAGCGAGACGCCCGATCTAACTGGCGCCAATGGAGGAACGCCCACTGTCAGCCACGATCCACTGGATCGCGCCGACCTCGAAGCTTCGGTCGATCTGCGCCCGCCGGCACTCGAGCGCGATTTCACGATCGGAAACTGGAATCGCGAGTTGCGTCATGTAATCGAACCAGAATTGACCTACCACTTTGTCGGCGGCATTGGGGCGGATGCCCGCAACGTGCTGCTGATCGACACGAATGACATCGCCACGGATACCAACGAGGTCGGCTACTCCTTGACGCAGCGCTTTTATCTTCGCCCGCTGCACGCGTCGCCGTGTTCCGAATCCCAACTGGAGAATTCGCCCAATAAATGTTTCGCCTCTCCGCGCGAATGGGCCAGTTGGCAAATTGCGCAGAAGTTCTTCATCGATCCGAATTTTGGCGGCGCGCTCATTTCCAATCGCCGTAACGTATTCGATTCCACGCTCGACTTGAGCGGAGTCGCCTTTCTCACGGCGCCGGGCAACGTTTCGCCGGTTATTTCCAGCCTGCGCTTCGAGGCCATCGACAACCTTCGCCTTGAATGGGACATGGATTATGACCCACGACTGGGCCACTTAGGCGCCGATAACCTATACGCCGGTTACAGTTGGGGACGCACTACCGTCGGCCTTGGTCACGCCATGCTGAATGCAGTGGACGAGCAGGGCAGCGCCGCGACGACCATTCAGAGCCAACAGTTGCAGCCTTTCCTGCAAATTGGCAAAGCCAATTCGGTGGGCTTCAATCTGGCAGCCAATGGCGGCTATGACTTCGTCCATGGCGCGCTGCAATACGGTGGAGTTCAGGCGGTCTATAACCGGGGTTGTTGCGGCCTCATCCTCGGGTATCGACGTTTTGAATTTGGCACCGTCGGCCCTGTCGGCCGCAACGAGACGGAATGGTTCTACGGCATCACTCTTGCCAATTTCGGTTCGGTCGGCGAGGATATCCGTCACTCCAACACTGTCTTTCGCGACCCGAATCTGCCTCCTCTCTATTGATGGCAGCGATTCGATTGCGTTTTCTTTCACTCGACGTCGATCAAAGTTGCGCCGGAATTGGGCGCAGCTTGAATTGGCCTGCGCGACGCGCTCCGTGCGGCACTGGTTTATCCTTGTCTTAAGAGGTTGTCCATTTTGTTTCGTTTTCAGTTCTTCGCCGGCCTGCTCGCACTTGGTCTCGCTGTCGGCTGCAAGGCTCAGCCCGCACAACAGAACCCATCCGACGCGGAAACTAACCGTCGCATCGAAGTCCTGGTCCGGTCGCAATTCAACGTGCCGCAGGACTACACAGTAACGATTGGCGCACGGAAGCCCAGCCAGTTTCCTGGCTATGAAACCCTGCCCGTCACCTTCACACGCGGATCAAAGATCACACCATACGACTTCCTGCTTTCCACCGATGGGAAAACGCTGGCGCGTCTTGAAACATTCGACCTGGCCAAGGACCCGGCATTCAATATCGATACTGCTGGGCGGCCCGTCCGCGGCAATCCCGCAGCCAAAGTCACCGTAGTCAACTTCGATGACCTTGAGTGTCCTTACTGCGCTCGCATGCATCAGTCCCTCTTTCCTTCGACGCTTGAACGATACAAGGACAAAGTTCGCTTCATTTACAAGGATTATCCGCTGTCGGATATGCATCCGTGGGCGATGCACGCCGCGGTTGACGCCAATTGCCTGGCAGCGCAAAGTCCCGACGTCTACTGGACCTACGTGGACTACCTGCACGCTCATGGGCAGGAAGTGTCCGGCGAGGACCGCGACGTCAATAAGAGTTTCGCCGCGTTGGACCGCATCGCGCGCCAGGAAGCCATATTGGCAAAGCTGGATTCCACCAAACTCGACGCCTGCCTGGCGAAGCAGGATGAGACACAGGTCCGAGCATCAATGAAAGAGGGGGACAAACTCGGGCTCGATTCGACGCCCTCACTTTTTGTCGATGGCGAACGCATCATCGGCGCCATCCCTGAAGATCAGGTATGGATGGTCATCGATCGGGCATTGCGCGCCGCAGGCGAACAGCCCCCCGCACCGCCAGCGCCGGTCCCAACCCAGTCAGCAGGTACGAAGGGCGCCGGAAAGTAAGAACGAAGCGGCGAGGTTCCGCGTTCCTCTCAAAGGTCCATGCAGGCGCCGTTGGTTCCTGAAGGATTCGTCTCCTGTATCGGGGCGCGGGGATTTATCCTGTAAAGCTGGGAGTGTATCCGGCCCTCGGGAGTGTTCAGGTTGCAAGTGGAAGCACGTTTTCTTCAGTATCGTTTGGCCGTCCCTATTCTCGCTTGTGGCCTTGTCGCTGTCGCTTTGGCCGGTTGTCACAGGCCGCCCTCTCCGGACGTCATGGCTACAGTGAATGGCAAAGACATCTTGCGCGCCGACGTCGAGAAATACTACAAGGCCAGTCTCGGAGACAATCCTCAGGAACCCAGCAGCGAACAGGCGAATATCGTTCGGCTGAACATCCTGCACCAGCTGATTGAAGATGAAATCCTGCAGCAACGCGCCGCCAAGCTGAATCTCGCCGCTTCTGACGAAGATGTGAACGCCAAACTCACCGAGATGAAGGCGCCGTATACGCAAGAGGAGTTCGATAAGCAGCTCAAGCAACGCAACATTACACTCGACGACCTGAAGCGCGATCTACGACGTTCGCTGACCAAGGAAAAGCTGCTGAACAAGGAGATTGAATCCAAAATCAACATCACCGATTCTGATATCAGCAGCTACTATCTGGCGCACAAATCCGAATTCAATTTGATTGAGCCTCAATATCACCTATCGCAGATCGTTGCCAGCGCCGTACCCATGCAACAGGCTCCGAATTTGCAGAGCACCAAAGCGCCCAGCGAAGCCGATGCGAAAAAGAAGATTGAAGCCCTCTACAACCGCTTGAGAAGCGGCGAAGATTTTGGCGTCGTAGCAATGCAGAGTTCAGACAACGCCAATAATGCTGCGAACGGCGGCGACATGGGCTTCGTCTACGAGTCGGCACTTCACAGTGAGCCGGACGCCTACAACGCCATCAGCAAGCTCAAGACGGGCGAGATCACCGACCCAATTCCGATCTATGACGGCGGCGGCCCCGGCCATCGGACCGTGGGATACGTGGTTTACAAGCTGCTGTCGCGCGAACCCGCCGGTCAACGCGAGATCAACGATCCACGCGTGCAGCAGACGATCCGGCAGTTTCTGCGCGAAAGTCATGCCCAGCTGCTGAAGAATGCCTACTTTGAAATGCTCCACGATCAGGCCGCCGTGCGCAATTACTATGCTGAGCAGATTTTGAAGAACGGTGGGCAATAGGTAGCTGCCTGCTCTGCAATCACCATCGTCGCCGAGGCGCGCCGCAAATATGACTGTAACTACTGGCATGGTCCGCCGCCTAATACTACAGTTGTAGATAGTGGTAATCTGAATTTGCTCTGGGCTGCGGTTCTCCTG
>OBLW0100000945.1_pt1 | contig 24962 bp, 24 predicted proteins | sample 1520161 | NCBI WGS metagenome assembly OBLW01 (sample SAMEA3539309, study PRJEB22396) | soil metagenome | biome: tundra; feature: field; material: soil | place: USA | collected 2010-05 | depth 0.15 m | reverse complement strand
CTGCACCCACGCCTATGCCGCGTACCTCCTCACGCTCGGCCCGCGTTCCTGAGCCAGCTAAGGGAAACGGACAAGCCTGCGCCGCAGAAGCCACAGGCCAAGGCGGCCGTAAGGGTGCGTAGGCGCACACGAGCCGCTCCTATGAGATCGGAAATCCCCGCTTCTTTGCCGGCTAGACGACGGGCAGCTCCTGGCGGGCCTTCTCGAAGATCTTGTCGAACCAGGCCGCGAAGCGGACCTCCAGGGTGTCGAGCCCGAGGGTGGGCACGGGGGCAAGCGGCCTCCCCAGCCCGGTGAACGGGACCCTGGGCAGCTTGACGCCGTCCGCGTCCCAGACCGCACCCGCGGAGCCAAGGTCGAGCCCCGCCCAGATCGGCACCACCCGCCGGATCTCCGCGGTCACGTCCTGGGCGGACGCGTACTTCATCTTGAACCGGTAGCCGAGCAGGCCGGCAAGCTGGCTGAGGATCTCCCAGGTCTCCATCCCGCCCGCGGCGGGCACCGCGCGCTGGAATCGCTGCACTCGGCGCTCAGCGTTGGTCATGGTGCCGCTCGTCTCCGCCGTGCTCGACAGTGGCAGGGCCACGGTGGCGCAGGCGGCGGTGGCGGTGAGGAACAGGTCGCCCACGAGCAGGAAGTCGGCGGCCAGCAGACCCTCGCACAGATCCTGCGGGAACCCGGGGGCGCCCACCGGGTCCTCGCCGAGCACGATGGCGACCTTGATCTTCTTTTCGCGCAGGAGCTGGGCCATGTCCAGGCTGGGCGGGGAGAGGTCGCGCAGGACCACGCCAAGTTCCTTTTCCATTCGCTCGAGGGCTTCGCCGTTGGCGGGGTCGACGTAGCCCGGCAGCCAGCCCGGGTCGGCGCCCATGTCGAGCAACCCCTGGGTGTTCGCCTTCTCGCGCAGGGCGAGGAGCGAGCAGCCCATGGTCGCAGCCGCCTCGGCGAAGAGCCGCTCGTCGTGGGCCAGCCGCGAGCCGCGGTAGTCCTTGTTGAACAGCACCACTTTGAGAATGGTCTTGGCCAGGATGGCGGCCGCCTCGCGCGAGGCGGCGCGCGCCACCCCGGAGAGCTCCTCCAGGCGCTCGTCGGAGAGATCGGCCACCGCCTGGGCCAGCTCCGGCCGGTCGTCGAGGGCACCCGGCCGCAGGGCGGCGTAGTCCTTCAGCAGGCCGAGGATGGCAAAGGCCTGCCCGCCGGGCAGGCAGCGCAAGTGCAGCTCGGCAAAGCGCGAGGTGCGGTTGTCCTCGGGGCCAACGTAGACGAGGCGGGCGCCCTTCCGAATTGCCTGCTTGCAGGCGATGTCCACGGCGAAGCTCTCCTCGTCGAGGGCCGTGTTGACGACCAGCAGGGCCTGGGCGTCGCCGATGTCCGCGTAGGAGGCCGTGGACACCACGTCGGGGTCCTGCAGCTCGCGGTTGACGAGGTGGCCGAACGAGGTCACGTTGTGAGTGTGAAGGGCCAGCCGGGCCACCTTCTGGGCGAGGTAGATCTCCTCGTTGCTCAGGCGGGGGGAGACGAACACCGCCACCTGGTCGCCGCTGTAGCGGCGGGTGAGCTCCTTGAGCCGCATGCTGGAGTAGCGCAGGGCTTCGTCGAGGCTCGTCTCTTGCAGCTCGCGCCCTACGCGCAGCAGGGGCCAGCGCAGGCGCTCTTTCGACTGTACGTGGCCGTAGCCGAAGCGGCCCTTCTTGCAGTGGTTGCCGCCGGTGCCTGCGTCGTCAGTCGCGCGGGAGACCTGCACCAGGGTGGTGCCGGAGACCTCGTAGCCCAGCCGGCAGCCCGCGCTGCAGTAGTGGCATACCGACTCCACCCGCGTGGTCTTCCAGGGGCCGGGCTTGACCAGGGGCAGCTTCTCGGCGATGGCTCCGGTGGGACAGGTGCCGATGCACAGCCCGCAGCTCACGCACTCGGTGTCGAGCAGGGAGTCGCCCAGGGCGGGCTTGACCACGGTGTCGAAGCCGCGGTTGACGTAACCGTAAGCAGCCACCCCCACGAGCTCGCTGCAGATGCGCACGCAGCGGCCGCACAGCACGCACTTGTTGGGGTCGAGCACTATCAGCGGGTGGCGCCGGTCGACGAGGTGCTCGACGGCCTTGCCCATGAACGTCTGCACGTCGGCCCCGTACTCGGTGGCGTGGCGCCTGAGATCGCAGGTAAAGAGGGCGGTGCAGCCGCATTCCAGGCAGCGCGCCGCCTCCCGGCGCAGGTCCTCGCGACTGTAGCCGGTCTCCACTTCGGCGAAGCTGAGCGCGCGCTCGGCGGGGGGGAGGACAGGCATTCTCCGCCGCCCGTCGGTGGAGCCGGGGGGCAGGTCCTCGACCTTGACCGTGTGGTAAGCGTCCTTGCGGCTGTATACCTCCACCGGCTCGGGCTCGGCCCGGCCGGTGGTCACGTAGCGGTCGATTGCGTAGGCGGCCTTCCGCCCGGCGGCGATGGCCTCGATGGCCGTGGCTGCACCCGTGACCACGTCGCCCCCCGAGAACACTCCGTCCACGGTGGTCTCGAAGGTGCGCTCGTTGACCTCCACGGTCTGCCAGCGGGTGAGGCTCAGCGACTCGCCAAGGGGCAGGAAGTTGGGCACCCGCCCGTCCACCAGCTCCTGCACGCGCGTGCTCTGGCCGATGGCGGCGAGCACGAACTCGCAGTCGATGCGGAACTCGGAGCCGCGAATGGGCCTGGGGCTGCGGCGGCCGCTCTGGTCGGGCTCGCCCAGCTCCATGCGGATGCACTCCACCCCCGCCACGCGGCCGTTCTCCCCGCGCAGCACCCGCACCGGTGCGGCCAGGAAGTCCATCTTCACGCCCTCGTGCTCCGCCTCCACGATTTCCATCTCGTTCGCGGGCATCTCCTTGCGCGTGCGCCGGTAGAGGATGCGCACTTCGGAGACGCCCAGGCGCAGGGCGGTGCGCGCGCAGTCGACGGCGGTGTTTCCGCCGCCCACCACCAGCACCCTGCCGTGGATGTCGATCCTGCGCTTGAGGCCGAACTGCTTGAGGAAATCGATGCCGGCCAGGACCCCCGGAGAGTCCTCGTCCTCTACCCGCATCTTGGAGCTGTCCCACGCCCCCAGCCCCAGGAAGATGGCGTCGTAGCCGCCCTGCTTCAGGCTGGCCACCGTAAAGTCGCGCCCGAGTTGGACGTTGGTGGAGAGCTGGACGCCGAGGTCGAGGATCTGGTTGATTTCCAGGTCGAGCACGTCCTTGGGCAGTCGGTACTCGGGGATGCCGTAGCGCAGCATGCCCCCCGCCTCGGGCTGGGCCTCGAACATCGAAACCTCGTAGCCGTTGAGGGCGAGGTAGTAGGCGCAGGACAGCCCTGCCGGGCCCGCCCCCACCACCGCCACCTTCTTTCCGTTGGGAGGAGCCAGGGTCGGGCGCCAGGGGTCCTTGTCGCCGAGGTCGAGGTCAGAAAGGTAGCGCTTGATGTAGTCGACGCCCACAGCCTCGTCAAGCAGGGTGCGCCGGCAGCCCTTGACCTCGCAGGGGCGGGTGCACACACGCCCACACACCGCGGGCAGGGGGTTGCGGTCCTTGATGAGTGCGATGGCGTCGCGGTGCTTGTTCAGGGCGGCAAGGGCGATGTAGCCCTGGATGTCCACCCCCGCCGGGCAGGCCAGCTGGCAGGGACCGATGCAGTCCGCGTAATGGTTGGAGAGCATCAGCTCCAAGGCCGCTTTGCGCGAGCGCCGGATCTCCGGGTTGGAGGTCTCCACCACCATTCCCGCCGCCACTCTGGTGGAGCAAGCCGGCGCCAGGGTGCGCGCCCCCTGCACCTTCACCACGCACAGGAAGCAGGAGGCGAAGGGCTCGAGGCGTCCGTCATGGCAGAGGGTCGGGATGGTGGCGATCCCGTTCTCGCGGGCCACCTCCAGGATGGTCATGCGGTTGTCGGCGATGACCCGCTTGCCGTCGATGTGAAGCTTGACGAGTTCCATGCCCCTATACCCTCGTGACCGCCTCGAAGCGGCAGGTCCGGTAGCACTCGTCGCAGCGGATGCAGAGGCTGTGGTCGATGACGTGCGGCTTGCGCTTCTCGCCGGTGATGGCCTTGGCCGAGCAGGCCCGACCGCACACTCCGCAACCGTTGCACTTCTCGTTGATGGTGTAGGTGAGCAGGGCCTGGCACTGATGGGCGGGGCACTTGCGGTTGGAGATGTGCGCCTCGTACTCCGCACGGAAGTATTTGAGAGTGGTGAGCACGGGGTTTGGGGCGGTCTGGCCCAGGCCGCACAGCGAGTTGTTCCTCACCAGGGAGGCCAGGTTCTCCAGCCTCTCTATATCCCCCTCCTTGCCCTCGCCTTCGGTGATGCGGGTGAGGATCTCCAGCATGCGCTTCGTGCCCAGCCGGCAGAACGTGCACTTCCCGCAGGACTCGCGCTGGGTGAAGTCCAGGAAGAAACGGGCCACGTCCACCATGCAGGTGGTCTCGTCGAGCACGACCAGCCCGCCCGAACCCATGATGGCGCCCGTCTTGTTGATGGACTCGTAGTCGATGACGGTGTCTTCGAGCTCCGCGGGGATGCAGCCCCCGGAGGGGCCGCCCATCTGCACGGCCTTGAACTTGCGGTTCTCCTTGATACCTCCGCAGACGTCGTTGACGATCTCCCGGATGGAGATCCCCATGGGGACCTCCACCAACCCGCCCCGCCGGATCTTGCCGGCCATGGCGAAGACCTTGGTGCCCTTGCTGTTGGCGGTGCCCAGGCGGTTGAAGGCATGCGCCCCGTTGAGTACGATCCAGGGCACGTTGGCAAAGGTCTCCACGTTGTTGATGTTGGTGGGGCACTCCCACAGGCCCTTGACCGCGGGGAAGGGCGGGCGAACCCTCGGCATGCCGCGGCGGCCCTCGATCGAGGCGATGAGGGCTGTCTCCTCGCCGCACACGAAAGCCCCCGCCCCCTCCTTCAGCTCGACGTGGAACTCGAATCCGGTGCCGAAGACGTCGTCACCCAGCAGGCCGTGCGCCTCGGCCTGGGCGACGGCGATGTTCAGCCGCTCGACGGCCATGGGGTACTCGGCGCGCACGTAGATGTAGCCCCGGGTGGAGCCGATGGCGTGGCCGGCGATGGCCATGCCCTCCAACACCGAGTGGGGGTCGCTCTCCAGGACCGAGCGATCCATGAAGGCCCCGGGGTCGCCCTCGTCGGCATTACAGATCACGTACTTCTGCTTGCCCGGGGCCAACCGGGTGAAGCGCCACTTCATCCCGGTGAGGAAGCCCGCCCCCCCGCGCCCTCGCAGCCCGGACTCGATAATCACGTTGATGAGGCCGTCGGGGTCCTTCCGGCCGAGGACGCTTTGAAGCGCCTGGTACCCGCCCACTTCCAGGTACTGTTCGATCTTCTCCGGGTCGATCACCCCGCAGTTGCGCAGCACGATGCGCTGCTGGCGGTCGAGAAAGACCTTCTCCTCGCCCTTGCCATCGCTGGTCCACACCAGCCACTCCTCGATGGGCTCGCCCTTCCCGACGTGCTCCTCGAGCAGTCGGTCGACCCTGTCCGGGGTCATCTGCCCATACAGCCAGCGCGTTCCGCCGTCCTCGCGCACCTCCACCAGCGGCTCGCGGTAGCACATGCCCAAGCAGCCGGTCTTCCCCACCTTGCAGCTACCGTTGAGCTTCCCCGTCCTGGCCAGAATGGCGGCGTAGGTCGCCCCGGCGCCCGCCGCTGCCCCGCACGTGCCCAGCCCCACTAAAATCCTCACGAGCCCGCCTTCGTCTTCCGCTCCCGGTAAGGCTTGAGCACCTTCTTGAGGTCGGTGGGTTCGAGGTTGCCGTGGGTGTCCTTGTTGATCATGATCACCGGGGCAAGGCTGCAGCAGCCCAGACAGGACACCGTCTCCAGGGTGAACTCGCGGTCCTTGGTGGTTTCCCCCTCCCCGATCTGCAGCTGGTCTCTCAGAGTCCTGGAGATCCCGTTGGCCCTCGCCACGTGGCAGGCCGTGCCGTGGCAGACCTTGATGATGTTGCGGCCCACGGGGTGCAGCCGGAACTGCGCGTAGAAGGTGGCCACCCCGAAGATCTGCGAGAGGGGCACCCCCGTCTTCCTGTGGATCTCCGCGATCCGCTCGCGGGAGATGTAGCCGTCCTCGGTCTGAAACTTCTGCAAGAGCGGGATCAGGACCCCGCCCTCGCCCTTGTAGTGGAGGTTCTTGAAGTCGTACGCGCGAGGCGCTTCCATATCGTGGGCTCCCGGCGCCGCGCTAGTCATAGGGCGTCTCGAACATGCGGTTCATGAGGCTCATCATGTCGTCGATGTTGCCGGTGCCCCCGAGGGCGTGCGCCTTGCACCCGCGCCGTGAGCAGAACTCGAGGTAGCCGCCCTTGGCAATGTTGAGCGACGCCATGTTTGCGCCGCAGAGCTTGCACGCCAGCGGCAGCATCAGGCTGGCCTCGCACTTGGGGCAGCTGAAATCGACGGCGTCGCCGTCCTCGAGAGTGAGGTCAGCCTCCATGCTGTAGTCGCCGAAGACGGCGCTCAGGGAGACCTCCCCCTGCTGGTGGGTGCGGCGCAAGTGGCCGTCGAGATGCACCCACGTGCCCTCGGTGAGCGCCGCGCCGCACTGGGGGCAACACAGCTCCAGCACGAGCATTTGCCTAGTCATGAACGGGTTCCTTCGTAGAGGCCACCGCCTCCTTCAGGCGTTCGATGCGGACGAACACGCAGTCGTCCATCGCGGCCTGGCCGCGCACCACGTCCTCCGCGTGGGCGGCACAGCTCGGGGCGCCGCACGCCGCGCAGTCCTTGGCCGGCAGTTCCCCCAGCACCCGCTCCTCCTCTCGTTTGCGCGCCGCCGCCTCGCGCAAGTTGCGTCCCAGCGGGCGCACCGGACGGGCCTGCAGGTGCTCCTCCAGGTCGAAGAAGTGCTCCCGCAGCATCGCGCGCACCTTCTCCTCGGGCACGGCCGCCCCTTCGCCCGCCCGCCGGCCGTGCCGGCGCACGACCTGCTGCACCGTGCGCCGGGCGGCGTAACGGTTCTCCACCGTGAGCTGCCCGCTAATGCAGCCGTCCGGGCAGATGTAGGCCTCGATGAAGTCGACGGCCTGGAGCTTGCCCTCCTCGATGTGGTCGAAGACCCGCAGTACGTCGCGCGCTCCGGCCACGGTGATGGTGTTGGCATTGCGCAGGCCCGCGATCTCCCCGCCCGCCATCGCCCAGAGCAGCCCGCGCTCGCTGACGGGCGGGGAGTTCTCCACCCGCCCGTTGGCCTTGATGGCCCTGAGCAGCGGACCGTAAAACTCGGCGATGGAGAAGGCCCCGTCCAGGTACGACGCCTCCAGGGCCTCCGGGTGGTGGATGGATTGCAGCATGGCGCTACAGGGTGTGATGAAGAAGATGCCGATGTCGCCGGGAGCGAGCCCCTTTTCCGCCACCAGCCGCCGGCGCAGCAGCTTGGCGGCCAGCTCCCGCGCGGTCTCGATGGGCAGCAGGTTGTCGATCATGTCCGGGTAGCGGAGCTGAATCAGGTGGATGATGGCGGGGCAGGTCACCGAGATCTTGGGCCAGGGACCGCGGCACTCCGAGAGGTAGGCGTCGGTGGCGCTGGCGTGCATGTCGCACATGGCCGACAGATCGTAGACGTCGTCGAAGCCCAGGCTGCGGAGGGCCTGCAGCACCTGGCCAGGCTCCACCTCCTTGCCGAACTGAGAGTACAGGGTCAGCGAGGGCAAGGCCACCGTGTACTTGAAGCGCCTGAGGTCCGCGGAGGTGGCGGTGGCCGCGTGCATCGCCCCGTGCTGGCACCAGCGGATGCACTCGCCGCAGTCGATGCACAGCTCGGGGTCGACCACCGCGCATCCGCCCCGCACGCGGATGGCCCCGGTCGGGCAGGCCTTGCAGCAGTCGACGCAGCCCACGCAGCGCTGCGGGTCGAAGACGATCGAGTGCTTGCTTCGGGGGCGGTCGCCTTCCTGCGCGTCAGGCAAGTCGCACCGTATAGGTGAGTGTGGTGCCGACCCCGGGGGTCGACTCCAGCTGGAACTCGTCCGCGCTGTTCTTGATGTTGGGCAGACCCAGCCCCGCGCCGAAGCCGCGAGAGCGCATCTCGGGTGTAGCAGTGGACCAGCCCGGGGTCATGGCCAGCTCGATGTCGGGGATCCCCTGGCCGCGGTCCGCCACCACCACCCGCACCGCCTCGGGCAGGACCAGGAAGCTCAGGTCCGCCTGGTCGGCGTGCATGATGACGTTCATCTCCGCCTCGAAGTTGGCGATGGAGAGCCGGCGGATGAGGTCGGGCCGGATTCCCAGCTCCTTGCAGATGGACTTGATTCGGGTGGCCACCTCTCCCCCGTGCTCGAAGTCGCCCCCGCGGATGGGAAAGGTCTCGGCATAGAGCACCTCGCTCAGGGCGCGATCCCCTCTTGCTTGGTGGAGGCGGGCAGGCCGCCCCGGTGCAGGCGGCCGCAGGCCTCGTACATGGTCAGGGTAGTGGACAGCAGGGGCAGGCCGCGCGCGCGGGCCACGGCCAGCACCTGGGCGTCAGGCCGCTTGCCGTTGACGTAGAGGATGGCCTGCGCGTCGACCACCTCGGCGGTGTGCACCGACTGCAAGTTGGTCAACCCGGTGACGAGCAGGGGCCCGTGGCCGCAGAAGGCCAGCACCTCGCTCATGAGGTCGGCGGCGAAGCAGCCAGCGATCTCCCGGCTGCCGGCCTGGTCGAGGGCCAGCAGCTCCGTGCAGCCGAGAAGCGTGACGATCTCCGCGAGAAGCATGCCCTCACCTCGGGGCCGCCCTCGGGCGGCCGTCTAGCGAATCCCGGCCTCATACAGCTTCGTGGCCATTTGCCAGCGATTCAGGGCCGTGGTGAACACCGCGATCTCGGCCTTCTCCGCCATCTTCACCACGTCGTCGGCGAGGGCCTTGCCCTGGGTGATGACGACGGCGCAGGTGTCGACCAGGTTGGCGGCGGCGATCACGTTGGCGTGCGCCTGCGCGGTGACCAGCAGGTCGCCCGCCTTGGCGTTCGCGATCACGTCGCTGACCATGTCCGATATGTAGACGCCCGTCACGTCCCGATCGAAGACTTTGGTGGCGGCTTTGAGCTCGAGCCGCTCCGCGAGTTCCTTAATCTTCATCCTGTGCTCCTCATTCCATGGACGTGAGGCCGAAGTCGACCGCGATCTGCTCGTAGGTGATCTTCCTGTGGAGACCGAAGAGGTCGGGCAGGATCAGCACCTTCTTCCCGGGGCTGGTCAAGCGCTCGTTGAAGAGCGTGTTGAGGACCCGGACCTTCTCGAGGGGCATGGGCGCATGGCCCTCCTCGCCCTCGGTCGTGATCGCCACGTAGAGCGAGATGCGCTGGTCGTGGGCCAGGTCGCCCATCTGGTAGACGGTGCTGTCCTTGGCGCAGCAGGCGTAGTACAGAAGCCCCGCCAGTTCGCCGAAGGGCACCACCTCGCCGGTCTGGGTGTCGCGGACGTCGAACTGGAAGGTCTGGGCCGCCTCCTGGGGTTTCCAGAACTGATTGCCCTCGCGGTACTCCTCCAAAGGCGGGGTCCGCTCTGCCACGAAGTAGCAGCGCCGGGCGAGGGTGTGGTTCTCCAGCTCGATCATCAGGTAGCCCGGCCGCACGTTGACCATCTCGTAGCGCTCAGCGGTCCTCTTTGGCGGCCTCACGACGCTCTCCTACAGTAAGGATCGGGTAAGCTGGAACCCGGTGCAATGAAACGTTCGCATCATCCGCTGAAAGTCACGTCGGTCAAGCACTTAGCGAGTGTCTGTTCGAGACTGTAGGGGCGCAATGGGAATTGCGGTGCCCGTTGGCGAGCCCAGACCAGCGGTGTCGTCGTCGTACGGCCTGCCAGGAGCGCACTCCTCGATCCTCTCCAGACCCCTTCGCTGACCTTCCTGACGGCCCTTTCAGGCTGCTTTCCGAACGAGCGCGGGCAGCAGCAGCTCCGCGTCGAGATACGCGACACGAAACGGGAGATCCGACGGGGCTTCGCCCGACCTGCCGCGCGGGGGAGGGATCGCGGAAAGGTGGGATGGCGTTCTGCCGAAGTACACCTCTGCCGGTGTCGCACCACCGATTCCCTGATGCGGGCGGAAATGCGCGTAGTGCAGGAGGCCGATCTCGACCTTCTCCATCAAGTCTTCCGCCGCCAACGGCCCCATCAGGCGCAGACCGAGCGTGTCCTTCAGCGTCCTCCACAGCCGTTCGATTAGGGCGATTGAGCCCTTCTTCCCGATCGCCCCGAACCTCTGCTTCACCCCGAGCCTCCAGAGCTTGCGGCGAAAGACTTGGCCCTTGAAGCAGCGCGCCTGATCCGAGATGAAGTGCGCCGGCCGCCCGCGCTGCCGCGCAGTCCTCGAAACGAGGCGGGCCATTTCGGCCGCGGAAGGCTCCTTGGAAAACACCCTGGCCGAGAGCGGCATCCGCGAGAAAGCGTCGAAGACAACCGCGACCTTGAACGTCACGATCCCGAACAGTCCTTTCACGTCGGTCAGATCCACCATCCAGAGGTGATTCGGGCGCTTTGCCCTCACGGCTCGCGGGACAGTCGATGCAGCCTCCGGCGCTCGGGGCACCGGCCAGCGCTCCCTGCGGATTCGTCCCACCGTCCTCGCCGACAGCTTCCAGCCTGCTCGGGCCAGCGTCCGCGCGATCAGATCGTTGCCACCGAAGCCGGCCAGCTCCATCGTCTTGACCACGGCCCTGACCACGTCGGCGAAGCGGCGGACGGGAGGACTCGGTGCAACGAGGGGACGTGGAGCTTCGCCGTCGGTGCTCGTCGTCTCCATCTCCCACCGCGCGATCGTCTCTGGCGACACCCGAAACATGACCGCCGTCTCGCGTTGCGACAGGCAGAGGAAACTCCTGATCCGCAGGATCCGGAATCGCTGCTCGGGTACGTAATGCGGGCGATGGCGTTCGGGTACCTTGTCCCAGCGTGCCCCGAGGATCCCGGCGGCTTCGCGCGTCATCCTGAGGAGCAAGGCGCTCTCTTCGGCCCTTTCGAATAGCCGTGCCGCAGTCGCCCCCGATTCCCGCAGCTTTCCGAGGGCAGAGTCGAGGGCGAGGCCGAACAGGTGTGTGGCGTTCAGAAGGGCAGGAAGCGCCGCCGGATCGATCGAACGGCCTGGGGCAGCCCGGTCAGGACTTCCGTGTCTCGGTGGCCGCGAAGAGCGCATTGAAGGGCCCCCGGCCCGACAGGATGCCTGTCTATGGAGCGAGATTCAGGGGGCATGACTCTGGTCTCTACGCGCCACGACCCTTGCTCCCTGGAAATAGTCCGCGCCCCGGCTAGCGAGCGCTACACCGTACGGAAGTTCCCGGGCGAGCCGGCACGATCGATGAGCTCCATCACCGGGCTGCGGACACCCGAAAGCTTGAGAGCGTGGATGAGGTTCCTGTAGGCGAGCGCCTCCTCGTCGGTGACGCTCGTGTCTCCGGCGGCGTACCGAACAAGCGAGTCCTCAGCGGCGGCCCTGGCCGCAGCGAGGATTTCCGGGGGAACGGGCGTTGGCATGGTGTTCCTTTCCTGGCCTCCGGGGGTGAAAGTCGCCAGGAAAATTCACACACGGCGACTCATCCTACGTGCGACCGGAGGGAGCCGCCCTCCGTTTCGGCAATTCTGACAGGGTCCTCAGGGAAAGAGCGCTTGAAGGGCTCCCGTCCGGCCAGAATGCCCGTTTACGGGGAACCGGATTCAGAGGGCGAGACCCTGGTCTGTGCGCGCCACAGACCCCCGGCAATTCCCATTGCACCCCTACACCGTATGGCGATCCATCCATCACCGTAGAATCGCCCGAGCGCATGTTCGAGACCGCTGAACTTGGTCACACGATCGCGAAGGCCGTTTTCAACCGCGCGGTGCCGAAGCTGCGCGCCGACCTGCTGGATGCCCAATACCGCCTGAAAGAAAACGGCACGTTCCCGGTGATCATTCTGATCTCCGGGGTGCGCGGGGCGGGCAAGGGCGAGACCGTCAACCTGCTCAACGAGTGGATGGACCCGCGTCACATCCTCACGCGCGCCTTCGACACCCCCTCGGACGAGGAACGCGATCGCCCGCCGATGTGGCGCTACTGGCGCACGCTGCCGCCGAAGGGAAAGATCGGAATCCTGTTCGGCTCCTGGTACACGGCACCGATCATCGACCGCGTCTTCAGGAACACCGGCCGCGGCGACCTGCTGCAGTCGATCGAGGAGATCAACCGGTTCGAGAAGATGCTCACCGACGAGGGCGCGCTGATCCTCAAGTTCTGGTTTCACCTGTCCAAGGAGGTACAGAGAAGACGCCTGAAGGCCCTCCGGTCCAACCCCGAGACGCGTTGGCGCGTGACCAAACGCGACTGGGACTTCTTCAGGAGGTACGACCGCTTCTACAGGATCTCAGGGGAAACGCTACGCGCGACCAGCACCGCGGACGCGCCGTGGATCGTGGTCGAGGGCGCGGACCCGCCGTTTCGGTCCCTCACGGTCGGCAAGGCACTGCTCGGGGCGATGAGAAAGCGCCTCGACGCTCCAGCCGTACGCGGTCGCGCGGTTTCGAAGGCGGCGCCGATCGTCCACCCGATCGACAAGCGGGGCGTGCTCCCGCAGCTCGACCTGTCCAGGGCTCTCACCGAGAAGGCATATAAGACCGAGCTGCTGGTTTGGCAGGGCCGCCTCAATCGCCTCGCGCGCGATGCGAAGTTCCCGCGGCTCTCCGTCGCCCTCGCGTTCGAGGGTATGGACGCGGCAGGCAAGGGCAGCACCATTCGCCGCGTCACCGCCGGCCTGGATGCGCGCCACTACAACGTGATCCCGGTGGCCGCGCCCACCGACGAGGAACGCGCTCAACCCTATCTGTGGCGCTTCTGGCGCCACCTACCGCGCAAGGGCCGCGTCACGATCTACGACCGCACCTGGTACGGGCGTGTGCTCGTCGAGCGCATCGAGGGCTTCTGCGCGGAGGCCGACTGGATGCGCGCCTATACGGAGATCAACGATTTCGAGGAGCAACTCGAGCGCGCGTTCGACAAGCTCTGACCGTGAAACGGGCCGACGCAAGCGTTGCCTGTGTCGTAGTTCGACGTAGCTGCTCAGGCGATCCGCCTCCTCTGGTCTCCTGCGGGCAGCCGGTGCGGCACGAGCTCCACCTTCTGAAGCCGCGGGTGCTCCTCGTCGTGGGCGAAAAGGTGGCGGTCGCCGCGCTTGTCGTGGTCCGTTCACGTATCATCCAAAACTATGATCTTGATCACGGGTGCCTCCGGGCGTGTAGCCCGGCGCACCGCCGAATTGCTGGCAAGTGAAGGACACGCCTTGCGACTTATGACCCGTACTCCACAGCGCGCTCCCAGGCTAGAGCGCGCAAAGGTTGTTTACGGCGACTTCGCCGAACCAGCGTCGCTGGACAACGCCTTCGCTGGCGTGACTACGGCGTTGGTAGTCTCGGGCTTTGCAGAGCCAGGCAAACGCGCGCGGCTGCACAACAACGCCTTCGAAGCGGCTGCGCGTGCCGACGTCCAACGCATCGTCTATTTGTCGCTCCAAGGTGCCTCCCCCGACTCGAAATATCCTTTTTCTCGTGATCACGCCCTGAGCGAGCAATACCTTGCGACGACCGGACTCCCGTTCACCGTACTTCGTAATGCATTTTACCTGGACATGTTTCTCGACCTGTTTGATGTCGCTGGAGTCATTCGCGGACCGTCGAAGAAGGGGCGAGCCGCCTTCGTTTCCCGCGAAGATTGCGCCCGCGTCGCCGCGGCGACGCTGAATGCTTCGCCCGGCGGCACTTACGATGTAACAGGACCTCAAGCGCTGAGTCTTGCCGATGTTGCGAGAAGCCTCTCTGGCATCGTCGGCCGGGAGCTTCGCTACGAAGATGAAGCCGTCGAAACGGGCCGCGAATGGAGAAGCAGATCGGGCGAACCGGCGTGGCGAGTGGAGTTGTCGCTCGGGTGGCACGAGGCGATTGCGGCGGGCGAACTAGAGCGCATCAGCGACACCGTTCGGCGTTTCACCGGAAAACGCCCGTTGGACATTGAGAAGTATTTTACTGCGTTTCCCGACTTACTGCGTCCATTGCAACCGCCGGGTAGCGCATCATCACGACATGCATAGCAGCCGGCCAAAGAAGGCCCCGGCGTGTTGCGCCAGGTCCGAAGACGTCATGCGAGAACCCTTTCAGGAGAAAACATGAAAGCCTTGATTATCAGTGCCGACGATTTTGAAGACTCGGAACTGCTGGTTCCGTACTATCGACTGAAGGAGGTTGGCGTCGAAGTGGAGGTAGTTTCGCTCAGCCGCGGGGCGATCACGGGCAAGCACGGCTACGAAGTCGCCGTGGTCAAGACCCTAGACGAGGTCAATACCGACGACTATGCAATCCTGGTCCTGCCCGGCGGGAAGGCGCCAGCGGCCGTGAGAAAAGAGCCGAAGGCGCTGGAGATCGCCCGAAGCTTTTTTGCTCGCAGCAAACCGGTTGCCGCCATCTGTCACGGGCCGCAGATCTTGATCAGCGCCGGCCTTTTGCGGGGGCGACGCGCCACCTGCTACAAGTCGGTGGCCGATGAACTGAAAGAGGCAGGAGCGCTTTATGAGGACCGGGAGGTGGTTGTTGACGCCAATCTGGTCACGTCCCGGCAACCGGCCGATCTCCCCGCGTTCATGCGCGAGACCATGAAACAGCTCGGGCTTTAGCTTGCCGTTCCCGATTTAGCGCACAATTCTGCAGCGATCCGAGCCGAGTACGCTGGATCGATCAGGGCCGTCGGGCTCTCTGGCCTTTGTGGCCATGCTGGCTGCGCCTTCTTCGGGCTGCACTCCACCTCGCTCCGGCTTGTGTGACGGTTCGCCTCGCTCGCGGCCCCGCGCGCGCGATAATGAGCTCATGAATCTTCTGAACGCTCGTCTCCATGGCTTTCTCGATCTCGTCACCGTAGCCGTCTTTCTTCTCGCACCATTTTTCTTCGGGCTCGGTGGCTACGTCGCTGCCGTCGCTTGGGGGCTCGCGGTCGTCCATCTTCTGATGACACTTTTCACGCGCTTTCCGCTCGGCCTCGTCAAGGTGATCCCCTTCCCGGTCCATGGGGTGGTCGAGCTCGTCATCGGAGTCGTTCTCGTGCTCGCCATGCCGCGCTTGCTCGGCGCCGGCCTCGGCTCGCCTGCGCGAACGTTCTTCGTCGGTGCGGGCGCGGCCATTCTCGTGCTCTGGGTGCTGACGCGCTACCGGGAGTCTCCGCGGCCCTGACTGGCGGGAATGCGGATCAGGAGTTTTCTCGGCCTGTCGCAAAGCGAGACGGCGGAGATGTCACACCTCCAGCCGGTCTAGCGGCCGGGCGACGAGCGCGTAGAGCGCTGGCATCAGAAACACGCTGATCAGGAGTCGCGAGAAGAGTCCGCCCACGATGACGAGCGCGAAGGGACGCTGCGTATCGGAGCCGATGCCGGTCGACAACGCCGCCGGCAGGAGGCCGAAGGCGGCGACGAGGCCCGTCATCATGATGGGACGGAGGCGGAGAATCGCGGCTTCGCGCGCCGCCTCCATGATGTCCGAAGCTCGAAGAATCCTGCCGTCACGGGGCGGCCGGCCTTCGGAGCGCTCGCCGATAACCCGCGATGACGAGAAGCGCGGCTCCGAAGGTCCCGACGATGGCCGCTCCGGTCGGCATGTCGAACTGGAACGAGAACCACACTCCGAGCGCCGACACGACAGCTCCCATTGTCCAGCCGATCGCGAGTCTCGGCCCCAGCCGTTCGGCAAAGAGCATCGCAGTCACCGAAGGCACGATCAGGAAGCAGAAGACGAGGAGCACGCCGGCAATGGCGACCGACGACGTCACGACGAACCCGAAGGACATGTAGAAAAGGAAGTCCCACCAGCGGATGTTCAGACCCTGCCGCTCCGCTTCCGGCTCGTTCATCGAGATCAGGAGGAATTTCCTCCGGAAAATGTAGTGAAACAGGCCCACCAAGGAATAGAGAAGCGCGGTCTTCCCCAGCTCTCCCCATGTCACCGAGAGGATGTTGCCGACGAGCATTTCCTTCAGGTGCTCCGTCTCCTGCGTCGCTTTCGACATCACGAGGATGGCGACCGCCGCCGAGACCGCGTAAACGATGCCGATGATCGCCTCTTGCGGGATGCGCGTCTTACGGTGGACGCGCGAAAACGCGAAGATCGCGGCTCCCAGGAACGTGAAGCCGAGGGAGAAGACGTAGGCAGCGGTGGAGTGCAGATCGTATCCGGCGAGATACGCGACCGTCGTGCCGAGAGCCGCGATTTGCGCAAGCGAAAGGTCCACGAAGATGACGCCCCGTTCGACCACGTGAACGCCGAGATAGGCATGGATTCCCGTCAGGATGAGGCTCGCGACGAACGCGGGAAGCAGGATCTGAAGGATCGTCATCCGTCTGTCTCTCTATTTCTTTGCCTTGTTGGCCGCGACGAAGGCGTCGATGTTGTGATCGAAGAGCGAGAAATAATCCTTGATCTCCGGAATCCCTCCGACGGACGGGTAGAAGGTGACCACGGCGGCGCCCGTCTTCTCCCCGATGTACTTCGGCGTCTTGCTGTCGAAATAGGGCTCGACGAGGATCACAGGAATCTTCTGCGCCTGGATCAGGTTGATGATCTCGAGGGTGTGAGAGGGCGTGGGCGGAATGCCGGGCTTCGGCTCGATGTGCCCGGCGATATCGAGCTTGAAATACCTGGCGAAGTTCGGCCAGGAGTCATGGAAGGTCACGACCTTCGTCCCCAAGAAGGGACCCATCTTCGTGTTCCATTCCTTCTCCTTCTGGGTCAGACGCGCTTCGAACGCGGCGAGGTTCGCTTCGAAGGCGGCCTTCCCGGAGGGATCGAGCTCCGACAGCTTCCGGGCGATGGCCCGGGCGATCACTCGTCCGTTTTCCGGATCGGTCCAGTAGTGCGGGTTCCCGTACGGATGCACGTCGCCCATCGCGCGGGTGACCTGCTGGGTCGGCCGCTGGAGGATGTCGCAGCCGATTGAGGCATCCAGATATCCGGCGCTGCCAGGATGAATCTTGTCGTTGCGGCTTTGATCGATCAGCGGCGGCAGGTATCCGATCTCGAGCTCGAGGCCCGCGACGATCAGGACGTCGGCGCGGGAAAGCTTCAGGATGAAGGAAGGCTTGGCGTCCACGAAATGCGGGTCCTGATATCCCTTCGCCAGCGCGTACGTTTCCACCCGGTCGCCGCCGATCGCGTCCGCGATCGAGGCGAAATCTTGGAGGGACGTGACGACGTGCATCTTCGCCGCGAGTGGCGAGGCGAAGGAAAGGATCAGGGCAGCAAGGAGGGTCTTGGTTTTCATCATCGACATTTCCTCAGAACGGATGCGCGCCGTGCGCACCGATCGCAAATTGCACCTGGAGTAAGACCTCGTTGGCCGTGTAGATTTCTGGAGCGCCCGGATAGCCTTCGTAGCGGCGGCGCCGGAGCTCTCCGCGAACCTGGGAGAACTCGCTCGGCCAGAAGGTCAGGGTCGCGGCGACGCCGGTGTCGCGCTTCGCGGAATCGTCGGCATGGTCGGACGACTCGAGGCGCGCTCCGGCAAACCAGCGCTGGGCGAGCTGGTACTCGCCCGAGACGAACCACCCTTGCGCCGTCTGGCGGCCGTCGGGCTGGTCGCGCCTGCTGCGAACGAACTCCCCTCTCAATGAAGCGGAGCGGTACGTGCCGCGCACGAGCGGCTTCCAGCGGAACGTCGCATCGATTCCTTCGAGGCGCGTCATCGCGCTCGAGGCGGTTCCGTTCGGGCCCGCCCCGTAGGAAAAACCGAGGTCGAGGTTCGTGGAGTCGCTCAGGTCGCGGAAGATCCGATAATGCCCGTTATAGGCGAGGTCGCTCCGCTTCTGCGCGACGAACAATCCCGCCGAATCCCCACGGAAGACCTGTGCGGTGATCTCCGAGAAGGTATCTCCGGGCAAGGCCACGAGCTCGGCGAGAGACACACCGGTCCCGATCCACCCTTCCTCGCCTCCCAGGAGGTTGACGATCGGGAGGGGAGAATCCGGCCACGGGAGGACGTGCAGGTGAAGGGTGTTGATTTTGCCGAACGACACGCGCATCCGGCCCACCTTGGCGAGGAGGCCCCCGGGCAAAGAGGTGAAGGTCAGGAAGCCCTCCTCCACCTCGACGCCCTGCTCACCGAAGGAAAGGAAGAAATCGGCTCGCCCATACGGGTCGACGATCGCCTGAATGCCGAGCTCGGATTCACGCAGATTCGCGTTGGGCAGATTTTCCACCTGGTTCTGGCCGGCGACGGCAAGGAAGTTCCCGATCACCGAGATGCTGGGGTTGAAGTAGTTCGTCGCCTGGCTGCCGCCGCTTCCCGCCTGAGGCGGCGAGCTGTCGGGTGGGGGCGCCGCCGGGGGAGGTTCCGTCTGCGCGGCAACCGAAAACGTGAGCGTCGTGCAGGTGAGGGTTGCCACCAGAGAAAACAGGAGGAATCGATTCATTGCTCAATCTCCACTGGCCGTTCTTGCGGATCGCCTGCTCATGGGTTAGAAGTCTCCTCTCGTGAAGCGATCTCTTCAGAGAGGCACGCGCCTCCCTCCGAAAACGCCGAATGCGTCCGTCAGGCAGGAGACAGGGGTGGGGAGCGTCCGGGAAGCTCGGGTGTGTCGGGCGCCAACGCGGGGCCCTCGGCGCACACCTCGAAGCCGGGACGGACGAGCGGTGGGACAAGGAAGACGGGAACCGCGGTCGGAACCGACAGGACCGCGAGCGCGCAGGCCACACAAGGGCGCTCCGGCTGCGGCACGAACGGCGCATGGGCCGGATGGTCGGGGGGGAAGAGGAACGTGCCATGCGAAAGCGTCTCGCCGGCGTGCTGGTGCTCCCGGCCTCCCCAGAGAAGCGCGAGCAAGGCGACGAGGACTATCAGCCTGCGGGAAAAGACCCTCACGTGCACCATTCTATGCCGGCGGGTAGCCTGGACGACCTTCAGTGATGAGCGTCGGCGGCGACGAGCCGCGAGAACGCGCAGAAGTACCTAGAACAGGCCCCTCCGCCTGACGTCGTCGAACTGGCGGGCCCTGACGAGCGGGGCCCCGGCCGCGGACCTCCGAAGAGGGTTTCGACGTCCCTCGGCTGACGCGGTACTGTTAACGCCTCCAGCGAGGCACACGGAGGACTCATGACGAAAATCGGGACCACGTCCCTCGACGTTTTCCCGCTCTGTCTCGGTGGCAACGTGTTCGGCTGGACGGCCGACGAGAGGCAGTCCTTTGCGGTGCTGGACGCCTATGCTGCCGCCGGGGGCAATTTCATCGACACGGCCGACGTCTACTCGGCCTGGGTGCCGGGCAACGCGGGCGGCGAGTCGGAGATGATCCTCGGCCGGTGGATGGCTGAACGGCGAAACCGGGACCGGATGGTCATCGCGACGAAGGTAGGCATGTTTCCGGGCCTGGGCGGCCTCTCCGCGAAGACAATTCGTGCGGCGGCCGAGAGTTCGCTTCGCCGGCTCCGGACGGATCGCATCGACCTCTACTACGCCCACACCGACGACGCACCGACTCCGCTCGAGGAAACCCTGAGAGCGTTCGATGCGCTCGTGCGCGAGGGAAGGGTCCGCCACATCGCGGCCTCGAACTACACCGAGCCGCGTCTCGCCGAAGCCCTGGCTGTTTCGAGCCGTATGGGCCTCGCCCGATACGTGGCGCTCCAGCCGCACTACAACCTGGTCCACAGAGCCGAGTACGAAGGCGGACTCGCCGCCCTCTGCGCCCATGAGGGACTGGCCTGCTTCCCCTACCCCGCGCTCGCCAGCGGGTTTCTCTCCGGCAAGTACCGGTCCGGCGCAAAGGTGGAAAGCGCTCGTGCTTCGGGAGCGGCGAAGTACCTCGATGACAAGGGACTCCGTATCCTCGCCGCGCTCGATGTGATCGCCGAGGAGCGCAGGACGACCGTCGCAACGGTGTCGCTCGCCTGGCTTCTCACACGTCCGGCCGTCGTCGCACCAATCGCCAGCGCCCGCACTCCGGAACAGCTCGCGGACCTGCTGCCGGTCGTCCCGGTATACCTGACCGACGACGAGCAGAAACGGTTGAACGACGCGTCGGTGTAGCTCCCGACCCGCGCGTCGCCGCGGATCGCAGGACGATCCCGAGGAGCTACTGAAAAACGCTGGCAACGTAGCCGCTAACAGACCGTTATCTTCTGACTCCCCGGGTGGATGGCTCAAAGCGCGGTGGTCCGTGACTACCGGGCCCCTGAAGACCGAACGACGGCGCGCGAACCGTCTCATCTTATAGTAACCGTAGTGGGGTGAAGAGCTTCCCATGCCGGCTGGTGCCCAGCGGGTTCGAGATAGTCTCTCCCCAAGAAGAGAGAACAGATCGAGATGGCGCTCTCCGCAGGCACCCGGCTCGGCCCGTACGAGATCCTCGCGCCGCTCGGCGCGGGCGGAATGGGCGAGGTCTACAAGGCGAGGGATACACGGCTCGAGCGCACGGTAGCCGTCAAGATCCTCCCGGCGCGCTTCTCCGAGGACCTCGAGATGAGGCAGCGCTTCGAGCGGGAGGCCAAGGCGATCTCGCAGCTCTCGCATCCCCATATCTGCGCGCTCCACGACGTGGGGAATCAAGACGGCGTCGAGTACCTCGTCATGGAATATCTGGAGGGCGAGACGCTCGCGGACCGCCTCGTGAACGGACCTCTGCCGCTCAATCAGATGCTGCGCTATGGCGCCGAGATCGCGGACGCCCTGGACAAGGCGCACCGGCAGGGGATTGTCCATAGAGATCTGAAGCCCGGAAACGTGATGTTGACGAAGACGGGCGTGAAGCTGCTGGACTTCGGCCTCGCCAAGGCGATCGCGCCGGAGAACCCGACGTCTGACCTGACATCGAATGCGACGGCCGCCGCCCGCTCCGATCTCACGCGGGAAGGAACGATCCTGGGCACACTTTCTTACATAGCGCCGGAGCAGCTGGAAGGCAAAGAAGCCGACGCACGGACGGACGTCTTTGCCCTTGGAGCCACGCTCTACGAGATGGCGACGGGCCGGAAGGCATTTTCCGGTTCCAGCCGTGCGTCACTAATCTCGGTGATCCTGCGCGACGAACCGGCCCCAATCTCAACGATCCAGCCGATGACGCCTCACGCGCTCGATCGCGTCGTCCTCAAGTGTCTCGCCAAAGATCCCGAGGACCGCTGGCAGAACGCCGCGGATCTCGGGAGCGAGCTCAAGTGGCTCGCGGAAAGCAGCTCTCAGACCAAGGTGCCGATGACGGTGGCCGCGCGGAAGGTCGGCCGCCCGCTCATCGCATGGACGCTCGCCGCATTGTTCGCAGCCCTTGCGGTGACCGCGCTGCTCGTCGCCTCACGCTACAAGCGCGGCCCCGAGCCGCTCGTCTTCCGCCAGCTGAACTTCCGGCGCGAGGCCGTCTTCCAGGCCGCCTTCGCGGCCGGGGGAGAAACCGTCGTGTACAGCGCCGCGATCGACGGCAATACGCCCCAGCTCTTTACGGTGCGCCCCGACTATCCCGAGCCGCAACCGCTCGGCCGGCGCGGCATGCACCTGCTCGCGGTCTCGTCCCACGGCGAGTTGGCCGTTCTCATCGGCGCCCGGTACGTGTGGCATCGGCAGTTCACCGGCACGTTGGCGCGCATGCCCCTGGACGGCGGCGCGCCGCGGGAGATTCTCGAGGCGGTGAGGGAGGCCGACTGGTCGCCGGATGGATCGCAGCTCGCCATCATCCGGGAGGTCGGGGACCGGGATCGGCTCGAGTACCCGATCGGACGCGTGCTCGGTGACGGCGCTTACATGACCGACGTGCGGGTCTCGCCGCGGGGGGATCTCCTCGCGTACTTCGAGCATCCCCGGAAGTGGGACGACCGGGGCTCCGTGAACATCGTGGACCTCGCCGGGAAGAAGACGGTTCTCTCCGAAGGCTACTGGAGCGCGCGCGGGCTCTCCTGGTCGCCGGACGGTAAGGAGATCCTGTTCTCCGCGAGCCTCAGCGGCGGCAGCTACATCGTCTACGCGGTGACGCTGACGGGGAGGAGGCGCGTCGCCTGCCAGCCGCCCGGCGGGCTCACGATCCAGGACGTGGCTCGAGACGGACGGTGGCTGGCGACCCGCGGGGACTTCCGCTACGCGGCGATCGTCCGCGCTCCCGGCGCAGCGGAGGACCGGGACCTCTCGTGGCTCAACACCTCGCACGCGCGCGCCCTCTCCCAGGACGGCGAGAGGCTCCTCTTCGCCGAGACCGCCGTCGGTACCAATTACGCCGTGTGCCTGAGGAAGACCGATGGCTCGCCGGTGACGCGGCTCGGGGAGGGATGGCCCGCAGACCTGTCCGCCGACGGCAAGTGGGCGCTCGCCGTGGTCCAGTCCCGTCCTCCGCAGCTCGTGATCTATCCCACCGGGGCCGGCGCGACCCGGCGGCTCGAGCGAGGCGATCTCGAGAGCTACGCGACCGCCCAGTGGTTCCGGGACGGCAGGAGCGTTCTCATCTGCGGCAACGAGCCCGGCAAGGGAATGCGCTTCTACGTGCAGGAGACCTCCGGGGGCTCTCCGCGGCCTGTGACCCCGGAGGGCACCCGCGACGGTTGGCCCTCTCCGGACGGGAGGCTCGTTCTGGCGCGGGCATCCGAGGGGAAGTACTTTCTCTTTCCGATCGCGGGTGGAGAGCCCCAGCCCGTGCCGGGGCTCGCGGAGGCGGACGTCGTGGCCCATTGGAGCGCGGACGGACGGTCGGTCCTTGCATATCGCAGCGCCGAGATTCCCGCCCGCCTCGAGCGCGTCTTTCTCGACACCGGGCAGCGGAGGCTCTTCAAGGAGCTCGCGCCCAACGACCGCACGGGACTCCTGTCCTTGCGGGATATCTTCGTCACGGACGACCTGCGGTCGTACTCGTACACCGCTTACTACCAGGTGTCGAGCCTGTTCGTGTCCGAGGCGCGCCCGACGCGTCCCTGAGCACACCGATGATCTGCTCCTCCGAAAACCGCTTCCCCTTGGTAAGGAGGGAAGGGAGTGTTCTCCACGATCCCTCAGACTACGGCGAGCTTGCCGAGCAGCCAACAGGCCGGAGTACGGGCGCCTGAAGGAGACTGAGATGCGCTGGAATCACTACGTATCGTACTTCTTCGGCGGTGCCTTTCTCGGTAACGCCATTCCACACTTCGTGAGCGGAATTACGGGGCACCCATTTCAAAGTCCGTTTGCCTCCCCTCCCGGCCAGGGTTTATCTTCTTCGATGGTGAACGTGCTCTGGGGAGCATTCAACGCAGCCATCGGCTATATGCTTGTATGCCGTGTCGGAACCTTCGAGCTGCGAAGTACGAGACATGTTGTCGTTACTGGATTGGGAGCGCTACTTATGGCGATGATGCTGGCCCGTGCATTCGGGCGATTTTATGGGGGACTGTAGGGGTACAATGGAAATTGTGGGATGCTGTGGCGCGTAGAGACCAGTGTCACCTTCCCGCCTCTGCCTCCTGCGGCACCCATCGGCTCAGTGCATCCAACCACCTGTCGGAGTCGGTCGCCTGTCAGGCTCATTCGCCATTCGGTCCGGGCTCTCGGCTGCGCTCTGTTCCTCCTCGCCACGGGCCGGGCCCCCGCGCAGGGCGGCCCCCCGCTCGTCACGGACGACCCCGGGACGCCGGGCCGCGGCAACTGGGAAGTGAACGTGGCGGCGACGCTGGACCGCACGTCGCTTGCGTCCTCGTGGGGGACGCCGCTGGTCGACGCCAACTACGGCTGGGGCGAGCGCGTCCAGCTCAAGCTCGAGATGCCCTTCGCCGTCGTGTCGGATGCGGACGGAACGCGCGGTGGGATCGGGAACCCGCTCTTCGGGGTGAAGTGGCGCTTCCTCGACGAGGAGACGGCGGGCGTCGCGGTCTCGACGTACCCGCAGCTCGGCTTCAACCTCGTGTCGTCCTCGGCGGACCGCGGCCTCGACCAGCGGGAGACGACGTTCCTGCTGCCGGTCTCGGCGGTGAAGGCGGTCGGCCCCGTGGCCGTGAACGTCGAGGCCGGCCGCGTCTTCGAGAGCCGCGGCGGGGGGGACTGGGTGTGGGGCATCGCGCTCGGCCATTCCTTCGGCAGCGTCGAGGCGCTCGCGGAGGTCTTCAGCACGCACGGCGATGACGCGGTCTCCCGGCAGTCGCTCGTGAATCTCGGCGGGCGCGTTCTCGTATCCGCGGGCTCGACCCTCCTCGTGTCGGGCGGCTGGAGCCTCTCGGACGGCGAAGGCCCCCGGCACGCCTTCTTCTACCTCGGCCTCCAGCTCACCTCGGGCAAAAAGGGCACGCCATGAAATCCGCCGCCTGCGTTCTCGCTCAGAAGGTGATAGCGGCGCAAGCGAGTCCGCCCGGTGGATCAGAGTTCCGTCTGGGCGCCCAGCTCCACGACCCGATTCGGAGGCAGCCCAAAGAAATTGCTGGTGCTGGTCGCGTTGCGCATCATCGACGCGAAGACCCTCTCTCGCCACATCGCCATGCCGCTCGGACGCACTCGTCCGCTCTCATCGACCCGAGAGACCTCGTCAGTTACCACGGTCAAGATCAGAACCTGCTCGTGCAGCACCTTGTAGTGCTTCAGGCTAAGGAGCAGCGAGTCGGGGATGTGCCCGCTCAGGTGGCTCAGGAAGACCGAAGTGCCGGGAACGCGGACGGGCGCCCGTGTCCGTAGGGACTCGATGAAGCGTTCTGACGTCAGCGACCCCTCCTGCATCTTCTGGTTCAGAATTTGACGGCCGCGGCGCCACGTCGTCATCAGCGTGAACACCACCGCCGCGATCACGAGCGGGAACCATCCGCCATCTGCGATCTTGAACAAGTTCGCGCCGAAGAAGGCGACGTCGACGACGAGGAAGGCCGCGGTCACCGCGCCGGCGGTGAGCCGGCTCCAGCCGAGGAGATCGCGCGAGACGAAGTACGCGAGGATCGTCGTAATCACCATCGTGATGCTAAGCCCTTGGCCCGTCCCTTGCGTAATTCTCGGCATGCGAAACACCAAACTTTTCCTTCTTTCAACAGCCATCGCCGTACTCGCG